>Ga0233428_1000212_pt1 | contig 91528 bp, 76 predicted proteins | sample SI_118_April2016_4_FD_179890 | JGI IMG/M metagenome (GOLD analysis project Ga0233428, IMG submission 179890) | Seawater microbial communities from Saanich Inlet, British Columbia, Canada - SI_118_April2016_120_MG | ecosystem: Environmental > Aquatic > Marine > Inlet | place: Canada: British... | reverse complement strand
TTATTAAGTTAACACTTGTATTATGTTTCATTTTGATACCTTTGTAAGCACTATAACAATTAATTCTCTAATCAATAGAAACAAATAAACTGCATTTGTAATAAAATACCTCTTCCACATTCTTCTAGGTTCTTGATAAATACGATATAACCACTCTAACCCTTTGTTTTGTACAAATAGTGGAGCACGTTTTGTTTTGCCTGCAAAAATATCAAAGCTACCTCCAACGCCCATAACAAACCTTGCATTTAGTTTATTTTTATTTCTTTTTATAAATATTTCTTTTTTAGGTGAAGAAATACCAACAAACACAATACTAGGTTTTAAAGATGCAATCTCATTTACAACAGACATTTCGTCTTCTTCTTTAAAATACCCATTATGAAATCCTGCAATTCTTAGCTTAGGCAATCTTAATTTAAAAGATGATACCATACGATACAGCACATCGTCGGTTGCACCCAGAAAATACACACCAAATCCATACCTTTCTGCTTCTGATAATAAGTTATACATCAGATCAATACCGGCAACGCGTCCTTTTGGTTTTAAACCAAATAACCGCATTCCATAAACGATACCAGCACCATCAATGTTTATCATATCTGCACCTTGAATTGACTCTCGGAGCAAAGGATCATTTCTACTCTTAACTAACTTTCCTACATTTAATGCTACATGCTGAAAATTATTTTTTGATCGAATCGACTCATTAATTGTATCAAGTGATTCGCGCATAGACAGGTTATCTATGTTAAAGCCAAAGAAATCTATTCTAGATCTAGAGTTCACTTAATCTTTTATTTAAAATATCAATAATCCGTCCAGAAGCATTTCCATCCCAAAGCGAAGGAATTATTGAATTTATATTGGCATTACTTAATATTTCTTCAACTGATTTAATTATTTTTTCAGTGGATATCTCAACAAGTTTGTTTGTACCTTTCTCTATAGTAATTGGCCTTTCAGTGTTCTCTCTTAATGTAAGGCATGGAACACCCAAAGCAGTTGACTCTTCTTGAATACCTCCGGAATCTGTTAAAACAACTTTTGCGGATTTTATTAGTTTCAGAAAATCCAGATACCCCAACGGTTCACAAAAGCAAATATTCTGTGAAGAAATCATATAATTGGAATCTTCTAAATCATCTATCTTCTTTTTAGTTCTAGGATGGATCGGAAAAATAATTTTTATTTTCTCCTGGATTTTTTCTAACGCATTAAGGATCTGCTCAAGAACAGTTTGATCATCCACATTACTAGGACGGTGTAATGTAACAAGAACAAAATCTTGTTGGTTAATATCAAATCTACGTAATACTGTTGAACGATCTGCTTTGTCTAAATAGTGAAAAACCCAATCAATCATCGTATTGCCAACATGAAATATCTTTTCATCTGAGACGCCTTCTGTTTTCAAATTCTCAAGTCCACTTTTTTCAGTAACGAATAAATAATCTGAGATTGAATCTGTTAAAACCCTATTTATTTCTTCTGGCATTTTTCTGTCGAAGCTTCGAAGACCTGATTCAATATGGGCAACTTTAATATTTAACTTAACCGTCGCCAATGCACACGCTATAGTAGAGTTGACATCTCCCGCTACTAAAACTATATTCGGCTTTTCTTTAAATAATATACTTTCAAACTCGACCATAATTTTAGCTGTTTGCTTTGCATGGCTATCAGACCCGACACCCAAGTAATAATCTGGCTCAGGCAAGCCTAGTTCATCAAAGAAAATTTTTGACATATTGTTGTCATAATGCTGCCCGGTATGAACCAATATTGGATTAAAATTAGGATGTGCTACCATGCGTTGATGGATTGGTGAAACTTTCATGAAATTGGGACGAGCTCCAACCACATTTATTACTTTATGCACATGTGTATTATTTTGCATATATACTTATTGCATAATACATCCAAGCCTGGCTCCATCGGATGTAATTAATTTTATTCGTATACCATTTAGTTTTCTGATAATAGAAATATTGATTCTGTCCATCCCACATTAATTCTACTGCTTTGTTAAATAATTTATCGGCCAATTCTTTATATTTAAAAGCGGTAAATGTGATAAGTCCCTGTGCAAAATTATGTATATCAATTGGGTAACGTTTATTATCATAGTATTTAGGTGTCATATCTGGTTCAAAGTGATTATCCAAATGATACTTTAAACCTAGTTCAATATTATCTTTAAAAGTTAGTTCTGATGTTAAATTTTCGATTTCATTTAAAGCCACTAAATTAAACCCTGTATGGAAATTGTCAACCCATCTATGGTGATTGAGTTCCCCATAATACCAAGCACCATCTTGACGTTGACGATTGATTGAATATTGAGCGGACCTTAAGGATATCTTTTTATAATTATCACTTTTTGTATATTTGTATAGACGCGCAAATAATTTAGCACCCATTAAATTTGCATTATGAACTCTAGCTTGTTTGTTGGGGATATAGCCAAAACATATTTCTTTGGACGTTTCATATAACAATAATTCATTCAAAATGAAATCACCCACACTCTTAGCTATCATTAGAAACTTTTCATCCCTCTCCTTTTCATAGACGTCAAGAAGCGCTTGGGCAACAAACGAAGATACGATAATATTAGGCTCCCATGGCTTTGCTGAAAACGCTCTGGCTTGCCATGGAAAATTGTACCCCCAACAATAATTGATTCTATTATTACTTTTATTTTTTAATATTACGTTTATTATTAAATCAATATGTTCTCTATTAAAACATGAATTGGAACCTAAATAATGTGCAGACAAAAGCAACGCTAATCCTTTTAGGTTATGCCCTTTTTCAATAGATGCAAGATTACGGAAATTTAATGGAATCCTTTTAAACAATTGAATCCATAATAATCCCAATATTCTATTATTTTTAAATGGTAAATGCTGAAAAATCTGACTATTTAGACCATCAAAAGGATCCCAACCTTTAAATTGATCCTTTTTTATTGTGTATGAAAGGGCTGACAATAAATCCTGTGGCAGCATCAATATTTTACCACTTTTTTATGAATAATAGACTCAATAACATCGAATGACATAAGTGATGAATAATATAATTCACTAAAAGGAATAGGCGATTGTGTTCCTTTTTGAATTGAATCAAGAAAAAGCTCAATTTCTCTCTTGTGACCTTTGTCCTGATTAAACATTTTTTTTCTTTTTGTTTTATTGGAATAAATAATAAGGTTTTTGAAATCATCTATTACGAATGAAACGCTATTACTAAAAATTTCTATATATTCTTTCTTCAGCTCTTTAGAACCGTTTGCATAATACGAAATGGTTGCAATTGAACCATTTTCAAATTGAATGCTTATATTTAACGTATCCATTAAATTTTGAGGATCTGGAATCTCAACAGCATAGAGGGACTTGGGCTTTGAGCCGGCAAAGAACATTGACAAATCAAGAAAATGACATACCTCACCAATAATGCGGCCACCACCTATTTCTTTATCCTGTATCCAGTGATCGTATGGTATCTCACCGGCATTAATTCTGAAGTTCATAGAAATTGGAGATCCTGAAATCAATTCATTCTTTATATATTGAGTATATGGCGCAAACCTCCTGTTATAACCAACCATAAGATGCGTTGCAATTTTATCCTTGTTTACTGAAATATATTCTTCCTGAATCTTATTTAATTCCTCTTTTGACAGACATAGTGGTTTTTCAACAAATATATGTTTTTTTGACCTCAATCCTTTCAAAACTAATTCGCCATGATTTTGATGTCGGGAAACAATGAAGAGCGTGTTGGAGTCTTTCTCATTCACGACAGAATCATTATCAGTTGTTCCACGATGGAATCTCCACTTAGCGGCAATATTCTTGGATGTATGACCCTTTGTTGTAGACACAGAAATAAATTCTGCATTTTTAATGCCTGGCAATAAATGATTTTGCGCAAATGAACCGGCACCTATAAATGAAATCCTCAATTTTGGCGTTTCAGTAAATGATGGTTCTGGTATAAGTACTACATCATTATTAATTTCTCTTTCTATGTCATACTTTAGCAATATACCTACGAATGGTTCTGATCTGTCAACAACCATTTGATATGCTTTCGGTGCGTCATCGAATGGGAAGAGATGGGTAGTCAGTATATCAAGATTTACTTTCCGCTGATCCAATAAATCCAGGAAAGCCTGCATATTTCTATTTTCTGTCCATCGAACATATGCAATTGGATAATCTAATCCCTTCTCCTCATATTTTGGGTCATAGCGACCAGGACCGTAGGAAGTAGACATACGCAATTCCAGTTCCTTCTTGTAGTAATTGTCCCGGCTGAATCCAGTGGGAACATCTCCCACAATAATTACTTTACCTCTTCTTCGACATAATCTTCCTGCCAACTCTATAGGATCTAAGCTATTCGTGCCAGCCGTTATAATAACTGCATCGGTACCATAACCACCAGTGGCATTCATTATTGACTGTTCTTCCTGTCCGTTAAACCGTTCAAAAACAAGATCTGCTCCAGATTTCTTTGCTAATTCTAATGAACTCTTATCGATATCGATTCCTATAACATTAATCCCAGATGCTTTCAACATCTGAACTGTCAACTGCCCAATCAATCCCAATCCAATGACTACACAATTTTCGCCGAGTCGAAGACCTGATTGCCTAACACCATGCATGGCTATACTGGCAACTGTTGTAAATGATGCTTCTGAAGAAGTCACTTCGTTGGGAACCTTTACAACTAAATTCTCGGGTACTGAAATAACTTCAGCATGATTGGCTATTTCTGCACCAGCGCAAGCAACTCTATCTCCAACTTTAAATTTAGAGATACCACATCCAGCCTTAATAACCTCTCCAGAAGCAGAATAACCCAAAGGGGCAAGAACATCTAATTTATTCATCACCTTTTTGAAAGCAGAAGCTATTCCTTCTTTTTGAATTGTATCTAGCACCTGTTTAGCTTGTTCAGGTCTTTCTTTTGCTTTGCCAAGATAGCCTTTACGGGCAGTTGAAACTTTAGATAGCTCTGTTCCCACGCTGATTAGAGAATAATGATTTCTGACTAATACCCTACTTGCAGAATCTGCAGGAATTGGCACTTCTGACACTTCCATTCTACCTGTTTTTAGATTTTGAGTTAACTGCTTCACAAGGTCATTTATCTAAGTATTCTCTACACCATAATTCAACTGTTAACAGTTGATAAATTCTATAGGCATTATCACTTTTACCATCTCTGTCTTCTTCGATCATTCTTTTTACAAATTTATAATCAAAAAATCCCCGTTTTACAACATTCTCTTCTGACAATAAAACGTCTATCATTTCTCTCAAATCATTTGATATCCAAGCACGTATTGGCGCACCAAACGAGGCTTTCTTACGATAAATTATTTTCTTAGGAATAATGCCTTCAGCTGCCTTTTTTAAGACATATTTAGAGACGCCTTTGAGGTATTTGTATTTACCAGGAATTTTCATTGCAAATTCGACAACATTCTTGTCTACAAAAGGAACCCTAACCTCAACAGACGCAGCCATTGATGCCCTATCAGTATAAGAAAGATTCAAGCCCAGCATAAACATTTGAATATCTGTATTACATATTTGATTAATAGGGTCATTCGCAAACCTCTCATTAAATATTTTTTCATGTTCATCATTTATTTGGCATATTCCCGCATGATATTTCTCTACAAATAAACTTTTCAGCTCTTTGTCAGAATAATAAGAGTAACTCTTCATATAGGATTTTCCTAAAGGCAAATTTGCAAATGAATTAAATCTCTTAATCCATCTCCTAATCTTATAGCCTTTGTTCTTGCCTCTTACAGGCAAATAATTAATAATATGCGTTATACCTTTCCTTATTATCGCTGGTACCATTCTATATTTTTGTGCCAGCATCGTTGCTTTATGTCTTCTATAACCAAAGAATATTTCATCCGCTCCCATTCCAGACAGTAATACTTTTACACCTTTTTCATGTGCAGCTTTACAAATCAAATATGTATTGATTGCCGCCGGATCCCCAATTGGCTCATCAAGCATTTTAATTATGAATGGCAACTCACTAATAATATCTGCTTTTACTTCAATCTCGTTATGAATAAAGTCATTCTCCTTTGAGAACTTCATGGCATATTCATAATCAAGAGGCATCTTTTCGTATTTGTTATCTTCTTCGAGAGTTTTTATTGTGTAAGTGGATAAACTATTGTTTGATTTCTGGGCTAAAATAGAAATCAAGGATGAGTCTAAGCCGCCACTTAAGAAAGAACTTACTGGAACATCAGCAATCATATGCCTTTCTATACTCTGCTTTATTTTGATTTGCAATTCATCGTACACATCAATGATATCATTACAACTATCATTTGATAATTGCCAATATCTTGTCACTGCAAACGAATTGTCTTTGTTAATTAGCATATAATGGGCAGGTGGTAATTTGTAAGTAAACTTTAGCATTGTATCTGAGCCTGATACCCAAGAATAATTCATGGCACTAACTAATGATTTTCTATTTAATTCCTTACTGAATCCATTTATCACTGACAATGTTTTTAATTCTGAGGCAAAAGCAATATTTGCTCCTATTTTAGTATAATAAAGAGGTTTTATTCCAAAATGGTCTCTTGCAATAAAGGTTGTTTTCTTTGCTATATCGTATATGGCAAATGAGAACATACCTATGAAATGCTTAAGACATTGTTCTTGAAACTTCTTATACATTTCAAGAATTACCTCTGTATCAGATTTGGTTCTTAATGTGACCCCAGGCAAGTAGTTTGTAATCAGCTCTTTATAATTATATATCTCACCATTAAACGAAATAACTAATCCATGTTTCAGAAAAGGTTGATTTGACCGTGGATTTATATCAATAATCGAAAGTCTTTGGTGTGAAAGAGCTATATGCTCATCATGCCAAACAGCTTGATGATCTGGGCCTCGATGTTTCTGAATAATATTTGCTCTTTCTGCAAGATCAATTTTGTTTTCAAAGCCAATAAAACCTGCTATTCCACACATAATTTATTTTGGATTATAATTTAAAGATAAAAAGGAAATACCTGTGCCGTCTGATTAGGTATTTAGTTACCCATGAAAATAAATCAAGGCCATCGAACCTACTAGTAACAAATGCGAGAATCTAAAATTCACAGCGTTCTTAGAACAATTGATCCATCAAGTACTTAACACCTTTGTACAAATCAACTGCCTGGCAGCATATCCCTTACGAAATAAGGTACAGGTCACTATGCAATGCTATCACGACTTACCAAGAACACTAAAGTATACGAAAAGAATACACGCGATACTTCACGTCAAAAACTACAAATTTCATCTTTTTCTCTCTTTCTTCTATTTTTTTTGAGCTGCAATCAGAAACATTGTTGCTATCCATCTGCCTCTATAGTTACCAAATATTCGAGATGTATATTTTTGGTAAGGAAGTGTATAAAACTTTTCTTCTATAACATTAAATTGTAACTTATTAAAAATATATTTAACATCTCGTGGATTAAATCCATGTTTTTGATACCTCAAATAGGAATCTTTAGCAAGAAACGGAATTTTTTTCAAAAACCGTTCATATAATCGGTATAAAGATGCACTGTTAGGCAAGGAAATTAGCAATATTCCATTCCGGTTTAAGAGATTATGAAATTGCTCTAGAATCACCTCATAATCTTCTACGTATTCAAGCACGCTTGAGCAAATAATTAAATTGCTAGTCCCTTTGTATTTTTTCTCTAATGATCTGGATAGAGGCAGAGAGGCACAAATATATTCAACATGCGAATCTATTCCCTCTTCTACGGAACTCTGCTGTGCAATAGAAAGCATATTTCTACTTTGATCAATTCCTATAGTCATGATTTGTTTGGATGCAACAATTCTACTCATCAAGCCATCACCGCATCCCATATCTATACATATACTATTATTACTCTTAAGATAAGGGATATACTTTTCGATCAAAACCTCCCACACTCGGTAACGCTCCTTGAATTCAGGTGATTTTATATAGTTAGAACTGAATACTTCAGCTATTTTATTGAAATAAGCTTTAACATTATCACTTTTTTTCATATTTATATCTCTGATGCTTCTACGAGTAATGTGATAGTATCAAAATAGTCAAAACTGTCAGCATTATCAAAATATTATAAACAACGATTTCCCAAACATTCCGGACTTGTAAACCCAAAGTGCCCAACCCAAATCACGCATCAATGCTACAGGTAGTCATCGAACGGCATGGATAGAACTTTAATTAATTCCTAGCACTTTTTATCAATTTTAAAAATAAAAAATCTGCAAAAAAATACTTCTCTTCGCACAAAACATCACTACAAGTAAAGCGTTGAGTCAATTTTCTAGTCCCAAGTTCAATGAGGAAGTACGACTATTGCTCTGTAAGATAAATGATCAAATACTTCATATGGAGTCAAGAGATTTAGTAACTTCCTGAGTTAGGTTTGTATAATCAGTCATGTACAACGCACTTCCTCTTGACAAGCTCTTGAGACTATTATTTATGCATAGCAAGCACCGCTAATCTCAATGGTCGGCTTTCTTACCTGAATTCGGGGTTAAAATCGTTTAAACTTAACCTCATTATATTAATGAAATTATTCTCGAATGACTCAAACGTATAACGTTCTTGAAACTTTATAATATTAGCCCTAGACATACCCACTCGACACATAGGGTCTGAAGTCAAATCTCTAATCTTATTCGCAACTTCATTTGGATTATACTTTTCAACCAAAAAACCGTTTATTCCATTTTCTATTATCTCTGGAATCGCTCCATCAGATGCTGCAATAACAGGCAAACCATACCCCATTGCTTCAAGTATCACAAGGGGAAAACATTCATTGTGGGAAGGAAAAACAAATATATCTGATGTTTCGTAAAGTTCTTGTTTGTCAGAGCCATAAACACCACCAAAATAGGTAATTTCACTTTCTATGCGATATTGCTTAACAATAGACCAGAATTCATCTTGTGTGAATCCAGGACCAAACTCACCAGCAACAGATGCTTTTACCTTTAGACCGCAATCCCACTTGAGTACATTTATTGCAGCAAGGAAATCAATTATTCCTTTCTGCTCATAAAGAGTCGAAAGATAGAGCAATTTTATAGATCTGCTTTCGTCCTTATTATAAGCAACGATTGGCCTGTTCCTTCTTTCCACATTAATGCCATTTGCCAAAAAAAAGCATTTTTCCTTCTCTGCGTATTTCCTAATATCTTGGTACAACCTCTCGGATAAAAGAATAATTTTTGCGTTCGAAAAAACATATTTGTACAAATAATTGTTTATTCCAACATTGGAGAAAGTTTCAACACCTTTACCATGTAAATGATAAACACGTTTCACACAGAATAATTTCATTATTGAAACAAAAAGAATGTCTCTATAAAACGCATTACCCACTGGAGTCAAAGTAAAGTATACCAAATCGTACTTATTTAGTAGCAATTTGAAGAATATCAAATAACTATACATAAATACTTTGAAATGTTTCAATAACCCAAACTTCCTGAGCCTCTCAATCTTTTTTGAAAAGTGCAAAGGTAAATAATCAATATCAAAGGTGTCGTTTATTTTCTTTGATTCCTTGATACTCCGATTCACGACTGATGTGCCATGAATGGGTGGTGGCATCTGTAATATAGCTAAAATATTCATCTATCCGTCAAATTACTACCAAACTAGAAGTTAGAGCTCTAAATAGTCGACCTAAAAGCACCTTGCACTATTGAAACCTTTTTGCCAGAATAAATTCTATTGTTTTTGTTCAATCATATTTCCAGACTTTTTATACTCATTGGTCCAATGTACTTTATAATTTTCAGAAATAATATACTGCACAAGTGCAACTAAAAATACAAAGGTGGTAGCATAACCAGGGGACTCCAAACCAACATTTACACCAATCATCATCATACCAAGTAACAAAATATAATTCATTTGATTAGGCACATTATAATCCCTAATCCTTTCCGCCATTGATTTGATATATGCCATAAACAACAACAATCCAACAATACCCATTCTATAGAATATATTAACAAAACTACTGTGTTGGCCCGTTACAAAGTTACCTCTGTCATATGGATAAATTACGTACATTCCTGATGATGGAGGAAAATACGCAGTACCAAATCCGTGGCCAATAAGAAAGGTTTCATTTATCGCAGATTTTATACAGGCAACCCATACCGTTAATCGCCAACCTGCATTTCCATTAATATCTGTTACTAAGGATGCTATTTCATCTGGAAAAAGATATCCTGCTAAAATCATAATTATTATAATCGTAGAAATTTGTTTCGGACTCATATTTATTCTTGTAATAAGAAATACAAATAAAAGCCCTAGCATCAATCGTTCTTGAGAGCTATAGCCAACGTGGAGCTGTGAAATAAACAATAAAGTTATTAACCCAAAAAAATAATTATTAATTGAAAAAAGTAAAATTGCAGCGTATTGCACAGGCAAAGGCAACTGAAAGGCGACTGAGAATATGACAAAAAACAATCTTCTTTGCAGAAAATACTTAAAAAGGCCTACCTTAAAACTCTGAGCAAAGACAGGAATGGCAATTAAAAGAAAAGGTAGAAAATAAGCCTGACGAAGAACATAATGCTTATCTGATGGGATAGTAGAAAACAAGGAAAATACTCCGATAAGACTAATTGCCGCATAGCAAAGACCAAGCATTGTGAAATAGCCTAGTAAGCGATTATAATATTTCACAACTGACTTAAAGTCCACTATCCATATTAGAATAGTACATAAGAACATGGCGAAATACAATGGGATGCCTGCTATAGAAACATCCGCTTTGTGTCCAAATTTAAACAGCGCTATAACTAATATCTGTAGAACAATATAAATAGCAAAATGCATAGTAATTTAGATATGGATTATTTAGTACGCAAGCACGTTTCCAAGATAGTGTTAAACTGCTATAAGGAAACCGTGGTAGTAATTCTGAAATAGTTGTGCTGGGTGTCGAACTCGATTTTATTTACATTTATGGACCGCTGATATAGCAGTTTTATCAGTAATTCACAAACTATGCGGGTGGGGTGCTGCGTTCATCCATTGATCCTCCTGCGCTCTTCACAACATCTCCATCGTAGCCATCAGGTCAATCTCCAACAATACATAGTTCTGCACCTTCGATCTCTGGCACGAAGTAATTTCTTTATACATGTCGTGATTTTATGTTTCTCCTATAGAGATAAATAGACAGGCAAATAAATGCAAGAATAGTCATAACATAAGTTATACCAAAAAGCACGGGAAGCCTTGGCTCACATCCCAAATAATACGGTGATCCCGCTAACAGAAAAACACTTAAAATTCCTGATACACGCCAGTCTAAAAAAGAGTCTTTGGCGCCTTCCTTTATTAACTGATTTAGTTTTTTGAAAGGCTCAGTGTCATTATTTATATTACACAGAGTAGAACGAACAAGTCCTATTAAAATGCCCAGTCCCACACCTAAAATGCCTGCAAGTACAACCTTGCGCTTCAAATCTTTATTGTATGGGGTCAAATTGACCACTGGGTGCTCAATGATCTCCATGACCGTTTTTTTCTGAAAAATACTTTTGGAATTGGCCAGTTCCTCAGCCTCCATCTTTAAAGACGCATAAGTATGTTGCGTAGATTTCACTCTATCTATAAGCATTTCATACTCCCGTCGTGATGATGGACTTAATACTTGGTTTTGTTCGTTAAATTCAGATATTTTTTGCTTTGCGTTGTCAGCAAATTCTTTCGCAAGAACAGTTTGTTTCTCAAGGAACTCAGACTTTCCGTTGAGGGCACCTTCAGTGAAGGAGCGATGTAAGGCCTCCAGCTCAACCAAAATCACTTCTGCCAATTCTTTTGCGAATAGAGGCTCATCGGCAATAACATCGATAGTAAGGATTTGTGCTAGTATACCATGACTGATTTGTATACATCCACTAAATGCTTCAGTAGCTTGTTGAATCAGTATGCCACGTTCTTTTTTGGGTGGATTATCACCATGGGTAAAAATTGCAAAAAGTGGTAGTTTTTTTCCAAATTTCTCAGTATAAAATTCTTTATCCATAATTCTTTCTGTAAAAAATTCGCTACGAAGTAGTTTCGGGTATACCTCCAGAGATGGAGGCATAATCACACTATCATGTACATAATCTGTAAATGTACTCAAGACCACGTTAGAAGAACTACGATATTGGATATGCTGAAAGAACTGAACATAAGTAGTCACAAGAAAAGTAGTAATAAATGCCACCAGCACAACTACCTTGAGTTGCTCTGCCATAGTGAAAAGAAACTTGAGAAAGGAGGTGATATCATTCTCGATCGAGGGAGCGTCATTTCCTATGTAAGGAGGCAGCAATGTTTGACCGGGAGCATTGAAAACTGACGATTTACTGTTTCCAACTGAGGAATTATCAGCAAACGTGATTTCTTCAAGTTTGGTAATGATTTGAGAGGGAACATGGTTACTGTATTTCCAGTCAGAGACGGTCTGTGTAGTTGTATTGAGAGCGCAGGCAATATCGGTAAGAGAGGTTATACCGCGTTGTGACATTATCTTTTCTAATTCGGTAAATTGCATTATATACTATCCATAACCTTGTTTGTTTACTACCAGTTAAGATACTCTAAGGTAAACGGTTGCCAAAGTCATCTCACAACATAGAACGGCAGAATACTCTATCATTCAGAGGCAAAACATTACCACAGGAATTCCACCTAGTCAACGCATATATTCTTACTATGCTGTAAAAGGTTCACGTATTTTTAAAACACGAAGTCACTTGTCTTTTCATCAAAAACAAACGAATTTGAGTAGGCAAGAAAGCAATAATGACAGAAGATAAAGGCTACTTGCTCCAGGCCTTCATTTTCAAAGTTCCTCATCTCCATCTCCTCAGAGATTACAATCTTTTTTAAAATCAGATATACCCTTTATACCAATAATTTATAAGTTTTAAACATCCAGTAAATAGATATTCCAAGCCATCATGGTTCTTCCACCAATTATCAGCTTTACAGTTTTCATTTTCAACAGGAGCCAGATAAAATTTCATAGGCTTTTCTACAAAAACTTTTTTGTACGTGAGATATGTTCTTAACATATGCCAATTTGGCGTCACAATCAATACACTATTAATACTATACTTCTCAAACAGACGCATGCTGGCTATCGCTTCATTATACGTACCTCTTTCTAATTGAATGATAGGAATAATCTTATCATCATTAATACCCATCTTACTTATCTGATCTTTAGCCACTTCCGCATAATTGTTGCTATTATTACATCCTGCACACCTTCCGGTCTTGTAACCTGCAGTAAATATATACTTGCCAAACCCTTTCTTGAAGAGGTCAGCTGCATACCGTACCTCTTTAATACCTGCCCAACCCTCAATGAGAATTGCATCAGCTACTTTCACATTTGGCTCTGGAACCAGGTGAGCGTAAACACTTTGCAGCCAAAATCCACGAAACGGAATAATCGCAATGAGAAAAACAAATAAGATTATTAATTTGCATAAAAGAGTTGTCTTCCAAGAAGTCTTTCTCCTAAAGAAAAGAGTATATTTCATACTATACCACTAAAAAGCCAGGTGCGAATAATTCCTTGAATAGCAAATCAGATGAATCAGAATGAACTAATCTGCCATTATGCCCTTATTGTACACCCTATAGCAAGGATAGTAGACATAACGATAAGGAAAATACACTAAGAAATACAAAACCAAATAACCGATACTATCATGAATATAGTTGCGAAGTCTTTCCCTTGCCCTCTTTTTCTCCCCACTTTCCCAGTCTACGAGAGACAACTGAATGTCTCTAAACCTCTTCAATGCTCTAATCCCAACAGGATACTTCTCCTCAATCTCACAATCAACCTGTTTAAGGTTTTCCATTATTAAATCTAATTCAACAGTTAATAGTTTTCTTCCATCTTTCCATGTCTTACTATTTCTGTGAATACGATACCGGGCCAATGGTTTATTAACATAGTCAACCTTCCACTTGTAGCTTATTCGAAGATAAGCATCATAATCGCCACCCATAATTAGTCTTGCATCAAATGGATTGCCGATACTACCAAAGGCCTCTCTCCTGATGACCACGGTTTGGGTATTAATAAAGTTATGTTGTAATAATTCTGAAAAGATATTACATCTATACGGCCTTATATATTCAAATAACTGCTTTTCTTTACCTTTCTCGTTAAACATAAAAACATCGCTATAAACGAGTCCAATCGTATCATCTCTTTCTAGAAGAGGAATTTGTTCCTCAAGTTTTGTAGGCAGCCACATATCGTCACAATCAAGAATAGCTATATATTTACCCCTAGCTTGTTGCATAGCAAGATTTCTAGAACCGTAAAGAGGAAGGGATGCATCTGACCTGAAGTATCTCAGTTTACTGCCATAGCTCCTTGCTATCCTTTCACTGTTATCTACTGAGGCTTTGTCTTCCCAGAAGATGATTTCCCAATCTTCATAAGTTTGAGCAAAAACACTATCAATAGCCTCCCTTAGATATTTCTCACAATTCAGGCAATTCATAATCACGCTCACTGCAGGAGCCGAACAATCTTGGGTCTTCTGAGACTGGCTATCTTTTGATAATGACATTTTTAGCTTATTTACACTCATAAATGATTCCTATGTGCCATCGTTAACTGCTGTAAACGATTCCTCATGACTTAAATAGTGTGCCAAAAACAACTCCGTTGTAATCACTAGATCCTTTTCAATAGTTTTTATTTGCAAGAACCTCATCATATATTCCAAGTATCTCCGTCGTTGTTTTCTCCCATGAAAACAAGCTAGATCTTTGTAGTCCCTTACGACTCATATGCTGCCACAATTCCTTATTTGTCATTACCCTATGCATGGCTTCACACAGTGAATCAATATCAGTAGGGTCTACCATAATCCCGGCATCACCAACTACCTCTGGAAGAGAAGATGTGTTTGATGTAATTACTGGTATGCCACATGCCATTGCTTCCAATGGAGGCAAACCAAATCCTTCGTAACGCGACGGATAAACAAATATGTCAGCACAATTATACAATACGGGCAAATCATCATCCTTTATTACACCCAGATACATAATTGACTGAGAAGCGTCATTGTTTTCTATTTCTTCTAGAATTCCCTCATAAAGCCATCCTCGATCACCGGCTATTACTAATTTATAATCATTACAATCTTTTTTTTTCAATTTACTAAAGGCTCTTATTAAAGTGATAACATTCTTTCTGGGCTCCAATGTACCTACGTTCAAAATCATTTTTGAAGGCAGACTATTTCTCAATCTATATTCCTCCACGTTACTAATGGGGTGAAACCTGCGCTCTACACCAAGATGTACAACCTTTATCTTCTCCTCCTTAACTCCATAATATTCAACAATATCTCTCTTTGTTGAAAAAGAATCTGCAACAATAATGTCAGCTCTTTCTATTGAAATCTTTAAAATATTTTTTTTATAAAGCTGCCTTGATTTATTCAACAAATTAGGAAAACGCACATAAGCGATATCATGAACCGTGATAATAATTGGACGTGTCCCTTGGAACAAAGACAAAGCATGATCAGTATAATGAAACAAATCAAGTCTATCCTTCCTCGAATAAATCGGCAAAATCATTTGTTCCCACAAGATCCTTAACATATTATTTTGAATAGATACTTTTGGCCTTTTCGATCGAGTCTCTGACACATTTGGCATAATAAAATTGCGATGGCCTGGTGCATAAAAATAGTAATTATTTTTACCATTAGCATTTAAGATAGACCTACGCAGATTAGACGTATATCGCCCCACACCCGTTTGCACATCACAGGCTTTCGATGCATTTATACCAATTCTATTGTGTGTGCGTTTACGTAAACCAGGTGTAAAAGCAAGGTACAGGTTCCTGGTTTCGTCTAACATTCGATTCAAATTAAAACGATCTTTAATACTTTCACGGGCATTGTTAGACAGATAGTCATATATTTCTTGATTATTTTTCAAAGTCTTAATTCTCTCAACTAACAAAGAAGGCTTATTAAGTGGAAACAACAAACCCGTTTTATTGTCATCAACTAGATCAGTATTTCCATGAACCGTACTGACAATAACAGGCTTTCCATATCCCATTGCCTCCATTGCTGAGAAGCTCAAACCCTCTCCAAGTGATGTATTCAGATAAACATCGATTGCTAAAAAAAAATGTTTAGTATCCTTGATAAGCCCCAACAGTATAACTTTATCCCGTAAATTATATTTATCGATAGTACATTCTATCCCCCTGCGTTCATCTCCTTCTCCTCCTATTACGAGAAACGCATCATGATCTTTCAGATAGCTTGAAAGGGTTTTTATAGCGTAAGGTATATTCTTAATTCTATCAAAGCGAGACAGCATACCTATTACGAAGCTTTCACCCGTAACATTCTCTCTGGTAAATTGTAAAACAGAGCTTCTATCTATATCATTGTATACTTCATTGTCTGCATGAATTCCATTTTCAATTAAAACACATTTTGAAGCACACGCGATCCCGAATTTGAAGCCAATGCGTCTCTCTGACTCTGAGACAAATATAAATTTATCCGTCAGATTTTTTAAAAGCAATTCAAGAATTACTTTACGATTAATACTTCTAGAATGTATACCATGAAAAGTGTGCACTACTTTCAATTTTGCATTAAGCAGTTTTAACAATCTCGAATAGACGCCCGCCCCTCCACCGTGAGAGTGGACGATCGTTATGTTATTTGCTTTCACCCATCTTGACAGTTTGAAAAATGTCCGAATTTTAAACTTTCGATATGGAAGTTTAAATGTTGGGATTTCCTCATGAACAATCTTATCATAATAAGGAGGGTGGTCAGGTATCGCACAGAAGAATTTAAAGATGCTCCCCAGTCTAGTCATAATGTTAAAGAATTGCTCTGCCCCACCGCCTTCACTCCTGGAACTAATTATCAAAATGTTCATCTTGCTTGATTTCTGCAGAGGTTCTACTGAATCATTAAATGAAATCTTTGTGTACAGGCGCTTTAGATTTCTACGCAAGATACTATTGTGCATTAATTGTGTCTGAACCCAATCGTTTATATAAAAACTTGCGACAATCCCAGAAAGAGGGCCCAGCTTTTTCGCAAGTTGTCTCTTCATTGCTGCTTGTCTAATCTCTTTTCTTGCCTGTCTTGTCAGCACTAAGGCTTTCGATCGTTCCTCTGCCGGAAATTCTGGAGTTGCAAGCACAGGCTTATAGTCCCAATGAGAAGAGTTATTAAGATACTCTTCGGGGTTCATAATTAAGTAATTATTGTTTTTAGCCCATTCAAATAGCTCTGTAGCAGGAAAGGGAATCAGATTATAAAATCTGGCGTCAAAAATCGGATATTTCTTTGCAAGCGCAATGGATTCTTTAACTGTAGCCAGATTCTCTCCAGGTGCACCAACAATAAAGAATAATGTTACTATAAAATCAAGTTCTATTGCAATTTTTAAGGCGTTTTCTATAACGCCAAGATCCTGGCTCTTCTTGATATTTTTAAGAACTTGCTCGTTTCCTGATTCAATACCAAAAGCAAAAAACTTAAAGCCTGCCAGCTTCATGGCAGAAAGCATCTCCTTGTCCACTCTATCAGCACGTATTCCATTATTGCAGTTAAGTTCAATATCTTTGAAAGCTTTTTTGCGAATCCCTTCACATATATCAAAAACTCTCTCCTTATTTAAGGTAAAGTTATCGTCCAAGATACTTATCTGCTTAAAACCACGGCTATACCAGTATGCTATTTCACCAACAATACTCTCTGCACTTCTAATCCGATACTGTTGCCCTATGGACGTTTTCACAGGACAATATGTGCAGTTAAAAGGACATCCTCTCGAAGAAACAATACCTATTTCCTCTGTTACATATTTGCCTAGTGGGAATTTATCGAACCTTGGGAATGGAAACTTATCAAGGTTTTTTTCAAATGGCCTGGATCCTACATAGTTTACTTTTCCGTTTTTTCTGTATAAGAGACCTTGTATACTCTCCTCATCAAATCCCTTACATAATTCCAACAGTGTATACTCACCCTCTTGCACTATGCCATAATCTAAACCTTTGCATTCCTCTAATGCTTTTTCTCTTAGTGTAGATATATGAGGTCCCCCAGCAACCACTGTGATGCCTCTTGAGATATCTTTCACATAATTGATAATATAATATGATCGTTTGTACATAAAACTCATAAGACTTACTGCAATGAGGTCAGGTTTGTAAGACGAAAGCTTTGCCCTAAGAGTACTCAGGCTACATCCGGTTGCCATATCTATCACATCATATTCTATCCCCTCTTCTTGAAGCATCTGGGCAAGATATCCGATCCCTGCAGGTGGACGCAGGGCACCAAAATGCCCACCTGAGTAATCTGGAAATAACAATAAAACTTTTTTATATTTCATTTCGTATTAAGACAAATACTATGCAAATATAAATAGGACACTAACAAGTACAAAATAGGCGGGTATTATACTTAGTACTACAAGGAGAATATCGGATTGTATATTATAATTTGACAATAAGGTACTCATTTGTTGCTCTTATTACTTCATATTTAGCTTTCAGGTAATCCAGCACACTGCTATCAATTACATTCTGTTTAGTCGTAACGAAATAATCTGCACCTTCTTCCCTACGCCTTTCTATACGTTCTATTGAACAAACATTTGAATCCATAATCCACCCGCTTCTATTGCAATAGTACAAGAGTTCCGGCCCACCCCAAATACAACCTATAACGAGATCATTTTCAAGTGCTGTTTCATCAACTATCCTGCCGGCAATTTCAACAGGGTAATCCTTTTCAAGCCTCTTAGCACTATATCTCCCAGTTATTTTATGGTAGCTGATAAAAGGGAGAGTCACAATCATAATTACAAATAATGACTGTAAGACTATTTTTCTGATTCCAATTATATTATATGTAGTTAGTAATTTTATAGAGTTACTGATAGCATATCCGATGAGTACAGATGCAGGGGCTATAATTGGAATGGTATAGTACGTATGCCTCCATACCTCATCTGTTGCCAAAAAGAAGTATATGATTATTGCAAGCAGCCAATAATGCACGTATCTTAGCTCTTTTTTCTTAATCGTAAAAATCATACCTAGAACTAGAAAAATACCTCCAATATATATTAGATCTTTCTCGAACACTTCAGTAAAGAACACCTTCTTGTAAAAAGGCAGATGTGGTAAATAGCGAATTGCGTAATCCATATTAGTACTAAAGCTTAAATTACTCTGTGACAATCCATGTATGGTTGTTAAATACGTGGCATGTTTGTACCACATAAAAGTAAGTATGAGACTCAGAACAGCAAAGAGCCATAGCTTCCATTGTGTTAGAAAATTGAGTTTGTGTTTTTTTAGACAAAGGTACAATAAAGGCAAGCCTAAACAAATCGTAGGAAGCTTTATAAGAAATGCAAGTGTTGCACATAATGTCATTAGTGCAAATCTCCACCACCCTGCTCTGTCTATCCACTCTGAAAAAAAGTAAAGCATGGTAATAGAGAAAAACAACATAGTTGATTCTGGTTGAAAAGTCCTAGAATAAAAGAATATACAAGGATTGAATATATAAAAGAGTAAGGTTATCAATCCAGTTGTGTTGCCTGCATATTTTTTTGTCAATTTATATAAGAAGAATGCTCCTCCACAGAAAGCAATTATAGAAACTAATCTACCAAGATATTCATGAACACCAAAAAATTTGTATAATATTGCGACAGCAAATGGATATATATTGAATTCACTTCCCCCGATGTAGCCTTCTGTTGTTCCACTATTCAATGTCTGAGGATAAAAGATGTTCATACCGTTGTAATAAAAATTCCTTGCTACAGAAGCAGTATGACATTGCCTCCACCCTGCAGCTTCAAGTATAGGTTGTGTTATATTTATCAGCCTTGCCAGAAAACCAGCGAGTATAATCAAAATTGCATAGATGGTATTTTTACTTAACATAATTAGTACAATTATTTAAAATATTTAGCTCCATATCTTGTGCGCCTGCTATATCTTCTTTTAGCTTTCTCTTTACCTGCAACTCAACAAATCCATATCAGATACTTCTACTTCGTCACCTATTGATTTGGAAATATAAATGATGGGCATCAGCATCTGAAAATCCTTGAAGCAACTTTTCCTACAGAATAATTACTCAACTCTCTGCTTTAAGATGTGGTCTAAAACACTCCACATAATCTGCCAGGCATTCTTTCCAATCATTCATATAATTTATTCCTCTCGAAGAAAGCTTGAGATTTTGGAGCTTTTCCGAATGAGGACGAGGGGCAGAATATTCATCTTTGAAATAATCTGAATCTACTATATTTATGAGAATCTTTTCCTCAAGTCCAAGTAATCTTATCAGCTCTACAGCAACGTCATATCGGGAGCAGCTACCCTCACAGACCATATTATAAAGCCCAAATAATTCGGTCTGTACTATTGCAAACATTGATTCCGCAAAATTAACCGTATAGGTTGGCGTACCCAGCTTATCTTCTACTACAAACAATTCTTTCTTGCCATCCTGGATTTGTTTAAATATTTTGTTTATGAATTTCTTGTCCTTGTCACATCCTCCACCCATCATCCACCCTGCTCGAAAGATAAAATAATTATCAAGCATTTTTTCAATAATCACTTCACCATAATATTTGGATTTGGCGTAAATACTCATCGGTTTTGGCTGATCAAAATCATTATAATATTCTTTCTGGCCATCAAAAACCCCTGCGGTACTGATGTATATATGAGCAGCATTTAATCTTTTGGAAATAAGAGCCATGTTTTCTGCTCCCAGAGCATTTGCTTTCCATGTAATCTCAGGATTTTTCTCACAGTATTCTAAATCTGTTAAAGCCGCAAGATTAATTATTAAGTCTGGTTCAAACTTAAATGTTTTTTCTGATATTTTTTGAAAATCTGCCACATCACCATACTCAAGCCACTGCTCATTTACATCAATATCTGTTGCAAGCACCTGGCAAAATGACGAGAATTTTTCGTAGACAGCCTTTCCTAACATCCCACCACAACCTGTAATAAACACCTTTGTGTCTCTCGTTATTTTCATAATATTGCTTTCGTTATCAAGCTCACTGTAGGAGCTGAACTATCGTAGAATTTTCGAAACTCATTACTAATAGATACTGACATTGTTAAATCAATTTACACCAATAAATGATTGCAATGTGTTTTCGTTAACGGGTGCAAATGATTCCTTCACAAATTTCCTGCCATAATGAACTAAACCTAGCCTTTCTTCATCGTCAAAAAGGAGTAATTTGCAGATCAGTGCATTTAACTGCTCCACTGTCTGTGCTCTGAAATCATAAGGATTGTTTTCTAAATAATCGGCAGGGTCAAAATTTAAGCTGCTTGAACGTCCGACACGAATTACAGGTATGCCCTCTATCATACCATCAAATATCACCCCTGATGCCATTGTTATTAATAGCGAATATTGAGGCAATACATCATCCATTGGTTTGTCAACAATCGTCATATCACACTGTATCTCATTAAAAAAAGTTTTAATAGTTTCCAGGTTTCTTACTGGCATCATTGGGTGGGGCTTCAGCCCAATCTTTAATTCCCTGTTATCTGCCAATAACTTAATGGCCCCAGACGATTTAATTGCTAGCTCCAATGCGTCTGGTTCTGCAAGAGGCAGGACAATCAGTATTCTGTTTTTCATGAATACCTTCAAAGAAGAACCTCCCTGATCTTTTTCACATTTTGAAATTAAATTATTAAAGCGTAAGGCTGGCCCTAAAACAAGCCGTTCTCTGGGAGCCCCATGTTTTAAATAAATATCTAAAAAGAATTTCCCTGAACAGACAATTCTGTCAGGTAACGGCATGTCCTTCCATTCCTGAACCGCCGGATAAAGACATGTCTGCAAGGGGTACAAAACACTATGTTGAAAACCTATCGACTCTACACCTGGAAAATATTCCTTAACTGTGTAGCTAAGGGGTTTCTCAGGAAACATATTCTCAAATGTATAAATAAAAGATTTAATCTTAAACTCTTCTTTAGAAATATTTCTTAAGGCAAACGCCTGTGCAATAAAAACATATGAGGAAAATATACCGGTCCTCTGAGTTTCTGTGAGTATTTTTGAGATGTCCTTGCCTCTATGCTCAACATCATCTAAACGAGAAATAACCACCTGAGACATTAATACCACCAGGATTTTAAAGTAATCCTTCCATATCAAATAATTTTCCGGGATAAAAAATTGATATTTACATTTGTTAATTCTCTTCTGAATCTCTTTAGTACTCAAAGTAAGATTATAAAAATTAGGAATAATAACTACCTCATATCCTTCTTTTTCAAGGTATTCACAAAGTCCTGGAAAATATGCATCTCGTAACTTTCCATCTGCTGAAATTGTTTTGTCAGAAATCCATGTTCTTATGAATATCATCTTTGAATCAGATGTAGAATAAAGATCTGATATTTGCTGAAGTGTTCCGGAAAATGCCCATGAAAGAAATTTAATAATTCTATATACTGCAGCAATTTTTGGGCGAAGAAATGTCCATGTAAGAAAATACGGCTTGCCTAATGTTACCACCTTATACCTTTTTCTCAATTGATTTAATATTAGATGATATAGGGAGATACTCTCTACAACAATCAAACTTCTATTTTGAAGATTTTCATTCTCGTATATATCAGAAAAGATATTATAGTAGCAAACCGTAAGAAATGCATGAGTTGACATTTCATTACGCTCAGCAACCATGGACGTCCACCATGCTAAGGGATACTTCTTGGAATACTTGGTACTCAAACGACCAATAACTTCTATATAAGAATTCTTTAGTTCCAGCGCCTTTTCCTGAAGGATTTCCCCGATATCATTATATTTTGCAGTTGAAGGACTGTTTTCTTCCAACAAATGGAAATTTAAATAATTCGGCGAGAAATAAAACCATTGTGAAATATTATAGGCGCTGAAAACAGATGGATCCGTTTCTTCTGCCAGGCTAACATAGATAGTTTTCATTAAATAGTCCCAGAAAGTAAATGTTTATACACTCAATACCTCAAAATTTCATTCACGGGACAAATCAGAAGACTGCCGTAGTATATAAAAGTATGAATAAAGAACAGGAGACCACATCAGACTATTTACTGAATTCACTGTTTCACGAGGAAACACATTCCAAATTAATATTTTCCACTTGTCAGTTAAATCCTGGTTTGGTTAATAACTCTTCTCACCTATTAAAATTATAAACTTCATATCTATTAAGCAATCATCCTCTGTTTCTTTCATATTATAATCTTCTTTGCCCCTCTTATCTAAATCTCTATGCATTTGCATTATTTTAGATTGTGTATCTGTATCTAGTCCTGAATTATCAAGCCAATTCTTTATGCTAGACTGCTGCATCCAATATATCTTTTCTTTTATATTAATAAATCCGGATCTGCGCATAAGAGCTAACAAGTCACTATCCATGAATGTGAGTCTTTCTTCTTTTAATCTAAACATTTCTGTATAAAATTGTTTGACATGCGCAGAAGGCGGTACACCCTCAGAGAAAATCATCTGACCACCTTTCTTAAGTACCCTGTAACATTCTTTCATAGCCTCCTGCGTTTCTTCTAATATATGATGGAATACCATACGCGCTGTGACCTTTGAAAAGCTTTCATCTTTGAACTGAAGCTTGCGAACGTCCATCTTGACAAATTCCTCATTATCTGTTCTATGCTCAATTGCATGTGAAAGCATATCAGGAGACAGGTCTATCCCTATTATCTTCTTAACAAACGGGGATAAAGTGTGAGCAATTATTCCGGTGCCAGAGCCTATATCTAAAATGGTATCTTTAGAACAAAAATTATCAGCATCCAAAAAAGCATGGAGATATTCACCTTTTATTGCCCATTCTAATTTTTGATAGTTTTTGGCACGTGATTTCCAAAATTTGTCATAACTTTCCTGTCTCATAGTATCTCCTAAAGATATTCTGCTAATTTAGACCATAATTCTTCCATCTTGCTACGATTACTCTGCGCAAGATTATTGATTTCCTCAGGATCGGCACTTAAATCATATAGCTCCATTTTGCTGGTAGACAAATTGTATATTAACTTCCATCCATTTTGTCTAATACACTTGACATTTGCTTTATCCGGTGAGGGATGTGGGCCTTCAACCCCTCCGGTTTCAGAGAAAGCTACTCTTTCTAAGGTTTCTTCTTCTCTGATAATTGGTAACAATGATTTACCTTGAATATTCTTGTGCCTGCGAGAAGGTTTAATATTCAAGAGATCCATAATAGTAGGCAAAATATCTATGGTGCGTACCTGAATATCAAATTCCTTATTGACAGGTAATATGGAAGGATAAATCAAATACAACCAAACACAAATAGAGTAATCATAGGTATAAATTCCGTACGCTTTCTCTCCTGGTTTTTCTCCAATCCCACCACCATGATCTGTGGTAACAATAAGCAATGTATTTTTCTTTGTGTCCAATTTGTCAATAGTATTTATAATTTTATCAGTATATACCGCTGCGCTGGATGCATATTGTAAATATCGTTTTCTATTCTCTTCAATGTGTCCAAAGTACCTGGTATCAAAGTCATCATATTTACGGATAACCTCTCTCACTATTTCATGATGAATATCTCCATAATGAAGGTAACAAAAAAAACTTCTTTCTTGATTAAAACAAATTTCCAGCTCCTTCTGATGACTCAGTAAAACATCACTTTCTTTTTCTTCAGGAACTATTTGCAAGTTGTCAAATCCTTCGCTGGGAAAAAGAATAGAACTGAAAGTATAACCACGGGTGTAATATCCTGCGCCTTGAAGGTACTCCGCCAATGTAAGGCAACCTTTTTTATCGTAATGATTTGATTTTGTATAACCATCAACACCATTATTAGCGCCATACATACCTGTAAAAGCAGCATGAAGTGAGGCTAATGTATAAGGAGCATACGTAATAGTTTCTGAAAACAGAACCCCTCTCTCCTTTAACTTTTCAAATATTCCGTGACATACTCTTGCATCATTTCTATACTGATCTAGCAGAATCATAATAATATTAGGATGTGAATTATTTGATTTCTCAGATTTAAGAAATTTCCACATTTTTTATTTTACCAGAGACATTATATATTATAAAGATGAGGGCGGAAAACCGCCTTGCAATTCCTCTTGAAGGTTGATGCTTTTGTCCAGACTTGCCAACTAGTATTTGTATCTATCAGTAAGTATTTACGGAAATCCTTGATTGCTAAAAATAGCGAAAGACCATATTCTCTTAAAGATTAAAATACTTAATTAGCCACTCCGGACTACAGGTGCATAGTTTTAAACTAGCACACTTATATTATAACCTTACTGACACCCAGTAAACGTTCCTGCGAAGTTTTTGACAATAAGAAAAAGGTCAATTCTCAAACAATATTAGATTCCGCTTTATTTTCAATTATACTTTGCTTTTAGATCATCAGATTTCATTAATCGTCTTACTTCTTCTAGATCATCCGGCGTATCCACACTGATCTTTGCATTCCCAATTCTCACAGCTCTAATCTTAACACCGTGTTCCAATACTCTTAAGTATTCGTTATACTCAATAGTTTCAAGTGGTGTAGAAGTCCAGGACGCAAATTGAATCAGAAACTCTTTTCTGAAGGGAACAATAAAACACATCTTCAGCATCACATCCACCGTCGTACGAACATCGCTGGGCAAATCAGTTCTGGAACAATACATAATATTGTCCTCCAAATCCAACACAGCCTTGATGTCTGAATCACTTTCTTTTTTCGTATATGAAGTCACCCCTACAGCTATCTGTAAGTTCCTGTCCTCCAGGAGTGGAAGTACAATAGAATCAATGTGCTCTGGCCTTACCAATGGTTCGTCTGCCTGAATATTAACAACAATCTCACAATCCACACCCTGACATGCTTCGGCCAGTCTGTCAGAACCGGTCTTGTGGTGAGAGTCAGTCATTAAAACCTTGATATTATACGCTTCTGCTATTTCCTTTATCTTTTCACTGTCAGTCGCCAGGTAAACATCATCTAAACTCTTCGCTAATTGTGCCCTCTTACAAGTATGTACAAACATTGGTAATCCCTCAATATCAACCAATGCCTTTTCCGGCAAGCGGCTGGACCGAAGTCTTGCCGGCAGTATTCCAACTACTTTCACCTGCTCCCCCATTTGTGATTATACTTAGTTCAGAACTACAAAATTATAAATCTATATGAACCTTCTTAATTTCTAACTCATTACCTTAATCATAGAGATATCTTTAATAACATATTTAGTTTTTTCTAGAAGACCATTCTCTGATGTCAAACCACTACAAACCCCAATGGATGCTTTCAAGCCTGCATTAAACCCCATCTCAATATCTGTAATAGCATCACCCACTATAACAGCATTTTCTTTATCCACAGATAACTTCTTTAATATTAAGTCTGCCATATCCGGATGAGGCTTACAGTTTGCGACCATATCTTCACCGACAACCATGTTCACTCTGTCGGAAATACCGAGGAAATCTGCTGCCAGATCAGCTCTCGCTGTCTTATCTGTAGTTGCAATAGCGATCTTACAATCCTTCTCATACAGAGAATTAATGAGTCCATGCATACCACTTATAGGTTTTACTATATCATCTAAATGATTGATACTCTGTTCATCTACTTCTTTAAATATTTGAAAGCAAGTATCGTATGTGTCCGGAAAACCGATCTCACCCAGGGAATCCACCATAGCCTGCATTACTATCTCTCTTTTCTTGAGACCAACCGGCCCTTCACTTCTTAACCTTCCATTTTCAACATCCACACCCATTGCATACATAATGTCGATTTTATTGCTCTCATTAAAACCCAGCTTTCTTTGAGCTGATTCTACCCTGAAATTAATCATATTAGCCCAATAGTTGTATAAATCTACAAGGGTTCCATCTTTATCAAAAATTACTAATTCGATATTGTCTATTATATTTTCGTTAATTTCCAGATGAACCACTTATCGCCTCAATGTTTGATTTTACTAATCGCTCTGCTACCATTACAGCCTCTTTAAGAATATCCAGGTTATTATCAAACTCCTCGTTGGTTACATAATTTTTTACTATTTTTCTGGCGTAACTTCCTATGGCAACTCCATGTGCTCCCACTTCACACTGCTTTGCCAGTAATCCGGTCTTACTGTTTGTACCACCTGAGAGAAAGATCATAACCGGTATCTCACTCTTTATTACTATATCAGCACATGCAATAGTCTGAAGTGTGATGTTAAAATCATCTCCACCCCCACTCATAGGATCACCATCCGCCTGGACAATCATGCGTTCTCCGGTAATGCTATACGCCTCTCTTACTCTTTCAATAAGGTGCTTGTTGGACAAAAATGTTCTGTCCAGACACATGCTGACATAATTACCGGGAATTAATTTATTTAATAATTTCCAATCATTTCGTACTCCTTCATCATCCAATGTAATAGCATGAAGTTCCATTGTCTCCGTGCCTGCGGCAACACACTCTGGTAATATCTTTTCAAAATCTGCTTTTTTGTAATAATATTCTATTGCACCAAAGCTACACGATCTTCCACAATCACCACATCCAATACACCTTAAGTCATTGACGATAAAATCATCATTAATCGCCTCACGTTCGCTACAGGCCTTAATACATTCCCCGCATTCCGTACACAATTCGAGATCAATTTTGGCTTTAGCTACATGAGGATCTCCTTTTATTCCGATACTAACATTAAGATAAGGCCTTATCTTAATCTCTTTTCCTAAAAGAGAAGCCTTCTCATACGCGATCTCAATGCCTATTTTTGCAGCATTTACCACATCAACATTTGCTGATAAATCAAGAACATGCGTCCCTGCCAAAGTATAAATAGTTGACAACCTTCTGACTTCATCAACGTCTTCATTCCCGGCTCCGCAAACCAGCTTAAAACATCTTTTTTCGTTAAAGAGCTTCCTTAATTGCTCGTATCTTCCCATTTGTACTCATATGTTTCCTGATCAAATATAATTATCAATACCCTTATAGAATGATTTGTAACTTGTTGGAGTCAGAATATGAATACCTTCTTTACCCTCATTATTAAGATATCCATCAATCTGTTCAATAAACTTTTGATTCCATAAATGTCTTTCCAGGATCATATCTTTATCATCCTGCTCCTCTTTCTCAGAATAAAAATGAAATCCTTTATTCTCCTGACCAACATAACCATCCATACCAACACAGAATATTCTCTTAGCACCCATTGCTATAGCAACTCCCGCAAGAAGTACAGATACCGTTCTACAATTAGTCGTAATAACACCATCTTTAATTTGAAAATCAGAATTTAACACATCTATATAATAAATCTTCTCATAATCTCTGTCTGTGTACTCCTCTACCATCTCATCTGTGATATACTGACCTATCAGTAACTTAGATTCAGGCGCTACTGTATCAATATATGAAGTAAATCTCCTTTTGTTAACAAAGCAATGGTAATGAGGCTTAAATAGTCCACCTAAAAAGTTTCCACCTAATATAACTGGACTGTACCTGGTAATGAGTTTCTCAATCTTTGGTGCATATTCTTTTATAGAAGGACCGTTTGCTACAATGAGAAAATCTCTGTCTTCATAACGTTTAACATAAGGCACGTTAGGACACCCAACGACCTTCCTGTAGGTAACCTCAGCGGATTCAGATACCCACGCTGCCTCTTTATCTGTTACTTTACTTAAACCTCCGATAATTCCCTGATTGATAAGTTCGTCCAAATGCGACTTGGAAAAACCAACTGTATCCTTCTGTTTGATAAAATTTAGAGCCTTCCATATATCTTCAATCGTAAACTCTTTATAATCTATTAAAGACTTGGCATAGCTAGGATGGCACTGAAACATACCTGATAACATATAAGGCAGCTGATACCCCCACTTATTTTCACTTTGCAGAGCAACAAAGTACCTATCTATTACATTCAACACCGGAATGGAATTGTGTCTTTCTGATCCATGTTTTTCTAAGAAGGAAATGATTATTTCTGTTGGAAGGTTTCCTGCCGCTCTACCCATACCATAAATAGTACTGTCAATTATGTGTACTCCACAACGGATTGCTTCAAGTGAATTGGCAAAGGCCATCTGAAGGTTATTGTGAGGATGAAACCCAACCTTGATATCTGGTATTTCAAGCACTGGTTCAAAGAGAGTCTTTATCTGGTCCGGAAACATTGAACCATAACTGTCTGCTATACAAACGTAATCCAGCACTACTCTTTTAATTAAACCTACAAGATACTTACGTTCATCTTCCGAATAATTAGCATACCCCATTACATTTAAAGATACTTCATAACCCTTTTCCTTAATTTGCCCTAATAAGTCTATGGCTCCTTTTAAGTTGTCTTTGTGAACAGCAATCCTTACCAGATCAACCACACTGTCACTTGCTTCACAGAAATCATCGATGTCTACCTTTCCATAATCTGCCATTAGTGCAAGTTTTGCACCAACAATATTATCGGTAGCCTCACGAATATGATCTTCTGGTGTAAACCGCCATAGACCATACTTCTTTCTGTCAAAGTATTTTTCGGTACCCCTGAAACCTATTTCTACAAACTCTACACCGCTCTTTGATAATGCCCTATAAACCTCCCTAACCAGCTTCTTGTCAAATTCCCAATTATTGACATAACCACCATCCCTTATAGTACAATCCAATATCTCAAATTTAGGTAATAATGAATTATTCACTTATTAATACTTAACATTTCGAAAGATTCTTTAAGGTTTTTATAACTTTGTAAAATCATAGCTGAATCCACCATATAAGTAATATACTGAACACCACAATCGACCAGTATTTCTAAATACTTCTTGTCTCTTGCAAAGGAGCCACATGACTTACCATTATTTTTTATGATCTTCACATTATCTTTTATTAATTTTACAACCTCAGGATCATCAACCTGCCCTGGCTTTCCCAAAGACTGTGATAAATCATACGGACCGATAAATATAACATCAATATCAGGAACAGCTGTAATTTCATTCAAATTCTGTACCCCTTCAATTCCCTCAATATTTACCACTACCATGACATCCTCATTAATCCTGGTAGTATGGTTTTCTGCGGCTAACCCATACTTACCAGCCCTTGTAAATGGAGAAAGCCCTCTTTTACCTTGAGGGTGGTACTTGGAATATTCAATCGCCAGTTCAGCCTCATCTTTTGTTGAAACATGCGGCACCTGCACTCCATGGGCACCAATGTCCAGTGCCCTTAAAATCAGATGGGATTCATTGCCAGGCACTCGTATAATTGGTGTCATTCCCGTTATCTCCACCGCTCTGACTATGTTTTCTGCAGTCTGAATCTCAACAGGCCCATGTTCAGTATCTATTACTATAAAATCTATCCCACTATACCCTATAGCTTCTACAAGTGATGGTGAGGGAATTCCACTAAAAGTCCCGATGACGGTTTCACCGTTCTTCAATCTCTTCTTTAATTTCCCTTTACTCATAAATTACATTTTATCTACAAAATTATTACATATTAATATTCGGGTAATATTATTCATCATAAAGTATCTCCTGTTACCATTTCAAACTATGAGAAATTATTATTATTTTAATATCTTTGTTTTTAGGGAAATACATTATGCATCTCTACTATTATATGAAATCATACCTATCGTTCCAGATATCCCAATTTGATTAACTCATCCCTTACACTAGGATCCGTCATTTTCTCTGCTGTTGACTTACTGAGAGAGAGCGGATACTCATCTATTTTAAAACCCGGGTTTATAGAGGTATAAAACCCTATCATATCTTTGTGTAATTTATTTACCAATTCTTCCTTGTGATGCAGAAGATTACTGCCAGAAGACTCCTTATCTTCAGTACTAAAAAGATAATTATCTCCATTTGACTGCCAAATATACTTGTAACTTAATGTTCTAATCGCGCGCGAAAAGACATGCGCATTCTTCAATATATTAGGATACTTTTTAAGTCTTTCCGGAAGAGGAAGCGGAGGAGAATCAACGATCAAAAATCTGTTTTTCCAATCGTATTCACTATCAAAGACAGAAATACCATCTAAAGCAGTCTGTTTTCTAGCCCATTCCTCCTGACCAATAAGATCAAATATTGAAGGGAAAATATCCAAAACAGATGTTAAATGATTTATTGCCAAGCCGTGCTCAATTTTCTCAGGAGAATAAATAATACCTGGGATATTAAACAATTCTTCGCGAACACTCGCACCATGACTCAACAATCCATCTTCACCAAGTAATTCTCCATGATCTGCCATGAAAATACAAATGGTATTCTCCATCAATGATTCTGCCTCTAATTTATCTACAAATTCCCCTATTAAGTAATCCGCATAAAGCAAATTGGCTTTATAACATTTCCTTACATCCTCAATAGCATCTCTCGCTTCTCCAAAATCTCCGTTTACATAGCGGTACACATTTAGTTGAATATCATGTGCTACACTATTGATTTTTTTTCCTTTAAATACTTTATCCAGAAATCTTCTGGGTGGGTAGTAAGGAGTATGAGGATGCAGCAACGTTGTATAGGCAAAAACCGGCGATTTATCTTTGTTCTCCTTTATTTTATTAAACAGGTAATCCAGAGAACTCTTCCCATCAACAGTATTTGCCGTATTTCTCAATATCATATCGTTACTTACATATTTAGTAAAGGCACCTTTTAGAAATCTCCGCAATATTGTATCAGACTTAAAGAGCTGCTTAATTTTAGTCTTTGTAAAAGCAGTCTTAGTTTCTCCTATTCTTGTTCCGGGATCAATAAGTTCTTCAAAACCAAATAGTTCCCCATAACCGGACGGTGGTACAATACTGAATTTCGTATGGCCAAATGCCTTATAACCTAATCTCTTCAACAACAAGGACATGGTTATGAGATCATTGTCCAGCTCACAAAAATTATGTGCCATCTTATGCCTTGCTGAATGTTGCCCCGTGAAGGCACTCACATGCGCTTGAGCAGAACCGCATCCCGCAGCATAAAAGTTACGCAACAAAAGACCTTTTCCTGCAAATAAATCCAGATTCGGTGTTAAACCCTCATTGCTACCATAGCAACCAAACATGTCTTGACGCGCTGAATCCATAATAATAAATATAATATTAGGTTTCCTATTATTCATTCTTCACCTTTATAACGCCGTATATTTCGTAGTGCATAAGTGCATAATAATTATCTGTTCTCAACCAGCCCTTGCGCTTTATAACTTAATGTAGAATACGAACAATATTTGCAGCGACAAAATCATTTTTTTCTAAATATTTGCAAATATTTATGATAGGACCACATCATTAAATCATAAGCATACAACTCTATAGGAACCCTTATATATAAATTCCTAATCCGCCAAATTATAACCCTCTTCACCAATTTACTTATGAAATTGTCAATATTTCTCAATACAGCAAAAACAACCAATTCCTTATTCAAAATTGCCGCCGTCTCTATACAACCATGCCAGACCCATGGCATTTCATCTATTTTTAAATACCCTTCTCCAGATAAATAATTACCCCAATCCTCGATCTTCTGAGGCAGTTCAATTTTGTAGTTCTTGATAATATTATCAAACATAGGAGAGCCTGGATAATACCTAAAGATGAATGGGCCTGCTATATCGACATTGCGATTAGCATCTATCAATTCTGCGCAAAGCTTATAAGTCTTCTTCGTATCATCCTTTTCCTCGCCATCCAAGCCTACCATAAAAGAATATCTTGGAGTAATCATTGTCCCATTAAGCATTTTCGCAGAATGAAGTATATTCTCAATCTTGATTCCTTTTTTTATTATATCCAGAACTTTTTGAGATCCACTTTCCCCCCCCATGACAATAGATCTGAGACCACACCTCTGCAGCCTCAATATCAAATCCAGATTCAAATATTTATTATTAAAATAATCAACACGTGCCCATGCCCGCCAAAAGAATTTAAGGTTCTCTTTCTCCACCAGATCTAAGAATTCTAACAGCCTTCTTTTATTAATGAAAAAATCTTCATCATATAAAATAAATGTATTTACATCGTATCGCTCTTTAAGTTTTTTAATTTCTTCAATTATAGAAGCTGCCGGCCTATGCCTATAACTTCTATTCAAAATTACATTAATGCAGAATTGGCACTTGTAACAGCAGCCAAGGCCAGTCAAGATTGGTACTACCCTTATGATTTCGTTGTTATTTACCGCAATCTCTCTCTGGTAAACACTTTTAGAATTTAAATATAATTCCATGTCATCAAGTATGCGATAATCAATATGAGGAAGTTCGCTTAAATCATCTGGCTCGCTCGGTTCATTTAATACAACATTCCCGAAAGTATCCTTAAAGCCAATACCTCTTACCTGAGACAGACCCACTCCTCCATTCAAACAATCTATCAGGTCTCGCATTGTTTTGGACCCTTCACCTGTAACTACTATGTCAATATTAGAACTCCTAAGTGTCTGCTCAGGAAAGAGAATTGGATGAATCCCTCCCCACACAATCCGTATATCCGGGTACCTCTCCTTAATTAATTTTGAAAGATCAAATGCCAAAGACGCCTGGCTGGTCATTACTGAAAAGCCAATCATTACAGTATTGCTATCAATAGAAGCCAATGTTCTTTCTACATAGTCACTCTTCACCGTACCATCAATTACCTGTACTGCAAGTCCCTGGCTTCTCAGAATAGTACCTATTACTAATATACCAGTTGCGGGGAAAGTGCGACCTGCACTTAGATAGTTGTAAACTGTACTAGGCGGTAAATTAACTAATATAACCTTTTGCTTCATATAAAAAATCTCTACTCCAAGTCATTCATAAAGCAACCACATACCTGTTTATTTGCAATAATTGCATACATTCCCAATACATGAATATGCTTACATCGCCCACAAATCAATCAACCTTTCCGCCATTCCTAAGTTTTCATCCCCTCTCACCTCTATGGAAGAATAAGGATTATTCACTTCGTACACACCTACCCTGCCACCCAGGAGAGAGCCTTCCCTGACAAATTCCGGGTGAGTTGCACAACACAGGCCTTTTAAGCCAATAAAGCAGGGTTCCTTATACTTTCTCGGAATATCTCCTTTGTCAACCCTTTCTATCCTACCGTCTTTCTCACTCCAAATCGACATAGACTCCCTTCTCACGGCTAACACGCTGTCAAATCCATTTTCTACAAGTTGTATAATCATATCGTCAATAAGTTGTTTTGGCCTAAACGGAAATGTTATTTCGAGGTATACGATAATATCCGGAAATATTTTCAAATCTTCCATTCTTTCCATTGAATATTGAAGCACTTTCTCAACATCCACAAAATCTTCTGAGAGAGATTCATCTCTCAGGAATGGCGCGCTGGCGCCTAATTTTTCAGAAAGTTTTGCAAGTTCAGGATTATCAGTAGAGACTATAACTTTATTGATATATTTTGATTGTAGTGCCTGTTCAATTGTATAGCCAATCAACGGTTTGCCTCCAAGTAAATCATCTTCACCTTTAACTGGAATAACAGCAATAATATTCAGCTTGTCGATATCGATATGAACATTGTTGCTCGTTTCAGGCTTAAGAGTTTCAAGAATACGGACAATATTGGCGCATCTCTCTTCATTTCCATGGTGATAAATGCCATGATAGTGATAAACACTTGCCTTTGGTTCATAAACTATCTTATACCCTCCATGCAGGACCTTCTCTGCCCATACCCTGTCCTCTATATTAGCCAATGTTTCATCAAATGGATTTTCTTCCCATAATTTCCTGCGTAACATACTATTCGCATTATGAAAAAAACTATCTTTATGTTGTGTTCTCCTATCCAGACCAAAAATTATGGAGAGATCTCTTTTGTCCGAATCTGGAGTAAAAGCAAGTGGCTCCTGACGTCCGTAAACACCCGCAACTTCTTCATCATTAAAGTTTTTCAACAAACTTGAGAGCCACTTATCATTAACAGGAATGCAGTGACCGGAGAGACAAACTATAAATTCCCCTTTAGACTCCCGAATGCCCATGTTAAGAGCTAAGCCCGGCCTGAAATCCTCACATGTTACGACCTTCTTAATATTAAATTTTAATGCTTTTTCAATAGTCTTATCAGTACTAACGTTATCTACCAGAATAACCTCAAAGTCTTTATAGCTCTGCTTAAAAACACCCATTAAACAGGGAGTTATCCACCGTTCCTCATTTTTAGTTCTTATTATGATAGAAATCATTTTTATTATACCCCTTCAATATCATGGACAATTTCATCATATTCTATCTTCTGCCCACTCATTCTTTAGCCTGCAAGCCCTGTCTAAAACTATATATACTTTTCCTGATTGTGTTCACAAAACCACGGCGTTTTATTGCCTTAATTAAAACTACTATTCCAAGCCAAGGCCTGGTATAGTAATAATAATTATAGATTTCGTGCTTAGCACTCAACAAAATCTTCCCTGCTTCTGCATCTGGAATATCTGATAAATTCAGTCCCTGTATCGTAGTACTTCTCGATTCAAGACTCATTAAATACTCTTCCTCATCCTTAATCTTTCCTTTTTCAAGTGCCATTCTATATAATTCTGTACCAGGAAAAGCTGTAGCAAAGAATATACCAGGTTTAACCCCCAATTTTTTACAGAATTCAACTGTTTCTCTTAACGTATCTCTATCCTCACCCATAAAACCTAAAATTATATTAACTTCTAAAACTTTCACATATTTTTTGGAAAGAGAGACTGCTATTTTTGCTTTTTCTGGGTCTATCCCTTTTTTCATTATTTTAAGGATTTTCTTACTCCCATTTTCCACACCAAGAGACATCAGTCTACACCCACTTCTCTGAAGCCATTCTAATATCTCCTTATCAATTGTATTAACTCTAGAAGTTACCCTATAACCTATCCTCAGGTTTCTACTTAATAATTCTTTACAAAAACCAATTATCCACTCTTTATCTGCAGTAATGCATTCTCCGGATAATGCATAAAGTCTTATTTTATCACCATATTTGTTCTTAAAAAATTCTATCTCATCTACTACCTGTTCTAAAGGCCTATATCTTACTCCGCTACTTACAACTCTAAAATTATTGAAACAAAAAGTGCAGCCATGCGGACATCCTCTTTGCGTATGTATCTGAAGAACCCCACTCGCATTTTGCAAGTAGGTGTCCATTGGAAAGAGATTAAAATCAAACATTGGGACTTTATCCAGAGCTGGCATCAACGATCGTTTCTCAGTATAAACCACTTCACCACCGTTTCCTTTATAACCAATCCCTTTTATAGAACCATAATTCCCGGTTGTTTGTATTTCTCTTAATAACTCTATCATTGTTTCTTCACCCTCACCAATCACCTCATAATCAATGTCGAACTTTTCAAAGCATCTCTCTCTCATAGACGAAGCAACAGCTCCACCTAATACTATTTTAGCATTAGGATGCAGCTTTCTTACCTGCGGAACAAGAAAGTAAAGATAAGGATATACTGTTGACAACCCTCCAATACCAACTACATCAACTGGCCTATTTCCTACAAATTCGCGCACTCTCTCTTCAGAGTAACGGTAACCATCTATATCTAATATTTGCACACTGTGTCCATCTTCTTTTAGTGAATGGTATATATAGTAAATACCAAGAGGTGGCACACTGGGAGAATCATCTTTTCCCATCATAGGATTTATTAATAACACGTTCATTTAACTATACTCCTTTATAAATATTGACAAGTTTATCATATTCAATCCCTTGTCTTTTATCTTGCTTCTCCGCTCTCATTATATAATTTGCAAGCAGAAGGTCTTCCTCGGTCTTGACAATAAGCGAGGATTTTTTACTTACAGGATAATAACCTACCTTGCCACAGAGTAGCGCATGCCCACGCTTCTCGTATGTAGCCATAAAAGTCCTGCTTCGCCACATCATTATCGAATACACAAATGGCTGAACAGGTTCCAAATCTTGAGTTTGAGCAAATACCTCTTCCATCCTGAAGTTTACGGGCTTGTCTTGATAGACACAGTGGACCTGCTCATTCTTTGTGGTTATAAGGGTATCAATTCCTTCCTTAACAAAGTGTTTTATGACTTCTTTAATCTCATGACCCGTCTGCAGAGGAGACGTCGGGTTAACCCAAGCAAGCACATCGGACAGATATTTTGACATGAAATCGTAGACTACGGCATCTGACTTTGTAGTAGAGGAACCAAGCTCTACCGGTCTCTGGTAAAACTCAACATCATAACGCCTTGCAATTTCAGCAAAAATTTCATTGTCAGAATTCAAAATAACCCTGTTGAATACACCAGAGGTTTTTGCAGCTTCAATAGTATAGTATATAAGAGGTTTGCCATCGATAAGTGCAAGGTTCTTCATCTTAAGGCGTGTACTCCCAATCCTCGCAGGAATCATTGCAATTATATTTAAATCTTTATTCATAACTAAATTTTTCGCTGAAATCTAAAGCTTAAGCAATCCAGATAGATATCACAACTGGTTATAGATCAAAATCTACTTTATAATTCTTTCCTATTTGAACAAAGTTGTCCAGAAGTTGCCTGGAAACCGGGATTCCTTCTTTTAACCTGATCTCTGCAATCTTCTTCTCCGGGTCACCAGGTACCTGAACAGGAACATCCTTATCCCTCCTCGGCTCCGACCTCAGTGCCTTCATCATACCAGCCATTCTCTGTTTAAACACCGAAACCTCTTCAAAACAATCAATGCGCAATGCCGTAAAGAAATGGCCTAAATGTCTTCGCTTAGACATTTTTCCGGAATACATTTCGCTGACATCGTTGCCGCAAGGCATCCCAGACAGCAAACTGCAAAAAACATCTACCATCATGCTCAGGCCGTAGCCTTTGTAATCACCAATTGGAAGTAAGTATTTGGCCTTATCCGGATCAGTGGTTGGATTTCCATTTGCATCGGCTACTGAATCAGTCGGTATCTGAGAATTACTCTCCTTGTGCTGCATCACCCTGTTAAAGGTTATTGCACTCGTGGCCATGTCAAGACAAAAGGGTTCCTCCCCATCGCAAGGCGCCACAAAACAGACAGGATTGTTGCCGAAGAACGCCCGATTGCTCCCGGTTGTCAAAACATGAGGAGTAGCATTTGTAAAGCACATTCCTATCATGTCTTGCTTTGCCGCTAAGAGGGCAAAAAAAGCTGCCGCTCCGAAGTGACTGGAGTTATAAACAGCAACATGTCCGGTACCAGCTTCAGTGGCCATTTCTATAGCCTTATTCATCCCCTCTACTCCGGACGCATGACCAAAAGTATGATCCCCATCCAATTTTCCCGTTGAAGCTGAAGTTTTATTAAACACAAAGCAAGGATTCTTGTTTATCCGCCCTCCTTCCACTCCCTTTAAATAATGTGGTAAAAGTCGAATACCGTGAGAATCTATACCTCTCACTGACGCCTGCACAAGACCTTCTGCGACATGGCAAGACACATCTTCACGAACACCGGCCTGTTCGAGAACCTTTTTTATGTATTCTATTATATATCCTGCTTCTAATAAAATCAAATCCTGTGCTATCTTCCCCATTGTATACCCCTTCTGGCTACCCATTAAGCCATCAACGATTTTTACGGTTTATTTCCCGCCTCTACCTTTAGTGGCAGACCCGTTGGCCAACCAATATCTGTCATCCAGAAAACTTTACTCATAACCTGAAAATCGGCCATCCTCAAACATGGTATTTATCCATCTTCCATTTTCCACAATGCTCCTGTTTACTGCTTCAATAATTACTGTTGGGACAATAGACTCTTTGAAAGTAGGTCTTCTGCTATCCAGTTCTTCCACTTTTAACTCTCCACTTTCTATCTTAGTTACGTCCTTAAGGAATCTGGTAATGCTGTCAATACCATAACCCTGGAATGATATATCACCTTTTTGAGAACCATACATTGAGCAGAAATCAGGATTAGGTTCTTCTACTCCTTCTTCATCGCTTGTTATGCATATTCCACGCCTTTTCTGGTCTGCCTCATAGCGCCCCTTTGTCCCAATAACTTTTATTCTCTGGTTAGACATTGCCGAGGAGCTTTCAGGGTCTATCCAGTTAGTTAGGATCACCGAAGAAAATAATGCACCTGACGGCATCTCCCACTCGACAACAACTTGAATAGAATCATAATTGTCAATACCTCTGGAAGAAAGATAATTTTTCTGTCCTATAGCCATTACCCTCCTGGGAATGGCTCCAGTCACAAAATATATAATATCCACGTAGTGTATGCCCAGATATTGGAAAATATTAGTGTCATCTACCCAACTTTTAAATTTTTCCTCCGGTATACTCTTTCGCTGGCTATACTCTACAATAAAATACAAAGGATCCCCAATCTTTCCACTAACAATAGTATCCCTTAGTTTCAAATTGGAACGATCCAGTCTCTTATGAAATTCAACTGCGCAGTAAACTCCGCATCTTTCCTGTAGTTCAATGAGTTCGACAACATCTTTTACAGTAGGTGCAAGTGGTTTTACAACAAGAGTGTGAATGTTGTTAGCAACGGTATCACCGGCAATGTCCCGATGCAGGTGATCAGGGACCACTACAATTACACAAGCTGGCTTGGTTATCTCACACATAGCAACCTTATATGCATCCGGATTGTACGTGTCGGACTCAGGGAAATATCTTGGCACAATGTCAAAACCGAATAGGCTATTAAGTTCTTCTACTTTTCTACTTACTTCGGCTATTCCCTCAGCGTGTGTCCCCGCAATATATAGATCTCCCAGACGTCCGCAGCGTGCCCATTCATAGATAGCTGGCAAAATGGTTCCATGTCCATCAGCACCCCTTCCGCATACATACATACCCGTGCCTATCACAAGTATATTCATTGACAAATCATTATCGACAGCTTTCATATTATCTGTTCTTCTGTGGACCTGAACTACTTGAAAACAAACTATTGAAATAGGAAGTTAATTCTACTTTATCACTATCTTCGAAAACATGTCTTTCCCATACATTATCAGGAATATCTTTTGTGAAATGGTTTGCAACTAACCAATTAAGTCCCCAATCGAGCTTCTTCTCAGAGTCTATAAAATAACAGGAATCAACAGTAATGTTTAAAGAAGGGTCTAGGACTTGAGCATCTTTAATGTGGCAATATTTTCCCTGACTATCATACAGAAGAACGGGTACCTTATTCTGAAGTGCCTCTTCTATAGTCGTAGATGAATAACTTGCAAGCAGATCTGAAATTATCAAGTAATCTGCGAAAGTGCCTTCTGTGTGAACACTGTAACAATCAGATGTAGTCAGTAAATCCAGAAAATCATTCAGTTGCAAGAATTCAGATGGCCTGAATCTCACTATTAAATGTATTTCATTAAACCTATCAATAGCCCTTATCAGTGAATTAATATTTTCAATGTATTCATCAATTGTCTCATATACAAATGGCCTTAGACTTTGATATGCTTTTGGTGTACCAGCATGAATGATTATAATTTTATCGTTATGTTCTGGAATTAATTTTTTTTTAATACTTAACTTATAATCCTCGTCTCTCCTCGCCTTTGTAAAAAGCAATGGGCCTGTTATTATTGGAATGCTATTTGATAGTTTGTGCGTTAAATAGCTACGTGCCCATGGTGTCTGTATCGCTAAGTATTTATAATGCGTATCCATCAACCCCAGGCCATGCTCTCTCCACTCCATATCTGCAAATCTGTTTGTCGTAGGCACATGAGAGCCGTGTGATATTAAAACAGAAGGAATGTTATGGATTTCCGAAAGCTCTCCAAGATTGTAGCGTAGCCCACGTGACATTTGTGACAAAATCAGTGCAGGTCTCTTATTTCTTATAAATTTATCCAAATGATAAGTCTGTCCATGAAGTGTGATCAGAAATGGAATCATACTTCGTTCAATCTTCAGAAATACCAATTTCTGAAACATAACACCTTTGTATCTCAGAATTTGCCCATTGTTTGAAAAATGTTCTTTTAACTTTGTCACTGTTTTATTTAATTCTTTCACAAATCCACTTCTTTTATTATCCGGCAAGTATCCAGGTAGAGCATAAAACTCGCACCAATGATTATAACCACAAACCATTCTTCCTATGGCTTTCGGATTGCGGCAAATCAGTACAACAGACATAAGCCGGCTAAATTTACTGAGAAACGATTCAATTATCTTATTAAGGTTATAAGTATTGTTGGGATATAAAATATACTCTTTATTTCCTGATTTAAAGCTGATAATAACCATATTAATCCGAAAAACAACCATCTTGCACATCTCAAATAATGACGTTTTCACCTTTACCATAATAGGATTAGGCGGTCTTCTCCATCCTGTTAACAACTCTATCTTCAATCCTCTCTGCCCCGCTAACTCTTCAACGATTATGCCAAGATGTCGTTCGTTTCTTGGAATAGTATCCATGACATCGAAGGCATAATCCAGTTTAAAAGCAATTAGTTTTTCAGGCTTCAACTGCTCAATCGCGTTATCTATAACCTCTATCATCCACAAAAGATAAAGTATTGAATAATGCCTTAAATAGAATGTAAATGCATTATTGTATCCCTCCTTTACACCTAAATCGTCTTCTATACTTACGATGTCCCTGAATGGTTTCACTATTTCAGCAGCTTTCAGTATTAACCTTTCGTGAGACTTAATATTGAAGAAACCAATTGTATTTAAGTAAGGAATATTTCTTCTCTTAAGATATGCTTGAACGCATGGTTGGAGAGCAAGAATATGGACATTTTGATCTTTAATAGATTCCGTTCCCTGTTGAGAAATAAATGCTTCAACCTCATCTTTGTATTCAAATATAACCAAACTCTTAGACAATTTCTATCCCATTAGTAGCAAAAGCAAACATCTTTACTAAAGCTCCATTCAATCTGTTGTGCTATGTGCCCACAAGTTTTATAATTATACACTCTTCTAAATTGTTTGAAAGCAGGCCGCATATCACTTCAAAGTTATTTAACCACCTCTAACTAATTTCTACAAACTTCAGAGTTCTTGTTTCTGCTTCGCATACACACCCATACAATTGCAGACAAAAACAGAGTCCAGGAGATTGTTGTGACATAAACTCCTGGCAAATACGGTGATGTATCAAATTCCATGGTCAGAGTATATTCTCCTTTGGGCAATCTTACTCCTTTAAAAATCTCATTTGCCTTGACAATTGGCAGATTTTCGTTCCCGACGTATGCTTTCCAGAAAGGGTGCCAGGCGTCAGCAACCACCAGAAATTCTTCCTGGCTACCAGAGAAATCAAAAACCAGCTTTCCATAGGAGAATTCCTTTAACTCTATCGAAGAATTGCCTGAGTTTTTGTGCAACTCAAACAAATTATCTTTTGCTAGATAAGCCGTTCCTCGCTTCACATTTTCTAAATGCTTTCCCTCTTTTTTTATACTCAATTGCTCAGCTAAATAAAAATATGGCCAGGCATTAAGATTTTTATAGATGAATAACCATTTCGACTTGAAATAAAGAGATAAAGACTCTGGTACATCCTGAAGTGCAGATTTAGAATAATAGTAAGACACAGCGCCCATGTCGAGTAGCTCAGAAAATATTAGTGGGCCCTCCGTAAGATCTCTCAAATTAACTAATCGCTCGACGCCATCCCCATTAAAAACATGGTAGATGTATTCGGCGACATGTTCAGGCTGAAAAGACGTATGTCCATGCAACATCAAACCAGGAGATTCTCTATAACCATATGGGTGCGAATAATATCCTTGTACACCTCCCGCCTTGTTAAGCCTCTGGTTATATGCATCTAAAGTTCGTATCGGCAAATTGTCATGCTTTACAAAGTAAAATCTGTCTGTAGGTTTGAATTCAGGTAATGTTTGAGCCTCCCCTTCCCATACCAGTTTTCTTGTATTTAGGGGATAAACGCTCCATGTCATAAAGATAGCACTGATTAGCAAAAGCACGGCAATCAGTTTCGGTTTTTCTACAAATACGGCACACCATTTATTCCTCGTAAATAACAGCATAAAGAGAGCACTCAACATGAAGAATATAGCCGAATACCAATGCATTGAAGATTGCATTATACGTATATAATCAGGCAAGCAAGTAGCAAGAAGGTCTTTGGGGAATGTTCCAATTGTACTCGGACTGAATAATTCTACGATCCAATTTATTACTGTTGGCAAAACAACCGGTAGAAATATTGCCATTACAGAAAAAACAAACAATCCCATATAGAACATAAACAACAAAAACGCTAATCCTTTTTGGAGAATCTGACCCCATAATTGCCGAATTACTAAATCACCTTTATTTATTCTAGAAATGAAAATAGCAATTAAACCAATTTGGGCAACATATACTACACTAAGATCATAAATACAAAGGATATAATTACTTTTCTTATTAATAAATCCATACAGATCCCGGTATGCAGGAAATATTGACAAAGTAATGTGTATCCAAAATACAGTAACCAATCCTTTCAGTAAAAATTCCCAAAATGATGTTGCACGGCGAAGTAAAAAATATATAAATATTAGAGGAAATATTGCAGTTACATTAAAAGAATAATCCGTTCTTAGCGGCAACCTCAATTCCCTGTCTAGCCATACTACCTGAAGAAAACAAATGAGATCTTTGAATAATACTTTAACATCAGGTATCAGTAAGAATCCATGAGGAAACAAACACAATGTTTTTGCCCTTGTTTGGGCAATTATTGCAGACTCCAGCAAATTTGAATAAAAAATCCAAAAGCAGAGTAAGGTCGCCATGCCTACACCAATAGAAAATAGCAAGAGGTACTTAATTACTATTTTCTTGAAAGGATCTTTGTAATACAGATAGTACATCACCGTAAAAAATGCACCAAGACTTAACAGATTAGACCAGCTAAAGAAAGTTGAAAGAAAAAATACAAACCAAAATATTAATGCCAACTGAAAAAAGTGTTTTCGCTTAGGACTCTTGTAATAGTTAAACAGGACTATTAGCAGTATTGGAGCCCCAACCATACTATTGCCACATCTTAAAAAGTGAATACCTGGTTGGTGAGTACAAAAGACGACAAGCAGGCATAATAGCCAAACCCAGCGACCTAGCCCTGGAGCAATCAATCTCAAGAAAAAGTACAAAGCAATTGCGGCTAAAGTATCGAACAGTATGATTGAGCTAGTATAGGCTTGTTCTCGTGATGGAAAGATTTTCTCAAAGAATGACAAGAAACCCCATGCGTGAATATGGCTATCCGCAAAAAAATGAGAAATGCCAAAGCCTTTTTCCGGTCTCCAGCCATTACCGATACTATTCCCATATGTGTATCCGGAAAGCGAAACCTCATCAGGATGTACAAAGAAATCTGCCCCAGAAAATATTCCATGGAAACATAAAAGTATAGTTCCGCAAATCAAGAATACTGGCAAAATATCTCCTTTGCTTATAATCGGTGCTTCAAGCTTAAACGATGAGGACAAAGCCCTTACTCCTTTACAAATACGGTTATGTCAAGAGGTATAAAATAATTTGAGCGTTTCACTATTTTAAGAAATTACAAAATAATCGACTTGAATATGGACACAAGCTACTTTATCAGGTTGTTTAAGAACTCGAATAAATCTACCAGCCAACCTTGCTTGACACATTCTGATTAATTCTCTATCCAGTCTTATCAACGCTTTTTCTTCTGAACATATCTTTCAATCTATGTTCGAAAACTGTTGCAGCTTCATTTGAAGACAGATTAAGAAAAGTACGCAACACCCTCTTAGGATGCAAAGTGTATCCAACGGCATAGTTTGCCAGGTTAAAGATTAAACGGCACACACCTAACAACCTTGCATTCATTTTCAGATTATAAGAAACCACCTTGGTTGATAAGTAATTGCCGTTCAAAGAAGTGAGGCTAAAAAAATAGTCATCATTTAATGAGATCTTGCCATTATCAATTAAATCCTGAGAAATTTCTGTACCTGGATAGGGAGAAAACATATATATAGGGGCCTCATCAACCCCCTTGATTGACATTTTGAGACCATATATGAGGGTCTTAAAGACATCCATCCAGGATTCTCCAGGAAAGCCAATAATGAGATTTGTACGAACGGTTAACCCTTGCCTCTTCCCTTCAACCACCGAATCTGTAATTCTATTGAGGTTGATACGCTTCTTGATGAGTTTCAACGTATTTGGAGATCCGCTCTCAGGTGCATAGACTAAATAATTACATCCAATTTGCTTTAACAGTTTAAGCGTTTCTTTATTCAATGCCTCACTGCGCGTTCCACTAGGAAAGTTCCAATTTAATTTTATCCCTTCACTAAGGACTCTTTTGCAAAATTGAATGATCCAATCTTTTTTAACGATGGCCGTTAAATCGTAAAGTTGGATAGCGGTAATGCTATAGCGATCAATATAGTACTTAACTTCCTTAATGACATCATCAATATTCCTGATTCTGTAACGGCCGGTTGTCCACATAACCGTATTAGAACAGAAAGTACATTGATAAGGGCAACCTCTGGAAAACATAAATGGCATATCCCGCTTGGAAGATATTCCAAATGATTTTTCGGCCTCCCAAAACTTTTCAAGATATCCTTCAGGCCAATGTGGCCAGGGAATCTTATCAATGTTGTCAATTCTCGGAGGTTTCGTACAACATTGAACGAAATTGTCTTTATCATCTATATACGCAGTCCCATTTACGCCTTGAATCTTGCCGGTTGCCACGTAGGATTCCAATAAAGCATAAAAGGTATGCTCTCCTTCACCCATAATACAACAGTCTAGTGCCAGGCAGTCACGCAAGCAGTATTCTGGCAAGGCCGATACATGTTCTCCTCCTATAGCTAATATGGCATGAGGAAAGTGCTTCCTGGTTTCAATAATTAAATCTCTCAAGACAGGCCACTCTCCGGAAAACATTCCAGAAAACCCAATGACATCGGTATTCTTGGGAATACGGGCTATAACAGCATCAAAGGGAAGGCCTTGGCAGTAAAATCCCGGATACTTCTTAAATGGCCAGGTAACATTTAAACCTTCTCCTATCGAATCTACAATAATAGTATCGTAACCTTTCGAACGAAGGTATCCTGAAATGTAAGCAAACCCGATCGCGGGTGTTGCCTCGTTGTTGACAGAGCCTGCAGCAAAGACAATTGGGCCTCTTACTAGCGCCACATTTAATTTTTTCTCTTCAGCACCCATAAATACGCCTACTTCTTTTTCGGCCGACATTTGTAAAACAGAATTTTGTATGGAGAAAAGACAACCGGCAGTTTAAGCCATTTGAAATACAAGGTAGGAGCCATCATTTCCCATTTACTACCAAACAGTTCATAAACCCATTTATACTCTGAAATATCATAATCAAAATACTCATTAAGAATATTCTGCAAATCACAAGAACAATACATAAAAGTCGGAATAAATTTTTTTCTTAATATTTTTGTATAAAATGGCAAATACAGATATCTTTCTAATCTCTCAAAGAAACGCGGCAGGGTTGATTCAATAATATAAATACAACCCCCTTCTTCTAATAAAGGAATCAAATTTTTTAAAAAAATTCTTAACCGGCTATACAAATCCTTTTCCTCACTACTAAATCCAATATGGTGAATCATGGACATGATAAGGATAGTATCAAAAGATTTTTTTTTAAATGGCAATAACAATGCATCACTATTAACACTGACACCGATACTTCTCTTGGTACGTGTTAACATATCAAAACTTGAATCATTACCAACAAACAAACCTAGTTTCTTTGCAATGTCTTCACTTAATATGTCTTCTGGATTTGTCCCTCCATTTCCAACATCAAGCACTCTGTTAATATTTTTCTTGTCCAATATACTAGAAACAAAATGTGTCCTGATATTTCTATTGAACTGACCATAAAGATCACCAAAACTTTCTGAAACATCATTAAACAACTCCTCTGATTCAACCGTCTTCACTTAAGCACTCCATTCTGTCAATGATTTCTGACGAAGTCTATACTATTTGAAAAGGTTTCATGAAATAAATTTCTTGCAAGGCAAGACGGAAAGCAACTATGAAACATAATGATGAAATTAGTAGAAATACCACGACGGTGCTATCGGAGACAAAAGAAACTCGTAAGGGTAAGGGAGTTTCTTTTGTTATGTTGTTATGTTGTTATGTTGTTATGTTTATACTCTAAAAAGAATTGATTCCTGGCAAATGTAATAACTACTCTTCGTGCTGCTTAAGCGGTAAGAATATATTCATGAAAATCAGATTCTTTTGAGATACCTGAGAATAATTGATTATTGTTACTTTTACGCCTTTTATACTATTTTGGTTTTGATAAATCTGTTCTGTTACTAGAGCGAATCACTTTTCGTACAAGTGCATTTGGTCGATTCTTTACTTCTTCTAGAATACGACCAATGTACTCTCCCAAAATCCCCAACCCAAACAAATTAATACTAATTAAAGTGAGAATAAGCAAGGATAGTGTTGCCCAACCCCCAGCATATTTAAAATCTACAATTCTTACGCCAATGATGTACAAGCTCCTAATAGAAATAATATAAAAGCCAAACACAAAACATGCAATCATTCCAAATACTCCCAAATAGGTAAACACTCGCAAGGGAACCGTTGAGAAAGATGTAATTCCATTCAAGGCATTATTTGCATATGAATAAAAAGAAAATTTAGTTTCTCCTAGTTTCCTTTCGTCTCGTTGATAAACAATACCTGAAGATGGATAACCGGTCCAGGCTCTCAACCCTCGTATAAACTTATTTTTCTCTGGCATACCGTTGAGGATGTCAACAACATCTCTGCTCATAATACAAAAATTCCCAGCATTTTTCGGTATATTAATATTAGCAATCCTCTTCCAAATACGATAAAAAAGCTTCATTTGAAGAGCTAAAAACCATCCTTCTGTCCGCTTGTTACGTATACCATAGACAATACTATACCCCTCCTTGGCCTTCTGAATAAATTCCGGAATGACCTCTGGAGGGTCTTGTTGATCACCATCCATAATAACAACCCAATCCCCTCGCGTATACTCCAGGCCAGCTACAATGGCACCTTCGTAACCAAAGTTGCGACTGAGTGTAACAATCACGAGTGACTGATATTTTGCAGCAAGTTTCTCAAGAATAATTGGCGTACCGTCAAAACTGCCGTTATCAACAATTACTATCTCATACGTCCCAACCACATTAACCATGACCCTTTCAAGTCGCTCTAAAAGAGGCCCCACGTTCTCCTGTTCGTTATAAGCAGGAAAAACAATGCTATAGTTGACTAAAGACATTTGATCTGGAGTCATTTGTTTTCCCTCCCCAAAAGAATTTCTGCCGCAAGACGTAAATTAGCTGCGGCTTCTTCAAAACTGTCTTCCTCTTTTTGGAGCCCGTTCTGACAATATTTAATAAAACGTCTTATATAAACTTCAAAAGGATCTTTGCACCGAATCTTTTCACCAGTTTTACTATCTTCTAAGTAAACACGATATGTTGCTCCGAATCCTTCCTGAATGCGTGTAAATGTTCTACCATCAATACCGATAATAAAGTCTTTGCTACCGCCAGGAAGCTCTTGAAAATCAAAAACAACATCACATTCAGCATATGAGAATGAACATTTATAATTATGAGTATCGACTCTTTCGGTTAACTTCTTTATTTCTTGTGGACCAAAAAGCCTTAATAGCAGTGAAAGCCCATGCGGTAACAAATCAAGTCCAATATCACTACGCACATGGGGGCCTTGAGAATAAAATTTAAAATAAAACGAGGTAATATTCTTTCTCGAACCGATGGCGTCTATCACACAATCCATAAAACTTGCACTACAGGTGTTTACAAAAATTTTTCTTTTAGTATGCTTCTCTAGTACTCCTAATTTCTCTTCAATATCCTTTCTGTTAATCCCTTCCTCCCAAAAAATTGGTTTTTCACAAAATACGGGAATATTTCTATCTAAGGAGGCAACGATTGCATCATAGTGGTATTTTGCTGGTGTACAGATACTTACAGCACCTGGCTTTGTTTCCTCAAATAAATCTTCCTGCCGATGAAAGGCTCTAGCCTCAATACCGAAAGACTCCTTAAGCTGACGGGCGGCATCCAATGCCGTTTCTTCAGAAGAACCTAACACGGCACATACATCCACCCCTAAAGACTTAAAGATTCGTGCATGGACAAGGCCTATTCCTCTTGTACCAAAAATCGCTAAACGAAGACTCTTATTAACAAACTCCATCAAATACTGCACTTTCTCTAATAGTAGAATTAACAACGTGCTCTTTGCGATCACATTTACAACGAGTCCTGTCCATCAATTCACCTGCTTGCTTAATTGTTCTACGAAAATCCTTCACATCATAATCATAAAACAAATCCCAGAAGTCTCGCTCATTTAAATTTCCTATGGCAAGCTCTCGAAAATGTGGAGAGGCCGATTCAGAACAATGGTATAGCCATCCATCAAAGCCAATTGTTGGATAAATAAAACGTGCATAACATGGTAATGATCGATGAACATTATAAGTTTCATAATCTGAGTCTAAATCCATAATTAGAACTCTACAATCATCTCCGTCTTCATTATGCACTATAGGAGCTAAGCGTTCCATATATTCCAACACCTCTTCACGAGATGGCACGTTCTCGTCCTTATCTTTTTTTTGATAACCACGAGGGACTTGTATAAAAGTAAACCGGATTAAATTCGAACCTGCATTTCTTAGATCGTTAATTGCTTTTAAAACTTCTTCCGTCTGGTTATTCCAACTGTTAATCAAATAAGTTGTGCTAATATCCAACGGGGCACCTGAAATGGATCTCGCCTTAGTAATTCTCCGGATGTTGCTACACACTTTATCGTATATTTTTGCCTTACTGGTTTTTTCCCCATGCACAATATTATAGGTTTCATTTGTTCCAGCATCAACACTCACACTAAGAAAACTCTGTGGCTCAATAGAGCTACTTGTTACCTGACTAATAAAACGTTCAGACAACCTCAATAGTTTTGTATGAACACCAAATATTTGATTGTTATCACGCACAACCTGCAACAAGTCCTCAATATATTCATAATTAAGAGGATCAGTTGCGTAACCAGCAAATGCAATCTTATTAACACCGCCTTCTGCTATTTGCCTCAATATCTCTATATAACGCTCACGAGGTAAGCGTTCTCCTGTATCTATTGCAGTTTTACCATAGCAATAAGGGCAACGAAGCCAGCAAAGCGCACCGCTCATACGACCTGGTTGCACCTCCACCTGGTGTGGAATAACGGTTTTGTTGATAATTTTCTCTTTAAGCTCGTTAGCATCATTAAAAAAACGAGTCTTATAGTTATACCTATCGGCAAGACTTTCTTTTGCGCTTTCCATGAAACCTCCCATTGCCACATAATAACAAACAAAATAAGGAATAGACATTTTTCAAAGAATTCAGACTCTCGTTGCTGTATTGTTTTCTCATTTCTGATTGATTAATCCAAACAGACAGCAATATTCATTGGATAGAAGAATTTCCTTCGTAATAGTCTTTTGCAGTCCAAGTCTGAATTCCCTTTTCAACAAAATCAAAAGTCACATTTACAGCACCTGAAGCTTGTAGAGACTCAATCACATACGGCTGATACTTTGGATCACAATAAAGAAGCAGATATCCACCATAGCCAGCCCCCAAAAGCTTACCACCTATTGCACCGTTCTTTTTTGCTGCTTTGTATAGTTTCTCAATCTGATTAGTCGTAATTTTGTCTGAGAAAGTTTTTTTGATCTCCCAAGCTTCGTCTAATAACTCTCCAAATTTCCTCAAAGCCCCTTTGAGAAGCTTATCCTTCATCTCTAACGTCACCTGTGATAACTGATTGTACTTATTATGCAGTACTTTAGTCTTTGAAAGATAATTTTTATGCTGATCACTTATGATAACTCCAGACTCGCGTGTTTCACCAACCCGGAATAACAATAAATTGAAATGTAGCTCCAATAATATATCATCCTGTATTCTCAAAGGAATGACAACTGTTTCATCCTCACGAAACTCCATGAAGTTGACTCCTCCAAATACAACAGCATATTGATCCTGCCAGCCGCCCTTGATCCTAAGCTCCATCCTCTCTGCTTGGTACGCAAGATCTGCCATAGCATATTTGTCAAGCTGGCTTTCATTACGAAATCGATTAAATGCCCCAATAATAGCACTTGCTAGAGCAGCAGAGCCACCCAGTCCGGTACCTGGTTCTATGTCAGAAAATGTCTCCAAATCAAATCCAAAGGGAGGATGCATAAGCTTTACACAAGCCTTAATCAGGTCCATGGAACCATCATATTTCAACTGCTTAATATTATCAGCTTCTATCTCCATATTAAAATCTTTGCTTATCAGATTTATTCTATTATCAGACCTCAGACTGACCGTTGCGTAACAATACTTGTTAATTGTTGAACTCAATACATATCCTGTATCCTTACGGAAGTAATACGACATGTCTGTTCCACCGCCACCAAAGCTGATTCGTACCGGTGAGCGCGATCGGATTACTTTTTTTTCTATTCTTGTGTTTGCATTAAAATCACTAGATAGCAATACATTAATCAAGCGTCCTTTCTTATCTAAGACAGGAAGATGTGTTATTTCGTGATCAAGATCAAAGAGACGCAGTAACTGATGAGGAGATGTATCGACGGTGGCAGAGACAAAATTCCTATGCATTATTTCACTGATATGAGTGTCTGCAGAATTACCTGATACTATTGCACGACGAATATCACCATCTGTCACAACACCTATGCACTTCCTCTGATCATCAACAATTACTCCAAAGCCGTAATGCTGGATATAGGAGGTCAAGAATACATCCAACACCTCCTTCAGGCTTTGTTCCGAATGGAATTGTATCTCTCCTAAATGCTTAAACTTATTCATCAATTCTTAAACTCTTATTCAAATTATAAATGTAAATTCAACGACAAAAACAAAAATTTGGATTAGTGCAATACTACTCTACATAGTTCTCACGAACTCACAACAACACTAATCGGCAGAGTTTTCACTTAAAAGCTAAACGTGCCACACCGAAAGAACTCATCATTTAAGACTTTGCCTGTCACTAAGTTCTTTCTTCACTTTTTTCACGAAATCCCCTATATCATGTATTGATTGAATTTTTTGATTAATTATATCCAAATCCTGCTGCGTCTCGATAGCAAACTTCTTTCCCTCAAGCTTATAGTGGACAGCCCTTCCCATCTTAATTATTTTTGGAAAGAGTTCGCGTTCAAGATTACCGCATGTCTCTAGATCTATTAAACGCATAGCATCCTTATTAATCCATGCTAATCCTGTATGAATGTATCCACGGAGAGAATGATTATAAGCAAAGGAAAATGAAGGCACCCTTACTTCTCTAACAAAATCCACGACTTTACCATTTTCTTCTAGAATAATTCCACTCTTTGAAATCAACTCAATGGATGACAATGTTAAAAGGGCATCATTTTTAATGTGAAGTTGATACATTTTCTCCAAATCAAACTGAAAGAAGGTATCTCCGTTAACTAAGAAAAAATCCGCTTTCTCAGGGATATAATCCAAGACCATCTTTAAGCGCTCTGCTATAGGTGTATCTTCACCTGTATCTGCAAAATGAAATTTGCAATCGTATCGATCGAATTCACGATTAATAAATTCCTTAATCATCTCACCTTTGTAGCCAAGAGGAAATATAAACTGTCTAAAACCATGTTCGTGAAGAATCAAGAAGGTATACCATAGAAGGGGTTTATCATGAATATGAACTAAAGGCTTGGGAATGGCATCAGTAATTTGTCCAAGACGACTACCCCTTCCACCACAAAGAATAACGACGCGCTTGTCTTCCAAAGGCATATGTGCCGATTCTTTTGGTCTCGCTACTGTAACATTTAGCATTTATCCAAAATTCTCCGTGTTTAACCAAATCCTTACCATTGCAAAAATGTTATCAAGGTTTCAGAATTTATACCGTAATACTATTTGAACCTTTCTGCAGTGAATCCAGATAATACAATCTGCCTTTCTTTTTTAATAGTTCATCGTAGTTTCCAGTTTCGCATATAACGCCTTTCTCTACCACAAATATCTTATCAGCACATTTTACGGTGGAAAGACGATGTGCAACCATGATAATTGTCATCTCATGACAATACCCTTTAATTGCCTCCTGCATTAACTGCTCTGTTTCACTATCCAACTCACTGGTTGCCTCATCCAAGATGAGGATCTTAGGTTTCATTATGAGAGCTCTAGCCAGGGCTACCATTTCTTTCTGGCCTCCAGAAAGCTTAATACCATTCTCACCTATCGCGGTATGAATACCATCAGGTAATTCAGAAATCAATCTATCTATGTTAAATCGCTTGCATATATCTGTGACGATATCATCATTCACATCTTTACAACCTATTGTCATATTTTCCAACAGGGTACCGTCCAGTAAAGTTGCTTCCTGGCTGACATATGCAATATTCTTCCTGAAAGAACGTGTATCCAATCGGTCATATGGGATATCACCATAATAAATCTTACCAGAACCTGGCTTGAGCAAGCCAAGAATAAGGTCCAGGATAGTTGATTTTCCAGCCCCGGAACTACCTACAAAAGCAACACTCTGTAAAGGCTCAATATCCAAACTGATTTCGTTTATAACATTTTTACCTTCAGGATATCTAAAACTAACATCATTAAACTTTATCGGTCTGTCATAATGAAAGATTTCATTACCATAAATTTCCTTATTCTGTTTCAGGTTACTCAGGCGTTTTTCAATAGAACGGTGAATAGGGACTTGTGTATTTAGGGCCAGATACGCGGTAAAAAGACTATTAAAATGCGGACCCAATCTCATGAATACAAGAAGCACTACAAGCAATTCAGAAAAACCTAAACCTAATACACCCCTCAAACCCATTAACAAAACAATAAAACCGAAAGTTGTGACAAATGTCCATAAACTCTGTAACTCTTCTCTCAATATAATTAATTTCTTTACCCTGACCGTTTCATCCACAGAACAGAAAACCTTCGTTAAGAAGGCATCAAGAAGCATGGAAGATTTGAAAAACTTCTTGTTCTGGAGAAGATTAACCGTCGCATTTGCAACGCTTTTGTATGTTTCATTAAATTTCGTTGATAATTTACGAACATGGCTGGAATTTCTTGAATTGATTAGAAATAGAATCCCGTATAGGGCAAACGCCAATATAGTAACAGAAAATGACAGTCTTATTACTATAAACATAAATGCTGTTACCTGTATCAGGTAGATGACAATCCGTTGTGCATTAAGATGAGCAACGCCAGCACCATCCGCTTCCCTCAAGATAGCATGATTCATTTCACCTGATTTGTCCGTCGTAACCCATAACCAGTTTACGACGCTGTAAGAGCGAAAGATTCTCTTACGATATTCCATAGAAAGCCTCTGTTGTGCGAAATTTGCCACAATTGAGGACAAAAACACCAGTATCTGGCTGGAAATAATAAGCAGTGAAGCAAGAAAAAGTAGTTTATAAAAAGATGGTTCAACGCCTAATGTCTTGAGGATTTTACTGAACAGATCCATAGTGACAGATTTGTCTCCTGTAGCACTATCTGTTCTTGTATATTCAAGCACAGGTATAAGCATTGGTATTCCTGCAACAGTTAAGAAGCCACTTAATACCTGAAGGGAAATAATCCAGCCAAAATTTGGAGTCTTTATTATAAGCTGACTTATGTATTTTAGTTTTCTGTGCAAATCAGAAATAATTAAAGTATTCATATACATTTCCAGCGTAACAGAAAAGAATAATCAAAAGGAAACTCTTACAAAACGCTATTCGTTCCAATATACCTACAAATTGTATCGGCAATAGATCTGGCATTTGACTCAAGTTCCTCTTCAGAGAAATCCTCTGAATCCTTATCAGAAAATGTAGCCAAAGGATTATTAATCCAAACCGAATGAAGTAATATTGCGTTAAGCAATGCCACTATCCTCCTTCTTCTTTCTTCAGTATCAATGTTCTTTATCCTCTCACATTCGTCATGTATCAGCATTGACAATCCTATCAAATCTGAACATTGTCTTGCCAATCCTGTCACATTATACAGAGTCTTGCTGAAGGTTATCACCGGCTTATTATGAAACAATACGGCTTCCCATGCTGCCGTACTACTGATTGCAACAACCATCTGTGCACTCTTTACAACTTGTATATTTTCCTGGTCAATCGGTATTAACCTTACATTCGGATATTGCCTGATCTCTTTATAGAACGAAAACGGTCTGACACGCCATCCAATTGTACCAGGATGCTCCTTAACGTAAATCTTCCAGTCAAAGGGAACACTCTTTGCCAGCGCCTCAATGATAGTCAATTGATTTATCCACATATTGTCCATTATCTGTGTTGCATATTCCGGTTGACCGGTAAGCGGATAGTATAAATATTTAACATCAGAATCATAGTCATCATAAAAACTACGACTCAATAATTTCTTACTTTGATACGCAAGCATTAAATTATGATACGAGTTGAAGAAAAGGTATTTTAAACCGTATTGGCCAATATTCAAACCTCTTGTTTTCTGGTCTCTTCTAATTTTAAACCATGCCAATACACTCCCGACCAGATATTTTGCAAACAAGTTGACATAACTTGCCGGTTCCTTCTTTTTTTTCGACAATCCGGATAAGAGCTTCCGTACCGCTTTGTGGTGATAAGAATAACCCTTGCCCTTGACTGACAATAACATTTCATCATAACATTCCTCTCCCGGTGCAAGATTTACGTCAATCTCCTTTCCTACTATTTTTTTATATGCCTCTTCAATATGCGGAAACGTTTGATGTTTATTCGGAGATATGGAATAGTAATTACTCACCCTACTACCCACTAAGGCGAGATGTAATATATCCATGTTTCTGCACGTCTGTTCCAGGATTGGAGTCAGCATTGAATGGTGCCCGGGATAAAACAGGACTACGTCAGCCTTCAGTTCAGCCAGTATCCTTTTAAAAAATCTAATGTATCCATTAACAACCCGTAGTATGTCATCCTGTCCAATATTTCCATTAACATGCGTCTTCAGATCAAAGTATTTTGATGAACCTTTACAAAAAGAACGACCAAAATATCTGTCCATAGCTATAAACCTCCATAGACTCTTTTCCGGTATGGTTTCTTCAAATTCTCTTAATTCTTCCAACGAAAAATCATCCTTCAGGAAATCCCATTTAATATCTGATATGTCATATACAAATTCATATTTTATTTCATTTTGATCTTCCAGAAATTTCTTCTTATTTCCATGTGAGGATATGATTACACCAAACTTGCCTTCCGGATACAGTTCTTTCAAGCATAATGCAATCTTGTGATTTATCTTGTAATTTAGAGTTGTGGACTGAATCAGAAAATTCATATTAGATATCCTTTGTCCTTTAAAATTGACCGCTTTTCATCCCATTGCTCTCTGAAGAGCGCCATATACAATATGTCAACCTGTTTACCATTAAAAAGATAGTGATTCTTGCGTACACCATCATTTATCATCCCCACACTGTGCATTAATTTCACCATAGGAACATTAACGGACATAGTACCTGCTGAAAGTTTACTAATCCCTGTCTCTCTAAAGAGGAATTCACAAACTCCAGACCATGCTTCAATGCCGTATCGCTTATTTTGTACCTCTTTTACACCAATCAAGATACCTACATCTGCCAGCAAATTGTTTTTATCTATATAGGCATTAATATTACCAACATGACTATTTCCCGTCTCAACATCCTCTATAGCCCAGAAAAAGTTTAGAGATCCCTCAAACGATTTCCAATAAGCACGACATGAATCAAGGGAGTGAACATTATTTCTATTTTCGCTGAATCTCATCAAATCGGGATCATTGAGCCACCCCACGTAACGCAGAGTTAAATGTTTTTCGCTAAAAGGCGTGATTAATAAACGTTTTGTTCGAATTTTAGATTTACTTATCAATCTGTTACCTTTTCCAACCGCTTCTGAACAAATCTAACAACTCTTTGCAAGGCGCCACGAACTATAACCTTGTCAAGATCAACAGGTTTCATCTTCATCTTGTTCTGCACGAAATCAGAAATTGTAGACCTCAATTGCTCTCGCGTAGTCACAAAGGGCGTTATCCCTGATTGAATGGTAGGTAACAAATCCAACTCAGCTGCCCTTGGAACAATAGCCAGACTGGGCATGCCCAGCAAAGCAGCTTCCATCATAACTGTACCCGTCATTCCAACGGCAAAGTCTGCAGCATAGAGACACTCGATAGAGGAACCACCGCTACTAATCAAGTCAAACTCGCCCTGGTATGCCGCATAATCTTCAATTGCATCCTTCGGATGTGGGCGTAATACCATGTAAGGCCGAGGACTAACGAGTTTGATCGCATCAAGGAACTCCTTTAACACAATTTCCGTCCGACCGACACTTGTTCCATCACAAGGCAATGTACACTCAGATAAGTACGTCTGCGTCCTGGGCTTTATTCTGGCTGAACCTTCTGATACAAATGCCAGCACTTTCTGATCTACTGATACTCCAGGAAACAGTCGATGTCTGAAATCATCTCGGTCTTTACTGGTTAATCTTAAAGCCGTTTCTTGAACGAAATCGTAATAAGGGTGTCCACAAACAATAACCTGGTCTGCTGAATATCCCAAAGAAACGTAGGAGCCTTTCACAAGCTCTGTCGGAACAAATAACCAGTCAGTCGCATAAGTAAGAGACTCCCCGCTTCGCCCTCTGAAACGCAGGTCCGCATTACCGTATGCGTCTATAGCACCAATACTTTCAATCCCTGATAGTTTAGCCTGATGTACCAAAGATAATCCTAGTGTATCTGGATTTTCCGCTGTCCCTACTAATAATAAACGTGGTTTGACTGCTGCCAGGATCTGACACCCACTTACACCTTGCTCTATCTCTTCAGTATAAATTCCCCGATCTTTTAAGCAGGTTTTTGCAAGGCCATCAGCTAACAGCCTGAAAGAAATACCAAGTCTGGAAAATATCGAAGGTAATCCGGCTACATAATTGGCGGCACCAGGGTCTTCAATAAATATCAATACATCCGTTTTATTCTGTACCATTCCAAGCTATCCGCATTCCGGATTAACTTATTTTTTTGAAGGATGCCCTTTCAACTCATCTAGACTTTCCCATACTTTATGAAATGCCTGCACAATAAGATCCACATCCTCGTTCGTATATTTACGGGTACTCACACCGATTCCCATATAACTCTTTGCCTGCAGGTCTTCAGCAACAGGACAAATCCCCTTCTTGTATGAAACATTTCCTTTATAAAACTCTGCACTCCAGGGGAAGCCGTTTGTTCCGTATGCTATTTTTTGTTGATACATGGGAAGCATATGCAAATTACAGTAACCTCCGGCAGTAGGAACTCCCTCGGCAAGAAGTGCTTCTACTATCAGATTACGATGAACGCCAACCTCCTCTTCATTGAACAAAAGAGGATAACCATAATAAACGTGTGTACAATCCGGTTTGACCACAGGCACCCGCAGTCCTTTGAGCTCTCTAATTCCCCTTGTTATCCTCTCCGAAGAGTGATTCCTATTTTCTATAAGAGAATCAAGTTTCTTCAATTGTTCTATCCCTATGGCAGATTCAATCTCGGTCATGCGAAAATTGAACCCAATCATATTTGACAATTCGGCATGACCTTTGTCCTCAACTACCGCCTCTGCATGGTTTCTTATAAGCCGCATACGCTCTGCGAGTTCATCGTCGTTGCTGACACAAACACCACCCTCTCCAGTATGAATATGTTTGTGGTAGTTCAGACTAAAAACACCTATATCAGCTATTGTACCAACATATTTTCCCTTATAAATAGCCCCCGGTGCCTGAGCACTGTCTTCAATCACTTTAAGGTTGTGCTTCTTCGCAATAAGTATAATTGAATCAAGATCCGCAGCATGCCCGAAAATATCAGTCACCATTATCGCTTTAGTATACGGCGTAATATTTTTTTCAATCGAGACAGGGTCCAGGTTGAATGTCTCATACTCAATGTCTGCAAATACGGGAATGGCGTTCCATACAAGAATGGCAGTTGCAGAAGCACTCATAGTCCAGGGACTCACAACCACCTCATCTCCGGGCTCAATTCCAATGGCCCCAACTGCAGCCATTAATCCAGATGTATTAGAATTGACCGAAACTGCATTTTTTACCTTAAAATATTCCTCCCAGTCCCTTTCAAACTTTTGGACCATTTTCCCACCGTAAAAATCAGGAGACCATTCTCCCAGATATTTTGATAGAACGCCCGACTTAACTACTTCTTCAACAGCCGTTACCTCTTCTGCTCCAATAGTATTATACCGTTGAAATGGTTTGGTTATTGTTTTAGGCCCACCAAAAAGTGCTAACTTATTCATAAGATATCCTTCATAGTAAAGAGAAAACGTTTTCAACAACTTCCATGGTTTCTATTGCACTTCTACCGTCAGACTTAAGCGGAGACTTGCCGATTAAGAATTGATTCAGGTTTTCCAGAACATTCCACTGACAACGCTCCATACCTGATTTAATAATTCTTTTTTCCGAATTTAATATCTTATAACCCGAATAATCCAGGTGGGATTGATTCTGTCTGACTTCAATACTGGCGCCACCCTCCGTATAACGAATCATCCCTTGAGTTCCTATCAGCTCCATGTCAAATAGCGAAAAACATTCTTCACGAGCAGCTAGAAAATATATAACAACTTTCCCAAAACGGATACAGACATCAGGTTCAGGATCTTTTCCATCCCACTTTCTACCTCTGTCCAGAAGCGTTATCTGCTCTACCTCCCCAAACAAAAAAATCAGCAGGTCAACAAAGTGTGAGCCGTTGTTAAGAAATCCTTTGCTATACCACGCTGTGCCCTTGTAAATCTCACCAATCTCCCCGTTTTGAATAGTTTTCTTTAAGAGAATAACACCCGGATCAAAACGTCGTGTATAATTAACAAGCAGAGTACACTCGCTCTCTTCAGCAAGCGCCAACATGTTCCGGGCATTCTTCAGAGAACCAGAGATAGGTTTCTCACACAATACAGCCTCCAGCTTATCGTTCATAATCTCCTGAAACACTTGATGGTGAAGATTCGTCGGGGTAGCAATAGCGATTACTTGAGGATGATGCAAAGAGAGCATAGTTTTCACATCCTGGTAAGCCGGACATTCAAACTTTTCCTCAAAACGTTTACATTGTAGTACGTCAGAATCAACGGCTGCAACTAAATCAAATGCCTCATGATAAGAGAAACCGGTTGCATGTGTTTTTATATAGGAGCCATCAACATGATCATAATCATAACCCTGTCCTACTTTTCCTAAACCAATTATTGCAGCAGAGAATCTTTTCAAATCACTTACCTATGCGGCTCTTGACTTCTCCATGTAAGAATGCGGCACATCTCTGCCCTTCCATTCACTTACAGAAGGCATTTCTCTCTCTTCAAATCCCAGCTTTTCGTAAAGGCGTCTTGCCGCAACATTATTTTTTGCCACATATAAATAAAGCGTTTCAATATTTAGATCGTAAAAAGCATGGTAAATAAGTTGACTTGCTGCTGAGATTCCAAACCCTTTACGACAGTTTTGTACATCTCCAATATATACCCATATTTCACCGTTTTTTTCTTTATTAATGTATTTTAATCCACAATTCCCAATATGCTGATTATTTTCTCGGAGATAAATTGCAAAATGTTTTTGTGTATCATTGTTTTTTAAATTATTAAACCATCTGACATGGTCATCCCAGTTAACTTCCTTAATAAAATTAAAACTTTCACGAAATTCCTCACGTTGCACCCACACAAAAGTCTTTTCAAGATGTTCTTCTCCAAAGGGCTGTAAACAAACAAATTTATTATTCATATTTTGTCCCATGTTATAGGTGCTCCCTTTGGAATAAAGACCCTCGCCTTCCTTTCCTTGACTATATCTAATAATTCCGCACCTATTCCTTCTTTGTTGCGTCGTCGAACTTCAATATTATTTGCCTTAATATCACTCCCTTCAGCGATATCGCAAAAAGCAAACAGGCCTGGCGTATATTCCATTGTCCCGGATTCTTTCTCAGTAATAACTTTTCTGGAAGACCCTAACATTTGCTCTGTTCGTCGCACTGTTCCGGTCAGTTCACCCAGCTCATGTGGTGTCACGGAAAAGGCATGATCAGGACCAGGCAGGTTTTTATCGAGAGTAAAATGTTTTTCAATCATTACCGCTCCAAAGACAATAGCAATACCCGCAGCCAGAGTACCTTCGGTATGATCAGAAAAACCCACAGGTAAACCGAAAGCATGTTGAAGTGTTTGAAAAACACGTAGATTCACCTCCGTATCCGGCACAGGATACGCAGCTGTACAATGAAGAAGAACAACATTATCATGACCAATCGTTTTCAAGGCTTTTTCTATCCTTCCCAGATTGGACATGCCGGTAGATAGGATAACCGGCAAACCGGTCTCTCCAGCTGCACTAAGCAATGGATAATGCGTAATCTCTGAGGAGGCGACCTTAAGTCGTTTGATACCATGCCTGACCAGAACATCTACACTTTCTACATCAAAAACTGACATAATCAGATCTATGCTACGTGATTCACATTGCATAATAAGCTCAACCATCCATTCCTCAGGAATTTCTGTTTTTTTTAACAAATCTACAATCCGGGTGTCCTTTTCAATCCCTCCACTGCCAATCAAGTATTCAGCTACTTTTGTATTCTCCGGATATAGTTTATCTGCCCGGTAATATTGGAATTTGACAGAATCCGCTTCTGCCTCAGAAATATGATCGAGCATTTCTAGTACTGTATCCCAGCACCCGTTATGATTTGAACCTATCTCTGCAACTATTTCACACCTATTATTCTGCTCTTTTAGCATCACACTATATTACTAATTTCATTCACAACCCGATCAGGACCTAATCCGTCAACCATCTTCATAAGATTTTCTGAGCAAGCACTGCGCCTGTCAGAATTATGCAAATATTCCTCGATAGATTGCACAAAATAATTATGAACAAACTCTCCTTTGCATAAACCATTTATCGCTAGTTCCCGTTCCACAAACCAGTCAATAACCGATTGCTGGTTCAGGTTGCATCCCAGCATAACAAAGGGCAATCCATAAAAACACATTTCCCAGGTGGTAATTCCCATTGACATCACGCCAATATCTGCCCCGGCAATCAATTGATCCAGGCCTTCAGGCGAAACATATACCTTTAATTTATCTCCAAAACCGTTAAAATCTGAATGATCCCACGAACAGGCCGGCCCAAGAACTGCATTCATATCCACATCAAGCCCCCTTAAAGACTCAACTACGGAAAGAGTCAGGTTCCCCACATCTGCACCCCCCAGAGTTATTAATATATTGGGCTTTTGCTTATTAGTTAACCTGCGCTTTTCTCTCAAATCGTATCTGCCGGTAATTAGAGCATAGGTAGTTCCATTAAGCAGTTTCCCATTTGCTCCCAGTCGATAGTCACGGGTATCAATATTCACATTCTGATTCAATACTAAGTTAGCATCAGAATAATCTCCCGGAATATCCTGGATAATGAGGGTATGTCGAACAGAAGAATTTACTCTTTTACGGTAGTCTTCTTTAAATTCATATCCGTCATAGATGACCCAATCATATATTTCTGACTTCAGATAACCTACAAACAAGTCAGAATCTTTCTCAGATCCCCTTACTACTTCTTCCTCGAATACAAAAACCTTAATTCCTTTTGACTCCGCATAATCTTTAAGGTTTTCCGGAACGAAAGACATGAAAAAAGAGACCAAACACCCGGCCCTTTGTAAAGCCTCCGCCAAAACCAGGCACCTCCTGAAATGGCCTATACCACAAGTAGCCCCTGCATCTACCCTGAAAGCCAGATTTAATCCTTCAACCACAAGTTATGCTCAAAAATCTTTATCCTATTATTAGTTATAATTTGTTAAGCATTCTCATATATAACAACCTATTCTGTTTCCCCATAAAAAGAGTAACTTTATCCGTCAGTCTAATCTCCGTTCAATAAAACATTACAATAAAGATCCATATTATCCATTTTATGGAGCATCTCATCCATTGACTCAAACTTCAATATCATTTCTCCCAAAGCGCACCCGGCCATTTGATAGCTTTCTATAAATGAGCCGATCTCAACATACATATTATGTTCAAGAATATTATTTTTAAGATCATCAGATATATTTATTCTCTGGAAAATTCCCTCACGTCTTGAATGGATCATATAAGAAGAGTAATATCCCTTAACATCATGCATTCGCAAATCTGAACAATCTTCACCCAGAGCTGCTTTAACGGTATAATCCAACATATCCACACCAGTAGCGTATCTTGTCACCTGTGGTATCAGGTTTCCACCATTTCTTGGACCAATCTCAATTACAAATATGTCATCATTGGTCGTAATCATAAAATCAAAGTTAAATGCCCCAAGCCGGATACCCAGTTTTGCGAAAATAGACTGCAACTGCTTATGCGCCATTTCCTGCACCTCAACGTCATGTATTGAAGGAAAACTTTCACCAATTGGGACAAGAGTATTACAAGCTTTGTTAAAATGTTCATTTGCAAAACACCTGAAAACCAATTTCCCATCAACTACAAATCCATCCCCTGCAATCTGACATTTTTTCCTCTGAATAAAATCTTCAATAACTACCTTCTTTGCCCTGGAAAAAGACAAAGCATTGTCAAAGGCTTGTTGGAAATCATTCTCGTCATATTTATCATCAACAAATTTCTTCATCCCCCGACTACCTGCAGAATCACAAGGTTTGATTAGAATAGGGAATTTGAATTTTTTAACATCCCTTGCTGCTTTCCGCCAGTCTTCATACACATCAGAGGTCGGAACGTAATAATCGTTTTTACGTAGAAAGTCACGAAAGTAGTCTTTTCTGGCGAGGGTTAAGACTGATTCATATGGGTTGGAAGGTAGACCCAGTTCATTGCCAACAAAGGCTACAGTAGGTGCTGCTACATCAGCCGCGTATGTCATTACACCATCTACATTACATCTTTTTGCTATAGTAAGAACCTCTTCACATTCTGAAGTACTAACCTGATAAAACTCATCTGCATAATCCCTCCCAACACTATCTGCATCCATATCACACGTTATAACATAGTAACCCTTTGATTTAGCATATTGTATTGCAAGAAGTTGAACCCTCGATGCGCCAAGAATCATCAATCTTTTCTTGTTGCTCATACTACGTCTGCCATCACCATCTTAAGCCATTCATCCCTATGCTGTTTAAGATATTGCAGTTTCTCTTTCTTTACGCCAGGATCCAGATATTTGGTGGCCATAAAACCATATTGTTCACTTTTGAAGACCGCTTCTACCTCTTTTTGGAAATCATTTGGTAATTGTGTGGTATCAGCCAAAGGTGATGTTGGCCAAAGTTGACTGCATTCAGTACAAAGCGGCAACCCCTCTTCTTCAACGTCCTCATAACGTCGTTCGATGAGAGCCTTGCGAAATTCTGCCATACGTTCATTGTTCCACAACTGCAAGGCGTCATCGTCTCTGGCATTACCAATAACGTAACGCGAATCATAATCAAACACACATGCTCTAGTTGTACCGTCAGCATTGATACCAAGCTGCCTCCATGGAGACTTGCAAATCGGCCACTCCTTCATGGGTGTTTTTTTAAATGAACTGATGTCTAATTCCTCATTCCAACCAAACATGTTTATCAGTGGACTTATATAAACATCATCTAACGGCAGGAGAGCAAAACACTCCAGATATTTATCTTTCTCCTTAATTGTTTTCTCTTCCTCCACAAATACAGATCTGGTATGAACAGGAAAACCGGCTTCTCCATTCAACTCAAGGAAATCAAGCATATTATTCAACGTCTTCTCATATTTTGCACCTTTATAAATACTATCATAAGTTTTTTTGGAAGCTCCGCTCATGGAAAACTCAATTTTATCCAGTCCCGCTTCTATCAATGCTCCAGCCTTAGCTCGCTTTAATAAAGTTGTATTTGTTGTAATCCTTGGCAGTAAGCCGTTTGCCTTCACGATCTTGACTATTTCTACAATCTTGGGATGCATAAGTGGCTCACCTTGAAGATATAAGTCAATAAAAGGCTGACTTTCACGTAAATCTTCAATTATTTTTTCAAATAACTCTGTACTCATAAACTGTTTTTCCCTGCGCATTGTATACTGAGGACAATGTGTACATTTCAGATTACAGGAGTTTGTTAACTCTATATATACCTGATGAGGAGGGCTGGAACAATGTGGCTGTGGATGCGTAGCATTATAGAGAAAATGTAAGTAATTATATTTTCTGCTGTTCTCTTCCCATTTTCTATGATTATTTTTATCCATAATTTTTCTCTGATTAGATGTTTTCTCGTTATTCAATGTTTTACGCAGGTAACGCCTAGAAAATTAACTCCAAGGATGCTTGGATTTTTTCTATGAAATTTATCATGCTTAGTTAGACACAATATCTTAGTTACTCAAATCTATTAATAATCTGCCCTGCGGAAAATTGGATTTATCATTTCACCATTAAGAAATGAACCCGGATCTTCGCTATTATAGGCCTTTTGCAAAGTTTGAAATGCCTCATTATATACTGTTATCGTATATTCAATGTCCTGATCTGTACGCATTAAGCAGTTTAACTGGTGCCCATTAAACAGGACACCGTATTTGACGCACTCCTGCTGAAAAATACTTTTATATAGAAGGGATTCGTTTCCTGATTGGTCTTGAAAGAATACGGAAGCCTTAGGGGGAAACCCCTGACAGTATGTGTATTCTTCAAGTTTATATTGCCGTGCGAGGTAATTGTAAGCATCCTTCAACTTGCGCCCTAATATCCACATATGAGATACCACATTGTCCCGTTCCATGATGGTCAATGTCGCCATGGCCGCTGCAATTGATACAGCCTCACCGCCAAAGGTAAATGAAAAAAAACTGTTATCAAACTCCTCCATTATATCCCTCCGGCCAACAACCGCTGAGATTGGATAACCATTCCCCATCCCCTTGCCTATACAGGCCAGATCAGGCAGAACACCGAAGTACTGTTGAGCCCCTCCCAGAGACAATCGAAACCCGGTTACAATCTCGTCAAAGATAAGCAAGGCTCCATGACGATGTGCAAGTTCCCGCACCTGTGATAAATACCCATCCTCAGGGGCCACAGTCCCGACAGGCTCCATAATAACGGCAGCTATCTGGTCGTCATGTTCATCAAATAACCTCTCCAACGAATCTATATCATTATACGGAAATGGCAATGTAAGCTCCCGTACAGTACGTGGAATCCCCTTATTACGTAAAGTTGTCCCGATATACCAATCCTGCCAGCCGTGATAACCACAACACAATATCTTATCTCTACCCGTAATGGCCCTGGCTACTCTAACAGCTCCTGCTGTAACATCAGAACCATTCTTACCAAACCGCACCATCTCGGCACAAGGTATAAGCTCACACAATTTTTCAGCCAACTCTACTTCAATACGATGCGGCAGTGAATGTGAAGCCCCTTTACGTACCTGTGCAATTACGGCCTCGTCAACCTCCGGATGACAATGCCCAATTACGATAGCCCCCAACCCTAAAGGGTAGTCAACAAATTTGTTCCCGTCCACGTCATACACAAAGCCTCCCTCCCCTCTCTCAATAAATACAGGACTAACCCCCTGGACAAATTGGGTATACCCTTTACTAAAAGTTTGAGTACAGGAAGGAATCTTTCTGATAGCACGATCCAGTAATTCCTTGGAATGCGACAATGAAATCTGCCGAGTAACCGGCCTTTGCAAATCCTTATCAGCAAGCAAAGACTTGAAATATCCTTCATTAATCGGGGTCTGAGGATGCTCTGCCACCCACTCAGGATGACTTCGTAATATATTAAGTACATCCTCAAGATGAAAAAGCTTCTTTTCGGGTAATAAATGTTTAAAAATACGTTCAACCAGTTTAAAATCATCTTCGTCATCTACAGAAAGATGCAAATCCGTAAAAGGATGGTATGACTCGTACTCCACATATCTGATCTTGAACCTATCCTGATTTCGGTGAATAAAAAGAGTTAAGTGTTCTCTGTCCATTTTTGACTTTACTTCAGTATGGGCCTGCGTGAGCACTCCCATAGGAAACACCACAGTACCAAAACCATCAGGATAAGTGAAACTTGGAGAAATGGCACAGAGATCCGGACTAAAATCCTGATACTCCCGAACAACACGATCTACTGTTTGAGGATCAACCAACGGACAATCGCCTGTAACACCAACAATCGTATCCGCCTTGAATTTAACAGCCGCCTGATATATCCTATCCAGTACATCATCCTCAGAACCACGAAAGCAGGGAATATTATTCTGGGAACAAAAATCTTCAATCGGATCATTGCTTGGCAGATCACTTGTTGCAACTACTATCTTATCCAGAGTTTCAGATTGTGAAAGTCTCCACCAGAGATGCCATAACATAGGTTTACCTTCAATAGGTCGCAAGACCTTACCCGGCAGGCGATTCGAACTCATACGAACTTGTATAAAGGCTACAATCATATTTATATTCTTAATAAAAAAATAAGCTTTATATATTCCCTCTTAACTAACTTCCCACTCCTGAAACAATTTATTCATTTGAAGCCCATGGTGCTTCAGTACAACGCTGACTAATTCCAGAGAGATGGATTAAGAACCCTTTCATCCACATCATGAAATAATTCCTGTGCCTCTTTGACAATCCATGGGGATAAAGTATGGTTCCAGACTTCCAAATTTGATTTAACCTGAGAAATTGTCTCTGCACCAAAAAGCATTTTTGCTTCAGGATAAACTTCCCTTACGTATCCCAATGCCAGTTGTTGCTTGGAAATTTCAGCTTTGTTGGCAAGTAACTCAAATTTTCTCAATATTTGTGAAGCAAAAGACATGGATGGTAGTAAATCATCGTGATCCTTAAACAAAAGTCCCTGTAAAAAAATGCTTCGTACATAGATTATTTTGGACTTGCGTTCTGCGGATTGAAATACTCCTGCATCTTCAAAACGTCGATCTATAATATTAGATGGAACCTGAACCATCTTTATATCTTTAATTTCCAATGCCTCAAGTGACTTTTGCGGTGAATATACTGAAACGCCTATATGATCCACAAGCCCAGATGAAACCAGTTCTGAAAGGGTTTCTCCAAGCCCTTGATCCCACTGATCCAATAATTCTTCCCTGTGTAACATAATACCGTAAAGCTTAGAGACACACAACCGTTCAAGAGATTCCTCCAGTGTCTGTTTTAAATCCATAGGAACCAAATGATTTATAGTTGAGCTGAGCTTAGTGATAACCTTTACTTCGTTCTCTATCTCAAGTCTTCTTAATACCTTGCCTAATACACATTCACTCTCCCCGTAGGCATGTGCAGTATCAAATTCACGGATACCTCCCTCCCACGCCGCCTTTACAATATCCTCAGCGGTTTGAAGATCGGGCTGCCCAGATTTATTATTAATTCCATACTGCATCCCAAGTTGGGCGGTACCCAGAACAAGTCTACCTGTAGTCGTGTTTGAGTGGTCATTGCTCACGAGCATCTATTCTCTTCCAAAACATCTAGAAGCACCTTAATTACCTCATTAGAGTCATCATCATTCATCCCAGGATATATAGGAAGAGACATAATAGATTCATAAGCCTCTTCTGCCACCGGACACAATCCCCGTCTTGTCCCAAAGCGCTTTTGGTAGAATGAATGCAGATGCACAGGAACATAATGGACGTTGACTCCAATCCCTTTTTCCCGCAATCTTTGAAAAAGATCAGCCCTTTTACATCCCAAAGACTCAAAATCAACACGAACTACATATAGATGGTAGGAGTGATTAACATTATGTTTGATACCGAGAGGACGGATTTCCTTGATATCGGAAAATGCCTCTCTATATTGTTCTGAAATTTCTCTCCTGCGTTTGAGAAAACCAGGAAGTTTCAACAATTGACTTAGACCTAAAGCACATTGAAAATCTGTAATGCGATAATTATAACCCAGATCTACAATTTCGTAATACCATGTTCCTCGGTCCTCCCTTTGTCGGAAGTCTGAAGTCATACCATGATTACGGAACATGCGAAGTCGTTTTTCATGATCAGGATTATCGGTTGTTACCATCCCACCTTCACCAGTAGTAATATGTTTTACCGGATGAAAACTGAAGACCGTCATGTCAGCAATCCCGCCTACCTTACGACCATTATATTCAGCTCCCAGGGAATGACACCCATCAGTTACTATGGCAAGGTTTCTCCTGTCTGCAATCTCCTGCAGCCTGTCATAGTCACAAGGCTGGCCTGCATAATCAACTGCGATAATTGCTTTTGTTCTATCCGTAACTTTTTTCTCAACCTCTGCAGGGTCAATAAGCAGGGTATCCGGGTCAACATCTACAAATACCGGAGTTCCTCCCTGGAAAATAACACAGTTGGCAGTTGCAGCAAAGGTTAACGTAGGAACAATTACCTCGTCATTTGGTCCAACATCTAGTGCGTACATGGCACTGTGTAACGCCGCAGTGCCACTTGATACTGCAACCGCAAACTTAACACCGACATACTCAGCAACTGATTCCTCGAATTCTTCTACTTTAGGGCCTGTTGTCAGCCAGTCTGATTGAAGAACCTCAACAACAGACTCTATGTCGGATTCATCAATATATTGTCTTCCGTAAGGAATCATAATTGTGAAATAATTTCTCTAATATCATCAACATTCAACCACTGGCTATTTGTACCGGAATTGTATTCAAAGTCCTCTGGTACCGGTTTGCATATTTCACCACTAAAACGTTCTTCAAAAAAACGAAATGCATTTTTTATCACATAATAATTTTCAAATTCTACAGTATTTCTGGCGTCCTCATTAGGCACCATAACTTCATGTAATTTCTCACCCGGTCTTATTCCAATAATTTCAGTCCTGCATCCAGAACAAATGGCCTTAGCCAGGTCCATTATATTCATACTTGGTATCTTTGGGACGAAGAGTTCTCCGCCGACCATTATCTCCAGACATTTCATAACAAAGCTTACTCCCTGATCTAATGTGATCCAGAAACGTGTCATTCGGGGATCAGTAATATGAAACACGCCCTTCTCTTTCTGCTTAATGAAATAAGGTATTACACTCCCACGGCTACCTATAACATTGCCATAACGTACTACACTGAAGATGGAGTGATCATGTCCAACATAAGAATTGCCGGCAATAAAGAGTTTATCCGAGCAAAGCTTTGTAGCACCATAAAGGTTAATAGGATTAGCTGCTTTATCAGTACTAAGGGCAATCACCTTCTTTACCCTCTGATCAATTGCAACATCAATAACATTCTGAGCCCCAATTACATTGGTCTTAACCGCTTCAAAAGGGTTATATTCAGCCGCAGGGACCTGTTTTAGTGCTGCCGCATGGATCACATAGTCGACATCATGAAAAGCCCGATGCAACCTTTCCTTATCACGAACGTCACCGATAAAGTATCTCATAGGATATTTATCAACATGGAAAATCTGGTTCATTTCATATTGTTTCAATTCATCACGGCTGAAAATAATAACCTTTTTTGGTTCATAATTTTTTAAGATTGTTTCAGTTGCCTTCTTACCAAAAGAACCGGTACCGCCCGTAATCAGTATTGTCTTGTTATTTAACATAATATCTGCTCTTTATAAGTTTCAATTATAAATTTATCATACTTTTCCCTGGCAATAGAAACCGTGTCTTCTCTCGACAGTCCTCGATTAAGCGAATCTTGTAAATTTTTCATCACGAATCCTATTCTCCTATAAGCATTGCCGTCCTGAAAAGGGTCTAATGTAGAATATAGCTCTTTATACTCCAAATATTTCTTCGAAGCGCCATTTTCTATAACGTCTATAATAGCATTTTTTAAACTATCAACATCCCTGAATACTATTTTTCCCAATCCCTTATTACCAAATTCGTTGTTCCGAAACCCTGTTAAATCGGCATGAAAACCCAATGTACCTGCAAACTGACATTCAGCAGCAGTAGTACTAATGCCCAGCCCTACTACTAAGTCACTAGCCATCCCTATTTCGGCAGGAACGGCCTTTGTTCTGTTAGTCTCCCCAAAGAAAGTAACGATTCTTCCCTTATCTATATATTCCCGAAGTTCCGGGACCTCTTTAATAACAGCATTAAAAACATATTCTCTCTTTGGCTTTATGAAGACAACAACATCGTCATATTCCTTCAAGATAGAAAGCAGCATCTCATGTATTTGAATCTGCATATTTTTACTATATGGCAAATCGTTAGCCATAACATTGTCCTGGTACGACAAGACAAACTTGCCTGGATATCGGTTACGCAAACGTACAGCCTTTGACCTTCTTTTTTCAAAATAGTGATCCGAGGGATATCCTACTTGAAAGATTTCCATAAAAGGATATCTATTAAAATTATTATTAGTAAAATGTTCCCCCCATGTGAATAACACATCAATGCATTTCTGATTATCTACCTTATACATGGGAAAGTTACTCCAATGGCTACCCACAAAGAGACCATTTACTTTTTCCATAGCCTGTGCCTTGGTCAGTTTATCTTCACCCCTATCATACATTGTCCATAAGATCTTTAAACCAAGCTGTCTGTAAATAGATACCCAAAACATAGTCCTGCATGTATAAAATACTTCCTGCAACCGCAGCCAACCGGTTTCATTCCAGCAAAGAAATGGAAACCACAATTTTATAACAGAGGGAAAGGTATTAAAACAATACGTACCTGCAGAAAATGTAACATAACCTGGTATTACGCTTGAAAGATTCTTCATAGAACGCCAAATTCTTTTTAAGGAATTTCTGTAATACTTAAATCTTTTAATCCCTACTTTTTTAATAACATCAATCGATTTTGCATCATAATCCTCAAATTCAATACTACAAACGGTTTCCGGTTGAATCCCAGAATCCTCTAACCAGAATAGGTCACCAATCTCATCCAGACGGACTCTGCTTTGTGTTAATTCCATCCCTATATTCTGCTGTGTATTGAAGCTCTTTCGATATAGAAAATTTCTAACAAGGGCAAAGAATATTCCATTAAGAGAATCTAAAAGCCAGGGCACAAAAAACCATAGAATAGAAACAATTCTGTCAGAGAAATATTTTCTGCTGAAAGAATGATCATCAAAATGATAATCGCTTCGGTTCTCGATAGCCAATCTATGAGAAATTATTGTAGAATAAAAATAAGTCTTCTCCTTGCCGCATATTTCTTTTAATACTTTAGAAAAAGGTGTTTTACGCAATAAAAAGAGAGAGCCCATCGCCCCTGTCAGTCTTTCATCAAGCACCGTAATTTCTATTGGTCGGAAAAGATAAGCACATGCAGCTTCTTTTAAATGAGCATTATATTTATCAATATTATACTTATGCTTTTCACAAAACAATTTATTGCGCTTCTCACGGTGATCAACATGCACCCATTTATCCAGTACATCCGACAATTTGCGATGAATACATTCATATAAAGAAACACTATTGATCGTTTCTTCACTCTCTACTACCCAATCCACATTGACAAATGGTTTTCGAGTCAACTTTTGTAATATAGTTAAGAAAGGGGAGAAAGATTTTGCAAGATTGATGTAATAGATCTTTTCGACAGAATGCTTACTCAAAATATTCAGCAGTTTAACAGCAGAACCCCAACATAAGAAATCTATCCAAATTATCCTTATGTTATTATTACACAATAGCCAGACTTTCTCCCCTCGGTACATTTAATCTTAAGAAGAACTCCACAAATAAAAAAGGTAATAATTTCGATTTCTATTCTAAAAGTCATTTTAATTACAAATCGCCGCAGTAATGACGATCTCTCTAATATATACTAACGGGCAGTTTATAGAGTAACGATCAAGTAACATCTACAAATTTAATATCATACTTTCCTTCAGAGATTTCAATTATCCCTGCAGAATTGTGACTATCTCTTGGTTCTGAAAAAGCACCGGGGCTGAAAAATACAATTCCATTATCCTTCCAGCAAAATCTAATATGTAGATGACCGAAGAGAAAAATATCATATCCATTGAGGCTGTTCTCATCCCGAGATGGAATTGTTATATTAAATGGACTATGGGTCAGAAAAAGACGAATGCGGTCTATTTCTACAGTTTCAACAGCAGGTAGCTGACTATTTTTATCACAGTTACCTTTGACTCCCCCTAGAAATTGATGAGTATCCTTAATTATTTTAAGCTCCTGGCTTGTAATGTCCCCAAGTGTAATTATCCCCATATCTGGAGGAAACAATCCATCCAATATTTCCGGTGTCAATGTTCCATGTGTATCAGAAATAACAGCTATAGATATCATTTTTGTTTATTAACTTTTCACGGTTTCAAGTAATGCTCGAAAGCATGAATAAGGAACTTTTGAAGGCCACTTGTCAATACTGCTAAGACCGTGATAATCACTACCTCCGGTAAGCATAACTCCCCTGGCCTTCCCAATTCTAGCTATTCGTCTAATATTAGTCACTGATAGATTTCCAGGTGTATAAGCCTCAACACCCACTATACCCAGTAATATCATTTCATCTATAAGCATTTCCAAATCGGCAGTAACACTAGACGCCGGATGTGCCAATACACAAACACCCCCTGCGGCCTTTATCGTTTGTATCACAACACCAGGATGGAAATAGTTGTGGTTATAACCACACTTGGCCCGCCTTGCCTCATATATTGACTTTGCCTCTGACATATCATTAGCGACTCCATATTGAATAAGATAATGGTGAATTTGCTTATATCCAATACTGCGGCGTGCCCAACCACCTTTCGCAAACTCTTCATATGCATTTCTATCCAAAATGATTTCGTCAGCAATTAATGAATCCAGCACTGACTCGTATATTAGTCTCGACACTCGTCTTTCAGCGTCTAAGATCTCATTAAGCACTTTATCTTGAAAATCAAAATTATATGCAAGGAGATGTAGATCTCCAAAAACAGAATGTTTAGTGTCTATCTCAACGCCTGTAATAAATTCCAGACCATTATTCTCTGCATGTTCTAGAAAGAATGGAATAGCTTCCAACGAATTGTGATCAGTACATGAAAATCCTTTACACCCTGAGTCCACCATAAGAGGTATAATCTCCTCAGGTACACACTTCCCATCTGAAGAAAAATATGTATGAAAATGTAGATCACAATACATAAATATTCAAAGGATTACATCCTGAGACATACAGCGAAATATATTTATTCAGATCATTTTGCATATTTCTCTTCAAGCATCTTCTCAATCAGTTCCTTTTCCCTGAAATAGTCTTTTGCTATTGGTGTATCAATAAATTTTTTTGAAGTGCCGCTTACCCCCCAATTCCTGGGATCAGTCGGGTCGTTTGGTAGACCTGGTATCCCTTCACCGTTTGCCATATAAATATATAGATTCTTTAAAAGGGCAGGACTCTCCTTTATGACATCTAAGCTTTTTCTAATAGTTGAGATTGGATATCTCTCCCTATATGGTTCATAACCAAGCCTTTCTAGTTTATCACCAGCTAACATTTCAACCAGACACACTTCCCATTCTTCAAGGTGCTTCTTCCAATTGACAGATCGTGTTGTGCTGAACCCAATAACATTATTACCTTCATGTGATGAAGAAGGGATTGGTACAAGTTCATTCCCAATCACATTTTTCCATTTCTCAGGTTGAATCATTATCTCTTCAAATGGAACACCTACAAAATCGCATATCTTCCTGGACATACTCTCCGGCATACTCATAATATCTTCATACTTTAAAGGCAGAAAGGTCTCTTGGGAATATATATCACAATATCTATCCATATAATTTATCGAATCTATCCAGATAAAGATTGAATTCAAATATCCATTATCTGGCAGAAAAGTTAGCTTTTTAAATGAGGAAAGGACTCCCCTCGGATCTCTATAGAGGTTAATCACCTTCCCTTCCGGGTAAAACCTAATGAACGTAGGAATATTCCTCCAGCTTGAGCCAGAATGTTCGCCCCAGATTTGCTTATTTACCCTGTTCAGAAAATATGTCATGATTTCATCCCATACAACAGAATACTCAAATCCTCGATTTTCTATTCTTTCTAGAATTGGATCTACCTCGACTTTTATACCCATCCTGTAATGGAACCTAATCCTCAAATGATGAAGGAGTCTTTCAGTATTCTTTTTGTTCAACGGATCATACTTTTTATAATAAAACCTGAGAAAGTGGACCCTGTCATATAATAGAATCATCCTGGAATGAACGGAGATCAGGTTTACCAAAAGGGATGCACCGGCTCTCATAGTACTACTAACAAAAAATCTCTGGTCAGGAATCATAAGGAAACACCTCTTCTAAGAAACAATATAAACAAGTACAAGCAACTACTTTCTTTCATTGTTCACTTCTTTTATTAATCTATCGATCAAACTCAAACACTTCTTGGGATACTTCCCAATCGCGGTCTCCTCTGCCAATTGGATTCCATACACTCCGCTTTTGAAAGTATTATACATATCAATTACTTCAGCAATAGTTGGTACAGGTTTTTCTTCCATATTTTTTAGAAACTGTGTTGCCAGAAATATTCTTTTATTATGAAATAGTGTCTTATCAATGATAAATTTTTGATAATCAGGTATTTTTTCAATCCCAATCTCTGTAGAAAGATCACCCCTATCAAGAAGAATATATTCCACATTGTTTAATATAGACTGGATATTCACAACTGATGATTTTGTTTCTACTTTTGCGATTACCTCAATTTCTTTGTTGATATATTCCCTTGCCAGTTGCAAATCTTCCACATTTCTAACAAAAGATAATCCTATAAAATCTATCTTATATTTATTAGCTAATTCTATTAATCTATAATCTTTATCAAAAAGAAATGGTATTTTGTCGTGAATACCTCTAACATGCAAGCCCTTATTATTGTGAAGCTCCCCATCTATATCTGCTAAAAATACTATATGCTCTTCATCAGCTTGTTGAATAGTAAATCTAAAAACGCTATCGTTAGCCCAGACGCTATCCCCCTTTTTTACGTATTTGTAAAAACCCTGATAGTTTATCTGGCGTGATAAAATGGAGAATTCCTTCCCATTTTGAAACTTTATAGGTACATTTAAATTCGCAGTCCTAACCTTGTTGCCAGGCAAATCGAGAAGGATCACTGCATCAGGAATCTGCTCCTTTATAACCAAAATATGCTTTTCTATCTCATTCATATCACCATGAGCCCCGTTGATACGATAGATATACTCGTCTTTATGTGTTTCAGTTAATGGGATTCTGTAAAGTAACGATGGCCCAACAGTTACTATTATTCTTTTCATACTATCTTTTTATATGAACTTTTTATCTTCAAGTTCTATAATCGCGTCTGCAACTTCTTTCCTCATAAACTTTTCATCTGGTCTAATGCCCTTAGACAGCATCTTTCTGATTTTAGTACCACTTATTTCTTCGATATATTCTTTTCCGTGACCACAAGTTCTGGAAGTTACTATCTGGACACATTTCTGGCAGTAATATGGTTCGCTTATAAGAAGAAGGGTTATTCCAAAACCAGCTTTCCCCATTATTCTTTTAGCAAGCTCATGAGCTTCATATTTGCCGTAATAATTCCCTACACCAGCATGGTCTCTTCCTATTATAAAATGGGTACATCCTAAATTTCTCCGAATAATTGCATGGAAGATGGCCTCTCTGGGACCCGCATACCTCATAGGCGTTTTTAATACATCAAAATATATCCCAATATCAGAATAATAATTATCTATCATTGCCTGATATCCGCTTATTACCGCCTCTTCACTAAAATCCCCTTTCTTTTTCCAGCCAACAAGTGGATTAATAAACAGACCATCGCAGATTTCCAGTGCAACCCTTTGAGAATATTCATGGGCCTTATGCACTGGATTTCTTGTTTGAAAACCAGCAATTGTTTTCCAGCCTCTATTCTGAAATTCGCTTTTAGTAACTTCCGGATCTAAAGCATTAACATAAATCGAAGGATCAGTGATATAGGTTTTTCCACCTAGCCGATACTCGTGCCTTCCCAACTCTCTATTAACCCCCGGATGGTTTAGGTCCCTGGTATTAAAGATTCTCATTACATCATTATTCAAATCTACTCTAAAACTGTCTTCTATCATCATATAACCAATTTCGTTACTCTTGTAAGTAAAAAATATAGTATCAGAATCTACAGCTTTAATAAACGTCTCATGGTCAATATCTAAAGATATCGGAATAGTCCATACATCGCCATTGCTTAGACACATATTCTCAATAGTTGAATGGTAATCGTGGGATGCCATGAAGCCTTCCAAGGGGCAGAAAAGCCTCATATGAATATTAATCAAATCCTGCAGCAAATCTTCGTTTAATTCATAAGACAGCTTCATGTAAAATCCTTTTGATATTTTTCTTTCAAAAAAGAGATTATTTTGTCAATGGACTCACTTATTTCTAATTTATCAACATCAATAACCAAATCACTATTTTGCGGTTCTTCAAAAGGAATATCAATGCCAACAAGATTTGTCTTGCCTAAATTATTTCGATACAATCCTTTTACATCACTCTTTCTCGAATCTTCAATTGATTTCCTTAAATATATTTCATTGTAACTATCAAATTTCTTTCTGGCAAACTCCCTTAGTTTCTCAAATGGAGAAATATTGCAAATAATAGGGATAATGCCATTCTGCTCTAGAATATACCCTGCAAGAATAATTCTTTTAATATTCTGAACTCTTTCTTCATATGTATATCCTAAATCATTATCAAAGAATTTTCGTATAACATCCCCATCTATTCTGTAACATTTTTTATCTTGGGATTTCAGATAATCTTCTAATCTGATCCCAAGTGTTGTTTTGCCAGCACCTGGAATACCCATTAACCAAATAACCATTTGCACGCCTCATTCTCTCTGACTCATTTATATTCAGGTATTTAAAAGTATTTCCTCTGTATTATTTTTTTCTAAATCTAACATATTGATAGAAACCCTACCGACAGAATCGTTTGCTGCAACACCTATTTTTTTAATGGCATTTATTGGAATTGTCCACTCATCAAAACAGTAATGCCATTCTTTTTCAGGAATATTAAAATCAAAATTATCGTGTATAAATTGAAAACTTTTAGTTTCAAGAGCTAAAAAAGGCTGAGGACCAAATATTTTTCCATTCGTTTTTACTGACAGAATTGTTTTCCCATTCTGTTCAATTATCTTTGATGAAAGACTAAATCCACCAGGATTTCCATCTTTGTGATCTGCAACAGCCCTGAATGCATCAAGGATATTTTCAAATTTGAACTTTACATCCGGATATTTCTCAGCCGATTTTTTAATATACGACCTCATTTCATCAACATTAATACTTATATCCCTGAAATCATGAGCAGTAATTGCCATTAATGTTGGAAGGCCTTTCTGTGCCCTTGCAAAAGCCCTATCTACTTCTTCTTGAGTAATTAAGTGGTAACGTGTGCCAATATTTAAGATTCTCCCTATAGAGCGGCGACAGTTGCCGGGTGTTTGGTAATCGTCATGTGATGGATGGTATATAACCCAATCATCAGGGGCAAAGCGCCAATCACCGTAACGACCATCCGCCGAATCAGGAGCAATGTCATTTTCGTTTCTTATTATAGACATGTTAGAAATGTCATAGGGAAGCCACTGTTCCCAAAACCAGTGGCTGTCAGGACGCTCAACATGAAAACCCGCACGATTTACCGAAGGAAACCATTTTCTCTCTAATATCCTTCGAGACAATATTTCCGTAATTCTTGGGGAAAAAATATGCAAAGTTCCTTGGGTATTCGCCTTTTTCCCAATTGACATTGGATGATAATGCCAATCTATCCTGTCCTGGAGAGAATCTGTTTCTTTTACTTTTTGTCGGTAAAAATCAAAGATGTTGTGGTATCCCATATCTCGTCTTCGAGGATTATCATCATAACCAACATGATCTACACAGTGCCAGTTATACACCCAACCACCACCAAAAGAATCTGTCATCGTATTTCTATATGTTTTACTCATTGCCTTATCAAGCATTTTGTTGATCTGATCCCAAGTCGAAAGAAAGCCGGTAAGTTTATCGGTCAATATTCTGGCTATCTTTTTCTCTAGTCCCCCTAAATCAATCTCTTCTCTTTTTAGGCGATCAAGTAGCTTTGGATCAGGCTCAAGATTTGTCTTAAATATATAATTAATACGCAAGATTGTCTCTTCTGGAGATTCGTACAGTGGCCCCTCTGTATCTAAGCAATGGCAAATATAAACTATTTTTTCAGTCATTCTTTTTTAAGATTGTTCCTGTTGCCTTCTTACCAAAAGAACCTGTTCCACCAGTAATAAGTATTGTCTTGTTATTTAACATAATACCTGCTCTTTATAAGTTTTTTTTATCAAATTATCATACCTTTCCCTTGCAATAGAAACCGTGTCTTCTCTAGACAGTCCTCGATTAAGCAAATCTTGTAAATTTCTCATAACAAATCCTATTCTTCTGTAAGCATTGCCGTCCTGAAAAGGGTCTAATGTATAATATAGCTCTTTATACTCCAAATATTTCTTCGAAGCGCCATTTTCTATAACGTCTATAATCGCATTTTTTAAACTATCAACATCCCTGAATACTATTTTTCCCAATCCCTTATTACCAAATTCATTATCCATAAACCCTGTTAAATCTGCATGAAAACCCAATGTGCCTGCAAACTGACACTCAGCAACAGTAGTACTAATGCCCAGTCCTACCACTAAATCGCTGGCCATGCCTATTTCTGCAGGAACCGCCTTTGTTCTGTTAGTCTCCCCAAAAAAAGTAACGATTCTTCCATCATCTATATATTCCCGAAGTTCCGGGACCTCTTTAATAACAGCTTTGAAAACATATTCTCTCTTTGGCTTTATGAAGACAACAACATCGTCATATTTCTTCAAGACAGAAAGCAGCATTCCATGTACCTGAATCTGCATGTTTTTGCTATAGGGCAAGTCATTAGCCATAATATTGTCCTGGTATGACAATATAAATTTACCGGCATATTGGTTACGCAAACAGACGGCTTTTGATCTTCTCTTTTCAAAGTAGTGATCCGAGGGGTATCCTGTCTGAAAGATTTCCATAAAAGGATATCTATTAAAATTATTGTTAATAAAATGTTCACCCCATGTAAACAACACATCAAGGCATTTTTGATTCTCTACCCTATACATGGGAAAGTTGCTCCAATGGCCACCAACAAAAAGACCATTTATTTTCTCCATTGCTTGAGCCTTGGCCAGTTTATCCTTATCCGCATCATACATTGCCCATAAGACCTTTAAATCAAGCTGGCTGTAAACAGATACCCAAAACATCGTCCTGCATGTATAAAATACTTCCTGTAACCGCAGCCAACCGGTTTCATTCCAGAAGAATATTGGGAACCATAATTTCACAACTGATGACAATGTTTTAAAGTAATACAGACCATCAGAAAATCTAACATAATCTGGTATTACACTTGAAAAATCCTTCATAGAACGCCAAATATTATTTAAGGGGTTTTTGTAATACTTAAATCTTTTAATTCCTACGTTTTTAAGAATATCAATCGACTTTGTATCATAATCTTCAAATTCAATACCATAAACTGTTTCCGGTCTAATCCCGGAATCCTCTAACCAGAATAGGTCGCCAATTTCATCCAGGCGGACTCTACTTTGTGTTAATTCAATCCCTATATTCGACTGTGTCTTAATATAATTTCGCGGCAGGAGGTTTTTAGCAAAAGCAAAGAACATCCCATTAATAGGATCCAGGATCCAGTAAACAAAAATCCGTAGAATTGAAACTATTCTGCCAGAGAAATATTTTTTGTTTAAATGAGAATAATAGAAATAATCACTGCGGCTCTTGATAGTCAATCTATGAGGAATTATTGTAGAATAAAAACAGGTTTTCTTCTTACCGCATACTTCTTTTAATACTTTACAAAAAGGTGTTTTACGCAACAAAAAAAGAGAGTCCGCCGTCCCTGTCAGTCTTTCATCAAGCACAGTAATTTCTATTGGTCGAAAAAGATAAGCATATGCAGCTTCTTTTAAGTGGGCACTATATTTATCAATATTAAACGTATATTTCTTGCAAAAGAATTTATTGCGCTTCTCAAGGTGATCAACATGCACCCATTTATCCAGAACATCCTCCAATTTGCGTTGAATACATTCATATAAAGAGACTTTATTGATCTTTTCTTCACCCTCTACTACCCAATCCACGCTGATAAATGGTTTTCGAGTCAACTTTTGTAAGATAGTTAAGAAAGGTGAAAAAGATTTTGTAATATTGATGTAATAGATCTTATCTATAGAATACTTTGTTGAAATATTCAGTAGCTTGAACGCAGAACTCAAGCATAAAAGATCTATCCAAACCGTCCTTATGTTATTGTTATTCAATAATCAGATTTCCCTATGTACATATTTAATTTTTTTTTGAACTCCACAACAAAAAAATATTTCTGCCATCCTTAAATCATCAATATCAACAACGTTTCGCCAGTTCAGAGAAAAAACGGCAGTGTCCTCCCCATAGAATACTCTCTGCCATTTCAGTCTTTCCAAATCCTTTGAATATTTAACATATTGTTGTGAACTATGTATCGGCTATTGCCTTAATAGATTCGGCCACTCTTTTTATATCATCAACACTTAAATTAACAGACGAAGGAAGGCTTATCCCTTGGGAAGATACCCTTTCTGCCACAGCAAGCTTTTGTGCGGTTTTGTAAATTGGCTGAGTGTGTAGCGGATAAAAAAACGGCCTAGTCTCAATATCATGATCGCTTAGTTTCTCCATTAATTTATCGCGAGTAATACCAAACTTTTTTTCATCCACCAGAATAGAATAAATCCAAAGAACACTTTTGGCCCATTTTTTTTCAACAGGCAATGTCAATCCAGGTATATTTTGTAAAAATTCAGTATATTTCCTTCCAATAAAACACTTTTTCTGCAAAATCTCATCAATTTTTTCCATCTGTGCAACGCCCAAAGCGGCCTGAACATTTGTGAGTCTATAATTGTAACCTAAAACCTGATGCCAGTAACGCCTGTCTTTATCCATTCCATGATTACAAAGAATGCGAATTTTTTCTGCCAGTTCATCATCATTTGTAACAACCATTCCACCCTCACCAGTTGTAACGATTTTATTTCCGTAAAAACTGAATATACCGATGTTTCCAAATGTTCCGACCTTACCACCCCTACACATTGCACCGTGAGCCTCAGCTGCATCTTCTATCACTAACAGACCAAAGCGGTTTGCAATTTCCAGTATTGATTGCATATTGGCTGGATGTCCATAAAGGTGTACAGGAATAATTGCTTTAGTCTTAGATGTTATTGCCGTCTCTATACATTCAGGGTCTATATTCCAAGTTTCAGATTCAATATCAACAAATACCGGCTTTGCCCCTGTATAAGATACAGCATTGGCAGTAGCAATAAAAGTCAGTGATGGGACAATGACTTCATCTCCTGGACCTATATTGCATGCAACAAGAGCAAGATGCAAAGCAGCGGTCCCGCTACTTGTAGCAACAGCATGTTTAATACCGCAATAATCAGAAAATATTTTTTCGAATCGGCTTACAAATTCTCCCGCAGAAGATACCCAACCTGTCAATACACATTCAGTTACATACTGCAATTCCTTATCAGTCAAAGTCGGTTCGGCTACTGAAAGATGAAAACGTTTATCAAATATTGCCAGATCTACAACTCTATTGTTATCATCTAATAAAGGTATAATACGCACAATGTCACTAAAAAGCCTGGAAACCTCACTAATCGGTGTACCTATTCTAGCTGTTACTGATTCGGGTCTCGAAATACTTGAGATCGATGTTTCAAGCCCATATCCTTTAATAAGCGCGCGTCTTACATCCCCGTCAGTGATAACACCTTTAAAAACTTTGGTTTCAGTTTCTATAATTAATGCAAAACCTAATTCACCCTGATCGATAACCTGCATGGCCTTACGTATCGTATCATTAACTGAAATACTTATTTTAGGGATCAATTCGTTCATATATCCTATTATTTATAATGCTCAACCGGTTTGATCATTAAGAGACAACAAATGATTATATGATTGCATGGCAAACCCAATATTATTATCGACTTCTATTGTTATCGTTTTTTTCCACAAATCATATTTTTTCAAAGAATTCAACAATGAACAATCTCTGGATAGTCCATTATGTTGATCGTGTAATCCGTCATTATTACTTATGTGAATATAATCTGACGCTTCTATCATATTGTCAAATTCATCATCTCTGTTTAGATGAAGCGTGTTAATGGTTACGTTCAGATGCCCAATATCAACTAAGAGCTTAAAATTAATTATATTTTTTAATTCCTTATAATCATTAAAACATAATAGCATGAATGGGATTTGCTCTTTAAATACTTTGAAATTTGAATATGAGTAGACATTGTTTTCCAGATATAATTCAATCCCGCCAGCTACTTGCTTAAGTTTGGTAAACCGATCACAATATTTTTTTAAAGCAAGTCCTCTGTTTATTAAATTCTTTTTGCCAAATGTTTTACCAATCTCACAGACATTTACATCAATAAAAAAACCTGCATGCAGACTAAATTTAGTCGCTCCAATCTTCTTAGACAGCTGTATTGCTTTTTGCAGATTTTCAAAACTTCTTTGAAAAATATCTTCATCCAACGAAGCCAAATTAAGCACAAAAGGTTCTTCTGGTGGAGGGAAATAATGGTGCAGAAGATAATTCAAACCATATTTATCCTGCAGTCTTAATAAATCATACTCTAAATTATCATAACTTTTGGTACCACCTGTAAGTTCTATGTTCTTGAATCCGTGTGCAACCAATTCTTCTATTACTTCACAAATTGTCTCTTTTTTTGAACATGCCGAAGAAACATATATCATTATTATTTACAAACCGATCTGTTAAACATTTGAATGCAAATACTTGTCACTGATTGGAAAAATTGCGCGAACATGAAATGTCACTTTAATATTTTTAAGATCTTCCAATGCTAGTCTGCCTTAACATCCACGCCCTACTTCTACAGCCAGCAAGCCTCTGATTTTATTGAGAACTCGTTGATATTTATCAATTTTGTCTAAAAAGAATCTACTTTTTTTTACTTTTGCCCGGGCCATATTCATTTTAATTCATATTCTATAATAAGGCAGGCCAGAAATTCATAATATACCCATATCTCATCATTTTACATTTTCGGATACATGATAAAGTGTTATTGTCTTTATTTGAATAAAACTATTAAAAACTATATTTTGTTTTTAGAGTCAAGAATTCGCTATAAGTCTTAACCTCATGGCCATCACTATTAAATTTTAGAATGGCTCCTTTATATGGTGGAAATGACATAGCTCTTATAAATCTTTTAATCCTTTCTCTATCCCAGGCAAGATCTATATAGCCACCATATGGTACTTCCCTTGGGAAATAACTTCCTTTTTTAGGCTGTTTTTGTCCTTTATAATTTGCGAATACCACTTTCCTGAAAACTGTTTCGAAACTATTTAAACTTTGAATTATAAGTTTATGAAAAAGAGAAAAGGCTGTATCGTTTTTGTTAATTATTACACTTTTTTGGAAAATTATATTACCTTTATCAAATTCTTCTATCATATAATGATACGTATATCCCGTCCTCTTCTCCCCGTTAATTATAGCCCAGGGTATCGAAAAACATCCTCTGTAATCTGGCAACAAAGAAGGATGAAGATTTACGCCACCATACTTTGTTAGCTCTATTATTTTTAATGGAATTCTATCACGATAATGTAAACTAAAAAGAGCTGAAGGATTTTTCTCTTTTACCCATAAATACAAATCTTTTGAATTAACTTGATAATCGACTATTCTGATACCGTTAGACTTAGCATAGTTCCAAAGAGGAAGGTTTCGGACATCTTTTTTATGCGTAAAAATATTTATTTGTTCAGGATTAATACCCATTGAGAACAACTTTTCAATTGCAATAACGCCTGGAATACCATAGAGAGCTAAGATTACATTTAAATCAGATATCTTTTCCATAAATCCTACTTACCAAACAATTGACTCAATTCTCAATATTTCATCAGATTTAAGATTGGTCTTAGCTACTTTACCAGCAACCATATCTACCCAAGTTGGGGACAGGCCCGTTCCCGGACGTTTACATGTTAAATCCTCTGCTCGTACAATTTCTCCCGCCTTTATATCGTGCTTAACCACTAAACTTTTTTGCATTTTGGGCTTATTATTTATTTCACTTGCCATGAGACATTTTATACCATCACCAAGTGCAACTTCAACATTACGTATTGTTTGCACAAGTTGTTTAAATTCAAGTGGTTCTAAAGAGGCACTATGGTCTGGTCCTTTCATGCAACGATCAAGGGTAAAATGTTTCTCCACTATACATGCACCCAAAGCCACTGCCCATGGAGTTGCACCGATTCCGGATGTGTGATCAGAAAACCCCACCGGACAATTAAATGCATATTCCATCGCCTGTATAACCCTAAGGTTGACCTCATTTATCGGGGTGGGATATTCTGATGTGCATTGCAAAATAACAATCTTGTCCTTGAGTCCGTTCTCACATAAAGTGGTCATTGCTGTTTCAACTTCACCTAAGGAGCACATACCTGTGGAAAGGATAACAGGGCGACCTTTTTGGGCAATATATCGAAGAAGCAGAGTATTAGTTGTGTCTGTGGAAGCAATCTTATATGCATCAACATCAAGCTTGTCTAGCATGTCGATACTTTTTTCTTCATAAGGGGTACATAAGTACAAAATTCCAACTTTTTCACAATGGGATTTCAATTCTGCCTGCTGCTTTGCACTTAATTCTAACGCCTTGAGCATGGCGTACTGGCCACCAGATTCACCAGTGGTTTTAACTTGATACCCAGCTTTAGGAGCCTCAAGTGTAACTAAGTCTTCAGAAATGAAACTTTGAAATTTGACAGCATCTGCTCCGGCCTCTGATGCGGAATCAATCAATTTATGGGCTAGATTAATGTCCCCATTGTGATTAACTCCTGCCTCAGCAATAATGAAACAGGGCTGGTCTTTCCCAATGAGATAATCTCCTATCTGCACTGGCTTAATCATTTATATTTACCTTTAAGCAAAAATTCAGTAAAAGCAAGATCTTGCACTGTATCGATATCAATGCTTCGTTCAACTGGCATTACATATGCACAGACGTCACCACTGTATGAAAGTTCCTTTTCCATTACTGTTTTTCGCCAAGCAACGTCTACTGCACCGTTAATCCTGTAAACTGGAGGTAACAAATGGCGTTGGTAATATTTCCTAATATCCACACCCCTCACAAACGAGTCCAAGCGCTCATTTTCCATTCGATACATCCAATATGGATGATGCTCTACTAGACAGACAGAACGAACCCAATCAGCATTTGTTTCTAATAGTTTGTTCACAGCGCCTTTGATATCTTCAGAGGTTCGTAAGGGAGCTGTAGGGCGAAGCCAAACAACAATATCAGGGCAATAATTTTCGCTTTCTTCCATCCACGCTAAAGCATGCTGATAAACAGGCAAATCAGGTGTATCATCTTGGGCCAATTCTGGTGGCCTTAAAAAAGGCACTTCCGCACCAAAATCTCTTGCCACATCTGTAATATCTTCACTATCCGTAGACACTATAACTCTGTCTATGCAAGGTGTTTTTAAAGACATTTCAATAGTCCAAACGATAAGTGGTTTTCCTGCCAAGTATTTAATATTTTTTTTAAAAATACCTTTGGAACCACCCCTGGCAGGTATAACAGCCATGACATTTTTCTTATCATTGTTCAACATTTTTGCCTTCACCTTCTAATGGCAACAGCACCACGACTACGACCCACTGCACTAATAATTTTCATATTTTAAATCTTCTTCTGCATCAGCTACATTTTATTCCATAAATATCCTATACACAAACCGCTGGCCTCTCAGCTACATACAAAAACACACATAACACCTTGTAAACCATATGCTTACACAAAAAACTACTGCTCATCAGTCTCTAAGAGGAACAACTTTCACACCTTCTTGTTTTTTGCAAAAACCATCTATTTTCTCTTTATCAAAAGAAGCAAGGATCAATACGCCAGTGTTAGACTTTACTAATTCATCCATATTAACTACCGTATAACCAAACCACACTTCCCCTTCTTTGTTATCGTCAACTACGTAAGCCAGCTCCAGACCCAGTTCTTTTAGCACGATGAACAGAACTTCTGATATATGGTTTATTCCGTAGATCGAAACATTTTCTATACCTTCATTTTTTAAATGTATGACCTTGTCTTTTATTACCCTTTTCGCCTCTAAATAGAAATGAATCGTACTCTCTACCCTCTCGTACAATAAAGACGACTTCTCTTTGGCACCTTCCGGAGTAATTAAATATCTTATTTTCTTAGCATCAATATTCTTTATCTTAATCCAGCCCTTTGTAACCATTTTCTTCAAAAGATGGTTCACCAATCCCAGCGCTATACCAACTTCTTTAGACAAATCTCTCTGTGTTAGATACCCGTTGTTTTCTAACCTTTCCAAAATCTCTAATTCTCTAATATCCAAATTACCGGGCTTCTCTTTCATCGGTATCACCACAAAAATTAAAAGAATTTTAAAATTCCAAAAGGGAAATTATTTCTCCACCCTCCTGTTCATACAATGAACGTGACATGCAAAAGTTTCATACGAAGCAAAGGTTATCTAAAATTACACGGACACGACACGTTCACCATGTGAACGTCAATTCTAAAAAGAAACTCTTATTTGTCAAGGATTTTTTTATCTAACATACTACATATTGTACTTATAGGTGAAACGACTACTACCTTAAAATTCTAAGTTAAAAGTGCCTAAATGCCTAAGGTAAAAAATGTAACAACTTAGAACAAAATAACTTTCCTCTTGTTTTAACTACTAAATTGTAACACCTGTGTATCTACTTAACTCAGGTAAATTTATCATAAGATGTATCAGCGATATACCTTACAAAAATAAATATTGTTTATGGAATCGACTAATTCTATATAACTAATTAGTTACGACTTGGCTACATGAGTAAGGCAGATACTCAGGTTGTCATATTTACAGAGTTTAGGTTATTACTTGGATTTACTAATGCAAAACCTTATACAAAAATACGCTACGTTTATTTAAAGGGGGGTTTTTCGGATATTTATATGCTAATGCTATTTTCTTATCCTTTACTGATTGCAACAACTCTTTTTCTATAATCCTACGTTCTCTATAAGTGATCATTATATAATCCGCATTTGTTTGCTCTGCTTCTGTAATTACGTTACTATTATATCTTCCCATTACAATATGCTTTCCCCCTGCGTAATAAGCATTCCTTGAAGAATCACTCAAGATAACAGGAGACGGTTTATGAGAATTCGTCCTAATCCATTGACCTACTACCTTGATTCCATGCTTATCAAAACGCTGAGGCTTTAACGTTTTTGGCAAAAGGGCACTGATAACAATCATTAATACAATTAGCTGAACTTTCCACGTACTTTTTAATAACTCTTTGAAGCCAACGATAAAATTACAATTATGAAATTTTTCATGTATCCACACCCCGGCCACAAAAACTCCTAATCCTACAAAGAAAATGCCAGGAATTACCAGCGGCATCAAATGCCTTCTACTGGGATACTGATAAATATTGTCACCTTGGCCTAAATGGGTCAGGTTTAATCTGTACAGTATAATCAAGTAGAACAAAATAGTTGAGGTTACATAAGTTCCAAAGAATCTCTTTTTGCCTATTCTTGTCCAATTTATCACACCAATTATAAGGAATATAAACAAGAATGGATGAAATGTGCTAAAGTACTTTTTAATAATATGCAATATGCCATTCAAATGTATTTTAAGGTTTGACTTTCTGGCAGTCATTTGTTTAATAATATCTCTCCAATAACTCTTTTTATTATCACTGCCTTCTTTAACTAATCTATCACTTTTTAGAGTATCCAACACTTTGCCAGTCACTGCCAAATCAGACACCTTCTTTTCCTTATCATTGCCTTCTTCAGCCGATCTATCATTTCTTGGAGTCACTAATACTTTTTCGGACTCTACCAGATCAGGCACTTTCTTTTTCTTATCACTATCTTCTTTAGCTAATCTATTATCTTTTAGAGTAGTTAGCACTTTTCCAATTCCTGCCATATTAGATACATTCTTTTTCTTTGTAAGTGACCATGATCCAGTATCTTGTTTGATAAAAACAAGATACGGCATGGAAAAAACCAGAAATGAAACAACCAGAATCAGGATTGAGATCAGTTTCTCTTTCCATAATACCTTGATCTTGACGAAATCTTTCAGTACGCACCAAAAGGCAACTATGATAATAATCCCAATTCCCTCGGGACGAGTGAGATAGGCAAGTGCAGAACATATCCCTGTTAGCGCAAATAAAATGATCTTCCTATTTGTTATCGCAAAATAACCTAAACCGAGTGCGGATATGAAGAAAAAGAAATAAGTAGAGTCTGAAATTATGTCTGCAGAAAATCTAACAGCATAGGGATGGAAGGCCAAGATAATAGCAGAGACAAACGATACCTTCTGATCAAAAACACTTTTACCAATTAGATAAAATACAATTACCGTTAATGTGCCAAAAAGAACAGATATAATCGTACCGGACAATTCCATGTTTGGAACAACCTTGTAGAGCACAGCCATGATTAAAGAATACAGAGGATGGTAGTCGTGCCTTAATCCACTCGAAAAATCACCATTTGCAAAAAACTTTGCATTTTGCATAAAGGCAACACTATCATTCTTTATTACATAGGTAAAAACACTCAAGTATATTCTCACTGAAAGAGAAATTATCAAGAGCAGCCAGATATACCTGTCATTGAAAAAACCCTTTGTCTTATCACTCTCTAACGCTATAGCATTCATATCTAAATTAAAATTTAAGAATTAGGGGGAATCCAGGGATTAAAGAATTAAAGAAGTTCCTCAATTCGCGATTCCTAAATCCGCCAATATTATTATCCAAACTCGTTCTTGTTAAGTATACTTGTCCCCATACTTCTCACTAAATACTATTTTATCCAAACTTAACCTCGGCCGGGGAGATGGATCTTCATCAGGTATTCCAACCGGTAAAAGAGCCATTACTTCAATATGTTCTGGCATATCAAGAATCTCTTTTACATCTTCATCTTCATACCATCTTATCCAACAGGTACCAAGGCCAATCTCCACTGCCTGCAAAACAATATGTTCAACGGCTATTGCTACATTTGCCGCTGCGGCAACCATAAGAGCATCCTTTGTAACAGTATCCATACCTTTCTTAAGGTAAGGAATAAAAACGTCCCTGGTTCTCTCAGGAAGTGCACCAGATTCTATAAGTTCATCCACCCTTATCGGGAATTCCTTAAATGCCTTCAGATCTGCACAGCAGACTATTATTACGGGAGCACGTTTAATGTGTCTTTGATTATGCGCCGCCTTTTGTAACTTTGTTTTAGTATCATCATCTCTAACCACTATAAACCGCCAAGGCTGTGTGTTTGTCCCCGATGGTGCCAATCTGGCACTTTCAAGTAAACGCTTAATTTTCTCTTCCGGAATTGGATCCGGCTTAAATTTCCTTATACTCCTTCGCGTTCTTATTGCATCACTTACATCCATTACAACTCCCCTATTTTCAAATTTATACCATACATAAGATTGACTATTCTAAAGTATACAATATAATAATCAACTAATTCTTAGTACAACCATTTTATATAAATATGATTTGCATCCCCATTACGGCCAGAAGCGCTGAAGACTCTATTTCGAAAATGATCTCAGCGTCCAAACATGCTGATATAGTAGAATTACGTATTGACTATATCCCTGAATTACAAAATGCATTAACATGTATTGAGGAATCATTAAAGAGTAAAACTAAACCCGTAATAATTACAAACAGGC
>Ga0233428_1000211_pt1 | contig 92205 bp, 73 predicted proteins | sample SI_118_April2016_4_FD_179890 | JGI IMG/M metagenome (GOLD analysis project Ga0233428, IMG submission 179890) | Seawater microbial communities from Saanich Inlet, British Columbia, Canada - SI_118_April2016_120_MG | ecosystem: Environmental > Aquatic > Marine > Inlet | place: Canada: British... | reverse complement strand
TCTCGAACTCAGAAGTGCAGATGCTTAGCGCCGATGGTAGTGTGGCGTTCGCCATGTGAGAGTAGGTCATCGCCAGACATTTAAATACGAAAGCCCCCGCAGGTTTCTGCTGGGGCTTTTTTTTTGGCTGATTGATGCCGGCCTGGATCCCGCGGTCAAGCCGCGGGATGACATGACTCGAGCGGCGGTATAACATCTCCCCGCCCAAAGTCATCCCGCCCCGCTCAAAGTCATCCCGCGGCTTGACCGCGGGATCCATAAAACCAGAACACATAACTAAATACGAAGCCCCGCCAGATTTCTACCGAAACTTTTTTTGCGCTGGACTTATGCAAGAAGAGATCGTATTATGCCGGCTGACCAGGGGTGCGCTTTGCGCTGAGAAGGCCTTTTGCCTAACCCTTTGAACCTGAACTAGCTCGCACTAGCGTAGGAAGGCATTATGTTATCACACGCCATTGGTGAAATTAGTTTATCGATTTCCACCGCCATTTATTTTATTTGGTTTGCGCCACAACTTTGGCTTAACTTTAAACGCAAAGACACTGAAGGCTTAAGCTTTTGGATGCATGGTTTATTGTTTTTAGGTTACAGCGCAGATTTGATGTATGGATTTGGTTTGCAGATGCAATGGCAGTACCGTGCGGTGACGATTTTTGGTTTGGTGAGTCTGTCGATAGAGCATTATCAATTTGGGCGTTATGGTTTGCATCGTCTTTCAGAAACCTTGAATTATTTAGCGATTAGTTTTTTAGTCTTATTACTGTTGGGTTTTTCACTTTATACGCTAGCATGGACGCATCATACACGGCCTTTTTATAATTTGATGGGCCTGATTTCTAACGTCTGTTGGTTTGCCTATATGTTGCCGCAAATTATTCGCAATTATGCGAACAAATCGACGCGTGGTTTAAGTGTGTGGTTTGTTGTTTTGTCTATCTTTTTGAGTGTGTGTGATATTACCTCCGCCGTTTCTTTGAAGTGGGATTGGCCGAGTCTGGTGGGCGCACCGCTGACGTTGCTTAAGAAATCGGTGGTGCTTTTTCAAGTGTATTATTATGGTAGGCGTCAGCGAGCGAGACCAATAAACCCTGTGGCAAATCGCGCGGTGCCGGCGAAATCGATCAATAATAACTCAATTACACCAAATTAGCCTTGACTTTCCGTTCCTTTTTGAGTAATCTGGGCGTCTTGTGGGGAAGAGGCTACTGTGGATTTTTTGTACTATAGACGGGTTAAATTTCCTTCTCTGTAAGTCAAGCCGCTTGCTTCAGTCATGTGAAACGAACTGATGCCCCCTTCTTATTTGCCTAAAAACGATACAATAAAAAGGTTGTCCCTAATATATGAAAGAAGATTACTCGTGTAATTTAATAGAAGGTTTGCCACTTCAGGCAGAGATTGCAATTAATGATACGCAAATATCCTCCACTGGGCTCAGCAAGCCATTTTGGGTGATCTGGGGTATTGAGCTATGGGAACGTTTTGGTTTCTATGGCGTGCAAGCCATTTTGGCCCTGTATTTCGTTAAGCAATTAGGTTACACCGAATCTCAAAGTTTCTATGTTTTTGGTTCTTTCAGTGCCTTTGTTTATGGTTTTGTTTGGATTGGTGGCTGGATAGGTGATAATTACCTCGGTGCCAAACGCACACTAATGCTGGGAACGGTGATATTAACGCTCTCCTACGTCGGGCTGGCCTTGTCTAGCCATACGACAATTTTTTACGCCTTATCAGGCATCATCGTCGGAAACACCCTCTTTAAAGCGAACTCAGGCTCACTGATTGCGAAGCTGTATGCCAAAGGCGATTCTGCGCTAGATAGCGCAATGACTCTTTATTACATGGCGGTGAATATTGGTTCGATGCTGTCTATGGCGGTGACCCCCATTATTGCGCAAGTCTATGGCTGGTCCAGTGCTTTCTGGGTTTGTGCTGTAGGGCTGGGGCTGGGCTTGGCAAACTATATTTTTTATCGCCGTGCTTTAAGTTCCATTGGTACGGAAGCAGGCCAGCAAAAGCTTAATATTAAACGCTTACTGATTATATTGGTTGGCGCAGCGTTTCTTTTTTTTACTATGGCGAATTTGCTGAATCATACGACGATCTGTGATTGGATCGTATATACCGTGGTGACCGGTGCCTTTTGCTATTATTTAAAAATTTGTTTTTCACTTAAGGGCATTGCACGAACGCGAATGTTGGTCGCCTTTATTTTAATTTTGCAAGGCGTGCTGTTTTTTGTTTTATATAACCAAATGCCGACCTCGCTCACTTTCTTCGCGGCGCACAACATTAACAACCACTTGATGGGTTTATCGGTGCCGCCTGCTGAATATCAAGTCTTAAATTCGATCGTGATTATAATCATGTCCCCTATTTTGGCGGTGATGTATCGACACGTATCGGCAACACATACGACAAAGTTTTGTATTGGCATGACGCTATGCGCTTCGGGCTTTTTAGTATTAGCGCTTCCACAATACACCGCATTGAACGGCTTGGCGTCACCGCTTTGGATGGTGTTGACCTACTTTTTACAATCAACGGGCGAATTGCTTATTTCAGGTTTAGGGTTGGCGATGGTAGCTGAATTATGTCCTGATAATATGACAGGTTTTGTCATGGGTATTTGGTTTTTAACCAGCATGCTAGCAGGTCCTTTGGGCGCTTGGGTTGGCGTACTAACAGCACCACCGGCGGGCACGTCACATTTTTCACGCTTGGCCAGTATGCATTTATACAGCCATGTGTTCTTGGAGATCGGTGTAGTCACAGGCTTAGTGGCACTTGCAATGTGGTTCTCTCGTCCTTTGCTGAATCGTGTTTTGAAAGGCGAAGCTTAAACGTTGCATTTCAAGGTGTTGGATCTGGAGGGATCCATAGTAGCCACGCCCTCTATCGTATTCTACAACGAACATGTATAATACCGACTTCAATCCAAGGAAGGCTAGCACAACGATGGTAGACAAACTTTCACAGTATCAATTAAAGCTCAGCCATGTGAGCTGTGCCAGTTGTATTCAATCTATTGAAGCAGCATTGTATGCCGTGAAAGGTATTCATAAGGCAAACGTTAATTTTTCTGCGCGCACCGTCTTCATTGAAGGCTCTGCCGAGCCCGACCTTGCCATTGCTGCGATTAAACAAGCCGGTTACGATGCCACGTCTTTGGATGTTACAGCGTCATCCGAGGCTGATGATCAAGCCGAAAGAAAGCACATGCGAGGTTTGTTTTATAAAGCGCTAGTCGCCGGTTGTTTGGGCGCTGCCTTATTCGCATTAGCTTGGTCGCCCTGGCAGCCTTCACTGCAAGTGTTCTCGGGTCAAATCGTCTGGGGTGTTTTAGGTATCATTGCCTTAATCGTCATGCTGTATGCGGGCGGTCATTTGTACCGAGGCGCTTGGAATGCTTTTTGGCATCACCTGGCGACGATGGATACCTTGATTGCGATAGGTACCGGTGCGGCATGGCTTTATTCCATCGTTATTGTTTTTGCACCCACCTTAGTGCCACCCAGCGCACGCCATGTGTATTTCGAAGCCGCGTTAATTATTATTGCGCTGGTTGATTTAGGCGCGGCGTTGGAAATTCGTGCGCGAGGTAAAACCTCAGAAGCGATCAAGCGTTTAATTAGCTTGCAAGCGAAAACCGCCCGTCGTGTCGCAGCTAACGGCGAAGAGCACGATGTACCCTTTGAAGACTTAAAAGTAGGCGATATACTGCGCGTCCGTCCAGGCGAAAAAGTCCCTGTTGATGGTGTGATTGTCGAAGGACATTCGACAATTGACGAGTCCATGCTAACGGGGGAGCCCATGCCCGTCAGTAAAAAAGAAGAAGACAGCGTCGTTGGTAGCACGCTCAATAAAACCGGTAGCTTTTTATTGAAAGCAACGAAAGTCGGCGGCGACACAATGTTGTCACAAATCATTAAAATGGTACAGCTTGCACAAAGCACCAAACCGCCTATCGCTAAACTTGCTGATGCCGTCTCCGGTTATTTCGCGCCCACGGTGTTAATCTTAGCGGTTATTACAGCAGTGGTCTGGTTTAACCTCGGCTTCTCTGTCGGCTTTATTTTAGTCGCAAGTATGACCGTGCTGATTATTGCCTGCCCTTGCGCGCTAGGTTTGGCGTCACCGATTTCTGTCATGGTTGGCATGGGCAAGGCGGCTGAATATGGTGTGCTTATACGTAATGGCGAAGCCTTGCAATATGCAAGCAAGCTGCAGGCGTTAGTGTTAGATAAAACCGGAACCATTACCAAAGGGCAGCCTGAGGTGGTGAGCGTGATTCCTTTATCCCCCTTTGATGAAGCAACGTTATTGCAATATGCAGCGAGTATTGAACAATCATCGGAACATCCTTTAGCGCGAGCGATTGTAGATAAAGCCAAAACAAATCAAGCTATCACGTTGTTAAAAACCATAGATTTTGATGCGATTACAGGACAAGGTGTTTCGGCAAAAGTGAATAATAAGCCGGTATTGTTAGGTAATCAGCGTCTCATGAGCTCGCATTCATTAAGCTTAGATGCCCTGCTTGAACAAAGCGATCAGCTCGCCGAGCTAGCACAAACACCGATGTTCATCGCCATCGACGGACAGATGGCAGGCATCATCTCCGTCGCCGATCCGATTAAAGCCGATTCAAAAACAGCAATCGCGCAGCTAAAGGCAATGGGTATCCGCGTCACCATGATGACAGGCGACAATCAAAAAACAGCCGATGCCGTAGCGAAACAAGTAGGCATCGACCACGTACTAGCAGAAGTGCTCCCCGAAGATAAAGCGAAACAAGTCAAAGCATTGCAAGCCAAGAAAGCCGTTGTAGGCATGGTAGGCGATGGCATTAACGATGCACCAGCCCTAGTGCAAGCAAACGTTGGATTCGCCATTGGCGCAGGCACAGACGTCGCCATCGAAAGCGCCGACATCACCCTGATCACAAACTCAGTCCAGGGCGTACTAAACGCTATTGCCGTCTCCAAAGCCACCATGCGCAACATCAAACAAAATTTATTTGGCGCGTTTATCTATAACAGCATCGGCATCCCAATCGCCGCAGGTGTGCTTTATCCCGCCATAGGTCTGTTGTTAAACCCTATGATCGCAGGGCTTGCGATGGCAATGTCGTCATTAACGGTGGTGTCTAATGCTAATCGGTTACGGTTTTTTAAAATCAAAGCTGTTGGCAAGAGGGTGCTTTGAGGTGCTATTGAGTCGGCGAGGTTTTCTTGTTATCTATGCGCTGTCTGAAAAAGCAATTTGAGCGTCGAGTAGTGGCGAGTAGATGCGTTTTCTGCCCTTGCTGGTCACATGAATTAATTTTGCTGACACAAGGGCAGCCAATAGTTTTGAGGTGTGCGGCGTTGATTTGCCGAGTTTTTTTGCAATGTCACCAGCCTGAATTTCATTATTTTTCACAATGACTTGCAGTGCGTCGATTTCTGATGGATTCAACTTGCACCTGCCAATCCGGCTTTGGGCAAGCTTGATGATAACCGGTTTTGCTATGGCTAGAGTAATTTTATCTGTTAAATTACCTAAACTTAATTTATTGGTTAGTCTGTCTACTAGGCCAAATACGTATCTTAAGCGACCTTTTGTGACTTTATATAAATAGGTAAACACATCAAAATCAATGGGCAACTTAATATGCTTATCTTTGCGGTAGTATTCAATGCGTTTTTCAATGAGCTGCTTGTACTCTTTTGTTGTTAGTGGATCAATCAATGCTTCATAGCTAATGATATCATCGAGACGGTCAACTTGTTGAGCAATGAATTGGCGCAATCCTATGTCGCCAACAAAAATCCAGCTTATGCCATCTATTTGTAAGTAGTCACGTAACGCGTTAAACAAGCCTCTCAAATGTTCTTCGCTGTGTATTGTGCCGATATCTAAGTTGTTGAGTTGAATCAGTAGCCCATACTTATATCCCGCCTGTTGTACTACTTTAGCCAAGTCTTCCAGGTGATGTCCTAATACAGTTGATGGTACAATGACGGGTTGAGAGGCAATCCCTCCATTCTTGCCGTAACTTAATCCGAAGCCAAAGGCCTCTACGCCGAAGCTTCTATACGCTTCGGCGATTCTTGCAGAAATCGCTTTAGCATCCTGAAAGCGTTTGTCTTTTGTTAATTTTGTTTTATTCAGCAATTCTATCTCTCGCACAACATTAGCAATAACAACAGCGAGCAAAGCTTCTAGCGACCACTTTTCTTGTACCGGGATTTCACCTGTCGGCGTAAAGTAAAAATGTTTTTCTTGAGCATGAAATCTCAAGCAATTCGCAAAGGAGGTGGTCCCAACGCCTCTTTCGCCTTCAACGACCAGGTTAATATTTTTTGAAGATAATACATTTTTACAAATAGCCATTTCCTCCTGTCTGCCGACATAGAGATTAAGGGTGTCTTGTTTGATCGGGTCGGTTGTAAATGGATTCTCTTTGAATCCAAGCGTTTCCCATTGCATGGCCTTTTCCTTGGTTGAGGATAGTTAACTTATGTTAACCTGTTTGAGGTTAAATAACAACAAAAAGGTTATATAAATCAAAAAAGGCAACAAAAGTTAACTATTGCTTTGTGCCTCTTTATAGTAGGTATACCGCTCGTCAATGAAGGTGTGAGGTTTTTATGGATGACATAGCACCTGTCTCGAAGTAATATAGGGCAGTTCAGCGCAAGGCAAGCGCGAGCCAATGCATGTGCATTATTGGGGTACATTTGGACAAGGAGAGCAACCATGACAGACATTATTCTTTTCAACGCCATCGCACTTCTTATCATCCTCTTCATCATCATCTGGTTTTGGTTGATCAAAGGCAAATCAACACAAGCAAAAAACGAACAGATGACGGTGCATGTAAAAAACGGTGCCTACGATCCCAGCCGGATCACAACGAACCAATCACAGCTAACGTTAAATTTCATTCGAGAAGATGCATCGCCGTGTGCCGAGTATGTTTTGTTTGAACAGCTTGATATTCACGAGCAATTACCGTTAAATAAAGCCCATGCGATTAAGCTAAGTCAGCTTAAGCCAGGCCATTATCGTTTCACTTGCCAAATGGGCATGTATCAAGGTGAGCTGATTGTTAAACCAGGAGGATGACATTGTTAGGTTTTTTCGCTTTTTTTCTTTTTTGTTTGGCGGGTATTATTAATGGCTCTTATGCGTTTCCGCTAAAGAGTATCAAGGGCTGGCAATTCGAAAATATTTTCTTAAATTATGCCGTGTGGGCCTTTTTGATTTTGCCTTGGTTGTTCTTTTTCATCCTCTATCCGCACGCGCTAGATGTCTATCAGCAAGCTTCCATTCGCGATATCGGCATCTTGTTGATTGGCGGACTTTTGTTTGGTGTGGGGCAGATTTGTTTTACGCTGGCGCTAAGAATGATAGGGCTAGGTTTAAGCTTTGTTTTAAATATCGGCATCGGGACAGGTCTTGGTTTTTTAGCGCCGTTGGTTTTTCTCCACTCTCATCAATTGGCCACAGCCTTCGGTCTCGTAACCATACTCGGTACCGTGCTTATTATTGCCGGGCTAATTTTTTGCTTTGTTGCTGGCCGTCATCGCAATCGCAAGCAACACAAAACATCACCCTTTAAAAAAGAAAACTACCTACCTGGTGTCATGTTAGCCGCCACTGCCGGTATTTTTTCCGCAGGACAGAATTTTACCTTCGCAAGCACAGCATCGATGCAAACACTAGCGCTACATCTTGGCGTACCCTCGCTGGCTGCCGCCAATGTAATTTGGCCGATGTTCTTATTGTTCGCCTCGATACCTTACATTGCATACATGCTTTATTTGCATAAAAAAGAACAAAGCTTCCAAGTCTATCAATGGCGCACCTCTGTGCGCTATATCCCTATTGCCTTCGTCATGGGCTTGTTCTGGTACGGCTCACTGATTCTTTATAGCCTCGGCTCACACTACATAGGCAAGCTAGGCCCTGTAATCGGCTGGCCTTTGTTTATGGTGACGATCATCTTAACCTCCAATTTCTGGGGCTGGCGTCATGGCGAATGGACGGCGGTTGGGCGCAAGATTTTTCGGCAGTTTAAGTGGGGCATTGGCTTGCTGGTGATTGCTGTGGTTGTGCTGGCCTTGAGCGTGATGTTGGCGCATTGATGTTGGTGGCGATTTAGGTGCTCAATAAGCCAGACAAATATTTTCTTGTGTTTTCAGCAGGTTAGAGTGTTGCCGGCTTGTTTTGTCATGTGCCATTATTTTGTCATATGACAAAAATTAGTGAGTCTTTGGCATATGATGATTTTAAGAAGATGATGGCATGCGGTGGGCGTCCTTGATATTTAAGGGCGGTGTTTTTGAATAACTATTTATTACGGGTGTAAATAAAAATGCAACGATTCATAGGCATCGAAGCAGGCGGCACAAAATTCGTTTGTGTCCATGGAACCAATCCCAATGACTTGGAGGACCGTGTTGTTTTTCCAACGCGATCGACTGAAGCAACGATGGGCGACATTGTTAATTACATTAAAACAGTGCAAAAGAAACATACCATCGCTGCGATAGGCATTGCATCTTTCGGCCCCGTCGATCTTGATGTACGTTCGCCAAATTATGGCAGTATTACCGCAACCCCCAAACCAGGCTGGATGAATTTCAACATTGTACAAGCGCTCAAAGACGCGTTTCAATTACCCGTGGGTTTTGATACCGATGTGAATGCCGCTGCGTTTGCTGAGCATCATTGGGGTGCTTCCAAAGGGTTAAGCGACTGTTTGTATATCACGGTGGGCACAGGCATTGGTGTGGGCGCTATGGCGAACGGGCAGTTGTTGCATGGTGCGATGCATCCGGAGATGGGGCATATTTTTGTGCCGCATGATGGGGTGAGGGATCCTTTTGAAGGTGTTTGTCCTTATCACCACGATTGTTTGGAAGGTTTGGCCGCAGGGCCTGCGATGGGTGCGCGTTGGCAGGTGGATTCTGCGTTGGAGCTAAAGGAAGGTCATCCGGCCTGGGAGCTTGAGGCGCATTACCTTGCTTTGGCGCTGGCTAATTATACGATGTGCCTTTCGCCGGAACGTATTGTGATGGGCGGCGGGGTGATGAAGCACCGGCCTTTGCTGGACATGATTAAGCCCAAGGTGGTAGAGTACTTGGCGGGTTATATCGCGCATCCGAGTGTGTTAGAAGCGATTGATGCTTTTATCGTGCGTCCGGGATTGGGTGATGATTCAGGGATATGTGGAGCACTTGCGCTTGCTGGGCAGGCGATTAACAACGAAAGGTAGACAATAATGCGAAAAATGATGGGCGCTTCTTTATTGCTTGCGGGAACTTGTATCGGCGCGGGCATGTTAGCCTTACCTGTTACAACCGCACCCTCAGGGTTTCTTTGGTCACTTGTCTTGCTAGTCGCTGCTTGGATTTTCATGACCTATACCGCGCACTTAGTCATCGAGGCCAGTCTATGGATGCCCAAAGGAACGAATTACGTTTCTATGGCGCGAAACACCTTAGGCGCTGGCGGTGGTATTGTCACATGGTGCTGTTTTTTATTGTTGCTCTATGCGTTGATGGTCGCGTACATGACCGCCGGTGGTGCGATTGTTAGCAGTGCGTTTGCCTGGCGCGGGATTCACTTAACTACCTGGGAAAGTTATCTACCTTGGGTGAGCGTGTTTGCGGTGATTATTTACATGGGTGTCAATTTGACGGACGTGATCAATCGCATCCTGATGTTCGGTTTGATTGTGAGTTTTGCTTTATTGGCGACGTTTGTGTCTCCACATGTGAAAACGGTTAATTTAGTCGCACCAGGGCATGCTCGATACATGTTGGCCGCTTTGCCGGTGTTGCTGGCGTCATTTGGGTTTCATATTGTTTTACCGGGGATGCGAGGTTACTTAGATGGCCGTGTGCGGCCCTTGAGACAAATGATCTTTTTGGGAAGCGTGATCCCTTTGCTCATTTATGTTTTATGGGAAGTATTGATTTTTGGTGTTGTTTCACGTCAGGGCGCCCATGGGCTGCTGGCGATTTTAAATTCCGGCCAACCCACACATTTGCTGACCCACACGCTAATCACTATTTCACAAAGCCAAACCATCGGTATGGTCGCGAGATTCTTCGCCTTTTTTGCGATTACCAGCTCGTTTGTCGGTGTCTCCTTGGGGTTGTTTGATTTGTTGGCCGATGGCTTTAAAGCAAGCGATGGCGCTATAGCGCGCATGTTTATCGCAGCACTGACCTTCGTCCCACCCTTTATTTTTGCCCTAGCTTACCCGCAAGGGTTTATCATGGCGCTGGGTTATGCCGGTGTTTTTGTGGCGGTATTGCACGGTATTTTGCCCGCGATCATGGTCTGGTCTGGGCGCTATGTCAAAAAAGATCTGGCGAAAGGCTACCGGGTTATCGGGGGTAAGTTTGTTTTAGCGTTGGTTTGTGTGATTGCGTTGTTGGTTATTTATGCGCAGGTTGGGGTTAATTTGCATTGGATTGCTCGGGTGTGATGGGCGGTTTTGTTGGGAAGAATATCAAATTCCCCTATGCGCAATGTTGCGACAACAACCGCGGTTGCGCAACGCGTTTTTGTTGACAATTGTTGCGTGTTTGATATTATTATTATCGATAATTAATTTTGGAGAGGCGCTATGCAATGGGATGCTTTAGGGTTTAGCGATAACCCATTCAATACAGATCCGATTCGCCAAGCAACGTTAGATTTGTATGTTGGTCGCGACAAGGCTGTCGCTATCTGTAAAAATGTCCTAGCGGAGAAAGATGTCTTGTTGATCGTCGAAGGGGCAAGAGGAATAGGTACCACATCGTTTGGTAACTATCTTAGGTTCAATTCACAAGCGCAGAAAAAATACTTTACGCCATCGAATGAAATCAGAGTTGGGGCGGGTTGGACAATCGAGACATTGTTGGCCGTTGTCGTAGGCAACATCGTACGTGAACTCGATATATTTCAATTAGAGCTTGTTGCTAATAATAAAAAATTCCAAGATGCCAAAGCCTTAACCATGCGAATTGCCGAGACTTACCGCTCCTTTGGTATTGATGCGCTAGGCTTTGGATTAAGCTATGGCAAAAATGCGGGCATTGCCTCTCAGCCCAGTATTGTTCCTGCTGCCATTTTGGGTCACCATCTTGAGGATTTAGCTACGTTGGTTCAGTCTCTCGGCTATAAATTTGGGATTTTACTTCAATTAAATAACCTGGATGTTGGCGCCATACATGAAACAAAGCACTTGAAATACTTATTTAATGAGTTGCGAGATTATATCCAAACTGACCTGGTAAGTTGGATGTTAGTAGGTGATGTTGGCTTAAGACGATTCATTGCACAACAAGTCGATCGTTTAGATGATATTGTTAGTTATGAAGTCAAGATTGACGCTTTATCAGAGGGCGAATTTCTAAAGCTGATTGACCAACGCGTCAGTTGCTATAAAACACATAAAAATGCAGAAATGCCAATTGATAAAGCAGTCTTTTTGTATCTCTTTAAAATAACAAAAGGTAGGTTGCGTTATGTATTTGGACTGCTTAAACGTTTGCTTAATGAATTAAGCGTAGGAGACTTAACCGATCGCTTAACCCTGGATATTGCTAAACCTATGGTGACAAGGTTGGCTCAAGAGCGAATCGCTCAATATGATGTTACACCGAAAGAATTAAGTCTCTTACAGATGATTGTAAAAATGGGCAAGGGCAATGCCAGCAAGCTTTCGGCTGAATTGGGTCAATCTCGCCAAGCAGTTTCAAGAGCGTTGGTCAATTTATTGGAAATAAAGCTGTTAACCGTGCAGCAGTCAGGTCGGGATAGGATTTACTATCCTGTGCTCGAAGCAGAGATAGCATATTCAACCGATGAATTTTTCATTTGACTCCAGCACCATTGTTAGCTATGATCGCGCAACATTTAATGAATAAAGTAACATAATTGTACATAAAAGAGGTAGCGCATGCGAACTGACATTCATCCAGATTATAAAGCGATTAACGTAACGTGCAGTTGCGGTAATAAGTTTGAAACCCGATCCACTAATAAAAACAGTGAGTTACACATTGAGATCTGTTCTCAGTGTCATCCTTTCTATACCGGTCAGCAGAAGATTGTTGATACGGCTGGTCGTGTTGATCGATTCCGTCAAAAATACGGGCGTGCTAAAAAAGCAGCGCCAGCAAAACCCCAAGAAGACGCTAAGTAAGCCGTTTTGTTGTTTAATTTTTGCACCATATTTCCTTAGTGCGATGATCTCTCATCGCCTAAGGTATTCTTGCGTGCGCTAATCATATAACCTCTTAAGAAGTTATCAAGGAGATTCGTGTTATGACACCTAGTGATTCTACGACGCTGGCTCGCGGCAAATGGTCGCGTTCAGCGCTATTTTCGTGGTTGATTGTTGGTTTGGGCGCGGTCTTTTATTGCTATGAGTATTTGCTTCGAATCTCCCCCAGTGTGATGTATTCCAACCTTGTCAGTGATTATCATTTGCAAGGCAGTTCTTTCGGGAACCTTTCTGCGTTTTATTATTATGCTTACACGCCGATGCAGTTTTTTGTGGGTGTGTTAATGGATCGTTTTGGTCCGCGTATTTTATTGACGTTTGCAGCATTTGCTTGTGCGGCGGGTAGCTATCTTTTTGCGGCGACGCATGTTTTAGCGCTTGCTGAAGTGGGTCGTTTTCTTATTGGTTTTGGATCGGCGTTTGCTTTTGTGGGGGCGTTGAAGCTCGCCACGATTTGGTTGCCACCGGAACGGTTTGGTTTTATTTCAGGCGCGGTGCTGATGTTGGGTATGATCGGTGCGATGATCGGTGATGTGGGTTTGAGCGCGCTTGTGCAGACCGAAGGTTGGCATATGACCACTTATATTTCATCCGCCATTGGTGTGGTTTTAATGATAACGTTGTGGCTGAGTATCCGTGATAAAAATCCTGCGCAACGAGCTAGAGCCAGCGCCAAGGGACGTGCAACGTTTAAAGTGCTTTTCCGTGGTTTGTTTAAGGCGATGAAAAATCCGCAAATGTGGATCATTGGCGCGATCGGTTGTTTTCTTTATTTGCCGCTTTCTGCGTTTGCTGAATTGTGGGGCGTGCCGTTTTTAGAGCAGGCGCATCACATTTCACCGGATCATGCGAGCCTGGTGAATTCTATGGTTTTTCTAGGCTGGGGGATTGGCGGCCCTTTGGTGGGGATGTTTTCTGATTTTATTCAACGACGACGTGCTCCGATTTTGGTGGGCTCTTTGTTGTCGGCAGCAATGATTACCATTGCGTTGTATGTGCCAGGCTTAGGTGAAACATCGCTTAGTGTCTTGTTCTTTTTGTTTGGTATGTTTAACAGTGTGCAAGTGTTGTCTTTTGCCTTGGCGCATGAGGTCAATGATCATCGCATTGCAGGTACCGCCATTGCGCTCACGAATATGTTTGTCATGTTAGGCGGGGTGCTTTTTCAGCCATTGATTGGTGTGTTTTTGGATAAACTTTGGTCTGGTGCTATGTTGCATGGCGCACAAGTATTTTCTAATGGCAATTACGAAATTGCCTTGGCGGTTTTACCGATCAGTATGTTAATCAGTGCGGCACTGGCGTTTGCGTTAAAAGAAACGTATTGTAAACCCATTGGATCTTCAGGAATACAGACGAATGAATGAGATAATCCCTTTTGTTTGATCGCATGGAAATAGGCGAAAAAACCATCCTTGTTGGTATGGATTTTTTTGGTATGACGATGCCTGATTGGCAAGAGTTTCGGATGCTTGCCTCGTCCTCTGGTGCGAAGGTGCTTGATGAATTGACGGCATCACGTGATCGTCCTGATCCCAAATATTTTCTTGGTAAAGGCAAAGCTGAAGAGCTCGCGCAAAAAGTGCAAGCATTGCAGGCTGAGCTTGTGTTGCTCAATCATTCATTATCACCCAGCCAAGAACGCAATTTAGAAAAATTATTACAATGTCGCGTGCTTGATCGTACAGGATTAATTTTAGATATTTTCGCGCAACGTGCGCGTACGCATGAAGGAAAACTGCAAGTTGAATTGGCACAGTTGCAGCACTTGTCAACACGACTCGTGCGAGGCTGGACCCATTTAGAAAGACAAAAAGGGGGTATCGGTTTACGAGGCCCGGGTGAAACTCAGCTAGAAACCGATCGACGTTTATTGCGTCAACGCCTCAAAACCATTCATGCGCGTTTAACGAAAGTACAAAAACAGCGCCAACAAAGCCGTCGAGCACGTTCTAAGGCCGAGGTGCCAACGCTTTCATTGGTGGGCTATACCAATGCTGGCAAATCAACCTTGTTTAATCAAATGACGCATTCCGGTGTTTATGCAGCGGATAAATTATTTGCAACACTGGATCCAACGTTACGTAAAATCGATGTCTTACGATTTGGTCAAGCGGTGTTGGTGGATACCGTGGGTTTTATTCGTGATTTGCCGCATGACCTAGTGACGGCCTTTCGAGCAACGTTAGAAGAAACGCAGTGCGCGGATTTATTATTACATGTGGTGGATGTCAGCGATCAACATCGACACGAGAATATCGGCGTGGTGAATGAAGTGCTTGAAGAAATTGAAGCCGACAAAGTTCCGCAATTACTCGTGTTTAATAAAATTGATGCAGTGAACATGTCGCCGAAAGTTGAGTATAACAAAGCAGGTAAGCCCGTGCGGGTTTGGTTGTCAGCAAGCACGGGCGAAGGCCTGGGTTTGTTGTTTCAAGCCATTGCTGCGCGTTTAACCGAGCAAACAGTGCATTGTTCTGTGCGGTTATTGCCGAGTGAGGGTAAGTTGTTGGCGAAGCTTTACCAGCTTCGCGCGATTATTGAAGAGCATTACGATGAGCAGGGGTGCGTGCTTTTGGAAATTCGAATGCCTTTGTCGTTGTATTCTCGTTGGTTTTAATCTACCAAATCTGTTCCAATATCATCGTCGCCTTACGATCCGGTCCCGTGGACACAATGCTGATTGGCGTGTTTGTGAGCCCGCTGATTCGGTTCAAATAAGCTTTCGCATTCGCAGGGAGCTGATGATACTCGGTTAAATTCGCGGTTGATCCTGACCAGCCTGGTAAGTCTTCATAAATGGGTTGGCATTGGATGAGGGCTTCGGTGCTTGCTGGGAAGTAGCGAATGGTTTTTCCCTTGTATCGATAGCCTGTGCAGATTTTCAAGGTTTCGAGTCCGTCTAAAACATCCAGTTTTGTAATGCACAACCCTGTAAAGCTATTAAGCTCACAGGCTTTCGTGACAGCCACCGCATCAAACCAACCGCAACGTCGGCCGCGCCCTGTGGTCGTGCCGATTTCATGGCCTTTGGTGGCGAGGTATTTGCCAGTCTCATCGTGTAATTCTGTGGGAAAAGGGCCGGCACCGACACGCGTGGTATAGGCTTTTGTAATCCCTAAGAAATAATCAATGTTGCCAGGGCCAAATCCGCTACCTGTCGCGGCAGCACCGGCGCTGGTGTTTGAGGAGGTGACAAAGGGGTAGGTGCCGTGATCGATGTCAAGCAAGGTGCCTTGTGCGCCTTCAAACAACAGGCGGGCATTTTTTTCTTTTAATTGCTCGAGCAGGGCAAAGGTATCAACGATGAGTGGTTTAATCTTCGCTGCGAGCTTCAAGGTTGAATCAAGCATGGTCTGATAATCCAACGGTGTTTCGTGGAAGTAGTGTTCTAAAATAAAGTTATGGTATTCAAGCAGTGGCTTTAGTTTTTCAGCGAACAACTCGGGGTTTAACAAATCATCGGTGCGCAAAGCGCGACGAGCGACTTTGTCTTCATAGGCGGGGCCAATGCCGCGTCCTGTCGTGCCGATGGCATCTTTGCCTTTGGCTTTTTCGCGTGCCTGATCAATAGCCACGTGATACGGCATGATCAATGTGCAAGCGTTACTGATACGTAGGCGGTCTTGCACCGGGATTTTCCGGGCGGTCAGCGCCTGCATTTCTTCGATCAGCGCCTCCAGGGACAACACAACACCATTCCCAATAATACACAGCCCTTGTTCGCGTAAGATGCTTGAGGGAATCAAGTGAAGTTTTGTGGTGTGCCCATTAACAACTAACGTGTGCCCGGCATTATGCCCACCCTGAAACCGAACAACCGCATCCGCAGGCTCGGCCAAGAGATCAACGATCTTCCCTTTGCCCTCATCACCCCATTGGCTGCCTAGTACGACGATATTATTGTTCATGTGTGCGTTCTCCTATAAAACGTAATGATGTGCGATATAAAGCAAAAAAAGCCCCACCAGCATGCAAATAAACCCGGTGATATGCAGTGCTTTGTCGTTTTGTTGTGCGACAGCAGCTACCATGCGGCGCCAGACTTTGGGTGCTAAAAAGGGCAAGATACCCTCAAAAATTAAAAACAGCCCCAATGCTGCGACGATGACGTAGCTCACGGTTTTCTCCACCACTTTAACGACCTAAGAGTTTAAAAGTGTTTTGTTTGGGTTACAAGCTTTGATTGGTAATGCACCCAATGTTTGAGCGATATTAATGAGTTTCGACATATTGTCGTTTTTCAGTAGTTTTTCAGCCGGGTAAAAATTACTGAACAATGACAATATGTCGTTTTCCAGTAAATTTTGGCGCCAGCAGCAGAGGAGTCGCATTTTGGAGGGTAATGGGTATACTGGCTATCATGATGATTTACAACGAAAAAACACCCCTTGCCGCACCCGTTGATACACTCAAAGGTGTGGGCGCGCGTATTGCTGAAAAGCTCGCAAAGCTCAATGTCATGCGGATCATGGATGTTTTGTTTCATCTGCCCTTTCGTTATGAAGACCGTACGACGTTGTTCAAAATAGGCCAAGTGCGCCCTGGCCAGTCGGCGCTTATTGAAGGTGAGATTGAGCTGGTGAACGTGGTGCGCGGGCGTCGTTTGACGATGATGTGTCGTCTTTCTGATGGTACCGGTATGATTACGTTGCGGTTTTTTCATTTTTCTAATGCGCAGCGTCGTTCTTTGGAGCGGGGTAAGCGATTACGGTGTTTTGGTGAAGTGCGTTTTGGTGCCTCGGGTTATGAGATGGCGCATCCTGAATATCATTTTATTCAAGCCGAAGCGCCTGTGCCGTTAGCGACAACGTTGACGCCGGTTTATCCTTCGACAGAAGGCGTCTCTCAGTTGTTGTGGCGACGTTTGACGGATCAAGCGTTGGAAGTATTACAACAAGACGCGGCGAACATTGAGCTTTTGCCAGAAGCTTTCTTGGCGCAAGCCGCTTTTCCCATGATGACAGAGGCGTTAATGTACGTGCATCGACCGCCTGTCAATGCGAAGTTAGCCGAGCTTATCGAAGGACGCCATCCCGCGCAGCAACGTTTGGCATTGGAAGAATTATTGGCGCATCAATTAAGCTTGCGAACGTTGCGAGAGAAAATGCAAAAACACGCGGCCTATGCTTTGCCGCTTGATCAAACACTGCAAGCACAGTTTTTAAAACAATTGCCGTTTGAATTAACGCAGGCGCAACAACGCGTGAGTGCTGAGATTGCGCGTGATTTAACGCAGCCTGTGCCTATGTTGCGGTTGGTGCAAGGTGATGTGGGTTCGGGTAAAACCGTGGTGGCAGCGATGGCGATTTTGCAAGCCATTGCGCATCAAAAGCAAGCGGTCATTATGGCGCCGACAGAGATTTTAGCAGAGCAGCATTATAACAATTTTTCACATTGGTTAACGTCACTAGGTATTAAGGTCGGCTGGCTCTCGTCACAAGTGAAAGGCAAAAAACGCGAAACCGTGCTTCGGCAGATTAAACAAGGTGAACTACAAATCATGGTGGGCACCCATGCGCTGTTTCAGAAAGGCGTTTTTTTTAATAATCTAGCATTAGTCGTGATTGATGAGCAACATCGTTTTGGTGTGCATCAGCGTTTAGCCCTTCATGACAAGGGTAAACACGAGGGTAAGGTCGCGCATCAATTGATTATGACAGCAACACCGATTCCAAGAACCTTGGCGATGTCCGCGTATGCGGATTTGGATCAATCCGTGATTGATGAACTGCCGCCAGGAAGAAAGCCCGTGCAAACGGTGGCGATCGATCAGCAACATCGCCTCAAATTGATTGAGCGTATTCGTGTTCATGCTAAAGCGGGTCGACAGGTCTATTGGGTGTGCACGTTGATTGAGGAGTCGGAGGTTTTGCAATGCCAAGCGGCAGAAAAAACAGCGGAGTTACTGGTGGAGGCATTGCCGGATTTACGCGTTGCATTAATACACGGGCGTTTGAAAGCGGCTGAAAAAGAAAGCTTGATGCAGGCTTTTTCCGCGCATGCGTATGACATTCTTGTGGCGACCACCGTGATCGAGGTGGGGGTTGATGTGCCGAATGCGACGTTAATGGTGATCGAAAATCCTGAGCGCCTTGGTCTTGCGCAATTGCATCAGCTTCGGGGGCGTGTCGGACGAGGAACGGTGGAGAGTCATTGTGTTTTGTTATTTAAGTCACCGCTCTCCAAAACGGCGCGCGAACGACTCAATATCATGCGACAAACACAAGATGGCTTTGTGATCGCAGAAAAAGACTTGATGTTGCGAGGGCCGGGCGAGGTGCTGGGCACCAAGCAAACGGGCGATATTCAGATGCGAATTGCTGATTTGTTGCGCGATGCGGCTTTGGTGCCCAAGGTCCAGATGTTGGCTCAAGCATTGCTGGATACTGAGCCGGGCATCGCTGCTGCCATCATTGAGCGCTGGCTCGGAGCTTCAGAGAAATACGCCCAGGTTGGGTAAGGTATATAGGCTAACAGCTTGTTTTTTTGCGTTTTATCAAGATTTTTAGGGATATTTCAAAAAAATACACCATAGCCTATTGACAAAAAGGGAAAAAGATCCTTGAAAGTCATCCGAAAACCTGGTCAAATGGGCTGTAGTGTGTAAATAATTACCTTAAATTGCGGAGTGGGATTATGATTACTAGAAAATACTCCAAGTTTTACCCATCGGGTGGTTCGCCTTCTGGTGGTGGTTCGTTGGGAGATCATCGATTACCCAATACCCCTTTTTCATTGCCTTATTCTAATTTCCTCAATCAGTCATCGTCAAAAACATCATCAGACACAGAACATCCCTTGTATTTGGAAATGGCACAAGCCTATCGGCTGGCTGCGGGGGAGCAAGTTGAGAAGGCGCAAGCCATTCCGCGAGCTATAAAACGAAAGAAATCGAGTAATCTTATAGAAAACGCGCTATCTTCACTCAAGCGAGTGTCGTCCCTGCTTCCGATCTTTGGTAGAAAATCACCTAAACCTAGCTCTTACCGCACACCCGTGCGGGAAATTGCGTCTGATTCACTCAGTGGATCCTTCATATCTCCATCGAAAGAAGCGTTTCCAGAGATCAGCGATGACCAGCAATTCCAGAAAAACACGCAGCATCAGCAAGAGAATGCCATGGCGTTTGCCATTGTTGCTGTGGTGACTTGGTTGGTGAAGCAAAAGATTATTAAAGATGACGGCGAGGCTTTTTCTCATTGTACCTTTGAGCTGTTTTGTGATTTGAGCGATGAAGCATCTAGTGCATATACGCGGCCAAAGAAACTGAACGTTTTACTCGATAAATTAAACGATAGTTTCGTGCAAAACCAGGATAAGCAACGGGCGGAGCTGATCGATGTTGTTGTTGCGATCGCAATCAAAGTGCGACCTTTTCTGGCGCCAGATGCCCCGTGGCAGGCAGTATTTACGTTGGCAAGCTCCTGGAAGTCATCTCAAGAATTAGAAGCGCTGCGACAGGTTGGCGGGGGAATTGTGCGCGATGAGCAAGGCAGCTTATCTTTTGATGACACGATGACTATGGATGCTTCGGCTTTGCGTGAAGCACAAGCGCTAGATGAAGAAGTTGCTATTGACGATGTTCATCCAGCTTTGTTTGATGTATTGCGTTATAAGGAATATAGCGACGCCTGGTTTAATGATAATGAAATTAGTTCTTTTCTAACAGCATTGTTGGGAAAAAAACAGGAAAAGAGTTTATTGCTTTTGGATGCCTGTATTATTGCGCCCCCAACGGAATTGACGCCTTCTCAGCTTAGAAGTAACCTCGAATTTGCATTAGATGCTCGGTCTCCAACGGAGGATAAGCCGGTAACGGTGCTAGCACCCTTGAACATCGGGGGGGATCACTGGGTGCTGGGTGAGTTTATCTTTGATACAAGCACGGAGGTTAAGGTTACTTACTTTGATCCATTGATGAGTAGCTCTCTTGGCCAAGTCCAGAGAGAACACTATTTGACTGATCCCGCTGTTTTGCCGTCTGGCTATGCTTTTTTGAAAAAGAACGTTGGGATCATCCCAGGAAAACAACAGGATGCTTTTACTTGTGGTGATCGTGTTGTTTGTGAAATTCTAAAAAGGACAGGTTTGTTTTTTGATGCCGACTCTCAAGCAGCGCAATTGCTCAATGTGTTAGAAAAATACCCAGAAAAATTACGTCAGTTTGTTTGTCACTCTATAAAGGCGTTAGGCTTAGTTGAGCCACTCCAAGACGACACGATTTTCAATGTGGCGGATCTGCCCACTGCTAAGAGTGAGATAATTCATGATAGCGGCGCTCCAGATATTAAGAAGATCGACGAGCTCACATCTGTTGATGGCCCAAAGATAGCTTCAATGAGCGCGAGCGTCGGTTCAGTTAAGCGCTACACCGAGAGCTATAAACCGGTGAGCTTTACTGGGTCATTTAGCGAAAATATAACCCAAAGCGCGATTTCTGATACTGATGATGCTCAGCAATCGGCGAAGGTTGCGGCGGAGTTAGATGAGGCTAATAAAGCAATCAAACTTAAAGTCCCCTATTCACCACTCGTTTCTGCTGGTGAACTTGCTGTCGATGATAGGTCGCCGTTGCAGATTCATTTTGCTTATCGATGGTGGTCAAATGGGTGTGTGGATGACGTATTAGCAAAAGCTTCTGTGAAAGAACAGAGGCACAGCAAGCTAAAGAATCGTTTTAACAATCAAGGTGCTAAAGAGGTTGATAATAGAGATGAGCATGCGATTGTGTCTGCGCTTGTTCGTCGTTATTCTTCTGCGGCTCTCAACCAAGCGATGATCAATGGATGGCTGCGTGTATCGGCGATTGTTCATGATGATAAGAGCAATCAATTTGTCATTTATTGTCAAGCCTCGAAGGAGCTTGATTCTGCTAATTTGACATCCTTTGTCTTGGATGAGGAAGCATACCAGCTGGCTCGCATGGATGTTCCTAGTGTTAATATTGAATCGGATAAATATAATCGATTAGCTTTGCGGGATAGTGATAACGAGGAAAACAACAGTCAGCCATCTTGCGCGGGGGATGTCTCCGATTTCGAGTATGTGTACGAAGATACCCGTGACTTGAAGAAGATGGATGATATGGTTCAGCAGATTATTAGTAAAAACAATCTGGTGTCCAGGAAAAAAACGGAGACAGATAAAAAGGACGTGCGTGAAACGCAGAAAGAAGAGCGAAAGAAGTTAAACGATGAGTTTCAAGCATGTCAGGGTCGTCTTCTAAGGCACAGCTATCCTAAGCATAGTAAAAATTTGGTGGAATTCAAGAGGCTTCAAAAATCACGCGCTGTTTTACCAGAAGTATTAGGTGTTGATTTATTGGCAGCTTGTTTCAGGTCGGAAGAGTTTGCGCTCGACCCAGCCTCTGAAAATCAGGCTCAAGTTTTAGGCGGAATGCAGGCTGCTGTTTTTTTAGATACAAGAAGCTCCGTCACTATTCTTGATCAACAGGTTGAGGCTTGCCGGACAGCAGAATCGCAGGGCAGAAGTGCGCAGGTTGAAAAATTTAAGCGGCTCGTGGACGAGAAATCCTATTTTTTCCCCCTAGCTCAAGCGCTTTCTTCTTTGTCTTTACTTGCCGAGAAAGAAATAAGCCCCGATGGGTTGCTTGATTTTCAGTTTTTGGCAGAAGACTTTGTTAACGGCAGCGTAGGGGATCGCGAGCGAAATAACGTGAGCGGCTCGTCTTCGTCAGCGAATTTACTTAATAGCATGAAGTCTTCTTTGGGCGACAAGATTTTATGGGGCCACGACTTTTTAGTACTTCAAGCAAAAGAAAAACAATACCAGCTATCACAAGAAAAAACAGGATTGATTGATGCTTTAAGTATGCCTTTTGACGCTGTTATTCATGGTAAGGATGACCCTTGGTTTGATGAGAAATTTGATAAATTATCCAAAGGGAATGAAGAGCGGTTTGGGCGGTATTGCGATGTTTTCTTGCGAGAGGTTCAGCAAGCAAAAGAGACCGGAGTTCATTCGCTTGCTTATTCCGAGGCTTTGCCTAAGGCGGAAGAGCTTGTTAAACAATGGTGTGCAAAATTTCAAAAAGATAAATCAACGGCGCAAGCGCTATTGGTTGAGGAGAAAAAATTAGTTAAACCGTGTTCTGAGCTTAGTAAACAATGCAAGGAGTACAAAGATCAAGAGCAGCAACAAAAACAGGATTTAAGCAAGCTTTATGCGCCATTTGACGAGGTTTCTCAAACGCGGATAGTCTTGAGAGAGGAGGCTTCGGGGCGTTTGGTGGTTGCAGACTTACAGTTAAAGGTAGATGAGCGGCACCTTATTGATAAAGCTCAGCAGTTTAAAAAAATTGTTGCTTTAGAAAAACAATTGGTTATAAGCAAAACAAAAGTTACGATGTTGATTGCAGGGCGAGATAAGGCAAGAGAGGCGGCTTTAGCAGCGGTGCCAGGATTCCATGAAGGAAGACTGAAAGCGTTGGACCAACAAAACAACTTGTTGCTTGAAATACAAGAAAACCTTAGCAGACGGCCAGCTATTGATCGACTTGAAGCTGAAATCAGCCAATTTAGAAAAAGTGTTTCAGCTTTTCAGGAAGAAATTCAACGCATTCAAACGTTAGCTTTTGCGGGGAGGGACTACTCTGCTTGGCTGCTTCAACGCAAGGGAGCTCTTGATGCTTTGCTGAAAGATTTTTTTAAAAATACGCGACGTTTTAGAGCGTTAAATAAGGAGCCTGAGCATGATTATACAAGCCGTCGTCGCGATATTCTTGAGGACCAATGTGCCATTGTGCGCGAGCTAAATAGTGCTTTGATGGTCAAATTGGACGATTCTTTTCAATCATCTTCTGAGCAGGTTCTCCAAGATAAACCTCTGGTTTTTCCGTACCCTAAACAACAAGAGAATAAGCAACAATGGCGTGATAGAGCGTGTGCGGAAATTCAAGGAAATTTTGGAGCGACCAAAGAGCAGGCTGTTTTTGATTTGCTTGCGTTGTTAAAAAAACATTTTTCGGAAAACACAAAGAAAGCGCCCCTGCTTGATTGTGCGAAAATAGCGGGTCGGTTTGACGCTTATTTCACAGGAAAGACGGGCTGTGTTGAGTTGGCGGATAGTCTCAAGATCTTGGTCACAGAAGTCTTGAAGAAAGAAATTGAGCGCATAGTGGTGGAAAATAACCGCCTGCTTCAGGTCGTGAAAAATCCAGATTGTGATGCGAAGGTTACGGCGAAACGTCAGAGAAAGCATCAGAAGCAAGTAGCGAACAAGCAAAAAGTTGGAGACCTTCTGGTTCTGTTAGTGAAGCTGCACACTAGTGCTAAGAATTTGTTAGAGAAAATACGAACGTCCGAAGCAACTTTGATGACAAACCTTCAGAAAGGCAGAGAGATTAAGGTGATAAGCTTGAAGCATGCAAAACGTGCGCTAGAGCTTTCATTATTGGATGAATGGCAGAAAGGTGTTACGAAACTTGATGCTTGTCGCGATGGATTGAAAGAATTGGAGCAATCTCTTGAGGATCATGTGGCAAAGACGGCGGAAAGTGAGATGGATGCTCAAGCGAGGAAAGATGCGAATGCCACGACAGAAAAGATAGAGAAGAAGCTTGAGACGCACGCAATGAGATTGGTAGAATTAGAGCCGCAACAGGATGCTTTGTTGAATCGTTTGTACGTTTCTGAGGCGGACATGCAGGTGATGCGAAATAATAATTTAAAGACATTGCTTGAGCGCAAACGACAAAATCAGAAGGTTTTGTATAAGAGAAAGCAGGACTTACAAAAGCTGAAAGGGAAGAGCTTTGTCAATATGAAAATGTCGCATATTGCCAGAGAGGCGCAGCGCAAAATAAATGAAAACATTCATAATGCAGACATTGTTGCTTGTAAGCGCGGAAAAGAACCATTGGAACGACAGATTCAGCAATTTGTTATGAGCTACAAAAAAGTAAGTGCGCGGCAAGAAGAGCTATCGGTGGTTAAATCATCAAATGCCTCCATGGCGTTCCCTCTTTCGTGGCTGAATTGTGATGATTTAGATGTTGCCGTGGCGCAGCTATCGCCTTCCGATGCTTCTGTGATAAAGCTAACCTCAGAACAATTTTACTACGCAGGATTATGCCGTTTAAAGCTAGACTTACGCGGAATTGACCAGGAAATTACCAGGCTGTTGCCTAGGTGCGCAGCGTTTTGCGCGGTCGAGGATAAATATTGGAAACTGTTTTCATCCGATCTTAATAGCAGACCTAGCGCTAAGTTGCTCAAGCAATTAAAAGCTTTGCGACGCAATATTCGCACGCGTTTGACGGTTGTTCAGCAAGAGATGGAGGCATTAAAATATGATCCTGCCGAGCTGAAGGCAACGCAAAAGCAAGTTGATGACGCGCGAAAAGAACGACGCCTTGATCAGAGAATCATTGACTTTATGGCGGAGTATGACCAAGAGCAAGTGCATATCGATTCAAATGATACCGCCTTGAAAGGCGTGTTTAGAAAGGTTCAGGACAGGGACTCTTTGTTGAATGCGTTGAGTCAATTGCAAACATTGTATCTCAAGCATGGATTTGAAGCTCGTAAAAAACGAGATTCGCGTCAGAATAAACTCGCGCAGCAAAGCTGCCAGCAAGCTATTTTTATGCTTCGTGGCTTGAAAGATCAATGCGGCTTGCTGCCTGTTTTGGATGAAGGGGGGTGCACGCAATATGATTCAATCAACTATTCTGACTTCTCCCTGTATCAACCAACGGCAGGAACTAAGGAGGAAAAAAAGGCGAAAGAGGGTGCTGCTGAAACAGTTTGTGCGTTGCTCGACGATTATTTTGATTCAGGGCAGCAAGAAGCGACAGCAAGCAAAACATTGGAAGAATTAATAACGATACTAAAAGGCTTGGCCAACAAAAAAAACACCACGCGTTTAAGGCGGCTTATTAAAGAGGAAATCACCTCGCTAACACAATACGTTTTCCATACGGAAATGAACATCGATGCTTTCGAGCGCTATTCAAAGCGTACTATTGTGAATCGTGATTTTGTAGCATACGCCTGTTCTGCGAAGAATGCGTTGACGAAGCTGAAGAGCAAAGAATTATCTGATGTTGCCTGCCTTGGTCGATTGGAAAAAATTCAAGGTAAAGTGCGCGGCAACAAGCACGCATCACTTTTGCAGGGTTTATTGACGACGGAGATCAACACGTTGCGTCGCTACGTTGGTCAGTATTGCCCAGCAAATATCGGCGCTTTACTAGATTATCAAAAGTTAAAAATTAATTTAAAAAGACGGACGAGGAACGCCATTGCGCAACGTGTTCATGCGTTATTGGTTGCGCTTCGGAAAGGTAAAAAATCACCAAAAATGTGTTTGACGTTATTGAAGCAAGAGAAAGCGAAAGTTGATAAGCGCGCCACAAAATTAGCGGCAATCATCCAAGATGAAATAGCATTGTTAGACGTTTATTGTGCTGCTGATTCGAGCTCGTTTGATCGTACAGATAATTATGTTCGCTTGTGTTCGTCGCTGGGTCTAGGTGATAAAAGTACTGTAACGGCTGCGGCAGCGGCTATGGATTTAACGAAAGTTGAAGCGCTTCTGGATCGTCATGTGCGAGATGTTGAAGATTTACGGTTTTTGTTGGGTTCACCTGATGATATCTTGCGTACGATTATGGCGGCGATGGAACAGAACGGTTACTGGGATCCAAGGAAAATCGAAGTTACACTGAGAGTCACACAGAAATTACTTGCTAAAACCAAACAAGACCCGAGCTGCAAAGATCGCGCAGCATTTTTTGAGAGGGCGTTATACATGCGCAAGGAATTTAACGAGCAGCAGCCTGGTTTTTGGCGGAGCTTTGATTTTCCCGCATCAGCCGATGATTTGTGTGGTTTGTTCCAGGCGATGGTTGACGCCGCGTATCTTGATGCGAAAGCCGAAGATCGACAGTTACGTTTTTTACAAGACTTTTCGAAGAGTAACTTCGTTAATCGTTTCTATGATAAGGCGAGCCAGTTTGCTAGCGAGCCAGCATTGAAGAAGCTCAACCTCTTTTTGCAGAATAAAATAGCTTTGACGGTTAATGGTATTGCGGCGAATTACCTGCACGTTGCTGATAAACAAGCTGACGTTTCATTGGATGATTTCGGTGTTTTTCAAGAGAAACTTGATCAGTTTTTTGATAAAAACTTCTTGGTTGCGGCGCTGATAGATTCTTCTGCGTTGGCATCAGGGTTGAATAATTGTGTAACGGCGTATCTTGGTGCGATCGAAGAGTCAGCCTCTACAGATTTACAATGTGCGACTTTAAAACAGCTTTTTCTTGATGGTTCACTGCTTCACGTTACTACGAGACCGAAAGAAACTATAACAGGCTCTAATGGAAAGCACGCTTATTGGACGACTGAATCAAAGGTTTACTATTATCCCGCGCATGAATCTTGTTCCGAAGAAGTGTTGAGTTTAATTGATGCTCTTATTAGTAACGGCCACAGCCAGCCTTTAAGTGACTTGTTGCAGAGTGTTGCTAAAGAAGCTAAAAAGGTTATGCGACCCTATCTCCGCCATATAGTGGATAAGTTTTTGGAGACTTTTCAGGTAACGCGAGTCGGCTTGTCAACGCTGAAGGCTGCGGTTGCGTGTAAGGATTTTTTAACGTCTGACCAGCATGATCGTTTGCTTGTTAAAATAGAAGCGTGTATGACGCAAGCAACAGCAACTAAGCAATGGCCGATGATCAATGCCCTTGCTGAAAGTGATGCGATTAGAGCCTATTATCAGAGCAAAAGGCCGTCAAGCGGCGAGCAACCGACAAATACTTTTCTGTTGTTTTTTTCCAAGTGTTTTGAGGACAACGGTATCACTGCTAAAGCTTTAAGGGATAAGCATTGCTTCCGGGCGTGTAGCGCGTTCCACTTGGATACGCTTCATGCTCACTTAGAGGACCTGAATGCTTGCTTGTCTTTTGGCGAAACGGTTAAGAAATGTATGCCGATAATCAACGCTATTAATTGTAAGCTTCCTATGGTAACAGCGAAAACAGCGTTCGAAGAAACGACGGCCTTTTACTTGGCGGCAATAAAAAAAGAAGATGCAGATGTGAGCCAGGTGCAGAAAAAGTATATTGCTGATTTGCGCTCTATGTTAAAAGATATCCTGCATCATCCGTCGGATTGTACTCAAGGCAAGCTTCGAGAGAAGCTTGGTGATAACGTGGAGTGGGCGCTTGAGGAAATCGTAAAATACTCCAGCGCGGCTGATTTGATTCGCGATGTTTTTCTGCTGGATTCACGTATCTTGAGTCAGAGCGATGATAAAAATATACAAGCCACATTGCGAGAGATTGATAAGGAGGCCGTAGCGCACTGGAGGCGAGGTTCGAAAAAGAAGACATCGGAAGAATCAGTGAAAGAAAGGCGGACGCCTTGGTTCTTCGTTGTGCAGCACAGTGCTAAGAGACGCTTTTCTAGCCGCCCTGAAGCGCGAAGGGTTATGTTGTCTCTATTGGGAAGGCTATATACTGCGTTGGGCCGACATAAGCGCGATTTTAAGAATGAGCAGTTTGATACGCTTATTCTCTTGTGGCAGGAAAAGATACGGGATTATCACGTTGGCAAGTTGGAAGCATTAAGCAAAGAGCCTGTGTTTTACAGAAAGCTGCTTCGTCGTTGGAAAGAGGGTATTCAGCAGGCGGGAGTTTTAGCGGTTCAAGCTGCTCGCTCGATACTTAATGATGCGGCTCTTGATGAAGAAGCAAAAAAGGCATTAAACGAAAAGCGGTCGTCGCTTGACTCTGAGACGGCAATTTTAGTGGAAGCGATGGATTTTCTTTGGGTAGCAAAAATGACGGGCCTTGATGATACAGGTGCATACAAGGAGTTTCAGACGCGATTGAACGTGCTTACCCAGGGTTTGTATTTGCTTGTAAGCTCGTATGCTGAGGAAGCTGTTGGGAATTCCTGGGTGCAAGGATTGCTTCAGCTTTTAGAAACGTTACAGCACGCTTTGAGCCAGTGGAAGCAGGTAGTAAAGCAAGCGCCATTGGACGCTAATGTATCGCCGAGCACATTAATGAATCAGAAGGAGCAAAAGGAGCCTCTACATAAAGAAAAACAAGCTTATTATCTGTCGCCGCTGGAAGATGAGTTGTATGCCGAGTTCATGCGGGCAAAAGATCAGTTGGCGTTCGGCTTGCAGGAGGTTGTTAGATGCGAGCTCGAGTATATGGGTTGCGCACCGAAAGTTGTTAAATCGATTCTTCGAGTTGCCACGATGCTTCGAACGGCTAAAATTTCTCAGCAGGCGGTTCAGGGAAAGCACTATGACAAACAAGTTGAGCATTATAGAGCTCAATTAAAGAGCCGCCTGGCTGCTGTCGTGGAGGAAGAAGATATCAACGAAATGAGCGAGATGTTGACGACAGCGGTTCAGCTCAGTGCGCAGCTGATCACTAATCTACGGGAGCTAGATGGCCATCCTGATAAGTTTGCGGAGATTTTTGATCGCTGTTCGGCGATAAGCCAAAATGCTATTTATGCAAAGAACCAGAAGGCGCGTTTTGCGAAAGTCTTTAAGGCGTTGCGGGCTAGAGCGAACTTTTATAATATCCGACAAGCGAAAGAAGACAACGTTAACCGTTTACTTATTCGCAGTCAGTATATTGCAACTGATTTTAATATGGGGAGTGTTGAACGCGTGCGACGTTGGGTGGATATTGCACGGTTATTGAAGGCGGACGGCTGTAAAAAAGATTTTGCGTCAACACTTGGTGTGCCGCAGAATAACACGGTGCTTCGTACTGTGCTTGCTGAGACAAAGATTTCTAAAGAGGTAGCAAGTCAACTTGATCGTACACAGCAATTATTGCAAGTATGTCGCCGCGTTGGTTGCTTGAAAGACAAGGCTTGCGACGTTGCTTCGAAGATGGACTTTTTGGCCGAGGTGAGGAATTGCATTTCAGGATGGCCTAAGCAAGAAGCGCCGCTTTATTGTCCTTGTGACGAGGGCCAGAGGCAAGCAATGCAAGATGCGGGGCTTGATTTAAGCAATTATGAAAACTTGCGGGTAAGTATTAGTGCGCAAGTGAAAGAAAAGCTATCAGGGTTGTTGAATAGGAAGTCTTCTGATGTGTTAAGCCATTATTCTTCAGTGGTGCTTACTTTGAAAGATGCGGATTTGAAAAAGTCAGCTAAAGCTCTCTTGCTGCAGAATCTTGAGGTGCGTACGACCTCATGGCAAGAGAGAAGGACAGCGTTACCATTGCTTGACCGTTCTACGTTTGAGCTTCTGGAGCGTGTTTTCCCTGGAAAAAACACAAAAGGATTTGGTCAAGCTGCTTTGCTGGGGTGGTGCTATGTTCGAGAGTTACAAGCTATATTGAATGATGCGAAACAGGATTTGATCGACGACAAAGTATTTTCGTTATCGAAATTTGCGTTGCATGGCTATCGAAAAATAGACGCCGCTATATATTTTATGGCTTCACCTGAGCGCAGACGCACGTGGGGAAACTTGCAGTCCTGGCTAGGTGAGTTAGCTAAGCGATTGCCGAAGAGAAAAACCGGTTTATTTGCTAGCCCCAAGAAGAAAGATGCTGCTGCATCGAAGCGGACGCAAGCTATTTCGCAACTACGAGGCTATGTTGCTAGTTTAATGAGAGCGATTGCACAGAAGGCTCGCGTCTGTACCGAAGATGATCGAGCGAAGTATGATGCCTTGCTTTCTCAGAAAGTCATCTCATTACAGGGTGTTCAAACGCTTTTGGCAAGTGGTAGCACTTTCCATCGCTTGCGCTTGTTTGAGCGATTGTTGTCTGTTGTGAAAGAGGTTGACGTTGACATTCAGAGGGCAATACAAACGTGTTATGAGACAGAAATAGGGAGAACGCTGAGTGATTACGGTCAGTGTCTCGATGGTTTGTATTTTCAGGAACAAAAAAAGCTACAAGTCTGTGGGGCGGCGACATGGGATTATGTTTATCCTGTTATGAGTGAGAAGGCCAAAGCGGCGCATTTGAGCTTGTTGGAGCAGCAGTACAGTAAGGTTTTGGCGGACAAAATGCATCCTATGCATGGTGTTGTGAGCAAGCGTGTTAATGCTGCTTCCAGTGGGGGTGCTGAGGACGGCGACAATTGTTATCTCGAGTCCTGCAATAAAGTGCTTTGGAAGTTGCGAGAGTCTATATTGAAGGGTAAGAATCATGCGGTTGAGACCAGGTCTAAACGCCCCATTTCGGACAATGATGTTCAGCGTTTGAATGGCCAGCTTCCTGAGTCTACGCCTTTGCAGGAGAAGAAGGCGTCAACAAGCACAGAAAGATCGCGTGCGAGCAGTTATACGCGTCGTCGATGATGGTGGCTATAGGTGGACTTGAACCACCGACCCCGGCATTATGAATGCCGTGCTCTAACCAGCTGAGCTACATAGCCATATTCCAAGAGGCGCCATTCTCGCGCTAGCATGGCGGCTTGTCAAGCAAATAATCGATCTTTGAATATTGCCTCGGTTTCAGGCAGAATGCGGGTGATGTGTTTTTTGTTGGAGATACCAATTATGTGGTTTTATTTATGGATTCTTGCTGAAATTGCGATGTTTATTCTAGTGGGTAGCTGGATCGGCGTCGGTTGGACGTTGCTTGCTATCGTCGCGACGACGCTTTTGGGCTTTGGTTTGCTGCGCACTGAAAGTGGCCAGGTGATGCAAAAAATGCACGCTGCCGTGCGCAAAGGCGGTGCGCCAGCCTTGGCGGGTTTGGATAGCTCTATGGTGATGATGGCGGGTATCTTGTTGATTATCCCGGGTTTTATTTCAGATGCCTTCGGTGTTTTGTTGTTGGTCCCTGGTGTTCGTCATGTGCTCATCCGTCAGTTTAAAAAAGCAGGCGTTCATTCTTCTTCGGGATTTACGCGCGCGTCCTCCAAGCAGCATCAAGCCATTGATGCCGAGTTTTGGGAAGATAAATCCCAAGAAAAAGTCAAAGATGATCAAGATAAAACCTGAATTTTTAAAAAGAAAATCACGCCCCACGCTTGATATTCGCCAATAAACCCCCACCTTTTGCTGCGAGGCGTTGCGTTATTTTAACGTTTCGCAGGAATAATGATCAATGATTATTGAGAGAGGAGATGAATTATGAACTTTCGTCCATTACACGACAGAGTGTTGGTTGAGCGTATTGAAGAAGAAGTGAGCCGTGGCGGTATTGTGATCCCAGACCAGGCGAAAGAAAAGCCTAGCCGAGGTAAAGTCATTGCAACGGGTAAAGGCAAAAAAATGGACAGCGGCGACGTGTTCGCACTTGATGTTAAGCAAAACGACGTTGTGTTGTTTGGCAAATATGCCGGCACCGAAGTCAAGATCGACGGACAAGATCTTGTCGTGATGCGTGAAGAAGACATCATGGGTGTTATTGAAGCTTAACCCCGTATTAATTAAATAAGAGAGGAAATATTATGTCAGCTAAACAAGTAGTATTCAGTGATCTTGCGCGTCGACGTATGTTGGATGGTGTGAACCGTCTTGCAGATGCTGTACGAGTAACGATGGGCCCTAGAGGGCGTAACGTGGTGATTGAAAAATCATTTGGCGCACCAACGATCACCAAAGATGGCGTGAGCGTTGCTAAAGAAATCGAATTAGAAGACCGCTTAGAAAACATGGGCGCACAGCTTGTGAAAGAAGTCGCGTCTAAAACATCGGATGCTGCCGGTGATGGTACAACAACAGCGACCGTTTTGGCGCGTGCTTTTGTTGTCGAAGGCATCAAGGCTGTGGTTGCGGGTATGAACCCGATGGATATCAAACGTGGTATCGATAAAGCCATTAAAGCCGCTGTGGAAGAATTGAAAAAGATTTCACAACCGTGTAAAGATCACAAAGCGATTGCACAAGTGGGCACCATTTCTGCGAATTCTGATACATCGATCGGTGATATCATTGCTGAAGCGATGGAAAAAGTCGGTAAAGAAGGCGTTATTACGGTTGAAGAAGGTTCGGGTCTTGATAATGAACTTTCTGTGGTTGAAGGTATGCAGTTTGATCGTGGTTACCTATCACCGTACTTCATCAACAACCAACAGAACATGTCTGCTGAGCTAGAAAACCCACGCATTCTGATTGTTGACAAGAAAATCGCTAACATTCGTGATTTGCTTCCTTTGTTAGAAGCTGTGGCAAAATCAGGCCAGCCTTTATTGATTGTTGCTGAAGATGTTGAAGGCGAAGCCTTGGCAACATTGGTAGTTAACAACATGCGCGGCATTGTGAAAGTCTGTGCGGTTAAAGCGCCTGGCTTTGGTGATCGTCGTAAAGCGATGTTAGAAGATATTGCTATCTTAACAGGCGCTAAAGTGATCTCTGAAGAAATCGGCTTATCATTAGAAAAAGCAACGATTGATGACCTGGGTACAGCAAAACGTATCACTGTCACGAAAGACGACACAACGATCATTGATGGTGCCGGTGAAACAACGGCGATTGAATCTCGTGTGAAACAGATTCGTGCGAACGTTGAAGAAACCAGCTCTGATTACGATCGTGAAAAATTGCAAGAACGTCTAGCAAAATTAGCCGGCGGTGTTGCTGTGATTCGTGTAGGTGCTGCGACTGAAGTTGAAATGAAAGAAAAGAAAGCACGCGTTGAAGATGCACTTCATGCGACACGTGCGGCGGTTGAGGAAGGCGTTGTTGCTGGTGGTGGTGTTGCGATGATTCGTGCGATGCAAGCCATTAAAGACGTTAAGAGCGAAAACCATGACCAAGCGATGGGTATTGCGATTGCTCGTACAGCGATGGAAGCACCTTTACGTCAAATCGTTGAAAATGCTGGCGCTGAAGCGTCTGTTGTTTTGGCGAAGGTAGTTGAATCTAAAGGATCCTTTGGTTTCAATGCAACGACCAACGAGTATGGCGATATGATCGACATGGGTATCCTTGATCCCACTAAAGTTACACGGACAGCGCTGCAAAACGCAGGTTCTATTGCTGGGCTTATGCTCACAACAGGCTGCATGATCGCAGATATTCCAAAAGAAGAGACAGCCGACGCTGGTGCCATGGGCGGTGGCATGGGTGGAATGGGTGGCATGGGTGGAATGGGAGGCATGGGCGGAATGATGTAATTCCTCTCTGTTTTTCAGACACTTTGTCGGAACCCCGCTTATGCGGGGTTTTTTTATGGTGGGATGTGGGTATACTTGACGCTACAGTAGATACACGAGGTGACCTATGATCAAGCGCATGACATTAGGCTTGTTATTGCTTTTGGCAGTTTTTCCCGCATTTTCAAAAACGCAGGTGTTGACCCTGGATTTGCCACAAGTTTTAAGACACGCCAAACAATTGCCCTCTCAAGGTGTTGTACAAAAGCAAGGTAACTACATTTATTTAAAAGTCAGCAACCAATACCTTCTCAAGCTTTATCCGCAGCTCTTGGCAGGACTAAAAAATCAACGATGCGTCAAAATGTCGAGAGATTCCGTGGGTGCGCATATGACGATCATCGATCACAGAAGCTTGGATCGAGAGGCAATGCAATCGGTGAATGCACTGCTTAATAAAACCTTTGATTTTCGAGTGACCAAGATCTACAAAGTCACCTTTCATTTTGAGCGGCATCAACATCGTTATACTCGGGCTTATTATGTTGTGAAAGTGGTGGCGCCCGCCTTAATGCAGGCGTTGAAGCAACAAGGTTTAACGCGATATTTATCAGACGTTGGACATTTACATATTACCATTGCCGAAAAGAAAATGCTGGGCGATGTTTGTGAGCGATAAATTATGACAGAAAGACATCACGCAAAGAAAAGACTGGGACAACATTTTTTAAAAGATGAAGCCGTGATCGAGCAGATCGTTCGATGTATCGCGCCGACACCCTCGCAATCTATCGTAGAGATCGGCCCTGGCTTGGGTGCTTTGACGAAGCGCGTGTTACCTTTGGTGAATCAGCTTGATGTTATCGAGTTTGATCGTGACGTTATTCCGCTGTTAAAAAAAGCGTGTGACAATGATGCGCGATTAATTGTTCATCAGGCCGATGTGTTAACGTTTGATTTGTCGTCGCTTGTTACTGGCGATAATAAGTTAAGAGTGATCGGTAATTTACCTTACAATATATCAACCCCTATTTTTTTTCACCTAGTCTCATTCATCGATCACATTCAAGACATGCATTTCATGCTGCAAAAAGAAGTGGTTGATCGTATGTGTGCCAGTGTTGGCACGAAAAAATATGGCCGGTTAACGGTGATGCTGCAATATTATTGCGAGGCCGAGTTTTTATTTGACGTACCGCCCACCGCATTTGCTCCGCCGCCTAAAGTGGATTCGGCGGTTTTGCGATTGGTGCCGCACAAGAAAAAACCCTGCGAAGCAGAAGACGTGAAACAGTTTTCCATCGTAGTGAGAACAGCCTTTAATCAACGGCGAAAAACATTACGTAACACATTAAAAAAATTAATGAGTGAAGAGACGTTAAAGCAATTATCCATTAACCCACAACAACGCCCCGAAGTAACGACGCTGCAAGAATTTGTGCGGATCAGTAATGCATTAACGTCGGGCGAGGCATCATGAAGACCTACGTGATCGGTGACGTTCAAGGATGTTATGAAGCATTGCAAAGGTTATTAACGACGATTCATTTTAATGCCGAAGAAGATACGTTATGGTTTGTCGGCGACCTGGTGAATCGCGGTGACGACTCTTTGGGTGTGTTGCGTTTTATTAAGTCGCTAGGCTCAGCTTGTAAAGTCGTTTTGGGTAATCACGATTTGCACCTATTAGCACTTGCCGAAGGCGTACGAAAGCCCAATAAAAAAGATACGATGGCGTCGGTGTTAAAGGCTAAAGATTGTGATGAATTATTAGATTGGTTACGCAAACAACCCTTGCTTTATGTTGATACAGCGAAGAAAGCGATTTTAGTGCATGCAGGCGTTTACCCTTTTTGGACGCTTGATGAAGCGATCAAAGCTGCGACTCGCGCAGAAAATCAATTGAAAGGTGAAGGTTATTTACAAACCATTCAAACGATGTACGGTAACGAGCCAGCCGTATGGCGATCAGATTTATCAGCGCAAGAGAGCATTCGTTTTACCATCAATGTATTCACTCGGATGCGGTTTTGTGATAAGTTGGGTTACCTCGATTTTGAAGAAACAGGAACAATCGGCACGCAGCCGCCTCATCTCACGCCTTGGTTTCAGTTACCCATGAAGCTCGATCCCTCATACACGATTTATTTTGGGCATTGGGCAGCGTTAGATGGTCGAACACACCAAGATAATCGTATCGCGGTGGATACAGGATGTATTTGGGGAAGGCGTTTAGCGGCTTATTGCATTGAAGAGAAGCAGTATTATTATGTCAAAAATGAAATATAATGACGTGGCTAAAGACGTTGATGAGCAGCGGCTCGGTCAAGATGCCGCGCATTTGCACGGCTTGCTGACGGCGTGGATGTGTGTAACACAAAACAAAAGCGATGATTGGCTAACGGCGTTGCTGCCTAATGCCAAGATGACACCAACATTACAAGCGCTGTATGACACCACGAAGCTTGAACTCAAATCAGATGACTTTGCTTTTCACCTTTTATTGCCGGATGAAGCGGATGCCATAGAAAAACGAGCGCAAGCATTAGCCGTGTGGTGCCAAGGATTTCTGGAAGGACTGGCGTATGTCCAAACCGACTGTTTAAAAGGCCGCGAGTTAGAAGAAGCCATTCGCGACATTAGTCAGATTGCGGAACTGGATTATGAAAGCCTGCAAGATGATAACGACAGCGAAGAAGCGTTGACGGAGCTCGAAGAATTTGTGCGTATTGCGGTGTTGTTTATAGAAACGGAACTTAGACCCAAAAACACAGGAGTGGTGCACCATTGACGGATATCCAACAACAAAAAGCGACAGAGACGCCGAGTAAAAAATTACCTGAAATCACCGTCAAAGCTGTGATTTTAGCGATTATTCTTACGTTTGTTCTGTGTGCTAGTAATGCTTATCTAGGCTTGAAAGTGGGCACAACCATTTCTGCCTCCATTCCTGCTGCCGTTATTTCAATGGGCATATTAAGGCTCTTTAAAACATCGAACATTTTAGAAAATAATATTGTTCAAACCGCGGCATCCGTCGGCGAAGCCTTGGTGGCGGGCATTGCCTTTGTCCTGCCGGCGTTATTGATTCTTGGTTATTGGCACACGTTTCATTTCTGGGGAACTTTAATCATTGCCTTATTAGGCGGTGCGCTGGGTATGTTGTTTACTATTCCAGTGAGGCGCGTGATGCTGGAAGATAAACAGCTACGTTATCCAGAAGGCACAGCCATTGGGATGGTCTTAAAGGCGAGCGAGAAAACAGATGCGGATTTAAAGCCTTTGATGTTCGGTGGACTGATTGGCGCTGTGATTAGCCTGTTCCAGAATGGTTTTAAAGTCATTGCGGGAAGCATGCAATATTGGGTGGTTCGAAAAAACATCGTTTTTGGTTTTGGTTTGGGTTTTTCACCCGCACTATTAGCAGCAGGGTATATTGTTGGCGCGAACGTTGCTGTGAGTACGTTTCTTGGCGTGCTGGTGGGCTGGCTTATCGGTGTGCCTATTTTAAGTTTGGTTTATGGCGTGCCACACCATCTTGTGAGTTCTTCAGCGATTGCCAATGCAATTTGGGCAGCGCATTTGCGCTACGTCGGTGTGGGTACCATGTTGGTCGGTGGGTTTTGGACGATTATTACTTTGTTTTCACCTATTGTGCGCGGATTAAAATCTTCCGTTGCTGTGTTTAAGCACACCAAAGTTCATGGCAGCGGTTCGATCCCAAGAGTTGAGCGCGATATTCCTATCAATATTATGTTGTGGTGTGTTGGCGCCATCTTGTTCTTTGTTTTTCTTTTGTTGGTCTGGATTTTGTCACAACAACATCTTGGCTTGGGTCTGTTTGAAAAGCTATTTTTCGCGGCATTTGCGACTGTCTTTGTTTTGTTCGCGGGCTTTTTGTTTTCCAGTATTGCCGCTTATTTTGCGGGTTTAATCGGCTCAACCAACAGCCCAAATTCGGGGCTGATTGTTTCAGCGTTACTTATGATTGCTCTGCTGGTGCTCTTTGCGTTTGATTTAGTGGGTCATTTAACACATGCGCGCTCCATTGAGCTGGCGGCGTTTGTTATTGTGGTGACCTCCGTGGTGGGCGCTACCATTTCTATTGCAAACGATACAATGCAGGATTTTAAAGCCGGGCAAATTGTCGGTGCGACACCTTGGAAACAGCAGGTCATGTTGGTGTTAGGTGTGGTGGTGGCATCCTTTGCTATTGCGCCGATTTTGCAATTGTTATTTCATGCGTATGGTATCGGGGGTGTTTTTCCTCGCCCGGGTATGCCGGTGAGTGAGATGCTAGCTGCGCCACAAGCAGGATTAATGGCCACGGTTGTGAAAGGTATCTTTAGTCAGAGCTTGCCGTGGGCGATGATCATTGCGGGTGTTGTTGTTGGTGTGATTGCGATCATCATTGACGAGCGCTTAAAAATCAATGGTTGGCGCTTGCCAGTGCTTGCGGTAGGTGTGGGGATTTATTTGCCGTTAAGCAGTTCTATGCCGATGGTTTGTGGCGGCTTGTTGAGTTTTATCGTGAATAAAACCTTGGAAAAACGCCTTGGCCATCGCGCCTTTCATGAAGACAAAGCAACGCGACATAATTTACACCGCGCGCTTCTTGCGGCCTGTGGTTTAGTGGCGGGCGCCTCCATCATGGGGGTCTTGCTTGCTGTGCCGTTTGCGATCGAGCGCAATGCCAATGCATTACGCCTGGTATCCCCCATGTTCGCGAACAAAGCGGATATCATCGCCGTCATTGTGACAGCGCTTTTAGCGTTTTGGCTTTATCGCATTGTCGTGAAGAAGCGACGTTAACGTTAAGGCAGCAAATCAAAAAACTGCTTGCAAGGATCAAAGTCCGTTTGCGCTTGTAACTCCCTCGCGCAAGTCGGGCTGGTCACATTGATCTCTGTCAGATAATCACCAATTACATCCAGCCCAACAAAAAAGAGCCCTTTTGCTTTGAGCGTCTCGCCCACTTGTTCACAAATCCACTGATCCCTTTCAGACAGCGGTTGCGCAACACCTCGCCCTCCTGCTGCCAAGTTGGCGCGCGTTTCACCCGCAGCGGGTATCCTGGCCAGCGCATAAGGCGCGGGTTCGCCGTTGATCATCAAAATACGCTTGTCGCCTTGTTTAATCTCCGGCAGGTAGCGTTGCGCCATGATAGGGGTTTGTTCGTTGTTGGTGAGCATCTCCAAAATGGCACCCGTATTGGGGCTGTCCGGGTTGATCCGAAAGACACCTTGCCCACCCATGCCATTGAGCGGCTTGACGATAATGTCGGACTGTTCTGCTAAGAACGCCCGTATTTGTTGAATTTGTTGTGTAATAAGTAGAGGCGGGCAACATTCTGGAAACATAGCCGCGAAAATTTTCTCATTCACATCCCGAATACTTTGCGGCTTGTTCAGCACGGTAACCCCTTGATTTTCAACAAGATCAAGTAGCTGAGTCAAGTACAGATAAGCTTCATCAAACGGCGGCTCGTTGCGAATAAGGATCATATCCAAATCAGTCAGCTTAATGGCCGCAGCGTTTAACGACTTAAACCAAGTATCATGATCGTCAAAAACCTCAAGCTGCTGCGCATGTGCATAAACGCAGGCATCCTTCAAAAACACCTGTTCTTTCTCGAAATAATGTAACGTCCAGCCGCGCCGCTGTGCTTCCAGCATTAACGCGAGGCTGGTGTCTTTGTAAGGTTGAATACGTTCAATAGGATCCATAACGATCCCAAGTTGTTTGGTCATGCGGATATCCGTCGAGTTGAGAATACCGCCATCTTATCGGATATCGCATTTTTCGACAAGTTGATGCTCAATATTTGGTTGCGATCCTTTGTTTTTTAGCGTAGACTCCCGCCCTCAAGTGCCTTATGCGAGGCATCTTTGATAAAAAAACTCGCCTGACAACCCCGAGTTGCAGGCTTTTAACCGAGAGGAGTCAATAATGAGACATTATGAAGTCATCTTTATGGTGCATCCTGATCAGACGGATCAAGTGCCGGCTATGATTGATCGCTATCGTAAAACGATCGAAGCCGATAAAGGTCAAATCCATCGACTAGAAGACTGGGGTCGTCGCCAGTTAGCTTACCCTATTAACAAAATCCACAAAGCGCATTATGTGTTGATGAATATCGAATGTGATCAAAAAGCACTCGATGAGCTTACGCACCATTTCCGTTTTAGCGATGCAGTCATGCGACATTTAGTCATGTCACAAAAGAAAGCCGTGACATCCGCGTCACCGATGGTGAAAACAAGTGAGCGAAGAGAATCTCGCGAAGCTAAAGTAGAGCAGGAGTAAGCAACATGTCATTTCGTCGTAAAAAGGCCTGTTATTTCAGTGCCAATAATATCGTTGATATCGATTATAAAGATCTCGAGACCCTTAAAAAATTCGTTACAGAAACGGGTAAAATCGTACCTAGCCGTATCACAGGCACGAGTGCAAAGGCGCAGCGCCGATTGTCTCATGCGATTAAAGTAGCGCGCTTTTTAGCGTTGATCCCTTACTGTGACCAACATAAGTAACTGATGATGTTAGCGAAACGCTTTGCAGAGTTTGTATTAAAAAATCGAATGCGTGCGATTATTTGCGCGGTGTTGTTTGCGCTCCTGCCTTATTTTGGCTGGATTAGCGGCGTCATCGTCGTACTGATTACCTTGAGAAAGGGCGTGGGCGAGGGTTTTATCGTTTTACTATGGTCCATTTTACCGGCCATCGTAGGATTGTTTGTCTCCCTAGTTCACCCCGGCTTGTCATGGTTTCCGTTCGTTTTGGCGATTTTTTATGGCAACGTGTTAGCGTGGTTATGTGCCGTGATGCTGCTGCGCTCTGGTTGGGCGTTTTTGCTTCAAATGTCGGCGTTGTTGGGTATCTTAGGTGTGTTGTTAATGCATCTGTTTATCCCCGATGTTGCTGCATGGTGGATGACTACCATGACGCAGTACATGACTCAGCTCGAAAGCAATATGGGTGTAAAAATTGACGCCGCGCGCATACAGCATTTTATGCAAGCGTATGTGTTGGTGGCGACAGGGTTTCAGATCATGTTGTATTCGTTGACAGCCATCCTTGAAGTGTTTCTTGGGCGTGCTGTAGCCTCGGCGTTGTTTGAACCAGGACAGTTAGCGAATGAAGTCAAAAGCATTCGTCTTTCTTGGGTCGCGAGTGTTGTGTTGTTGGCCTTTGTCGTGTTGACAAAAGTAGGCCCACCGCTGTTCTTGGATGCGTTTCCAGTTGTGGTGTTGCCTTTTGTGCTGGCAGGTATCAGTTTGGTGCATGGCGTTCTGGCGGCTTATCAGGCGCCAAAATGGACGTATTGGATTTTTTATTTAGTGCTTATTGCGCTGGTATTTTTTGCTCAAGCGTTGCTTGGCATTCTTATCGTTGGTGCAATCATTGATAGTGTTTTTAATGTTAGAGTTCGTTGTGAGAAGGCAGCGGCTTAATTGTGCAGGAGTAAATAATGGAAGTAGTATTATTAGAACGAGTTAAAAACCTAGGCTTCCTGGGTGATAAAGTAAACGTGAAGGCAGGCTATGCGCGGAATTTTTTAATTCCTCACAGCAAAGCAGTGTTGGCAACGAAGTCCAACCTTGAGTATTTTGAGCAACGTCGCTCAGAGCTTGAAAAGAAAGCAGCCGATGCTGTGTCCGTGGCAGAAAAAGCCTCAACGGCTTTGCAAGCACTCAAGCTTGTGCTGAAACGCAAAACGTCTGAAGATGACAAATTGTACGGATCTGTCAGCGTGACGGATGTCTATGATGCCATCATTGCAGCCGGTGCCACCGTTGAAAAGCGTGACATTAATTTGCCGATGGGCCCTATTCGTGCGCTAGGCGAATACACCATTGAAGTGCATTTGCACAGTGATGTTATCGCAGCGGTTCAAATCGCGATTGAAGCAGAGTAATTGATTGACACTCTCTTCGAATGTTGAGAGTGTTAGTTTTTAATTATACGTTGATAGGGGCGGCTTCATGACAGATCAAATTTATCAAAAAAGCTCACCATCCTACGATACCAAGGCTCTGGATGCTTTGAAGGTGCCCCCTCATTCTCGTGAAGCCGAGCAGTCTGTGCTCGGGAGTGTCATGCTGGACGAGACGGCATGGGATAAAATTGCAGACAAAGTGTCTTCTGAAGATTTCTATTTCCCCGAGCATCGAATCATCTTTTGTGCAATGGAGCGCCTGGTTAGCCGGGAGCGACCGCATGATGTTGTGACCCTCTTGGAGGAGCTCAAAGACAATCAGCAAGTTGACAAGGTGCGTGGTGAAGCTTATTTATTTGAACTGGCTAACAGCACACCGGCTGTAGCGAATGTGTTTGCTTATGCAGAAATCGTTCGTGAACGCTCTGTGTACCGACAGCTCATTCATACGGCGCGGGAAATTGCAGAACAAGCCTATAATCCCGGCGGTCAGAGCTGTGTGGATTTGTTGGACGCAGCAGAGCGAAAAGTTTTTGCGATTGCAGAACAGGGCGCTCGCCAAGGTGGCCCACAAGATATTAAAACCTTGTTGGCCAAAGCAGTGGATCGCATTGATACGCTTTTTCATTCTGAAGACGCGATTACTGGCTTGGGTACAGGCTTTTCAGACCTTGATGAAATGACCTCGGGCTTGCAGCCTGCAGATTTGGTGATCGTTGCGGGTCGACCTTCCATGGGTAAGACGGCCTTTTCAATGAACCTTGCTGAGAATGCAGCTATTCAATCTGGCAAGCCTGTATTGGCGTTTAGTATGGAAATGCCGGGTGAGTCATTGGCGATGAGAATGCTTTCTTCTTTGGGCCGTATTGATCAACATCGCATAAGAACCGGTAAATTGCACGATGATGACTGGCCTCGTATCACTTCCGCAGTGACCATGCTTTCTAATGCTCCTTTCTTTATTGATGATGCGCCGGCGTTGAGTCCTGCTGAAGTGCGGGCGAGAGCGCGTCGTTTGGCCAAAGAACATGGGCAGCTAGGTTTAATTTTGGTGGATTATCTTCAGTTGATGAAAGTGCCCGGCATGGGTGAGAATCGCACCGCGGAGGTGTCAGAGATTTCACGGATGCTCAAAGCCCTGGCCAAAGAATTGAATGTCCCCGTGGTTGCTTTGTCACAGTTGAACCGGAGTTTAGAACAGCGCGCCGACAAACGCCCTGTCATGTCTGATTTGCGGGAGTCAGGGTCTATTGAGCAAGATGCGGATTTGATCCTCTTTATCTATCGTGATGAAGTTTATAACGAAGATAGTCCGGATAAGGGCACCGCTGAAGTTATTATCGCCAAGCAACGGAATGGCCCTATTGGTCGGGTGCGCCTAGCGTTCCAAGGGAAGTATACGCGATTTGAAAATTATGCTTCGGATAATTTTGAGCAGTTCGAGTGATTAAGGACTAGTAGCTGGGAGCTAGTTTGTATGAAAACCGGTGCCATTGTTGAAATCAATTTAAAACACCTTCAAGACAACTTTGCGCGCGTTGATGTTTTTGCACCTCGCACTAAGAAACTGGCGATGGTGAAAGCTAATGCGTATGGCCATGGTTTACTTGCTTGTGTGCAAGCGTTGCCAAATGCGGATGCTTTTGGTGTGGCGCGGTTGAGTGAGGCAGAAACATTGAGAGCTGCGGGCGTTGATCAACGCATTGTTTTAATGTCAGGGGTATTTGATCAAGAAGGTTTGATGCTTGCGGGAGCATTGCGGTGTGATCTTGTGCTGCATGATGCATGGCAGTTGGCCTTATTAGAAGCGGCGCCGAATCTACCGGCCATGAATGTTTGGCTAAAAATCAATACGGGTATGAATCGTTTGGGTATCTCGCCCAGCGAGACGACGGCTTTTTATCGTCGCTTAGAAAAGCTACCTTGTGTAAGCGACATCATTGTGATGACGCATCTCTCTGATGCTGATGATCCAGCGAATCCGAAAACCATGCAACAATACGAGCGATTCCAAGCAGCGACGCACGAATTATCATGCCCGACCAGTGTCGCCAATTCAGCAGCGATCATTGCCTTTCCTGAAACGCACGGTGATTGGGTGCGCCCCGGTATTATGCTGTATGGTTCGTCACCTTTGCGCGGCAAGCTGGGAGAGGCGCATGGACTTAAGCCCGTGATGACGGTCAAGTCCGTGATTATGAGTATCCGCGACCAACAACAGGGCGATGAAATTGGTTATGGTAGTCGCTATGTTTGTGATCGTGCTAAACGGGTTGGGATTGTCGCATTGGGTTATGGCGATGGTTATCCGCGTGGGGCGAAAGGAGAGATCCCCGTGCTGGTTCACAATCAACGCTCGTCTGTGCTTGGGCGTGTCTCGATGGACATGCTGGCGATTGATCTTTCCGATCTTTCAAGCGTGAACGTGGGCGATGAAGTGACGTTTTGGGGTGAAGGAATGCCCGCAGAGCACGTGGCGACTGCTGTGGATACGATTACTTATGAGCTGTTCACGCACATTGCGCCACGACAAGAGCATATTTTGCGCAAACAAGCTTCCTAATAGCGCTCACTTCCTGTATTATGCTGGCTTTCTTTAGTAATGTGAATCAAGAGGCAACAATGAAAAAATTAATGATGATCATGATGGTCGGCGCACTTTCAATCAGCTTGCTAGGCTGTCAAAACATGACGAAGCAGGATGTGGGCGTGATTACCGGCGGCGCGATTGGTGGTTTGATCGGTTCTCGCTTTGGCGGCGGTAACGGTCAAGTGCTTGCCTCTGTTGGTGGTGCGATTGCCGGTGCTGCGATTGGCGGCATGATCGGGCACAGCATGGACAAGACGGATCGTCTGGAAATGCAACAAGCGCTTGAAGATAACAAAACGAACCAAGTCACACGTTGGAAAAACCCGGATAACGGTGCAACGTATACGATGAAACCAACAAAAACGTATTACCCCAAAAAACGTCACTACAAACATCGTCGTACGGTGAAAGCGCCGGGGCCTTGTCGGGAATACCACATGACAGCGACGGTGGGCGGTAAAAAACAGCAGGTTTATGGCAAAGCATGTCGCCAGGCAGATGGTAGCTGGAAGGTGGTTAAATAATTTTTGACAGAGTCATCCCGCGGCTTGACCGCGGGATCCAGAGATCTCTCGTAACGATATAACTAAGACCCGCTACTGTCCTTTTTAACAATAGGCGATTGCAATTTATATTCGCTCGCTTTACTTTTCAAATCACCCCATTGTTTTTTGGCGGAATCCCCCAGTTTACCGGCTTCTTTTTTTGATGACTTGATGAATTTATTGGTTTTATTTTGTGCTGTTGTCGTCCAGGACTCCGAGGTTTTTGGCGATGCTTTTTGGGGTGTTGTGTCGTTTTTCATGCCACATGATCCCGCAAAACTAAGTTGTGCCGCAAAAAGACAGGTGGCGGCGAAAAGCGCCGTTGTTGAAAGTTTCATCATTGTTGACTCCTTAAGTAATGACTTGCGCCTTATTTGTAGCACCTTAAGTAGGTGTCGGCAATGAAAACTTGCATGATGCTGATGCCTTGGTAGGATAGCTGAAAATACCTGGAGTCTTGAGATACACATGATTAAAGAAAAGATTATTTTTACCTGCAGCAAGTGCGCAGCACAATTCCCCAAATGGTCTGGGCAATGTGGCGAATGTGGTGATTGGAACAGTATCGTTGAAGAAACGATGGTGACGAATAAGGCTACTTTAAGACAGATCGGTTATGCGGGTCAGGCAGCGATGATTACTGCCATGTCGGCGATCGATCTTGTGGATCAAATGCGGATTAGTACAGACAATAAGGAATTTGATCGTGTGCTTGGCGGTGGTTTGACCGTGGGGTCGGTCGTGCTTTTGGGGGGTGACCCTGGTATTGGAAAGTCCACGTTATTGCTGCAAGTGATGGTGCAACTTTCATCGCAAATGTCGACACTGTATGTCACAGGTGAAGAATCACTGCAACAGGTGACCTTGCGCGCGAAACGTTTGCAGTTGCAGGGTGATCAATTGCAATTGCTCGCGGATACGCAAGTCGAGCGTATCATTGTTGCCGCTGAAAAACTCAAGCCCAAAGTTATGGTCATTGATTCCGTCCAAACGATTTTTACGGATGTGATTAATTCTGCCCCTGGTTCCGTGAGCCAGCTTCGAGAAAGCGCAGCCAAATTGGTGCGTTTTGCCAAGGCGACACAAACTTCATTATTCCTTGTCGGGCATGTGACGAAAGAAGGCGCCATTGCGGGTCCTCGCGTGTTAGAGCACATGGTGGATACGGTGCTTTATTTTGAAGGTGAGCGAAGCGGTCGTTTTCGTGTGATCCGTGCCGTGAAAAATCGTTTTGGTGCGGTGAACGAGCTTGGCATTTTTGCAATGACGGAACGAGGCGTTAAAGAGATTGCTAATCCATCTGCGATTTTTATGACGAAAAATCGCGAATCAGTTTCAGGCAGTTTGATTATGGCGGCATGGGAAGGAAGCCGCCCCTTGTTGGTCGAAGTGCAATCGTTGGTGGACGAAAGTCATTCGCCTCAGCCTAAACGCGTTACCGTCGGATTGGATCAAAATCGTTTGGCCATGCTTTTAGCGGTACTGCACCGTCATGTGGGTGTGGCCACCTATGATCAGGATGTGTTTGTCAATGTTGTCGGCGGCATGCGCGTGCTAGAAACATCGGCTGATTTGGCCGTGTTAATGGCAGTAACCTCGAGTTTGAAAAACAAGCCGTTGCCTGATGATTTACTTGTTTTCGGCGAGGTGGGTTTGGGCGGTGAAATACGTCCTGTGCCTTATGGGCAAGAGCGGCTGCAAGAAGCGGTGAAGCATGGATTCAAGCATGCGATTATTCCTAGTGCGAATGCGCCTAAGAAGCCGATCAAAGGGTTGAAGATTGATGCGGTAGATCATTTGCAGGCGGCGTGTCAGCGGTTATTTTGAAAATCTTTTGAGATCCGAGGGGAATGGGTCTTGATTGCAAAGGGCGTCCAAAGAAGGCTTGATAAAGAAAGGTATTATGTCATGCGTACTCGTCGGGCTTGAGCTTATGTTGATGCTGGTTGGCGCAATGTTTGTTTTTTGTTTGACAGAGACGTTCCTAAGCTTGATTTCAATATTTATATAAAGATCGCGAATACCCATTGTGTTTATATCTTGTTGTATTGAATGGCGGCTTGCTTTGTCTGGAGAGTGTATCTGTAAGGCTAAGGTTTTTAGCTGTAGATATAGGTTTTTCTTAAGGGTGGCAAGTGTTAAGGCACCCTCTCTGGGCGGCATGTCCGATTTTTTAAAATATGCGAATGAGGTTTTGAGGAATCGAGAGGTTGCGTTGAGATAGTATGCTGTTATGTTTGTTGATGTACTTTCCTGTTGGTAGGAGATTAGTGATGTTTTTGCATTTTGCAAGCAAGCTGTGGCTTGTTGTAAGAGTTTGATGCGTGCAGTGGTCTGGGCGCATGTTTCGGGTACCGTAGCATGAAGTTTTGCATTCATCATGATCTGCGAAGTCTCTTTAATTTGAAATCTTCTGTATCCGTTATCTTGTAGGTGGGCTTCAGCACTCTGCCAGTCAAATGGATAGGAGCGAAGTGTGCGAAGGCTCTCGGAGCGATCCTGGGTTGCAAGGAACGTTGCATTTTTTGTTGATTGTTCGAGTGCTTTTGCGCGATAAAAGCATTTGACAGCATATAGAAATAAGGTCTTCGCATATTGTGTTTCGTCGTTTGTTGGTTCATGTGTTTGTATGGCGCATGCAAGAGAGTACAGGTTTTGTGCCGCATCTAATAGACTGGCGGCATTGGTGGTTTTGCACTCTTTCATTCCATAAAAGATATCGATATTTTTTATGCTAGGTGGCAACTGTTTGTAAATTGTATGATCCATCAGAGTTAACTGAATCAACCATTTTCGAATGCGAGCGTTGGTATTTGTTATGGGATAAAAATAATCTGATATACTGCGCATCTGAATTTTCAAATGACGAAGTAAAGCGACCAAGACAGGTGATGCCGCCCCCAGATTTTTAAGCAATAGAGAGGTAAGGTGCTTATGTTCATGGTGGTAGCAATATCCCATGATCCAAGAAAAGGTTGAGATAGCGGTTGTTTGGCGGAATGCAAAGACGCTTTCTGAAGAGAGCAGCAGGGTTTTTGCTACCTTATTCCACGATAGCTTGAAGATAGGTTTATTTAAGAAGTCGCAGAGTTGTTTGTCATGGGTTGCGAAGTAAATAAGTGGGTAAAGCTCTTCCTTGCGGTAGCTAAGATCGGTTCTTTCGTCGTCGCCATTATATGATCTAGCAAAGGCTTGCAGTGCCGTGATAATGGCTTGCTCTGTTTGCTGTTGTTTTGCTGTGTTTTGGTGGATGTTTTTCAATAGGCCGCAGGATTTTCTAATCGTATTTAGCAAAATCTCTCTGGTGTTAATCGTTGCCGTTGCAATGTGTAATTCGTTCTTCAGCAATTGTTCTAGGGGTAATAATTGGTAGATATATCGTTCAAGTGTGGCGATTATGTTTTTTTGTGGCGCCGCATGACCCAGGTTTTTAAATATATAGGATCTTAGCTGGAAGGTGAGTGCAGGTTGCTGCAGTAGTGTGCTGAGATTTTTGGTTGCTATCTTGATGGTTTTATAATAATTTACAAGCGCCTCTTTGTCGTTTTTTACCGAATTAGCACGTTGCTTTATTTCATGAAAATGAACCATAATTTTCTGATAGAAGGGTAATCGAAGGTAGAGGGTGTCTGCTGAGCATGCTTTGTAGCTGCGTCCTAGGGCTAGTATATTTGGTATAGGTATTGTTTGTATCACCAGCGCAAGAAGGTGTGATTGTTCTTCTTTTGGTAACATAGTATTGAGCGATTGTTCCAGTGTTTTTTTATAAGCTGTCGCTGTTTGCTCAATGAAGTCGTCGGGCCGCGCAGTATTTTGGGTGGCAATGAGCGGAATAAAGAAGAGATTGATAAGTTGTAACAGGGCTTTTTGATAGTCTGATGAGGTCGCGGGTGTTGAGGAAGGAGCTAGCGAGGGCATAGGTTTCTTCGGCTTTGTTGGACTTGGTGCTGCTGAAGATGCTTTTTTTTGTTTTTTTTCTTCGAGTTGCTGTTCTATCATCTGCGGCGGTGTTACAGGAGTAACAGGTGTCTGTGTGCGTTCTGCTTCGGGTTCGTTTGCAAATAGCTGTCGCTCTGTGCTTTGTTTTTTCTTGGCCGACACCTTGCTCGTTGTCGTTTTTTGCGGCGAAAAATATTCAGCAATGTGATATTCATTTTGTGCCGCGTCCTTTATTGTGCTGTCCATGTCGTTTCTTAGTTTTTTGATGTTTTCCGGCATTTTTTTCGGCGAGTAACCTTGAGGCTGGTATTTGCGTAATTGTTCGAAAAGGTCGTGACATAGGTTGAGTGTCTGTGCGAGCTCTTCTTGTGTTGTAAAGATCGCCCCGCAGTTATCAGGGGTGTTTTTACGCGTGAGTAGTTGATCCAGTGTTTCTTGCAGCGCTGAAAGTTTGCTCAGTGTTTTTTTGATCTTGTTTTTTATTGGATTCGCCTTGAATTTCTCGACTATCTGCTTGAGGGAAAGCCAGGCCGGTTGCCGCCGTTTTTTTTTGCTGTTCAGATGAGATTTGCCCATGACAACTTCCGTAAGTTTTTATCCTTAAACAATTAACCGACGAGTATAGTCCAAGAACGCAAATACGCGAATAAAATGTGGTTATTATTCAATTTTATTTGGTTTGTGCTTATTTTATTCTAGTACTTCGTTAGGACATCAACACACTGTGAGGATGATTTTTGGTAACTCGCTATCGAAAAGTGTACCAAAAATTTCCTTAATAAACCACAAAAGAACAAAAAAAGCCTGTTTTTGGTAAAAAAGTGAAAAAAAGTGGGCGTTTTTGGGCAAATGTGGAATTTTGTGCTATTCTTGTCTTCAACTGTAAACAGGTGAGGGATTACAGAGTATGTTTCGAGGGATCAACGCTATCAATGTCGATGTAAAGGGACGCCTAAGCGTACCAACGCGATATCGCCAACGTTTGGTTGATACCGCGCAACGACATCTTGTGTTGACGATCGATACAGAGTCTCCTTGTTTATTGCTCTATCCATTATACGCTTGGGAAGAAATTGAAGCACAGATTGCAGCGCTTCCTAGCTTTAATGCCGCGGCTCGCCGCGTACAACGCCTTTTGCTGGGCCACGCTACGGAAGTAGATATGGACAGCCATGGAAGAATACTACTGCCACCCTTGCTAAGGGAGTATGCTTCGCTTGACCGGAAAGTTATCTTACTGGGTCAAGGGAAGAAATTTGAGCTTTGGAATGAGGAGGATTGGCATAAACAGCGTGAGCATTGGTTGAATGAGGGGAAAGGTGGTGATGAGCTGCCGGATGATTTTTTATCCATTTCCTTATAGATCATGAGCACCGCTAGAAAATGATGGTACATTGACGGGCTTGGATTGGTTGGTCGCTTCTTGGTAGAAAGGCTCGGATTGGAACGTATTAATTTTTAGGGGTACTCATGCATCAACCGGTGTTGTTAAAAGAGGCAATTGACGCTTTGGCGATCAAGCCGGATGGGTTATACGTCGACGGAACTTTTGGGCGGGGAGGCCACTCAAAAGCGCTGCTTCGACATTTAGACCGCGGCCGATTGTTGGTGATCGATAAAGATCCCGAGGCGATTGCTGAGGCGAGAGCACAATGGGGCGAGGACAAACGCGTTGAAATACGCCAGGGTTCGTTTGCTGACATGGCTGCTTTTGTCGAAACGCTGGGTTGGTTAGGTAAGGTAGACGGTGTGTTGTTGGATTTGGGTGTTTCGTCACCTCAGTTGAATGACGCCGAACGAGGGTTTAGTTTTTTACGGGATGGTCCGTTGGATATGCGGATGGACACAACCCAGGGACAGGACGCATCAACGTGGTTAACGAAGGTGTCAGAGTCCGAGTTAGTGAGAGTGTTAAAGGAATACGGCGAAGAGCGTTTCGCAAAAAGAATCGCACGAGCCATTATGGAATCAAGACCAATAACAACAACAAAAAAATTGGCAAAGGTTATTGTGGATGCGAATCCGGCTTGGGAAAAGCACAAACATCCTGCAACCAGGAGTTTCCAAGCGATTCGTATTGCAGTAAACGATGAGCTGGGAGATATTCAGACAGCGTTGAAGGCGAGTCTGAGTATCTTAAATCCAGGCGGACGATTGGTTGTCGTTAGCTTCCATTCACTGGAAGATCGCCTGGTAAAATGCTTCATGCAACGGCAGGCGAGGGGCAGGGATTGGCCGAGAGGTCTGCCTGTTGCAGAAGCTGATCTTATTAAAGATCGAACATTAAAATTAGTAGGAAAGGCCGTTAAGCCGAGCGCAGATGAGATTCAAAATAATACACGCGCGCGCAGTGCCATTATGCGGGTTGCAAAAAGGATTTAAGTGGGGACATAGAAATGAACACGGCAGTCAAAGCACTGACGGGTAAAGCGCTGGTGTGGCGTTCTTTTTCGTGGCGTATGACGCGTCATCAATTCATATTGATGCTGTCAGTTGCCGCGATTTTATTATCAGCATTTTCGTTGGTGTATTTAAAGGATGTGAATCGCCGTTTAATGAGTCATTATGAAGTGCAGCAAAGTAATAATATTCAATTGCGTAATCGTTGGAGTCAATTAGTGATCCAGAAAAGTAAGTTTGCCGGTCAACGTCATGTTGCAGCGCTTGCAAAACGTGACTTGCATATGACATTACCGCTCGCCAGTGCGATAGTGATGATTCATCAGTGAAACATGATCGATCCATTGTTTTTTTGAAGCGCCGCTTTGCGGTGCTTGTTGCTATTCTTTGCATTGTTTTAATTGCGCTTATTGCAAGAATGTTTTATTTAACGATTTTTGATCGCGGCTTTTTGCAGCATCAGGCTAATATTCGTATTTTAAGAACCGTCAAAGTGCCAGCTTATCGCGGCATGATTCTAAGCCGCAATCAAGTGCCTCTGGCCATGAGTATCCCTGTTGATTCTATTTGGGTGAATCCACGAGATTTTCCTAAAAGCAATAAAGCCATTACCAATGTCGCCAAAATTCTATCGATGCGGCCGCAAGATTTTCACCGTATTTTGCACCGCAATGCAAGGCAACAGTTTGTTTATGTTAAGCGTGACGCTGATCCAAAAATTGGTCAAGCAATACGAGCATTGAGTCTTCCTGGGATTTATCTTGAGCGGCAATATCATCGTTATTACCCCGAAGGCGCGGTTACCGCACATCTTATTGGCTTTACGAACGTGGATGATAAGGGACAGGAAGGCCTGGAGCTTGTTTATAATCGTTGGTTGCGTGGTGTGCCGGGCAAGCGGCAAGTGTTGAAAGATCGCTTAGGGCAGATTGTTGGCGTGGTGGATACCGTCAAACCAGCGCAACCGGGTCATCCATTGGTTTTGAGTATTAATAATCGCATTCAGTTTTTAGCGTATCGTGCACTTAAAGAAACGGTACAAAAGTATCATGCGAAATCAGGTTCTGTGGTCGTGCTTAAGCCGCAAACGGGCGAAGTGTTGGCGATGGTCAACCAGCCATCGTTTGATCCGAACAAACCGCATATACCGCCTTACGGCCGCTACCGTAATCGCGCGGTGACGGATATGTATGAGCCAGGTTCTACGATGAAAGCATTCAGCATTGCAAGCGCGCTAGAAAGCGGTCGCTATGGGCCAAAGACTATGATTAATACCAGTCCGGGCTGGTTTATGGTGGGCAGAAATGAAATACGCGATGAACTCGATAATGGTGTGATTAGCGTGACACAAGTTTTGCAAAAGTCGAGTAATGTGGGCGTGGCAAAAATGATTTTATCGCTCCCTGAGGAAAACTTATTGAACTTACTGCATCGCGTGGGTTTCGGGGAACGAACGCAAAGCGGTTTTCCTGGGGAAAGCCCGGGTATTTTTCCTCATCGGAAAAAGTGGCACGCCTTTGATGTGGCAACCTTGGCCTTCGGTTATGGTCTTTCGGTGACGCCTCTGCAGCTTGCACATGCTTACGGCATTATTGCGAATCACGGAATGGCTTGTCCTGTCACCTTGTTAAAGCGCGTTAAGCCTGTCGACTGTCATCGTGTAATGAAAACAAAAATTGCCGATGCTATGTTGACGATGCTGCAAGCCGTCTTGCAGCCAGGAGGCACGGGAACGCGTGCTAGAATTGCAGGTTACACTGTGGCAGGCAAAACAGGTACTGCCTATATTGCGGGAGTACATGGTTATAACAAACATCACCACATTGCCTCCTTTATTGGCGTTGCGCCGGCGAGCAACCCACAGCTGGTGATTTTGGTGATGGTACGTGATCCTCAAGGCAGGGTACATTTTGGTGGTGTGATTGCTGCACCTGCGTTTGCAAAGATTATGAGTAATGCCTTGCGTATTTTGAAGATTCCTCCCGATGAGTTGATGGTTAAGAAAATCAAGCCGGTTCGGCCGTATCCTGAGGATGATTGATTGGGTGCGTGTCAGGTTGAATGGATCCCGCGGTCAAGCCGCGGGATGACGCTGATGGGGCGCGGGATGACGCTGATGGGGCGCGGGATGACGCTGATGGGGCGCGGGATGACGCTGATGGGGCGCGGGATGACGCTGTCGAAGAATGTCATCCCGCGGCTTGACCGCGGGATCCAGGAAAATTTCGCATCCTGAGGTGTGATTGTTATACTGCACGATAATTGAAAAGGCGATGGTTAACTTTATGAATTTTTCAAACCTACTCGAACCCTGGGTTCAAAACAGCGAATTTAATCTAAAAAACGACATCACTGTTCAAGGCCTCGCGCTGGACAGTCGTGACGTGGCGCCGGGGTATGTGTTTTTTGCCTGCTTGGGTGAGCATGTGAATGGTGTTCGATTCATTGATGATGCCATAGCGCAAGGTGCGGTTGCGATTTTAGTGGAAGGCGAGACGGTTCGCGTTGATTGGAAAGACGATGTGCCGTTGGTTTACTTGCCTAATCTTTACGAGAAGGCGGGTTTGATCGCGGCTCGATTTTTTGATGAGCCTTCACATGCTATGCAAGTCATTGGCGTGACGGGAACCAATGGAAAAACATCCGTTTGTTATATGCTGGCTCAGGTTTTATCGGCACTGGGCAAAAAGACGTGTTTGATCGGTACGTTGGGCAATGGTGAGATCCATGCGCTAGAAAAAACAGCTTTTACGACGCCTGACCCGATTGCATTGCAGTACCAGTTGGCGGCATTTAGGGATGCGCAAGTGGATGTTGTCGTCATGGAAGTGTCATCACACGCATTGTCACAAGGGCGCGTGAATGGTGTCGCGTTTGATTATGCCGTGTTTACTAACCTTTCTCGCGATCATTTGGATTATTACAAAACGATCGAGACGTATGCAGAGGTTAAACGGACGTTATTTGATTTCCCCACATTAAAGGCCGCGATACTCAATGTCGATGATCCTTATGGTGCGGCATGGTGTCAGTCGCTGGAAGGAAAGCTTCCTGTTTTCCCTTATTCATTAGATAAAACCATGACAGAGCTGCATTTTTCCCCGCTGGGAATGCAGGTCAAGTTTGCTATCAACAATGAGTCGATTGCTTTGGATTTGCCTTTGCTTGGCCGCTTCAATTTATACAACGTCTTGGCCGTCATGACGGTTTTACAAGCCATGCAGGTTGATTTGTTGAGCATGATTAAACCGCTTGAAGCCATCAAGCCTGTTCCCGGTCGAATGGAGATCGTCAAAGCGGAAGGATCGCCCACCGTGATTATTGATTTTGCGCATACGCCGGACGCCCTGGAAAAAGCATTAAGGGCCGTACGCGATCATAGTGATGGTGAGCTGGTCTGTGTGTTTGGTTGCGGTGGCGACAGAGATACCGGCAAGCGATCCATGATGGGTAAAATAGGCGGGCAATGCGCCGATCAGGTGTTGATTACGAGTGACAACCCTCGTTCTGAGAACCCGCTTCATATTGCACAAGCCATATTGAAGGGCGTCAAAAACAAGCGCAAAGCTAATATCGAGCTCAGCCGGTTGCGAGCGATCAACAAAGCCGTTACAGGGGCCTCTGAAAATGCTATGGTATTGATTGCTGGGAAAGGGCATGAAACCACGCAAGTGATTGGCAAAAAGACCATCCCCTTCAGCGATATTGAGATAGTTCGACAAATCATCGAGAGAAAAGGACAATAAATGTTAGTTTGGTTGGCAGGTTTTTTAACACAGTTTTATCACGGCTTTGCTGTTTTTCAATATTTGACGTTGCGCGCTATTCTGGGCGCATTAACAGCGTTGATTATTGCTTTTGTTTTTGGTCCTTACATGATTCGCAGGCTTCGTAGCTATAAAGTGCGGCAAGTAGTGCGAGATGACGGCCCTGCATCGCATTTATCAAAAGCCGGTACGCCGACCATGGGCGGCTCGTTGATTTTATTCTCCATTGCTGTGACGGTGCTCTTATGGGGTAACTTAGCGAATCGTTACCTATGGCTGGTGGTCTTTGTGATGTTGGCTTATGGTTTTATTGGTGGTGTTGATGATTATAAAAAGCTTGTTTTGCAAAATAGTCGCGGACTTGCATCAAGGTGGAAGTTTTTCTGGCAATCTGTCGTGGCTGTATTGGTCGCGGTGTATCTTTATTGTTCTGCAAGTGCGCCAGTTGAGACAACCTTGGTCGTCCCCTTCTTTAAGCACATCCACCTTCAGTTGGGATTAAGCTATATTTTAGTGGTTTATTTTGTGATCGTTGGCTCAAGCAATGCGGTCAATCTCACCGATGGTTTAGATGGTCTGGCTATCTTGCCGACCGTCTTAGTGGCTATTGGGTTGGGGATTTTTGCTTATCTAACCGGAAACTATAAATTTGCACAATACCTCGCGATTCCCTTCGTTCACGGTGCGGGGGAGCTTGTCGTTTTCTGTGCTGCTATTGTCGGTGCGGGGCTTGGTTTTCTTTGGTTTAATACCTACCCTGCACAAATATTTATGGGTGATGTCGGCTCATTGGGTTTGGGCGCAGCCATTGGTTTGGTCGCCGTGCTGGTTCGGCAGGAATTAATTTTATTCATTATGGGCGGCATTTTTGTGTTAGAGACAGTGTCGGTCATCTTGCAAGTAGCCTCTTTTAAATTAACAGGAAAACGTATTTTTAGAATGGCACCTATTCATCATCATTTTGAATTAAAAGGTTGGCCAGAGCCGAAAGTGATTGTGCGGTTTTGGATTATCTCTTTTATTCTTGTGTTAATTGGACTAGCAACCTTGAAGTTAAGGTAATGAAATTAATTATTGGATTAGGAAAAACCGGTTTATCGTTCGTCCGCTATTGCCTTAAGCGGGAGTTGGATTTTGCCGTTGTTGATACGCGCCCCAATCCGCCCGGAATTGAAGCCTTGAAGGCGCTTGTGCCGGATTGCCGACAATGTTTTGGTGAGATCCCCTATAATTTAATTGATCAAGCGAGCGAGCTGTTTATAAGCCCGGGCGTTCCTTTGCAAATACCCGCGATTCGTTATGCCATGAAGCAAGGCAAGCTCCTTACGGGTGATGTAGAATTGTTTGCGCGTGCACAAAAAGACATTCCTGTGATTGCGATTACAGGCTCCAATGCCAAGTCGACCGTGACGGTGTTGGTGGGCGAGATGTTGAATTCCGTGGGGAAAAAAGCCATGATTGCGGGTAATATAGGTTTGCCTGTGCTGGATGTACTTGATGAGTCACCCGATGTTTTTGTATTAGAACTCTCAAGCTTTCAACTAGAAACAACACGCAGCTTGAAGGCAAAATCAGCGGCAGTTTTAAATGTTTGTGAAGATCACATGGATCGTTACGCCAATTTTTCAGACTACCTTGCTGCAAAGCAGCGTGTTTATCATGATGCTGAATGTGCCGTTGAAAGCCGTGACGATGCGTTAACGCGGTCAACTTTTTTAGGTGCGAAGAAGCTGAATTTTGGTCTCTCTTCATCGCTTAAGAAGCATGAATTTGGCGTTATCGTTGAAACTGAGAAAAGATATTTAGCGCGCGGCAATCAAAAAATCATGGGTGTGGACGCCATGAAATTGCAAGGCCGACATCATGAATTAAATGCACTGGCAGCGCTTGCGTTAGCTAGCTGTGTTTTTCCTGATGTTCAGCAACTGGCGAAGGTTTTGCCTCATTTTTCAGGCTTGCCGCATCGTTGCCAGTTGGTAGATGTTATTAACGGCGTTGCATGGGTGAACGATTCCAAGGCAACAAACGTTGGTGCGACTGTGGCTGCGGTTCAAGGTCTGGCCACGGGGAAAAACATTATTTTGCTCGTGGGCGGACAGAGTAAAGAGGCGGATCTTTCGGGGCTGCTTCCTGTTTTTCAATCATGCGTCAAACAGCTTTTTATTTTTGGTGAGGATGCTGATAAATTCGAAAAGCTCGCGGCGGATAGCGTGGCTTATCAAAAAGTGAATGACCTGGAGGCGGCAATGAGCGGCGCAAAAACTGCGGCCGAAAAAGGGGACATTGTTTTATTATCACCGGCGTGTGCAAGCTTTGACATGTTCGACAACTTCGAAGCGCGCGGCGATTGTTTTCTTGACTGGGTGAGAAAGCAATGAGACGAGCAAGCTCAAAACCCAAGGTTCAACCCAAGCCGAAACCTCACAAGCCTTGGTTGTTCGATCAATATTTACTAGCATCGGCCCTGTGTTTGTTAGCTTTTGGCTTGCTGATGGTGGCCTCGGCCTCCATGGCGATCTCAGAGCGTCAATTTGGTACGCCTTTTCATTACTTAATACGCCAATCGATTTATGTGGTGTTTGGTTTGATCGTCGCTGCCGTGGTGTTTAAAATCGAAATGCGCACCTGGCAGCAGCAGAGCGCGAATATTTTGTTACTTGGATTGGTGCTATTGGTGCTTGTGCTCATTCCTGGTATTGGGCATGCCGTCAATGGCAGTCGGCGTTGGATCGGCCTTGGCATGGCGAATATCCAGGTCTCTGAGTTTATTAAGCTGGCGATGATTCTGTATTTGGCGGGTTATTTAGTGCGGCGCAACCATGAAGTGCGCACTCAATTCACGGGGTTTTTAAAGCCCATATGCATTTTGGCGGTGATAGCGCTCTTGTTATTGAAAGAGCCCGATTTTGGTGCGACGGTGGTATTGACGGTTGCAGTGCTGGGCATGATGTACTTGTCAGGCATGCGCGTTTGGCCCTTCATTGTTTTGGTCTTATTGTTGGTCGCGGCGTTTGCCGTGCTTGCGGTGACCTCACCTTACCGATTGCAGCGATTAACGACGTTTTTAAACCCGTGGGCGAACCAGTTCAATAGCGGCTATCAGCTAACGCAATCCTTGATTGCCTTTGGTCGAGGCGGTTTTTTTGGCGTGGGCTTGGGTGGAAGTATTCAAAAGCTGTTCTATTTGCCGGAGGCGCACACCGACTTCTTGTTTTCTGTCTTGGCTGAAGAGCTGGGTTTGATCGGAATTCTTACGGTGATTAGTCTTTATACGTTACTTGTGGTTCGAGGCTTAATGATTGGCGTTCGCGCGCAACTGGCGGGCATGCATGCCTCGGGTTACATGGCGTATGGTTTTTCCATCTGGCTTGCGATGCAAGCGGTGGTGAACATGGGGGTCACCGCAGGGTTGTTGCCGACGAAAGGATTAACGCTGCCTTTGATGAGCTATGGTGGCAGCAGCATGCTCATTGATTTAGTGGTGATCGCGATGCTGTTACGGATTGATTTTGAGGCGAGGAAGGTTTCCCCCTCGCGTTTGAGGAAAATGCCGTCAATAAGGGCGCAAAGCGTGCGACGTGCGCGAACATAAGGCTTGTCCGAAACGGGTGCTTCTGATAACGTTCCGCTCAGTGATGATAACGAGGAAATGACTATGCAAAACACACCTTTTCGAACCACATTGGGCGCACCCGGCAAAGAGCGCATTCGCCGCATCCATTTTGTGGGCATTGGCGGCGTGGGTATGTCAGGTATTGCCGAGGTTTTGCTGAACGAAGGCTATGAAATTTCTGGTTCGGATGCGAATATCAGTGCGGCGACGGAGCGATTGCAATCCAAAGGTGCCATTATCTTCCAAGAACATCTTGCTGAAAACATTGAAAAAGCCGATGCCATTGTTGTTTCGACAGCGATTCAGCAAAAGAATAACCCAGAAGTTCAAGCGGCGCTTGAAAAACGTATCCCCATTATCCGTCGTGCAGAGATGTTGGCCGAGTTGATGCGCTTTCGTTACGGCATCGCCATTTCCGGCACCCACGGCAAAACAACGACCACCAGCTTATTATCGAGTATTTTGGCCGAGGGCGACTTGGACCCCACCTTTGTTATTGGCGGCAAGCTCAACAGCGCAGGTTGTAATGCGCGTTTAGGTAAAAGCCGTTACTTGGTCACCGAAGCCGATGAAAGCGATGCGTCGTTTTTGCATTTGTTGCCGATGATGAGTGTTGTGACGAACATTGATGTGGATCATATGGAGACATATCAGGGTGATGTTAAAAAACTCCATCGAACGTTTATCAGCTTTTTACACCGCTTACCTTTTTATGGACTTGCCATTGTTTGTATCGATGATCCGGGCATTCAAAAAGTGCTGCCTGAGGTTGCACGTCCTTTGTTGACGTATGGTTTGGGTGATGATGCGGATGTGCGTGCAATTGATATTCGATTTGATGGTGTGAAGTCACACTTTATTGTTCAGCGGAAAGGTGTGAAAGATCTTCCGGTTGAGCTGAATTTGCCCGGCAACCACAACGTATTGAATGCGCTTGCTGCGATTTGTGTGGCAACAGAGTTAGGTGTGGGTGGTGCAGTCATTCAGCAAGCATTGAAAGATTTTGGTGGCGTTGATCGCCGCTTTCAATTATTGGGCGACTTACCGATTGCTGAGGGCAAGGCGACGGTTGTTGATGACTATGGTCATCATCCGCGAGAATTAATGGCGACGATTAAAGCCGCACGTTCTGCTTGGCCAGGGCGGCGTGTTGTCATGGTCTTTCAGCCGCACCGATTCACGCGCACCCGAGATTTGTTTGATGATTTTTGCCAAGTGCTGAATGATGTTGATTTCTTAATGCTTTTGGAAGTGTACCCCGCCGGCGAAGAACCCATTCATCACGCCGATGCGCGCACCTTGTGCCATAGCATTCGGCAACGAGGCAAATTAAATCCTGTCTTGATTCTTGATAAAGAAAAGTTGAAACTAGAGCTACAGCGTATTGCCTTAGCGCAAGATGTGATTATTATGTCGGGCGCAGGTGATATTAGTTCATTAGCACGACGAGTGATGGAATATTAACCCATGAGTGTAAAAGACAAATTCGGCAAAGTAGCGGTTTTATGTGGAGGATTTTCCGGAGAGCGAGAAGTCTCACTGCATAGCGGGCAGCAAGTGCACCAAGGTTTGGTGAGCGCAGGTGTTGATGCGCACTTGGTGGATGTGGGGCATGATATTGTTCGCAAGCTAGAGGCGGAGCAGTTTGATCGCGTCTTTAGCGTGCTGCATGGCCGAGGTGGTGAAGACGGTACCATGCAAGCTTTGTTGGAGTATTTAAAACTACCGTATTGTTCCAGTGGTGTTGCCGCCAGCGCGCTTGCCATGGATAAAGTACGCACAAAATGGATTTGGCAAGCCAATCAGCTCCCGACGCCGCTCTTTAGGTTGATTAAAGATGAAAAAGATTTAGAGGTCGTGAAAGCAAAGCTGACGCTGCCCATTGCCGTAAAGCCGGTGCACGAAGGCTCGAGCCTGGGCGTCATTAAAGTGACGGATTATGCGCAATTAAAAGCAGCCTATCTTAAAGCGAAAGAATGCAATGATCACATCATGGCCGAAGAGTGGATTGAAGGCGACGAATACACCGTCACCATTGTGGGCCACACGCTGTATCCCTCCATTAAAATTTCCACGCCCAATCACGAGTTTTATGATTACGAGGCGAAATATACCGATCACTCTACGGTGTACGAGTGCCCGTCGAATCTTACTGGGAACGATGAATTTCGTTTGCAGCGCTTATCCATGCGCGCCTTTCGTTTGTTGGGCTGCCGAGGCTGGGGGCGTGTTGATGTGATGAGGGCGCATGACGGCACTTTTTTCTTGATTGAAGTCAACACACTGCCGGGCATGACAGAAACCAGTTTAGTGCCGCAAGCAGCGTTAGCGGCAGGTGTGAGCTTTCCGGCGCTCGTGGTTAAGATTTTAGAAACAAGTTTAACGAGATAGTGAGTTAGCATGACAGAGCAAGTTAAACCACACTGGAAAATCTATCTTTGGATCGCCGTGATTCTTGCTGCCATGATCTTTGTTGTCTTGGGCGTGAACCGAGCGAGCCACTCGTCTGATTTAGCGATCAAAACTGTCAAGGTTGAAGGAGTCTCGTCAACGTATCAGCAACAAGTCAAACAAGCGGTGCAACCTTATTTGGATCAAGGTCTTTTGACGGTTCGCTTGAAAAACATGCAACAAGCGCTCGAAGCTTTTGATTGGGTGGCGACCGCAGAGTTAAGGCGTGTTTGGCCGAACGAGCTGTTGATCGTGATACGCCCACAAGATCTTGTCGCTTTTTGGAATCAGAATGGGGTGCTGAATCGCTACGCGGAAGTGTTCCCAGTGGGTGAATTAACAACGCATGCAACGCTGCCTACTTTGACCGGCGCAGAGAATGCACAGGTGAAAGTGCTGGGCATGTTTCAACAAGCCGACAATCTATTGAGCCCGTTGCACTTAAAAATCACTAAATTACAATGGAATACGGATAAAACATGGCAATTGTCGCTGAATAATGGTATGAATTTACAATTGGGACAGCATCAAGCCTTGGTTGGGCTACGGCGCTTTGTTAAAGTTTATCCTGAAGTCTTCGCATCGCACCGACTTCAAGCAAAGAATGTGGATTTAAGATATCCAGATGGAATGGCAGTACGCTGGGGAAAGAGCTAATGGCGAAAAAACAAGTGGAGCGAGATTTACTCGTTGGCATCGATATTGGAACGTCCAAGATCGCATGCATCGTTGGAGAAGTCTCTGACGAGGGCAAGGTGCACGTTGTAGGGATTGGATCGCATCCTTCGCGTGGTTTAAAGCGTGGCGTGGTGGTGAATATCGAATCAACCGTGCAATCCATTCAGCGGGCTGTTGAAGAAGCTGAGTTGATGGCGGGTTGTCGTATTGCTTCGGCGTATACGGGCATTGCTGGCAGCCATATCCGTAGTTTTAATTCTCACGGTATTGTCGCGATTCGCGGACAAGAAGTGACGCAATCCGATGTTGATCGCGTGATTGACGCAGCGCGTGCGTTGGCTATCCCTGCGGATCAGAAAATTCTTCACATCCTCCCCCAAGAATTCATTATCGATAATCAAGATTGCATCCGCGAGCCCGTTGGCATGTCAGGCGTGCGTTTAGAAGCGAAAGTACACATTGTGACAGGTGCGGTCAGTGCGGCGCAGAATATTGTGAAATGTGTCGAACGTTGTGACCTAGAAGTTTGCGACATTGTGCTAGAGCAGCTCGCTTCAAGTTGCGCTGTGCTCACTGAAGATGAAAAAGATCTCGGTGTTTGCATGATCGATATCGGTGGCGGCACAACCGACATTGCGATTTTCACCGATGGCGCGATTCGCCATTCTGCGGTGATTCCTATTGCCGGCGATCAAGTAACGAACGACCTTGCGATTGCGCTACGAACGCCCACAGAAAATGCCAATAAAATCAAAATTGATCACGCGTGTGCTTTAGTGGACATGGTGGAAGAAGATGCTGTGTTAGAAGTTGCCTCCGTAGGTCATCGCAAAGCACAGCAGATTCAGAGTAAAGTGTTAGCTGAGGTGTGTGAGCCGCGGTATGAAGAGCTTTTCATGCTAGTGCGCAATGAATTACGTCGCAGTGGTTTTGAAGACATTGTCGCCTCGGGGCTCGTGATCACGGGTGGCGCGGCACAAATGCGAGGCGCGATTGAGTTAGCCGAACGTGTTTTCCAAGTGCCTGTTCGATTGGGTGTGCCAGAAAAAGTGACAGGCTTAGTGGATGTAGTGCGTAATTCTATTTATGCTACAGGTGTGGGCTTGTTATTGCACGGCCATCACTTGGAGCGCGATCCGAGCACCACGCGCTTAAAGTCCAAAGGCAAAAGTCGTGGATTATTTCAACGGATGAAAAGTTGGTTTCAAGGGAATTTTTAATCAATGAAACAACCTAAATCAGATCAACAACGGCAAGAGGATGCAGAGGCAAAATTATGCCAAGCACTCGCTGTGTTAAAGACGCCAGAAGAGTTTGGCTTGTTTTTAGATGATTTATGCACACCCGCCGAGCGCCAAGCCCTGGCAGATCGCTGGCTGGTCGTCGAACCCTTGGTGCGAGGGACCCCGTACCGTAAAATCCATGAAGAAACCGGCGTGAGCATCACAACCATTGGCCGCATTGCCCGCGTCTTAATGCAGAAAGATAGCGCTTACGAGATGGTGCTTGATCGCCTACAGTTCCCCGATAGCGTCTCAGAGACAAAAAAATAGCCCCTTTTATTGCCATAAGCTTTATATTGTTTAAAAAATAGCATAAAATGCCGCCTCGACAATAGGATAATAGGGGACAGTGATGGCGGTTAATGATAAAACATTGTTGAATAGACAGCGTATTTTAGCGGATTTACGAACGCACTGCGGGCACCACGATGCGTTTGTTGAAAGTAGAGAGAATGCTGACTTGAGAGTCCGTATGCAGGCGCTCGTTGATCAAGATATTGCCGTTATGTGGTATGCCAAGTGTGCTGAGCAAGAGGCTTTCAATAACCCTGGCGAACCCCTCCCTTTGCTGCATAGTATTATCATGCACGGTGAATTATATGATCATTCTGGTCTGCTTGCTTGGGTGGAGGCGCTTTATCATCAGCGCGCAGCAGCGTACTTTGGTGGGGTCGAAGCTGATTCTAGTTTTTATTTAGATGCAAAAGCATTGATACCTCAGCGCAATACGACGAAAGATCAAGCAGTCTCACCAAAATATATTGTGTCTAGCCGAGAGGTAAATGCGCAGTTTCGGTATAAAGAGGTCAAGTCGAATCATGAAATTATTAATACTTACTTTGATTGGTTGTATCAATTTGTTGGTGAGCTGCCGTTTTATCATAACCTCCTGCTTCGCGATCGGCATGCTGCGATTGTTTTACTTTTGGCAGAGACACAAAAAGCCTTGCTTAAGTTACCTAAGCTAACGGAAAAAACAGCTCTTCCGCTCTTGCAGTCATTGAAGGCTCGGTTGTCAGCGATGCGTTGTATTGCACAAACCTGTCGGGCATTGGATTTAACCATTTATGCTTTTCAGGAGAAAATTACTCTGGGAACGGATGAAGAGAGGTCAAAGTGGCGCGCCAAGCGTATTAGCATGGAAAAAGAGTCGGGAAGGTTGGAAAAATATAAACAGAAATTGGCAAATATTTTTCCGAAGGATGATGCGCCAGACATATCCGTTCAAGAAGCCAGCAAAGAGCGTCGGAGCTTAGAGAAAGCGCAGGTAGCGCCGCTGTTTCCATTGGATGCTGCGCAACAACGCGCAAAGGTTTGGATCAAAAAAATTAAAAAAGTAAAACGCGCCAGCAAGATTAAAATGCGGTATGTCGCGCTTTTTGTTTATCTGAGAGGCCGACATGGCGACACGCATAGCAAGTATGTGGCGCTAAAAGCTTATGTTGCTTTGTGTCAAAAATCAGGCACAACAACGAAGGATATTCGTAGGGCTCGCAGGGAAACGGTGGCGGCATTAAGGGTTCATACGAATGGATTCTTCAGGTTGGCACAAAAGGTGGATAAGGCATTGTCCGGCTTGTGCTTGATTGCTGCGTTGAGAGAAGCTGGTTTATTTAATATGCAAGTGCGAGACACAGATTCATTGAAGATGTTTAATCGTATCGATTCACGTAAGCCCGCGACGAGCCCCGGTCGAAGCTAGCGTTTTCAATGGCATTGACATCCCCTCCCTTCTGCGATAACGTGCTAATGCACTAATACGCTCGCAACCTTATGTGCGATGGTGAAATGGTTGCCAGAGTGGATAATGAATGAGGAGCATCGTGATGCTTAATGATTCCCAGTTACCCAACGTCAAAACCAAAATTAAACCACGCCAGTTGTCGCTGTCAAAAGAAGACGCGCAGTTTTTTCAGCTGCAAATTATTATTGAACAATTGAACGAAGAATACGAACAAGCCAAAAAGGATAAGCACTTTTCTGATTATAGCGAGCAGATCAAATCTGCGATCGAAGCATATATCAAACAAGAAGTTGCTTTAGTGTTTGCTGTTGAGATTCGTCGGGCGCCGATGACGGAAGACGCCGCCTACAAAATCTTGTTAGCGACACACGCTTGGGATGCGACGTCATCGCTCCCGAAGAAAAAAGCGATAATTCTTACGTTTGCGAATGAGCTTAATGAAATAAAAACACGCTACGCAAAAACAATGCTCACGCTACATGCTTGGCACACCCCATTATTGATTACCCATATCGCAGCAACATCAAAACTGTTTCATATTCCAGGTCTGCTAGGTTGGGCAGAAGGGACTTATCAAACGAGCCTGGAAGAAGCTCGCCCCAAAAAGAATGTCGGTTTATTGTCCTATGTCCCTGTATGCGCGCATGTGCGAACGTCTACGGCGCTTTCCTTTGATGAGGTGTTTAATAAAAAGCCTTATTGTACGGCACAAAAAATATTAGAGCATCGTTATAAAACAACGCGGCGCGAGTACCAGCGCCTTGCCGCGATTGATGTGTGTTTTAACGCGTTATATGGTCTTGTTGATAAAATGTCGTTTTATAATAATCGTTTTTTTCGGGCGCGGCGTCTTCGTATTGTAGCATTGTTGAAAGAAGCTCAAGCACAAGGAGCCAGCGCGTCAGATTTGCCGGGCATAAAAAAAGTATTTCTGCAGCTTTATACTGATTTGTCGAAGATGTCATGCACTATGTACACACGCCGTGTTTTGCGTCTTACGGTGTCGATATTCCAAAAACACTGGGACCCAGAGGGTGAGCCGCTTTTTAGATTTTCAAAAAAGAGCCCGAAGTTTTTAGGAAAATATGGTTATCGCCTGGAAGTAAAGATGTCGGCTGCTATAAAAGCGAACCTCTCGGATGCAGAGGCTTATATGCCTGAAATGCCCTCGGTCTTGCGGGATACCGTCAAACCTTATGCAAAAACGAACACGTTGCAAGCGATTCAACGAGATATTTTCTCCCTAAAGGCAAAAAGTAAAAAACTAAACGCCGTAAAAATGAATGCCCAGTTTGAAACGCTTATTCGTTATCTTAAAAAGAAGTACGGAAGAAAGAATGAGACTTATAAGACATTAACGGCCTACGTTGATAAGTACAAAGCAGGAGCTTCAGAAGCCAAGCTGGCGGAGCTCGCCAAGGAGACTCAGGCAACGCTAGCCGCCCCTGCCAATTTAATGGAGAAGTTCGTTTACAACCTCGAAGAAAAAGTGCCTAAGCGTTGGCGTGCGGGGCTTTTCCGTTGCCGTATGCACGAAGAAAGACCGGCGGCAAAGGCATTTAGCCGGCTTGTAAAGTGTGCTTGATTCGCTTTCTGCGATGTGTTAATGTATTAACACGTTAATACATCGCAAGATAAAACATGCTTAACCAATCCAAAGGCCTATGGTATCTATCCCTAGGACAAGCCGTCGACGTGCTCGGCAATGGCTTGTTGCAATCCCTGCTTATCCTTTATTTGACGCGATCACTGCATCTTCAGAGTCACTACGCCTATGCGCTTAATGCGGCCAGCATTTCTGTGATGGGCTTTGCTTCCTTGTTGTGCGGCTATGTTGCGGGTCGTACCAGCTATGTTCAAGCGTTGTTTTTGGGGGGCTTTCTTCGGGTGATTGCTTTTTCGTTGTTTGCGTTGGGGAGTTTGACGGCGTTGAAGTGGAGTTTTGCTTTTCTGGCGATAGGGCAGGGTTTTTCATTTACGGTGTATCTTGTTTTGTTGGGTCAGCTGTATAAGCCGGGGGATACACGACGGTATGCTGGGTTTACGATTTCTTATTTGTTGATGAACGTTAGTTTTATTGTTTCTATGGCGATCGGCGGTTATTTGGTGCGGTATCTGGGTTTTGGTGTGACGTTTCTTATTGGCGGGGCGTGTATTTTGGGCTCGCTTGGGATTTATTATGCGGGTATTCAATACATTGGTTCTGTGAGGGATGGTGCGACGGCTCTGGATCCCGCGGTCAAGCCGCGGGATGACATTGAGATAAATGAGCCGCGGGATGACATTGAGATAAATGAGCCGCGGGATGACGTTGGCATAAATAAGTTGCGGGATGACGTTGGCATAAATAAGTTGCGGGATGACGTTGGCAGAGATTCTGTCATCCCGCGGCTTGACCGCGGGATCCAGGGCCGTGTCGGCTTTCTGCAAAATTTCCTGGCTGTAGGTTATAGGCGGAACAAGAACGCATTAAAACAATGTAGAACCTTAGCGCTCTTTAGCCTGCTTGGCGTACCCATCGCCTTTTTGCTTTTCACAAGCATGCGCTTCACCAGCGACCTCTCTTATTTTATTTTGGTGCTCGTGATCGGTTTGTGGGTTTACATCGCGTTAAAACGCAAAGTGGCAGCAGAACGCATACGTTTGTTTGTTTTTTTAATTTTGGGTTTGCTGGTGGTTGTTTGGAATGGCATGTACTTATTGCAAACCTCCTTGCTAACCCTCTTTACTGCCAACAATGTCCACCGCGTCATTTTTTCTCACGTCATTCCGGCGTCAAGCTTTGGCGCGGTTAATGCCGTCTATTCAGTGATCATTACTTTCGGTCTCGTATTTTTATGGCACAAGTTGAGCCAGAAAAACCAACGTATTTCTATCGCCGTTAAATTCAGCTTTGGGTTAGTGATGATGGGTTTAGGCTGGCTTTTATTAACGCCTGCGATCATGCACGCACAAGGGCATAAGGTCGGTGTTATTTGGATTCTGTTATCGTATTTGCCGCAAGTGCTAGCGGGCTCGATTATTTATCCCATTGGTAACGCGGTGGTTGGATCGCTATCGCCACCTCGTATGGAGGGTTCGTTGATGGCGACTTGGCAGTTGCTCGGGCAGGGTGTGGGTGCGTTTTTGGGAGGAAAGCTAGCGTTGCTGGCAGCTATGCCGAGTACAGACATTGCGCCTGCGACGACTAATCCTATTTATGCCAAAGCATTCGCAATGATCGGTGCGCTGGGTTTGAGTGCGGCACTGGTTTGTTGGTTGAGTCGGAAGCTTATTGCGCGCGCGATGTGCTCGGCGCATGATGTGTCGTTGGTTGAGTCTCGGTGCGAGGTCTTGGAAAGTTGCCCTTCGACGTGAAACAAGCAAAAAATACAACCAGTTAAGGGTATTTCATGAAGCATATTCATCGCAACCATCGTTTACAGCTCATTCTTAAAGAAAAAAGTGAACTTCGTCGTTGAGTTTCCCTATATAATGCTGGTACCATGGTGCGATAGTAGACAATTGTTTTTTGCAATGGGAGTGTGAGATGTTCGAATTAGTGGATAATACACCGCAGAGTGCCGTCATTAAGGTTATCGGCATCGGCGGAGGCGGCGGGAATGCCGTGGAACATATGGTGACACAAACCATCGAGGGTGTTGATTTCATCTGCGCGAACACCGATGCGCAAGCATTAAAAAATTCCGGCGCAAGAACAGTATTGCAATTAGGCAGTGAAGCGACCAAAGGTCTGGGCGCAGGCTCCAACCCAAAAGTAGGCCGAGAAGCGGCTGAAGAAGATCGCGATCGCATTAAAGAAGTGCTCGAGGGCGCGGATATGGTCTTTATCACAGCCGGTATGGGCGGTGGTACAGGCACCGGTGCTGCACCGGTCGTGGCTGAAATGGCCAAAGAGCTCGGTATTTTAACCGTTGCTGTTGTGACCAAGCCTTTTTCTTTCGAAGGCAAAGTGCGCATGAACGTGGCCGAAGAAGGCATTTTGGATCTTGCTGGCTCCGTCGATTCACTCATTACGATTCCCAACAACAAACTCTTATCCGTGTTAGGCAAAAACGTCACATTGCTAGACGCGTTTAAAGCTGCAAACAATATTTTGCTCGGCGCTGTCCAAGGCATTGCCGAATTAATCACCCGCCCTGGTTTGATCAATGTCGATTTCGCCGATGTGAGAACCGTGATGTCTGAAATGGGCATGGCGATGATGGGCACAGGCATGGCGACGGGCGAAGACCGCGCACGCATTGCGGCTGAAGCTGCGATTTCCAGTCCTTTGCTAGAAGATGTTAATTTACACGGCGCACGAGGCGTCTTGGTGAATATCACCGCCGGATTAGATATGTCCATCGGTGAATTCGAATCCGTGGGCGACGTCATCAAAGGCTTTATCACAGAAAACGCCACTGTCGTGGTGGGTACCGTGATCGATCCAGAGCTTACCGATGAAATGCGAGTCACCATCGTGATTACAGGTTTGAGCGAGCATGACGGTGCCGCCGCGGCTAAACCTGCTGAAGCTGTTGCACAAAACACCAAATCAGACGGCACGCTAGATTACGATGCGCTAGAGCGTCCTACCGTGATACGTCAATCGAAAGTGAAGCCTAGCTTGGATCAAGTGGTTCAAGACGTTGATTACCTGGATATCCCAGCGTTTTTACGTAAAAAAGAAGACGCATAACGCGTTTTTCAGTGCCATAAATGAGAAAAAGCCCTCAATAGGCTGTATTTTCAGGTATTTTTCTGTTTTTCTGCTATATTTCCATTCTACCATTGAACAGATTGTGGTAGGATGCTTTTTTATAATGCTCGAAATTCGGATGGGTATCATCCTATGATGATTAGACAACGCACGCTAAAAAACGCGATTAAAGCGACGGGGATTGCTGTACACAGTGGCAAGCGCTCCGAAATAACGTTGCGCTCTGCACCCGTCGATACGGGGATCGTCTTTCGCCGAACGGATCTTGATGTCCCTTACGACGTACCCGCCAAAGCCACGCAAGTCAGCAGCACAACGCTCTGCACCACTTTATCCAAAGACGGCGTACAAGTTTCAACGGTAGAACACCTCATGTCGGCCTTTGCCGGACTGGGCATCGATAACGCCTACATTGACATCGCTTCCAGCGAAATCCCCATTATGGACGGCAGCGCGGGACCTTTTGTCTTCCTGATCCAATCCGCCGGCATTGTCGAACAAGCCGCCGCGAAGAAATTTATTCGTATCAAAAAGAAAATCGAATTCAAAGACGGCGACCGATGGGTGCGCCTAGAGCCGTATAATGGTTTCAAAGTCTCTTTCACGCTGGACTTTGATCATCCTCTTTTTAGAAACGAAGCCACCAAGAAAGCCTGCCTAGATTTCTCAAGCTCTGCTTATGTCAAAGAAGTCAGCCGCGCAAGAACCTTCGGTTTCTTATCCGATTTCGAACGCCTACAAGCCGCCAACTTAGCACTAGGCGCCAGCCTAGATAACGCTGTCGGCATCGATGAATTCAGAATCCTCAACGAAGACGGGCTCCGCTACGACGACGAATTCGCCAAACACAAAATCCTAGACGCCGTGGGCGACCTCTATCTACTAGGCCACACCCTAATCGGCCACTTCACCGGCTACAAATCAGGCCATGCATTAAATAACAAACTGTTATTAAAAATGCTAGAAAAGCAATCCGCCTGGGAATTCGTCACCTTCGAAGACACGCTTTCTCCTATCAAATATATTCAACCGGCCTCCTTGGCTGCGGCTGAGGTTAAGTAAACGCAGAGTGATTAGAAGATTCAGTTGTCAAGGAATCCTTGATAACTGTCCGTCTATGGCAAATAAGATAATACAAGTGCATGTTTTACGTATTTTACGCCCCTCCAATCGCATCCTCAGTTAATGGCCGATACCGCTCATCGTCAAATGAATAAGCCGAAATCTCCCCCTGCTCAATATCAAAAAACCACAAATGAAGCGCTAGCTTTTTTTCTTCCACCCGCGATTTGATCCAAGGAAACGTTAAGCAATTTTGATAAGAGTGGAGCAAGGCTTGTTTTTCAAAGGTACTCACGTCTTGAGTGTCTGGCGAATCCGTTTTAATCAGTGATACCCAGCGGGCAATAAAATCATTTTGACCTAGGCTCGAGCCATTTAATAAAGCGGCTATACCACCGCATTGACTATGCCCCAAAATGATGAGGTGTTTGATGTTCAAATAACAAATCCCAAATTCAAGCGCGGCGCTGGTGCCATGATGTTTTTCATCGGCAGCATAAGGCGGCACGATGTTGGCGACATTACGCACAATGAACAAATCCCCAGGATCGCACTGTAAAATCAACGCGGGATCAACACGCGAGTCACAGCAAGCAATGACCATGATCTTGGGTTGCTGCCCATCATGCGCAAGGCGCGCCATGATGGCATTATCACCGGTGGTGTATTTTTTCCTAAAGGCGCGATAGCCTTGGATGATTTTTGTAAAGGATTGTTCCATTCATTCGTGCTCGTGGTCGTTAAATGCAATACATTAGTGTACTGAAAAAAGGGCGTCAAAAACAGTATTGTGCTTTGATAAAACCCTTGTTAGAGTCTTAGTCAGGTGGGTTCTTGGAAGGGGGTGGTTATGTCAACGGTAGCCGATGGTTGTGGCTGGCTTCACAACGCTAGCAATTGGAAGGAAAGCAACGTTGCTGCTTTTCATGCGACACAGTTTAGCGCCGCTTCAAATGATGATGAAATAGCGCGGGTTGAGCCCGGTTGCTTGCAAGCTCCGGGTTTTTGGTGCAACAACCCCGGCGCCTTTGCCAACGTCTCCATCAACCACAAAACCCGCAAAATAACCATGATCCGCGACCAGTTCGGCGTCGAACCCCTCTACTATTACCACGACAAAAAAACCTTCATCTTCGGCTCTAGCTTACCAGACATTATTAAATCCCTAGGCAGAACACCGCCACTCAACATGAACACCGTCATTGCCTTGCTAGCCAGACGCCAACGTTACAGTCACGAAACTTTTTATCAAAACATTTATAGTGTTGAACCCGGCAGTATCACCACAATTGATGCCCAAGGCAACACGCGCAAAAAACTTTTTTGGCAGCTTGATCCTCGTGCGGACGACATTATCTTGCCCAACGACAAAGCCTATTTAGACCGTTTTTCTGAATTGATGCACGAATCCGTCGCTTTCAATACCCACGATTGCCGCGATCAAGTCTGCGGTGAGTTAAGCGGCGGCTTGGATTCAAGCGCTATTTTAGCCACAAGCGCAGCACAGGGTTTGTCTTACCCCTTGTTTATGCACACAGCGACGCCCGGCAGTACGTTGGTTGATGACAGTGACTTGGCTAAATTATTATTAAAACGTTTGAAGCATGATCAAGCGTCCTTTATTAATGCTGATCAATTTGATTTAATTCAAGAACTGCAATATTGCGCCAAGCAGTTTGCAGGTGCCGCGCCTTATATTCTTTTCGCGTTCTCACAAACCACCAACCGTGCGGTTGCAGCATCAGGCAAACGCGTGCTGTTATCGGGGGCGGGCGGTGATCAGTGTGTCTCGAATCACGCCTTTAATACGCCTTTTTTCCGAAGCCTCTGCAGACAACAAGGGTATCGCGCCGCGTGGCGAGCCTTGTCAAAAGAGCATCAAAAAACGCCTAATGCCCCCGCGCTTTTAAAACGTGCAGGCGAGCTCATCCGTTTGTCACACCCGAGGGCGTATGAGTTTTTAAGGCCATACATGAGCCTGAAGCGGTTAGCGCGCAAATTTTTAAAAACGCAAAGCGCGAACAACGGTTATTCCGCGCTTTTTGGTAAACATACCTTGCGTGAAATGGAGTGGGATTTATTGCAAGGGCCAGAGAGTCACCCCTTAAGAATGCGCATGGAATATTGCAGTGTTTTAGCAAAATCCATGGGGTTTGAATACCGTTACCCACTGCTCTATCCTAAGCTGGTTGAATTTTGTTTTCATTTACCCTTGGCGCAAAAACGACGCCATGGTACGGGGCGTTATTTAATACGAGAATATTTAAAACGCGCCGGTGTACCGGAGGCCATTTGTCAAAAACAACAAAAGGCCGGCGGCATTGTGCCGGGTTCCCTGGATAAAGGTTATCGCGGGTTAGAAACAGGAAAGTTCGACGCACACTTTGTTGACTTGCCTTTCACAAAATACGCCGATCAAAGCACGCAGCATACGGAGCTTGCGTCGAAAACGTATATGTATATGCTCAAGTATTACGCTGAACAAGCTCGAACAGTGACCAAGCCTTTATCGACCATCGTTTGAAGAAACGCCGTCATATCCTCGCGACATTGAACGTCTGTGACATCGTAAAGCTCGCGTAGTTTTTCTCTAACTTCACCAAAAGACAGCGGCGTGTCCAACATTTTCCAAACCTGAGCGCCGACGGCGTTCAAACCAAAATAAGAACCGGCCTCAGCATCCAGCATCACAATTTCATCGTCAATGTCAGAAGCGACTAAGTCTTCTTTACGCGCAAGTTGGTCGGTGTCTTTTAACGCTGTCAGTGTTTTTACATCCATGTTGTTTCCTTTGTCCTTGGGCTTACGTTAGGTAGCTGGGTCATTGTAGCATAGCTTAAATTAAAAGGGAGACGTGCCGCCAACTTTTTGACTGGGGGACTGCTTTCACCAGATTTGGCAATAAATGCATGCTGTTTTAGCCAAAATTGGCAATAATTGCATGCTGTTTTAGCCAAATTTGGTAATAAATGCATGCTATTATTGCCAATTCTTGCTATACTTTCGTTAAGTTATAGGAAAAAGCTGTGTATTCAACATGTTACATCGTCACTTAGAAAAAGATCTCCGTCACTGGATGAGCCAAACTCCGCGTAAGCCGCTTTTGATCCGTGGTGCCCGGCAGGTGGGGAAATCTTCACTGGTGGAGTCCTTTGCAGACCAGCATTTTGAGCACACGGTGGTCGTGAATTTTGAATTGGAGCCAGAACTTGCGGCCTGTTTTGAAAATTTGCAGCCCAGTGCGATTTGTCAGGCCATTAGCGCCATCAAGAAACAACCCATTATTCCAGGGAAAACACTTTTATTTTTAGATGAAATTCAAGACTGTCCCAATGCCATCCGCGCGTTACGTTACTTTAAAGAAAAATACAATGAGCTGCATGTGATTGGCGCAGGTTCTTTGTTGGATCTTGCCCTACGAGACGCGGAGTTTCGCATGCCGGTTGGGCGTGTTGGCTTTCTTTATTTATATCCATTGTCGTTTAAAGAATTTTTACATGCCTTTAATCCCAGCCTTATCGATTACATTGAAAAAGCAACGCCTGCACAGCCAGTGCCGGAGGCGATACATACGCATTTATTAAAACAAGTCAGACTCTATATGTTGTTAGGCGGCATGCCAGAAGTGCTGGCCTCGTATCAGCAAAATGAAGACATTCAGTCAGTGCAAGCCATTCAATCCAGTGTGATTCAAACTTACGACAATGATTTTGGACATTATGCTAGTTGGGCAGCGCCGGAACTGTTACGAAAGTGTTTTCGTCAGGTGCCGTTATTAATTGGATCGCAAATTAAATACAATAAAATTGACCCTGACTTACGCTCCAGAGATTTAAAACAGGCGCTCGTTGTGCTTGAAGACGCGAACATCATCCAGCGCATCAGAGCAACCTCAGCTAAGGGATTGCCACTGGATGCGACATTGAACGAGAAAAAGTTCAAATTAAACTTTATTGATGTAGGGCTTGTAAAACGATGCAATCAACTTGATGCCAGTTTATTATTAAATGAAGACATCATGTTGCTAAATCGAGGCGCATTGGCCGAACAATTTGTTGGGCAAGAATTGCTGGCATATTCTGCCTCGTTTGATCGAGGAAGGCTGTATTTCTGGGCGCGCGATGATCATGGTCGTGCTGAGGTGGACTACATTGCAGCGATGGGCGCGAATATTATTCCCATCGAAGTCAAAGCGGGAGCCGTGGGTAAGTTGCGTTCTCTCAAGCAATACCTTCTCGAACATGAAAACAAAATGGGCGTCAGGATATCTGAGCGACCCTTGTCGTTTGATCAAGGTATTCTTTCTGTGCCTTTTTATATGATTGAGGCGTTGCCGAGATTGGTTGAAGGCGCGGTTACACCTTAACCGACAAACCCCCGCCCAACTTCGCATAACTCCCCACCACCGTAAACTGAGAAAGCGGCTGATAACCAATCACATAAACATCACCACAACGCACCCACGCATGCGCATCAAGCAGATCCTTGGTCTCTTCTGATTTCCGCACCCCAAAATACAGCGTTGAAGCAAAACCTCGCCGGCTTAATATCCAATGCGTTGCCATGGCCTGATCCAAGCATTTGGTATGCCAGGGTAGGTGGCGTGCGACGCGTCGTATGGAGCGGCGGAGTTCGATGAGTTGGCGGGGGTTGTTGGTTTCGGGTGTGAAGAGGGTTTCTGTGTAAGATTGGCCGAGGCGGGGTGCGTAGTAGCGGAAAGGGAGTGTGATGTTGCAGAGTTTTGCGATGCTGAGATAGAAAAAGCTTTTGCAATCAATGAGCCGTAATAAGCGAAGATAGCGGAAGGCGCGAAAGGGTTTGTTTAGCATGAGATCATCGTTCCTTTTTTGACGAGGTGCTTTTTCCACCACAAGATGCCGCTAATCGCAACAACGCACTTTGTAGCTTATCATCCTTGATGCTCCGCGCTGTGCTGGTGATGGTGTCCAGTGAGTAGGGCGAGCATTCCATCTTGTGCGGCATTTTCTTTTGCGGTTTTTGATGTTGTACAGGAATCACAACACAACGTTGCCGATGAACAGCCAATTTACAATGTTTACGCACCTGCTTAAACAAATCTGGCGCATAAAAGCGCAACAAGCTCAGTCCATGCGGGTTTTTTGCGGCAAGAACAAGACAACCTTGATCAAAGTTCGCAACATAGCAGAGTTCTTTCAGTTCTTGTGGTAGAATCTCACGAAAATATTGATTGATAGCGATTAACTGGTTAACCTTGTGCATTATGTCACCGGGTCGTGCCGATAGCTGACTCAGTAGCGTCTCTGGCGTTGGGTTTACAGCAATGGGCTTCATAAGCAGTGAATGGCTTTAATCGTATTCAGGTGTTTGTAGTTATATCAAAGATAGAGAAGTGAATCCATGTTTTTAAGGGTATTGATCAAAAGTATCATTGGCAGTCGTAACGATCGTGTGATCACGCGGCTTGGCAAAATCGTTCAGAAAATAAACGCACTGGAGCCGACGATTGAAAAATTATCGGACGAAGACCTTGCGGCTAAAACGGATGAATTCCGTGAACGATTGAAAAAAGGTGAAGCGCTACTGCAAATTTTGCCAGAAGCGTTTGCCGTGGTTCGCGAAGCGAGCCGACGTACGCTAGGCCTGCGGCCTTTTGACGTGCAGCTCATCGGCGGAATGGTCTTGAACGAAGGCAACATCGCTGAAATGCGTACCGGTGAAGGTAAAACATTGGTTGCGACATTGCCGGCGTATTTGAACGCGTTGAGCGGGCACGGTGTACACATCATTACCGTGAATGATTACCTGGCCAAACGTGATGCCGAGTGGATGGAGCCCGTGTTCCAATTTTTAGGGTTAACCGTTGGCGTTAATCTATCCAACATGACACACGAAGAAAAACACACCGCCTATGCCGCAGACATTACCTACGGCACCAACAATGAATTTGGGTTTGACTACCTGCGCGACAACATGGCGTTTAGCCTGGAAGACAAAGTCCAACGCGATTTAAACTTTGCGATTGTCGATGAAGTCGATTCTATTTTAATTGATGAAGCAAGAACACCGCTCATCATCTCCGGGCCCACGGAAGAAAACGCCGATGTTTATAACAACATTTCTGCGATTGTTCCCGAGCTTACCGAGCGCAAAGAGGAAGAAGGTCCGGGCGATTATTATCTTGAAGAAAAACAGAAACAAGCCTTTTTAACCGAAAGTGGGCATGAACGTGTCGAGGTGTTATTTACCAAGGCCGGTTTGCTCAAGGAAAATGAAAGCCTTTACGATGTGCAAAACATTTCGTTAATGCACCATCTTAATGCGTGTTTACGTGCGCATACCTTGTATCAACGTGACGTTGAATACATCGTACAAAATAACGAAGTCGTGATTGTCGATGAACACACAGGGCGAACGATGCCAGGTCGTCGTTGGTCGGATGGTTTGCATCAAGCGGTCGAAGCCAAAGAAGGCGTGCCGATTCAAAATGAAAACCAAACGTTAGCTTCCATCACTTTCCAAAATTATTTCAGAATCTACGATAAATTATCCGGCATGACCGGTACCGCGGATACGGAAGCCTACGAATTCCAGCAAATTTATAATTTGGAAGTGGTCGTGGTTCCAACGAACCGACCGATCAAACGTACCGATTTCCCTGATCAAGTTTACCTGACATCTGCCGGTAAATTTCAAATGATCATTGAAGACATTAAAAAAACGGCCAAGAAAGGTCAACCTATGTTGGTGGGTACGGCCTCGATTGAAACATCGGAGTACCTTTCACAACTTTTGAACCAAGCCAAAGTACCCCACAATGTATTGAATGCAAAATTCCACGAAAAAGAAGCTCATATCATTGAACAAGCGGGCCGCCCCGGTACGATCACGATCGCAACGAACATGGCGGGTCGAGGTACAGATATTGTGTTGGGTGGTAATTTGGAAGCGGAATTAGACGCTTTAGAAAACCCAAGTGAAGCAGAGATCGATGCGGTCAAAGCGGATTGGAAAAAACGCCATCAACAAGTATTAGATGCTGGCGGTTTACACATCATTGGTAGCGAGCGCCATGAATCACGTCGTATTGATAATCAATTACGTGGTCGTTCTGCACGCCAAGGTGACCCAGGATCAACACGTTTTTATTTGTCGCTCGAAGATACCTTGATGCGCATTTTCGCCTCGCCCCGTATCGCGAATATCATGAAAAAACTCGGCATGAAAGAAACAGACCCCATCGAACACAAGTGGGTGACCAAAGCCATTGAAAACGCACAACGCAAAGTAGAAACGTATCACTTCGATATTCGTAAACAATTGTTGGAATACGATGATGTTGCCAATGAACAGCGCAAAGTTATTTACGAACAACGCAATGATTTATTAGCTGCCGATCACATCGCTGAAGCGATTGAAGATGTTCGTCAAGAAACACTGGATCAATTGATCAGTGAATACATTCCTACCGACAGCTTGGAAGAGCAATGGGATATCAAAGGCTTGGAAGATCGCTTGAAAGCAGATTTTGTCGTAGAGCTCGCGATTCAAAAAATGCTAGATGATGAATCAAAGCATGAAGAAGATGTCCGCGAGTTGGTACAAAAAACCTTTAAAGATACCCATGACGAAAAAACCAAGCTAGCCGGCGAACAAGTCATGCGAGATTTCGAAAAATCCATCATGCTACAGTTCCTAGACCAACACTGGAAAGAGCACCTAGCCAACATGGATCACCTACGCCAAGGCATCCACCTCCGAGGCTATGCGCAAAAAGATCCAAAACAAGAATACAAGAAAGAAGCCTTCTTGATGTTCATCGACCTACTAGACGACGTCAAATCCGACACCATCAAAACCCTAGCCAACGTCCACATCGAACAACAAGCCGACGTCGACGCCGCCGAAGCCCAACGCAGAAAGCTAGCCGACTTCTCCCAAGGCAACATGCAATACAGCCGCGCGGATCTGCCAGGTTTGCTTGATGAGGCTAATATCCCTGAAAATGCAGGCAACGAAGCTATGCCGGAGATGAGCAAGGTTATTCCGTTTAAACGGGATGGCGCGAAGACTGGGAGGAATGATCCTTGTCCTTGTGGGTCCGGTAAGAAGTTTAAGGCTTGTCATGGGCGGTTGGGGTAGCGTGCAAACAAACAAGCAATGCCACGATGCGTTGCTTTTTTGGTTTGGCGACGATCCACTGCAGCCATTAAAAAATAAAACGCTTTGGTTTCAGAAAGATGCGGCTTTTGATGCTTTGGTGCGTGGAAAATTTGAAGCGCTGCTAGGCGATGCAATAGAAGGCCGACTGGCTTCATGGCGAGAAACGCCAAAAAGTTGTCTGGCGTATATTATTTTACTGGATCAATTCACGAGAAATATCTATCGAGATACACCACAAGCGTTTGCACAGGATGCATGCGCACTGGCGGCGACGAAAGAAGCGTTGGATAAGGGTTTTGATCAGCGTTTAACAACCGTAGAGCGCAGTATGTTGTATATGCCTTTCATGCATTCTGAAGATTTGGTTGATCAAGAGCGAGGTATTCAATTATTTGAGAAACTCGCAGCCGATGCTGAAGAGGCGTTGAAAGCTGGAATGCAGATGAACCTTGACTATATGATTCAGCATGCTGATATTATTAAAAGGTTTGGTCGTTTTCCTCATCGTAATGTTATTTTGGGGCGGCAGAGTACCGAGGAAGAGCTTATATTTCTTAAGATGCCTAATGCTTCGTTTTAATCGCGTTTTGATGTAAAAGGATGTCGGTCAGCAATTCCTAGCAGAGTCATCCCGTGGCTTGACCACGGGATCCATGGGGCTCGTGGGTGTAGAGGAAAAACAGAAGAGGAAAAACAGGATGAAAAAGAAAGTATTAATCATAGGCGCTACTGGAACCATCGGATCGGCAGTGGTCTCTGAGCTTGAGCGTGATTGTGATGTAATTAAAGTAGGCGGATCTTCTGGCGACGAAACGGTAGACATAGCCGATAGCAACGCTATTGCTGCATTGTATAATAAATTTAATGACATCGATGCTGTGGTTTGTGCGGCTGCGAGAGGGGTTACGTTTGCGCCATTGGCTGAAATGACGATGGAGACGTATTTGCAAAGCATGCAAAGTAAATTGTTGGGCCAAGTGGACTTGGTTATTCAAGGCATTAAGCACTTGGGTCAGGAGGCATCTTTTACTCTAACAACAGGACTGCTTAATTACGATCCGATTGCGGCAGGAACAGCGGCTGGAATGATCAATGGCGCAATCGAAGGATTTGTTCGCGCAGCGGCTATTGATATGCCCGGGAATCAGCGCATCAATGTGGTGTCACCGGCGTTACTCTGTGAGTCTGTTGAAAAATACCGCGATTTTTTCCATGGTTACCAACCCGTGCCAGCAGCAACGGTTGCGTTGGCGTATCGAAAAAGTGTTATGGGGCATCAAACGGGGCGGGTGATGAGAGTGGGTTGGTAGTTTTAAAAGAACTGTAACGAATTAATGTCGTTCGTTAAATAGTGCAAACCGTAATGTGATTTTGGGGCGGAAGAGTCGCGAGGAAGAATGCACGTTTCTTAAGAAGCCTAATGTAATGCTTCATTTTAGTCCGAAGCTTGGTGTTTTTTTGGGGGCGTTGCTGGTAGTGCTAATTGCTGTTGGGTGCTGAGTTTTTGTTGGGTCGCCGGTTCCCTTTGATGGGTGCCATAGTCTGAATTCCCCCCTGATTTTCGTTCGCTTGAGTGGTTTTTTTTTCATGTTTTCTTGGTCGATTGGGTGTTTTGATCGTTTTAGTGTGGATTTTTTTTGTGAGGTTTGGGGTGCGGGGAGGCCTTTCATCTCGCGTATGATGTGTTGACATGCTGTAGTGCTTGCGGCATGAATAGCATGGATGGTTTTATTTTTTCGAACATCGGCAGCAAGTGCGAAACGTTTTGCTAGCTCCATGTGGTTTTTAAGAATAGGGCCTTGTCCTCGAACAAAGTGAATGGGTTTGCCTTTTTCTGTTGTGTAAGGGTGGTAGCATTCTTTGTTTGTTTCGATGATAAGGTTGTTATTTTCGTCAAAACCTTTAACGTAATAATCAAATTGATGAAAAGCAAACGTAATGTTTTTGGGTATTAACTTAGGGTGTTGATGGAATAGCTTTAATAAGGCTTCGCCAATTTCTTTTTTATCATCAATTAGCTGATAGAGTATCTTTTGTCCTGGATGGGCATTGGCGGTGGCCTGCATTTGCAACCATGTACTCAAAAGTTTGCTGGGGTCAAAGATAGTGTGTTTCTCAGTGATAAGTTGCCGGCTTGGCGCGCTGGAGTGCCAGTATGAGGCCGGCATGCTTTTTTTCTTTTTATAGCTATGGCGCATGGCTTTCTTCATGATGTGGTAGTAAGTGGGAGCGGATAGGTTGGAGGGAAGAAATTGGTTTGCTATTTCCTTGGTGGGGAAAAGTGTTGCAAGATCTTTTGGAAGAAAGAGGTCGGCTGTCATGAGAGGCGATAATGTTACAGATGTTTTTATTGTTTCTGGCAGTGTATGGTTTAGTGTTTTTTGAAGTTCTGTCTTGATGCGTTCAAGGCTGGTGAAGATGCTTCCAGTAAGATAGACCTGGTCTCCCTTGGCATATGCATTGTGTCTGAGGTTGAGTTCATCTAACCGACTATCTTGGCGAGCAGAGCCATCATTTATCTCGATTGTGTAATGTTCGTTTTTTTTCCAGCTCTGTATTTGTAGTATTTCTTGAAGAAAAGCGCGAAATTCTGGTGAGTTGTTCTGAGCAGCCTCGCCTCCTGAGCCATCGTGATCAACGGCAATGCACCAGTGCTCGAAGTCCGGGAGCAGGCCCTGTATTTCTTTTGTAAGCATGGCTTCTTATATCTAGTGCAGGCATTATTGCTGGGATGATATCAGGGAATTGATGAATGACCAATGGGCTTGTTAAGGGGGGCATATTGATGGGGAAGGTTTTCGGATATTATGCTAGCCCATTAAATAGTACAAACCGTCAACCCAAACGGCACCGTTTCAGCCGCCTGCTTAGCTCGCCTATCAACATCCGGCACATAAAACCGGATATTCAGCCGGTGTTTACCAACGCTGATTTCAGGGTACAGTTTGAGCGATGCATCGACGCTGACGCGGATGAGTTGTGTGGGGACTTGTGTGTTGAGTGATTCGAAGTAGAAGCCTTGTTCGGCGTTTTTGTTGGTAGGTTCTGCGCTGTGGCGGATCATTTTTAATAACAGGCGGACGACTTGTTTGGTTTCGTCGAAGGCGGTTGCCCAGTGTTTGATTTGTTGTAAGCGTGAGTCATAGGGTTGTTGTAGCCAGCAAAAATAGGCTGGGGTATCAAAGCTGCATTCGGCGGCGGGGGTGTTGCATTTTAAACGTAGGATGCTGAAAAATTCTTTTTCACGTAATGGCTGACCCATTTTCCCTTGTAGGGATGAGAAATAATGCAAGAGCGCGTTGAGTTCGGTCAGCGTTGTTTTGAGTGTGTCTTGGCTGATGTCGGGTGATTGTGTTAAGCGGTTAAAGACGCTGATGTAACGATGCAGTTCTTGGGTGATTTTTGATTTTAGGTCGGGTCGATCGAGAATATTGAGCGTGTTGACGAGGGTTTGTATTAGCTCAACGCAGCGTTGGTCGGAGGCTTGTTCAAGCTCGCGGTCAATTTTTTGGAACAGCTGTTCCAGGCGTAGGAAAACGCGGATCAGTTCATTCACGGGTTGTTCGTAGATGATGTCGTTCATTTAAGTGTTTGGTCGATGTTTCTATATTTTGATCATAACATCTTTGTATTGCTCGTCAATGATGATGCGAGATTTTCTGGATCCCGCGGTCAAGCCGCGGGATGACAGTGTGACTCCGCGGGATGACAGTGTGACTCCGCGGGATGACAGCTTTTTACTTAAGTCATCCCGCGGCTTGACCGCGGGATCCAGGTATGTCGCGCGGTATTTCGTGCATTGAGGTGTAACAAGGACATGTTTTTGTGTTTTTGTGTTTTTTATTTGGCCAAGTCAAGATAAAACTGATGCAAATCATCAACCTGTATTTCAAGCGCCTGCAACGTATCATCGTTCTCTATGATGTCATCAGCGTATTGCCGACGTTCTTTGCGCGGTGCTTGTTGATTGATTATATTTTGAATGAGATCGGGGCTAATGTGATCTCGGCTGATGGTGCGCTCTATTTGACAGGCTTCTGGGCAATCCACCAAGAGGATGCGCTGCACCAGCGGATTGGGTAGCGTTTCTATCAATAAAGGAATCGCTAGAATGACATAGGCAGAGGTTGTGTGCGCCAGTTGTTCTTGCATTTGCGTGCGAATGAGTGGGTGCAGCAGGTTTTCTAGCCAAGCTTTAATCTCAGGGTGTTGAAAGACCAGGTCTTTGAGATAAGTGCGATTGAGCGAGTCATCCTCGTTGAGCACCTCATTGCCCAGTTCTGCGGCGATCAGGTGCAGTGTTTTTGAGTGAGGTTGCACCACGGTTCTTGCGACAACATCGGCGTCGATAATATCGATCTGTTTTTGACGGAATAATTCAGTGACGGTTGATTTGCCACTGCCGATGCCGCCCGTGAGGCCGATGGTGAATGGATTCATAATACTTGACCCAGTTGAAATAACGGTAAATACATCGCAACAATGAGCGTGCCAATAATACAGCCTAAGACTAACATGATTATAGGCTCAAGCAAAAGATTGAGTTTGTCGGCCAGGTGGTTAAGTTCGTTTTCATAGAGCGCGGCGATTTGAGCGAGCATTTCGTCCAGCCTGCCTGATTGCTCGCCGATTTTAATATAGGCAAGAAAGAGTGCGGGAAAAATGTGTGTTTGTTTCATGCCATCAGATAAGGGTGTGCCGGTTTCTATGCGTTGCGCGATGTGGATCCAGGCGAGTTTGTAGGTGTGGTGTCGGCAAGTGTTTTTTAATAACTGGATCGCGTTGGGCAGCGGGATGCCGGCGGCGACCATGATCGAAAGAATTTGCGCGCTTAAATAAAGGGATGATTTTTGAATGAGGTCTTTAAGCTTCGGTAGCCTAAGGCTTTGTTTGTGTAAGTACTGCTGCACTGCCTCGAACTTTTTATAAAGCTTGCTGAAGACGATGGTGCTTAGCGTGAGGGTGATGATGATCCAATGAAGGTTGGATTGTAAAAAGGACGAGGCGTTAATAACGGCTTGCGTAATCCATGGAAGCTTGGCATCAAAGTTCTCGTACATTTGTTGCATTTGCGGAATAACAAAAATCAAAAGAATCACCGTCGCAATGATGGCGGTGATGACAACAATGCAGGGATAGAGCAACGCTTTCGTTAATTTCTTGCCGAGCTCTTCTTGCTTAGTCTGTTGTTTGACAACAGTGTCGAGGATGGTGTCCAGTTGGCCGGTTTGTTCGGCAACATCGATTAACGCTAATGTTACTGGGTTAAAGAGTGTTGAATATTGAGAGAGTGATTGATTGAGTGATTTTCCGGTGTTGATTGAAGTAGCGATGGCAGCGCATAGTGTTTGTATCGCCTCATTATTGGTGTTTGATGCAATGATTTCGAAAGATTGCACGATGGATATGCCTGATTTTGTGAGCTGAGATAATTGACTAAGCATAAACGTAGCGTCTTTTTTTTTGACGGCTGGTTTCATTGAAAATAGCGGAATTTTTTTGAGAGAAGTAGGGCGGATATTTTTTTGAAGCAACAAGGCTCTGGCAAAATCAATATTTTTTGCCTGTATTTCGCCTTGAGACGCTTCGTTTTTCCAAATGAAAGTTTGAGTCATGCGATGACCCGCTGCACTTCGTCGAGCGTTGTTTGACCCTGCGTGACTTTTTCCAACGCCTGTTCTTCTAACGTGTTGTGCTGGATGTATTGCTCGCTTGTCTTGTCATACGTCACCATTTCAAAAACAGGCAGTCGGGAAGTGTAGCCTTGCTGGCAGCGATCGCATCCGTGTGCTTGAAAGGTTTGTTCCTGTGCGCTGGATTCGATGGCTTTTTTGCAATGATCACAAAGCTTTCTTAACAAGCGTTGGGCGATGGTGATGTTGAGTGATTCTTTGATATCAAAATCATTGATGCCTAGATTCTTTAATCGTGAAATACTTTGCATGCTGTCGTTCGAGTGCAACGTTGATAACACAAGATGGCCTGTTTGTGCGGCCTTAATCGCAATTTTCGCCGTTTCATGATCGCGTATTTCGCCCAGCATAATAATGTCGGGATCTTGCCTTAGAAACGTTTTTAAAATTTTATCGAAGGTCAATCCGATAATGGGTTTGATGTTAACTTGATTGATGCCATCGATTTGAACTTCCACAGGATCTTCGACAGTAGAGATGTTTTTTTGAGGGCTGTTTAATTGATGAATCGCTGAATACAGCGTGGAGGTCTTTCCGCTACCGGTGGGCCCTGTGACCAGTACTAATCCTTGCGGCTTTTGAATGGCTGTTGAAAATAGCGCGAGTTCTTTCGCATCAAACCCAATGTCTTTGGGCAGTGTTTTTTCTTGCGATGATTTTAATAAACGAATCACCACTTTCTCACCATAAATCGTTGGACACGTGCTAATGCGCATATTGATGGTTTTATTGTTCAGTGTTAATTGGCATTGCCCATCTTGTGGTAGGCGTGTTTCGGTAATGTCGAGCTTGGAGAGGATTTTTATTTGGTTCACTAATTGCGTCGCAATGGATGTGGGATGTTTTTGAATCATCATCAGAATGCCTTGCAGGCGAAAGCGAATGTTAATGTACTGTTGAAAAGGCTCAATGTGAATATCGGAGGCTTCTCGGTTCACAGCATCGATGAAAATGGCTTGAAGATGCTTCATGCTTGTGTCGGTGGAGGGTGCGTCAAAGGCCGTGCTGTGTGCCGTTTTTTGAGTGTTTTGTTTGGATGGGTGAAGGTGAAGGTTAGATAAAAGATTTTTAAAATCATGAAAAGCAATAAGCTGAGGCCGCACGGTTTTTTTGGTTTTTAATGTGACTTGATGGATGATTTCATACCGCGTGGGATCCGTCATCAGCAATAAAACCGTATCGTCTTTATTAAACAGCATCGCCTGCCATTGTTGCAATTGCGCGGAGCTAAAACTTTTTGTTTCCATGTCTTCTATTTGGAGTGACGAGATGTCAGTGCAGGGCAATTGTGTAATTTGACTAAGCGCTTGTGTGATCGTTTTAGCCGGCATTTTGTTTTGTCGCTCGAATAGCTGCGCCAAGGAAAGCCCTTGTTTTTCCGCCTCATCTTTAAGCGAGGGCAGCGTGCTACCCTCGGCAATGTTTTTTTGGATGAGGTATTGGCTGAAGGTTTGCATGATTTAACCCTTGCATAAGCCTTTTTTAACACAGGTACCAGAAACACTCCAAGACGCGCCATCGTTCACCGGTTTCAAAATATAAGAATACCCACCCGCAGCTTTACTCGCCTTAGCCGTAATCACGCCTTTCTTCACGCTGATGCTGGCAAGGTTTTTCGTGGGCGCAGGCGCATCAGGAAGACCATTTTCTCCTATCACTAACGTCTCAGGATCATCGCCCGTTTGCAGCGCCATGGTGATGGCTGTTTGAAACGGTTTGGCGGCCAACACCACTTCGCTGAACCGCGCTTTTTGGATATAGCTTTGATAGCTCGGCACGGCGATGCCTGCCAGTATGCCGATAATCACAATAACAACGAGTAATTCAACGAGGGTAAAACCTGAGGTTTTGTTCATGAGTATTTCCAAAAGAATGAATGAAGCTTGCATTGTGCCTGGTGCTCGCGCGCCATCAAGAGGGCTGAAGACTTATCTGAAAAACGTCCTTTTTTGTACGCAGACGCCGCCATTTTTCGAGGATTTTGTATAAAAAAACGCTTTTAAAAAAACAGGCAGGGCGGTATACTCGTCGCTCTTCAAATACCCACATTGCCGATGTAGCTCAGTTGGTAGAGCAACTGATTCGTAATCAGTAGGTCAGAGGTTCGATTCCCCTCATCGGCACCAAGGTTTCAAGGTGTTTGGTCTTTTCCTTGTCCCAATTTATGTCAGCATTTGGGACAAGCGGGAGCTCATCATGACGCTAAGTTATCCAGGCGCTTTGTTGGTTAGCAATTCTCCAAAATCAATAATAGCTGCAAAATAATCTTCTTTTAAAATTGATGGGGTGACTCCATTAACATGAATAAGAACCGGGCGACACGAGAAGTTTTTAGGCACTTTTAATCGGTCAATTTTTTGTTGTACTTCGTTTATAACTGACCGTGGCAAGGTTGATTTTGAAAATTTTATTTCACAAACGAACAAGCTATTAAATTTGGTTTGAATTAACAGATCAATTTGGCAGCCAGACTGTAGTTTTGTTTTTCTTTGAAAAAATGGGTTCAAGAATACAATGTCTTCTAGTTGTAAACCCAGTGCCCTGGCAATTGAGAGGGAATTATTTAACACCAGATTTTCGAATTGTAAAGCAATAATGCTTTTCCAGGCAGGAAGAGAGGAGATCGAAACTTGTTTGAAGAATGCTTTTTTTATTTTTGCTTTATTGGGTTCAATGTATTTCAAGTAGAATCTTATGTAATTATCTTGTAGTCTATATCGACTCAATTTCGAAAGATTACCATTTTTTATATGCCAAGTGAAATCTCTGGCTATGAATCCAGCCTTTTCTAGGTCTTCCAGGTATTCACTAAAATCACCGGTTTTCTTTCTATGACAACCATCAAGTATTTCTTCCAAGCTGGCAGACCCTGTAACTAGAAGGCGAATAATGTTTTTATAGATGGTGCTACGCTTTCCAAAGACGTCTGAAAAAATGCGCTCGAATTCATTCAGAAGAGGAGCGTTGGGAGAGAAACACAAGTTTCTAATATTGTTTTCAGCGCTTAGCTTGGGGTTGATGAGTTCCAGGTATCTAGGAATGCCGCCAACGACGGACAATAGTTTAAATTTTTCATGCGCTGAAATTCGGTTGCTATGGGCACCCCAAAATTTATTGCACTGAAATAATGGTAGCTCTTCTAGCTTCATGTAGAGCGACGGCCGGCCAAGAAATAATGTGCTGCTAATGATATTTTTTTCGATCCACGAGGAAACAGAGCCGCACAATATTAAAGTTAACTTCGTGTTTTTTTTAAACTGCGTATCCCAGGCTGTTTTTAATTTTCCAAGAAAAGTGGGATCAAGGGAGCCCATCCAAGAAATCTCATCCAATAAAAGGACAACGTTGTTTTTTTCTACTTGTTTATATAGCATCGTTAACAGGTCACCCCAGTCGTGCATAACAAAGTTCGGCAAGTTAAATTGCTCGCTAAATTGTCTGGCAAATTCATCTCGCTGCATTTGAGCGGTCGTGCCTTTTTCTGGAGCAATACCTGTAAAGCAATAAAAGGTCTGTCCTTTTGCAAATTCTTCTACAAGGCGGCTTTTACCAATTCTGCGTCGTCCTTCAATGACGACCATATTGGCGCTTGTGTTTTTGTGCAGACGATTCAGCTCGAGGAGCTCCGTCTCTCTTCCGATAAAGGTTGTAGTCATGGGTTGTGCACCCTAAAAGTCATTTTGGTGCGCCCAGTTTAACATGAATTACGCCGCACCAAAATGACTTTTTACGATTTGGTGCGGCGTAATAAGGCGTTGATTGGCCGCACCAAAATGACTTTTGGCTTTGCTCGGGCGCCAAATCGACAATTGTCGATTTGGCGCTCTTCTTGTAACTTATTGATATATCATGTTTATTTGACGTATTGAGAAATCCAAAATGACAAGTTTCCCCAAAAAAAACCCCAATCCAAAACCAAACACTAGCCACCCACAAAACAAACCCTTATAATACGAACAAGGAACAAAGGTCACAAGGAGTGAAACCCGTGGATAACCTCACTAATGTCTCAAAGAACGATCAGCTACGCGCGTTAATTTTAAGCACCGTCGCGTTCACTGTTTGTTTTGCGATTTGGACGGTCTTTTCTATTATCGGTATTAAGATCAAACAAAACCTTGGCCTGAATGATACTGAATTCGGGATTCTAGTGGCAATGCCGATTCTAACCGGCTCGATCAGTCGGGTCTTTCTGGGTATCTGGAGTGATCGCTTTGGTGGGCGATTGATATTTACCTTGCTTATGTTGGCCAGTGCGGGTTCAACTTGGTTGTTAGTGGATGTGCATACCTACGGTTTTTATTTATTGGCGGCGTTGGGTATAGGGCTTGCGGGTGGTAGTTTTGCTACAGGCATTGCTTATGTATCAAGATGGTATCCTGCGGAGGAGCAAGGTACGGTGCTGGGTATTTTTGGTGCGGGTAATATCGGTGCGGCGGTGACGCATTTTGCTGCGCCGCTTTTATTGGTTGTTTTTGGGTGGCAAGGCGTTGCCCGAGTTTATGCCGTTGCTTTGCTGATTATGGCGATTATCTTTTGGTTCTTCACTAAAGATGACCCATCACTTGCTCATCGACGAAAATCCAAGCAAAAACTACCCACCCTGGCAGAACAACTTGCGCCGCTCAAGCATATGCAGGTCTGGCGTTTTTCGTTTTACTACGCGTTTTCTTTCGGTGCCTTTGTCGCGCTCGCGCTTTGGCTGCCGCGTTATTATGTGTCTGTCTATAAGTTAAGTATCCCAGTTGCAGGGTTATTAACAGCGTTTGCCTATACGTTGCCGGGCAGTGTTTTTAGAGCGCTCGGCGGCTATTTGTCCGATAAAATGGGCGCACGTAGGATTATGTATTTTATGTTTATTGTTTCGGCCATTTGTACCTTTTTGCTGGCCTATCCCCCGACGGATTATGTCGTTCACGGTATCAGAGGCAGCTTTTCGTTTTCGCTTGCTATGGGGCTTGCACCTTTTTCGATTTTAATGTTTATTCTGGGTTTCGTGATGTCGTTTGGTAAGGCGGCTGTATATAAGCATATTCCTGTTTATTACCCTGATCATGTAGGCTCGGTGGGCGGCGTTGTCGGTTTAATTGGTGGTCTTGGCGGATTTATATTGCCGATTGTCTTTGGTGTGATGGATGATTTAACGGGTCTCTGGACGAGTTGTTTTATGCTGTTGTTTCTTTTAAGCATTGTATCATTGACTTGGATGCATTTTGCGATTCTTGGGATGGAGGAAAAGGCGGCTGAGGATGATGATGTGGTGGCGCGCTGAAAACAGGCTTATTTTCCTAGAACGCTTCTTTTTTTGATACAGTGAGCTTGGCATTAAAAATGCCTCTTAGCACATACACCAAGAAACAAAGCTTGAGACTTTCCCAGTAGGTAATGATGTGAGGTATATTTAAGTAATGGACGACATCGTTCCAAAGCCACATGAAAAAGAGCGCTGCTATTGGGAGCAGTGGTAGAAAAATCAAGAATCCAATGGCAATGAATAATACAGCAGTTAATGCAGTTAGAATAGCGTTGCTCATGGCGTTGTTGACCTCTAATGGTTGGCTTAAAATCATTACTATTTGTGATAAATATAACTATTATTATTGCTATAGATGTTTTTGTATTATAGTGCTATTGTCTTGCGGTGTGCGTTTGTGGTTTTGCCACGAAGAATCAGTATAACATAGTGTAGGCGGTGTTAATGATATTTAATTTGGATGATTTGGAGCGGCTGGTTAAAGATGGCGAGTCATCTACACTAGAATTCAAAACCACTACCGCGAAACTAAAAGCGGCGGTGGAAACCCTGTGTGCTTACCTGAACGGTCAAGGCGGCGTGGTTCTTATTGGCGTTAGTGATTCAGGGAATATCATCGGCCAAACTGTGACAGATAATACGCGCCTAGAGATTGCAAATTCGATTTCAAAATTGGAACCAGCCTCTCAAGTTGATTTTGAGTATATCCCTATAAAAAATGATAAGTCTGTCATTAAAATGTCGGTGGCGCCCAATCCTGAATCGGTTCCGTATGTTTTTGATGGACGAGCATATTGGCGAGTTTTGTCTTCAACAAGATCTATGCCTCAATCTCGTTACCAACAATTATTAATGGAAAGAGCGAATAAACTATCTCCATGGGATTCAGAAGTGGCAAGCAATTTAAGCGTAGCTGATTTGGATCACAAAGAAATTATTAACACCATTAGTCAAAGTATTAGCAAAGGACGGCTAGAGGCACGTTATGAAACTCACGATCCTCTGACTGCATTACGATTATTAAAATTAACCAGCGATGGAAAGTTGTTGAATGCAGCGGCAGTATTATTTTTAAATGATCCAGAATTAAATTACCCGCAATGCCTACTAAGAATGGTTAAGTTTAAGGGAAAAGAGAAGGGCAATATTCTTGACAGTAAACGGATATATGGTCATGCCTTTCATTTATTGAGTCATGCTGAGGACTTTTATTTGAGGCATATGTCCATAGAAAGTGAGTTTGTGTCTGGCAAAATGGCGCGGCGTGATATACCTGATTATCCTCCTAGAGCTATTCGCGAGGCTATGGTTAATGCTATTTCTCACAGGGATTATAGAATTAAAGGGGGATCTATTAGTTTAATGCTTTTTGATGATAGGTTGGAAATTACAAGTCATGGCACCTTGCCGCTGGGTATCACTATCAATGACTTAAAACATGCGCATGATTCTCAGCCAAGAAACGAGCGAATAACGCAGGTTATGTACCGGTGCGGTTTAGTTGAATCCATTGGTACTGGCACGCAAGAAATGATAAGTGAATGTAAGGAGTTTGGTAAACCCGCCCCTGAATATCTTGAGCGCGCCAACACGTTCGTAGTTCGTTTTTTACTGCGGCCTATTCCTATAATACCCGATAATTTGACTAATCGACAAAAGGAAGTCATTGATATTGTATCGTCTAAAAACACAGTAAGTGCTAGTGAAATATTAAGCGCTCTTTCAGATAATCCCGCCGAACGGACATTAAGAGATGATCTGGCTAAATTAAAAAAGCTGAACCTTATAGATACAACTGGCAAAGGGCGAGGAGCGGTTTGGCACTTGGCTCAGGATAATGAGGCGGAATAAGGCGGATAATAAGGCGGAATAAGGCGGTTTTTATTTGATTGGCGTCTAATGAGATTTAGTGAAATCTCATGCTATTTCTGAAATAATAACATATAAATCAATCAATTAGCATATTCCATTTATGGTGACTCTAGCTCCTAGCGCGACAGCCTTTTCCAAAGCACTTAGAATATACCTCTAAAGGCGTTTGATAACCCAAGCACTTTCTTGGGAGAGTATTCATTTTATTGGCTAACACATCAAGATCTTTTTGCTCCACTTGGTCAATATCTGCGTCCTTAGGCAAGTATCGCCTCAATCGACCATTCATGTTTTCATTACTTCCTTTCTGCCATGGCGACCTTTTTTCACAATAATATACCTTACAAGGCACGGCTCTCTCAATTAACCAATAATTGGCAAATTCGCCTCCCTGGTCAAACGTAATTGTTTTACAAATTAAATGTCTTCGCTTATTAAAATTTTCTTTAATATTGCTCATTACATAATTTGAAACTTTGCTTGTGTTTTTTATCAAGGTTAACATCCTTGATTTACGCTCCACCAAGGTAGTAACTGTTTTAGTTCGCTTGCCTTTAAAGGCGATGAGATCACCTTCCCAATGACCAAGACGGGATCTTTTCTCTATACTTATAGGCCTTTTAGTGATTAATCGAATGTCACCATATCGACATCGATGATTTTGTCGCGAGCGACATCTTTTCCTTCTGCGTTTTTTCTTTGGTAAATATTGATGAAGCAGATTGCCCGCTGTTGTATAAATATACCGATAAATAGATTCATGGCAAATGAAGAACGGTTGTTTTTCTAATCTCATCCGCCCAGAAATTTGCTCGGGGCTCCAGCCTTGCCTTAACCGATCATAAACATAATGGTACAGCACCAAGTTGGTTTGCAATTTGCTGGGTTTCTTTGGGTAACGCTTTTGTGCTTTGAAATGAGCCAAGCCAGGCCTGTAGTGCCATTCGGTATGATTACGAGACAATTCCCTATATATTGTTGAACGATGGCGACCTAAGCGGCCAGCTATTTCTGTCACTGATAACTTCATGTCCATCAATGTTGCAATTTTGCATCGTTCTGTATAAGTTCAGATAGATATGAGACTCATTTTGCCTAGTCAAGACCGCGCAAAGCGCGCCCGTAGGGCTTGGTCTTGATTGGGCGAAATGAGTCAATAGCCTGGTGGCCGCGGTTGATTTATCAA
>Ga0233428_1000205_pt1 | contig 93480 bp, 83 predicted proteins | sample SI_118_April2016_4_FD_179890 | JGI IMG/M metagenome (GOLD analysis project Ga0233428, IMG submission 179890) | Seawater microbial communities from Saanich Inlet, British Columbia, Canada - SI_118_April2016_120_MG | ecosystem: Environmental > Aquatic > Marine > Inlet | place: Canada: British... | reverse complement strand
GTGCGGATGCAGGGATGAAGCGAATTGCCCGGAATATGAACCGTGTCCTGGATCAGGTGACAGACAACTCCGTCACACTGTGTCTTGAGGCGACAGCCGGCACGGGGGACAATCTGGGCAGAACCTTCGAAGAGTTAGCGCAAATCATTGATCTGATCGACGACACCGAACATGTGGGTGTTTGTCTGGACACGTGTCACATTTTTGCCGCTGGCTATGGATTGCGTGACGAAGGCGAATACAAACAGACGATGAAGGAATTTGGCTCAGTCGTTGGCTTCGACAAGCTGAGAATCGTACACGTCAACGATTCTAAGACCGAACAAGGTTCGCACAGAGATCGCCACGAACATATTGGCGAGGGCTGTATCGGTCTGGATGGCTTCCACCATCTAGTGAATGATCGTCGACTGCGAAAGGTGCCGCTGATTCTCGAAACTCCAAAGTCGAATGATCTGTCCGAGGATGTAACGAACCTGAAACTCCTACGCAGTCTGATGAGAAAAGCCCCTTGAGCAATCCCGAAGATTATCTGCAACAGCACGATCAACGATTCGTCGACGAACTGGTCGAGTTATTGTCGATTCCCAGCATCTCGTCTCTTCCAGAACACACGGCAGATGTTGCCCGCGCCGCAGACTGGGCGGCAGACCGCTGTCGCGCTGCGGGCCTTGAGGACGTGGAACTTCTGCAAACCGCCGGACACCCAGCTGTATTTGCCCAATGGCTGGGCGCCGGGGAGCATGCACCGACGGTCCTTATCTATGGCCATGTTGATGTGCAACCCGTCGACCCGGTGGATGAGTGGACAACGGCACCCTTCGAACCACGTATCGACGGCGAGGACGAAGAGGCGCGCATCTACGCTCGCGGCGCCAACGATGACAAGGGGAATCTGCTGCCCCCCATCCTGGCGATCGAAGCGCTTCTGCAAGAGACGGGCCGCCTACCGGTCAATGTGAAATTGCTGCTCGAGGGTGAGGAAGAAATCGGCTCGCCCAATCTGCTGACCTTACTCGATACGCAGAAGGAACGCCTGCACTGCGATCTGGTATTGTCGGCTGATGGTGGCGGCCTCGGTTGTGATGGCAAGGCACCCGTCATGACAACGGGATACCGCGGGCTGACAGCCCTTGAGATCGCTGTGGATGGACCCACCGGTGATCTACACTCGGGCGCCTATGGTGGAATCGTAGAGAACCCGCTGCGCGCCCTCAGCCAGTTGCTGGGCGGACTTCACGACAGCGCGGGCCGGGTCCTCGTCGAGGGATTCTACGACCAGGTCATGGAGCCTACGGCAGAAGAGCGAGAGTTGCTGGCGGCGGCCCCCTTCAATGAGGCGGCATTGATGGATGAATTGGGTGTCGACCACCTCGTGGGTGACCCCTCATACAGCGCACGCGAACGACTGTGGGTGTTGCCCACACTGGAAGTCAATGGCATGTGGGGTGGCTTTCAGGACGCAGGGATCAAAACCGTGATTCCCCGCGTCGGCCACGCAAAAATCAGCTGCCGTCTCGTGCCTTATCAGGACCCTGACCAGATCAGAGCGCTCGTTGAAACGCATCTTCGACAACACCTGCCGCCGGGTGTGCGTCTGCGTATCACCGACGAAGAGAAAGGGGCGAATGCGTATCTGCTGCCACCAGACCACCCAGGATTGATGACGGCGCGGCAAGTCGCCGCTGAGATATGTGGTCAGATGCCGTTCTTGTCCCGCTCTGGTGGGACCTTGCCTGTATGTGATCTAATGCTGAAAACGTTGAATACCTATACCGTCACATTTGCCGCCGCGTGTTATGACGAAAAGGCACACGCGCCGGACGAGTTCTTCCGCCTCGCCAGTTTCCGCCGTATGCAACGAGCCTATACGGCGATGTTCCTGCGTCTGGGAGATACACCGCTGAGCACCGGACATTGAGTAACCCGGTGAACATCGTCTTCATCATGACCGACGATCATACGGTGCAGGAAATGGGATGTTATGGTGCCGCGATGCCGCCGACACCAAATCTGGATCGGATCGCCGCTGCAGGCACGCGTTTCGATCGTGCCTTTTGCACCAACGCCCTATGTGCACCCTCACGAGCGACGATCCTCACGGGCGTCTTCTCACACATTCATGGAATTCGTGGCAACTCGGAAGGTGCTGACAACATCGAAGAGTTGAATCCTGATATTCCCACATTTCCCGAATTGCTGCAGGCTGCCGGATATCGCACCGGCCTGGTGGGTAAATATCACATCCGCCAGGATCCTCGCGGCTTTGACCATTGGTGTGTGCACCCTGGACAGGGTGAGTATTTCGACCCGGAATTTATTCGTAATGGCGAGCGCCAGCGGCTCGAGGGTTATGCAACCGATATCACGGGAGATCTTGCGCTCGAATTCCTCAACACGGTTCCAGAGGAAGATCCATTCTGCCTCGTATACCAGTTCAAGGCTCCACACCGGCCCTTTCAACCTGCGCCCCGTCATGCGACCGCCTTTGCTGATATCGAACCGAGCAAGCCATCGACCTACGAGGATGACTATGCAACAAGGGACATTGCCGGCCTGGCTCAGGATATGCGCTTCGATGTGAGTCTCGCATCCGACTACGATGATCTACCGGCAGACCTGGACGAATCCCAGCGCAAAGACTGGATCTTCAACCGCTTCATGCGAGATCGATGGCGCACGATGGTTGGGGTGGATGAGAATGTCGGTCGGGTACTCGATTGGCTGGACGCCTCTGGGCACGCCGAGGATACGCTTGTGATCTATACCTCCGACCATGGCTACTTTCTCGGTGAACACGGCTGGTATGACAAACGCTTCATGTATGATCCCGCGATCCGGATCCCCTTCGTTGCTTGCGCGCCGGCGTCCTGCCCGAACGCTCAGGTTACGTCACAGATGGTGATGAATGTCGACGTGGCCCCAACGATTCTCGATTTCGCCGGTATAGACATTCCGGCCACGATGCAGGGCCGCAGTCTTCGCTCCCTCATGATGGGAACCACACCCACGCAATGGCGTGACGCGGTGTATTACGCCTACTACGAGGATTCCTGGCGGTTGCGCGATACGCAGGTAGAGCAGATGTCGGAGCCGGGATTCCAATACTTCACACCGCACCGCATCGGTCCTCACCGTGGCGTTCGCACGGACCGCTACAAGCTGATCGAGTATCTGGGTGAAGCAGACGAAGAGGGCGAACCACGCGTGTATTGGGAGTTTTTTGATCTGGCAGAAGATCCTCACGAGCTGAACAATCGCTATAAGGACCCCACCTGCGCCGAAGGGGTCACAGACCTGCGACAGCGACTGCGGGACCTGCAAGCAGAGTTTCGCGACACGTAGATGATCGTGGGCTTCGAACAGGCACTGCACCCAAGAACGCAAACGAGGGACACCGACAAAAGCCGGTGCCCCTCGCTAAACGATTTTACATGTCGTGGCAGTGTGCGGGTCAGGTGGTGTGGCTCAGCCCCCCACGCCCATTGCTTCTGCCAGCTCCGGAAGAGACCGGTATCGCTTCGGGTCTCGTAGCCTCGACAGTGCCCGCTCCTTCAATTGACGAACTCGTTCGCGGGTCAGGCTCATGAGACCGCCGATCTGCTCCAGGGTCAGAGGCTCTTCACCATCAAGACCGTAGTAGCAGCGACAGATATAGCTCTCGCGCTCGTCGAGGGTCTCAAGCACTGCATCGATTCGTGCCCGACCATCGCGATCCATGACCCCCTCATCCGGGGAGGCCGCCGCTTCGTCGGCGAGCACACTCATCAAGTTGCGCTCGTCGCCCTCTTCGAAGGAGAGATCAAGGGAAGCTTCGGGGCGCCCCTTCATCATGGTCTCCAGGATTTCAGCTTCCGCAACACCTAACTCTTCAGCAATCTCTGCTGTGGAGATATTGCGCCGTCCCTCTTCCCCGAGTTTGGCTCGAATTCGAGAGATATCACGCAGAAGATTCTGTCGCGTCACCGGCACACGCACGGTCCGCGTCTGATCAGTGAGTGTTTGCATGATCGACTGCCGTATCCACCATACAGCGTAGGAGATAAATTTAAAGCCGCGCTCACCATCGAAACGATCGGCAGCCTTCATCAGCCCCACGTTGCCTGCGGCAACCAGCTCAGCCATGCTCAGACCACGACTCTGATATTGTCGTGCGACATCCACGACGAAACGTAGGTTCGCACTGGCCAATTCGTCACGGGCGGCCATATCTCCCTTGTGAATGCGGGCGGACAACTCGACCTCGCGTTCACGTGACAGTGGTGTGGAGTCCTCAATGTCAGCGAAGTAACGGCGTAAAAGATCCGTATCTTCGTCGGCGTGAATCGTCATAACCTCTTGTCTTTGTTGATGTTCAACGGGACGGCGATGCGTTTCCAAAACAGCTGGGATGTCCATTTGGGATACACTATGGAAGCAATCGCTTTGTAGAACATCTACAAATGACGCAGAAGCGCAACAGTTGTATTTGTCTAAGTTGTATTCTTACAAACACTTACCCAGACGCAGACAAAGATCCGGGGAGGATTTCAGGCTGCCATGGCCTCGCGCAGGCGACGACTGAGAATCCTCATCATGCTGAAAGCGATTGAGGAATATCGCCGCAGGATACGCTCGAGGTCACCTCGCTGAAGTGACAGGAGCCGACATTCCTCTACGGCGATGACGGATGCCGAGCGCGGTTCGTCATCAAGGAGTGTCATGTCACCAAAGACCTGCTTGTCCGCCAACATGGCCACCTGCGTCCCGGAACTATCCCCTTCCGCAAAAACCCGCACTTCGAGTTGGCCAGCGACGACGATATACATCTTGTCGCCCAGAGAGCCCTGTTCGATGACACAGGTCCCTTCCTTTACTTCCTCTTCCTGAACAGACAAGGCAATATGGTATAGTTCCTCAAGTGGAAGGGCGGCGAAGAATGGTGACCCCTTGAGGAAAGTGATCTTTTCCATATTGGTCAGGGGCTGCTCGTTCACATCAACGCTTGTATCATCGTTCATCTGATCCAGGATCTCCTTGACCTGTGTCGGCACTTGGTCGCCGAGCCGGTCACTCAATTGCAGCAAAAGATGCGTATGCCCGAGACGCAATGTCGTCCATGCAGCGGCCATCTGAGTCCATGGATCCGCCGCGTTGAGAACGTGGATGAGCGCCTCGTCGATATCGAGTCGGTGACTCGTGTTGTCCCACTCACTTAGAGCCCACGCCTGTTGTCTTGCCTCCTCCACATCATCAACGAGCAATGGCAGGAGCAGTTCTAACAACTGTGGGTCACCGATATTTTCCAATAATTCGATCGCATTCTCACGCGCCTCTTCATCCTCCTCGATGCGTTCGACGAGATCGGCAACAACGTCTACATCCCCGAGCTGCCCGAGCAGACGCATCGCCGACTGCCGTGCACTGTCGATCGTGAGCTCCAGCTGATCGAGCAACAGACGCGTATCTTGCTCGGGCGCCGCATCCAGCAGTAGATCCGAGACCAGCCTCGCTCTGTGAGCTTCGATCAGTTGCATGCGTGTTGCAGGGATTAATTGCGCAACCAGATCGTCATCTCCCTGACTCAGGACAGTGACCAGCCCCTGCCACTGCTTCACAGAGGCACCCGACAACGACTCCAACAGTGCCTCCCCCTCGTTGGGGGCCACCGACAGGCGCTGTGAAAGCGTCGACACAGCGGCATCGATGACGTCACGATCGGGATCTGCGAGGGTAGCGATGAGAAGGGGCATACCTTCGTCCTGATCCATCACCAGGGTACCAACCGCGGCTTCCCGAACAGCCGGATGTTGATGTTCAAGATGGCCGCGTATCGATTCCAGAAATCCACCGATTTGCTGAGTGCGCATGGCCACGTCGATACCAGCGACGATTTCTGCGATCTCCTCCGACTCGATCAGCGATTCCAACATCAGGCCACGTGGCGTGGATGAATCGTGGTCGTTGAGCGTTTCGAGGATGACCAGAAACTCCGTTTGCAGCTCGGCATTGCCTGCATCCGGCACCAATCGCGGTGCAACCGTGTCGATGACGCCCTGGCGTTGCGCTGCCTCCAGCTCACAAGCAGATACCAGTTGTGACAGCCAGCGCGCAGCATGGAGGCGGACCTGCCCATCGGGATCATCGAGATGCCGCTGCGCATGTTCGAGGATGGACTGATCAACAGTTGACGCCCCAAGGGTCCTCCAAGTGGCGGCTCGAATGCGGGGATTCTCGTGGTCGATGAGTGGTTCACAGACTTGCGCTGCAGCGGTCACATTCTGCCGCAGAATCTCGATACCCATCTCACGTACGCCATCATCGGTGTGCAGCAGAAGACTGCGCGGAAACTCGACCGACTCGGCCACGACTTGCCGCATCGCCTGCATCGCCTGCTCGTCTTCCACATCAAAGTCTTGATCCCTCACCGCCTGTATCAGCACCTGACGATGGCTCTGGCGCAGACGCCAGCCGACCCACGCCATCACCACACTGGCAGCGGCCAACGCCGTAAATAGCTGTGAAAGACTCAAGATGCTTTGTGCATGCAACGCCGTCACCCCAGCTCCCAACAAGCCACCCAGGAGCATAAATCCGCCCTCCATGATCATGCGCGTACCGTCTGCATGACGATCGGGTACCAATTTCATCAGAACCTGATATGTAGGAGCGATCACCGCATCGAGCAGAACATAGTTGAGCAGATTGATGGCGAAGATGACGGCCAGGACGGGGAGAGGTAACAGATCGCCAAATACGACGACCAACAGGAGCGCCGCTGCAGCGTGGGCGATACAGACCCACAGATAGACATTGCCAATCCCAAGCCAGCGAAGCAGGTGTCGCAAAAGGAGCGTCGTCGTCAACATCGTCGCCAGACCAGCAAGAGCAAAAAATGCCCCGAACATCCCCATGATCTGCGCCTCATCCGGGAAACTCTCCCGGGCGACGACATTGAAGCTGTAGTGGATGGCCGTGTAGAGGGCGAACAGAACCAGTGACAGCAGAAAGAGCGAGCGCAGATACGGCGACCGCGCAAAGTAGTCAAGATTCTGCCGCATGGATGCTGCGCCACTGGAGGACTCGCCAGCGGGCGTGACAAAGTAACGACGTATCAAAGGGCGAAGCAGACCCACCACGAGAGCCGTGTTGACAGCTGCCAGGCCATAGATCTGCCATGAGGTCCAACCAATCTTGCCGAGGCCACCAACAAGAAACCCACCACCAATGTCACCGAGGGTGGTACTTGCCGCCAACAACGGAAACAGCACCTTGGCGCGCGAGGCGAAACAGATTCCCCCTGCGACGATCCAAATCTGGAAGCCGGCGATATTGCGGACAAGCTCGGAAGAAATGAACAGGAACGAGTAGAACTCATCGCCCACACTCCAGCCACCTTCGACACGATAGAGGGCGAGGCTATTGGCGGCCAGCACGGCGGCGAGCACAAAGAAGAGACCGAGAACCAGCCGGTTGCGTGGGATCCTCGTCGTGAGCCACGAGAGGATGGCCATGGTGACGAAGAACACGATGGCGATCCAGCTGTACATCGCCGGTAGATGATCGGGACCGACGCGGATATTGAACACGCCAGAGGCGACGGCTTTGACGATTCCATCGTCAACGGCAACCAGAAAAAACGCCAGTGCCGCGAGGCTCAGGCGTGGCACTTCATTTCTGCGCAGATTGAGCAGTTTCAGAAGTCCCTGCATCGTCGTGGCCCGGCTTGACTCAGCTGCGGCCGAGTCGGCTGTCCTCGGCTGCAAGCCATTCATTGTAGGGACGTGGCATGGGACCCGGCTCGGTCAATCCATGCTGCTGGCGCCACTTGAGCAGAGGATGCTGGCGCTCAGTCTGGGGCAGGTCGATTGCTAGCCCCTGCGCGGCACTCTCGAAGATTCCCATCATGATCTCCATTACGTGCCGGCCCTCGTCGCCATTGCAGCTATGGGGCCTGCCCTCATCCAAAGCCTCAACGTATTCGTCAACGAAAGCATAATCGGCTTCCGACGCTGATCCTTCTGCGTCATAGGTGGCAGGCTGTACCGGCTCCAGACTCTCCCAAGGGATGGCAGATGCAGGCTCGTCGTGGGGCACCGGCAGGAACCACGCACCATTCGAACGCCAGAACAGCCGCCCCTCACTGCCATAGATTTCAAGGGCATACGCCGTCGAATCGACCTTTGGGAATCGGTGTTGCAGCAACGTCGCCGTCACAGCATCAGCGAATGTAAGCTGCGCCGTGATGTGCTCTCCAGCGATCCACCCCATGCCACTGGCCGCTGGAATCACGTCGTCGGGCGTGATCGGCCGGTCGTCGACGAGAGCCGTAGCACTCACACTTTTGCAGTGCCCGGCCACTCCAATCATGTTGTTGAGTGTGTGTGTGCCAATGTTCATCAGACCGTAGCCGGCGTAATAGCCTTTGCCACTTCCTTGCAGGTAGCGGACCCGACCGATCCTGCCCTGCGCTAGAGCCAGTTGTAGTGCCCGCATCTGGCCACCGCAGCGCCCCTGATGGTGAACGGCAATTTGTAGATTGTTTTGCGTCGCCTTCGCCAGAACGCGATCAGCCTCATCGAGGGTTTGACACAGAGGCTTCTCGATGTCGATATGAACACCGAGATCCAATACTGCCATGGCCAATTCGTAGTGAAATTCGGTTCCTGTCGGGATGGCGACGATATCTGGCCTCTCTACTTCGATCATGCGCTGAAAATCATCGTAGCGTGCCATCACGCCGAGCTCGTCGCCGAGAGTATTTCGTCGCTCCTCGAGCAGATCGCACATGCCGACCAGTTCGGTCCGAGGATGCTGATGGTAGGCACGTGCCGCTGCCGTTCCTCGTCCACGACATCCAAGGATTGCTGCGCGGTAGGTCTTCATTCGTCCTCTCCTGAGCTCTTCGGATCGCTGTCTGCCTCATCTGACTTGCCCCAGATGTCCACCATGGCTGGCCCATCGGCGATATACTCACTCGAAGTGACCTCCTCCATCGTTCTGAGACGTTCAGTGACGTCGGAAATCCGTTTCACCTGATTCTCAATTCGCTCGATCTTCTTTTTTGACTTGTCGTCGAGTTCCTTGTTCATCAGTCGCAGAGACTGTGCATTGGTTGAAATGATGACAAGTGGATTGTTGATTTCGTGATTAACGGTGATCACCATCTCACCAACTGTCGCCAACTTCTCCATGCGGATAAGCTCCCCCTCCAGCCGCGCCTGTTCGGTTACGTCTTCAACGACAAGAATCACACCTGTCAGATGAACTCTATGGTCGTGCAGTGGCTGCGCTTGGGCAGAGATGACAAGATCTCCATCGAGTAGCGTCTCGCGCTCATCTTCTTTCGTCGCATCGGCTTCCATTGCCACGGCACAGATCGACTGCCAGCGTGTCCCCGTCGGCTCAGGCGCCAGCTGCTCGATGCTGGCGCCGATGATCTCGATAAGATCGCCTCGCCCCGTCAGACGATTGCACAACTCGCGCATTTGCCGGTTGGCGAATGTGATATTCTGGTGTACATCAAGCACGGCAAGCCCAAGAGGAATGTCGGCGAGGATCGCTTCCAGGTAGTGACGCGCGTCCATGTGAATTCGTTCGGTCAGGCGAGCGTCGGTGACATCGATGAGGAAAACGAGAAAGTGCTCGCCATCTGCTTCCCAGCAGACACTGACTTCGAAGTGGCGATCAGCATTGCGCCACTCGAAGGTCTCCTCGTCCGCTGGCCCCGTCAGAGTTGCCGTAGCCAGAGCCAACTCGTCGCCAAGCTCCTGCGTAGCGAGCCATTGCGTCAGCTCGACCACCAAATCAGGAGAATTGCCGAAACCGAACAATTGGGCCGCTCGCAGATTCGCCGCCAGGACGGTGAGGGCATCATCGACGAGCAGTGCCGCTCGCGGGAATCGCTGCAGGAATTCGTCCATCTCACGTCGCCGTGTGGTGCCGCGGTATATCGGTGAACTCACGATGCATTCTCGCCATCAACCTCTCGACACGAGGCAGATCGAAACCGAGCACCTCAAGGGCCTCGGGGTGCAGTCGCGGGATCTTTCGATCTCCGCCATTGCCAAAGGCTTCAGCCCGAACCAGGACGTCTGCCAGGTGCACGGCTGCCGTGCGTTGGGCGTGATCGCGCTGTGGACGGAAATCGTGATGGTCGGCAATCGGATCAATGAGCTTCGGTGGCAGGGCCCACTTTGCCAGCAACCACGCACCGATCTCCCCGTGATGACAACCGAGCAGATCTAGCTCAGCCGTGACAAACAGTGTGTCTGCCCGTTCGGCACGGCGCTGAATGTTGGCAAACTCGGCCTCCAATGTCTGGCACAGGATGACTTTCCCCAGATCATGCAGCAGGCCGATTACGCTGACTTCCTCGGGTGCATCCAGCGCTGCTTCCTCCGCGATGATCGTGCACGTTTTTGCGCAGGCAAGGGAGTGCTCCCAGAGGCCCGGCAGGGCCCTGTCCATCAGCTCCAGCACGCCAGAAGACAGCACCAAGCTCTTTACTGTGTCGAAGCCCAGCATGGCCACGGCATGAGGAATGGTCGAAATGGGCTGACTGAATCCGTAGAACCCCGAATTTACCAGCTTCAGAACCTTCGCCGACACCACCTGATCTTTGCCAATTTCGTTGCCAAGTTGACGAGCCGTCGTATGCTCGTCGTCTACCATCTCCACGATCTTGGCGACAACACTTGGCAGTGTGGGAAGACTGCCGGATTGCTCTATTCGTGCTTTGACTCGCGCCTTGCGCTCAGCAGTTCGATCGTCTGTGATGGCCAAGGCCTACCCTCCCGTCGCGTGGCGCAGAGCAACCGCCTTGATAGCCATCATCAACTCGTCACTCTCCCACGCAGCGAAACGATGATCGATTTCGTCCGTGGTGCCGCCAGTTTCGGGACCCTCGATTGTGGCGTCGGGATCATCGCCCTCAATTTGCAGAGACAGCACACCCCAGCCGGCCAAACGGGATAGAACAGCAGGTGACAGCTTCGCCCCCTTCGGCAGCAGGATACGCCCCTGATCATTGACGAGGGGAACCGCGATCACGTCACCTACCTGGGCCTGTGTTACTTCAATGTCCTTCACCTACGTATCTCACTCCTGCTTGTTAGTCCAGATCGTTCAATTGTGCACGTTTCCAGTAGCGCTTGAGATATCCCTGAATCCACGAAGCAGAGGTCAGATAAAGTGTGTTGTATCCCCCCCAGGTCCAGCGCGTCGGCCATCCGCGACGTCGTATCTGCGAACGCACTGCCTGTCGCCTGTCCGGCGACACCTGTTCAAAGACCGTTCGACTCAAGCGCGCCATCGTGCGCTCGTAGGTATAGGAAATGAGATTGTGAATGTGCCGTACAAGCTTGTCGGGCTGGGTAAGTGTCACGCGAGGACAGTGCATGGCGGACTCGCGACGCACAAATCCCTTGATCCATTCCTCCGGCATCTCGTCAGCATGTTGCTCAGCAGCAGCGGCGATCGTCTCCTGGTCAAGCACTGCATAGGTTCGACAGATCAGCGGTCGAACCGGATAAATCGTGCATCCCCGCTGCTCGCCAAGAAATGGACACTGACGAGGCCGTTCCTGTGTGTGCGCCAACAGGCGTTGAGCTCGCTCTGGTGATTCCTCTATGCGCACAAACTCGGCGATGCGCACGTACTCGGCCAGATAGAGGGGGAACATCGTTGCATACCCCTCTTGCATCTCCTCGTCCGTCAGGACGCAACACTCGCCTGATCCGGCACAGCAAGTGGACGGCACCTGATCGTAGACAGCGTCCAGTTTCGAACTCAGCTCAGCCAGCTGCGCCGCAGAAAGGGACGCACCAAAGTCTTGGTCAGAATCAGGCTCTATGTCGGGGATGGCTTCAGGCATTGTCGGTGGCTTCAAGGGTTGGAACAGAGAGGAGAAAATGCCTATACGTCGAGACGCCGGCAAACGCCGTGTCTTCTTGATTTTCGATGCTTGACGATTTGGGCACGGCCGTATTATCTCAGAATAGACAGGAGGCGTCGTCCTTTGGCAGAGTCACGGAAATATCTAGGCATTCACTTTCAGTGCTGCAATGTCTATGTCAGAGCGTATATCGACAAGCAGGGCAAGAAATACACGGGACAGTGTCCCCGTTGCCACAAGCGCGTCGACGTAAAAGTGGGAGAAGGCGGTACCAACGCACGATTTTTCAACGCGTCATAGGTCGTCGGCTTAAGGCCCATTTACGAGAGTGATCTGAGGGCTCGTTGCATCGCTTCAACCACGAGCGCTTCAGATTCTGGTGCTACCATCAGAACGCTCGGATAGACCTTGTAAGCGTCGTCGATTTCGTAGCCACCACGAGGGTATTCGTCAGCAGTCGGGACATAGCCGATGCAACCACCAGTATACCCACACAGCCAGACCTGTGGTTGGCTTGCCTCCAGATCGATCTGATAGCGCGCGAAGATCTCCCCTTCCAGTCCGAGCAATCGCAGGTCACCGATCCGAATCCCGTGCACGGCAAAAGGCTGAACCTTGGATGCATCATCGGCCAGTGATAGCAGCTCTCGGGCCCATGCCAGCCGCGCCTGCGGCACGCGTCGCAACGATTGATCTTGACTGAAGGCAGCTTTCTTGATCGCAAGTTTCAGCGCATCGAGAGACGCCCCAGTCGCGGTGCGTAGGGACGACGGTGGATCCAGCAGTGGCAGATCAATTCGTTCGTACGTCGCGGCAAGTCCGGTGCCATTCACAGGTTGCCCAGACGACAGCTTCGCTACCACTGCCTCGCCTACAAGCACACCCGCTTTCTCAACGGTATCGAAATCAGCGTTGCCCCATTGTGGATTCAGATCCCCACAGGCACCATTGACGAACATGGCCATGTCAACAGAAGCCGATGCTTCGATATGGCGCATCGCCACACCAGGCCATTCGGCACTGATCAATTGGTTTGAACCACCCAATACGACGGGATGGCATGCATAGTGAACGAGGACTGCTCGTCCACTGGACGTCTTCACGTCTAAAGCATGGGCCGCCGGTGGCACAAGCGTCGCAGGATCCCGCCCGTCGCGCAGACTACCCGAACGCTTAGCGCGTCGATTGATCGCCAACGATGTTTCTGCAGTAGAGGTGGACAGCTGGCAAGGTTCGAGGCGCAGGGCCGCCTGGCGGGCTGCCTTGATCAGCTTGGGCGTGAGGCTATCAAGGTAAGCAGATGGCATGTCCCCCATGCCACGGAATGAAAGGGTCAGAGGGCCGCTGTGCGTGTGCGTCGAACACAACAGCAGGCTCGCAGCTGTCGTATCGATTTCCTTCGCAATGGACCGACGCATCGCATCTGCATGCTCTGCATCAAGACCGACGAGATCGACACTGATGACGGCAACCCGCTGCCCATCAGCCTCGAAGAGGAGAACGCTTCCGCGAAGTGGATCATGGACGCCAACGCTTGCCCCTGGACGTGCCCAGTAACCACCCATATCTGTGCCGACGGGAGGCGTGATTTCGACGGTCGCCCAACCTGCTCGAATCGTCACGGGGTGACATCTCCCGAAGCCCATCCCTTTGGTAGGCGCACGACGGGCGTGCCATCCGTCAGTGCATCAAAAAGCGCCCGTAGATCGACAGACGAAATGGTTGCACCTGCAACCGCTCCCCAAACCGAGTGCTCGTCGGCAACGGCGTGGATGAGCGTCTCGTCAGACAACAGAAGTGCCGAATGTCGGGTCGCCGCATCCGAGAGATATCTCTCCCAGTCAAAAGGTCCGACCGATGGCGAGACATAGGGGCTCGCTGACCGCAGCCGACGCAGATGAGAGCTGACTGTCAGGGAGTCGGTCACGGCCGCCACCGTCGTAAGATCAGCCTTGCAAGTGCGCAGTAGGGCCGTGTGATGGTAGAGTCGCAATTCGTCAACTTCGTGATCTATGACGAGGAAATGTGTATCCCGGTTCGCCAATTCCAGCCATCGGGCGAGAGACGTATTGATACGCAGCAGATGAGCTTCATTCGTTGGCGTCTGTGCCGTACCATCCGAACCGGTTGGAGCCCCAATGGCGAACACAAGAAGGGCACCGACCCAACCTAGGCACTTCAATAGATGTAGACGGGCCATCCGACATCGACATTTTCATAGAAGAATTGCAGATCTTCTGCACCAACGCGGACGCAGCCGTGGGTGATGGACTGACCAAGGTTGATCTCGTAGAGTGTTCCGTGAATCATGAGATCCTTCGCAAAATAGAGAGCATAGCTCCCCAAGATTCCGCGCTGGAATCGACGCGGGTCTTCGGCGAAAACGGGCACTTCTTCTCCGACCTCCAGAAAGTGCCAGTCGGGTTTTACCCACAGTGGATCACTGACTTTGCGAAGTATGCGGAAGCGTCCGGTTGGGGTCGCAAAACGCCAGCTCCACTTCCACTTCTTCTTGTCACCCTCGAAGCGGCGTGCGGCTCCCGTGGCAGCAACGGCAGTGCGCATAAGCCGATGATCCCGGTCGCGGAGTTGTACCACATTGCCACGGGTATCAACGACGAGATACGGACTCGCAGCGCGTCGAGACGCAGACAGCTCGCCAAGCAATCTAAGGTGTTCCTGTTTGAGTGCCTCTTCCGGCGAACTGGACGCGTCGGTCACTGAGTATGAGGTGACAACCCACAGACCCACCAGAACACAAAACGACCGGAGAGGAGTCCCTCTCCGGCCGATATTGTGTGTGTTCATCGTTGGCGCCTGACGTTATGTCAGACCATCGACTCAGCTACCCCGCATATACCAAGGGGTGTTCTTCTCAACCAGCTCTTCGTATTTCGCAACCGCGCCGGCAACACCCATATTCACGGCGTCGGCCTTTGTGCGAGCGCTGGCAGCCTTCGAACTGGCAGCGGCGAAGTCTTCACGGGCAGAGGCTGAACGCGCGGCACTTAGGTCGGCATCCGCGGCGTCAAGGGAGACACCCAGTGCTTCGATGTCGCCTTCGGTTCCCTTACCTGCTGGTGCAGCATCAAGCGCTTCACGAGCACCGGAAACAGCCGCTGCAGCGGCGGCGATGGCACCATCCGCGCCACTCTTGGCCTGAGATTTGGCTGACGAGGCAGAGCTTCTGGCACGATCAGCCTTGGCTTTGGCATCAGAGATCTGAGAAGCGATCGGCTCCCAGTCCTTGAACATCTTGCCTGCCTCTTCGTCGAAGGCGCCCTTGGCGGTGCCATAGGCACTTTGCGCAGCCGACAGTTCACTGCTGGCGTAGGTCTCGGCGCCTGCTGCCTTGGCGGCGTCAAGAGCTGCCTTGGCGGCGTCAAGGTCCGCCTGGGGGCCGTCACCGCCACACGCAGCCAGCATGGCTACGGCACAGAGAGCAACGAGCGAAATCCACCGGGACGATACCCGCATCATGAGTCCTCCAAACAGGTCATTCAATTAAGCGCCAAACGAGAGTCCAAACCAAAATTTTCAGGCGAAGCCTGAGAGCGGAATTTGATCCGGCGATATGGCGGTAACTGCTTGTTGTGAATATGGCTTATGTACAGTAGGCACAAACTACAGACCGAATGGAAGGCTTGTCAAGGCCAAAGAGGGCGCCTGACGTGCCTCAACGCTCCAATTTAGTGTTTGGCCTCGTCGGTCGTTGTTGGTCGGTCTCCAGGCGAACCTGGTTCTGCAACTCAGAGTACTCACGCTCCAACTGGGCCACCTCTTCCCGGGCCGGCTCAAGAGTCGACCGGGTCTGTTCCAGTTGCTCGTTGGCGTGTTCGATTTTTCCCTGCAACTCTTCACGCAACTCGTCGGCCCGATCCAGGCGTGGCTCAATCGCACGCTTATAGCGGTAGTAGTCGATCACGACCTGCGCGGCGAAGAAAAGGCACCCGACTGCCAGTAGGGCAAGAACCCATTCCATGGTCTACAGATCCCGTTCCAGGGCAGGTACTAAGATATTTTGCATCATTTCGATCTTATGAGGCCCAGGGACCTTCGATCTCGTCTCCTGTCGCGATCGTGTCATCGTCGTCATCATCTTCGACGTCGAAGATCCAGCCACACTCAATGCACAAGGGATGATCGCCCTGTCGACGCGCTGAGCACTGGGGACAGCCCGTCGGTTTGGGCGCCAGATATTTGATGGCCACAACGGCAAGAAGAAAGACGGCGAATGCGACGGAGCCATAGAACACGCTCCCTACCCTTGGCGTGACAATTCGACAATACGCGCATCTGCTTCGCGCAGACGCAGGGACAGAATTCTCGAGATATTCAGAATGAGTGTCATTTGCACTCGCGGCCCTGCAGTGAAGACAGCGGTCAGGCCCTGCTTTGGAAAAGCCACGACCGATGTGGATCCGCAGGCCCTGATGTCGGCTGAACGTGGCATGATATCGATAAGTGACATCTCTCCGAAGAATTCGCCCACTTGCTCGAGCCGAGCCAACGGAACGGTCTGGCCCCCGTCTCGGTGTTCGACCTGGACCGCCCCACCGGCAAGAATGAATAGACAATCCGACGGTGTGTTCTGCTCAACGATGATGGCCCCATCGACATAACTACGATGTTCACCCGCAGCGAGGAGAGACTCGGCCTCTTCGGCGCTCAAGCCAACCAGAAGGGGAGAATGTTCGAAACCCGTGTCTGCCACTTTCTGCGGCTCCTGGATACCTGCCCTAAGCACGATGACCTATCGCGAAGATTCGGCGATGGTCGCCCAAACTCCGCTATCAATATAACAGGCTCGAATTCCCATCGTCAAGCTTGAAATCGTCGCAACTACTTCATAATGCTGGACTTGTGACGAGAAGCAGAAGGAAAATATCCGCTCACACGCCGCAGCTATCTTCGAATTCTGACAGGACGCGATTCAGTCGTCCTGGATCATTCGAGATGATCCCATGGACTCCGAGGTGTGCTTTGTCCCACATCGCAGCCTCATCGTCCACGGTCCAGACCCAGACGCTGATCGCGCATCGACGCAGGTGTTCGAAAAGTGCGGGAGTCAACGCTTCATGCCAGATCGCCAATGCATTGGCACCGATAGCCAGGACCTCGGCCGCTAACTGACGCATTGCCGAGGCAGACAATTCATCTGGGTTGCGACCCTTCAGCAGCGCCGTCGGCACGGATGGATTGATCTGATTGACGCAGCGAATGGTGTCTGCATGAAAAGACTGTATCACGACGTCCTCATCGACACCCAATGCTCCGACCTGCTGCAATAGAGTCTGCGACAGATGCTCTGCCTTTACCTCTATGAGCACTGGCACACGATGTCGTGCCAGATCGAGGACTTCTGTCAGCATCGGAACTCGCTGATCAGCAAACTTCGGATCAAACCAGGATCCCGCATCCGCTTCTCGTAGCAACGCCAGGGGAAGCTCGGCGATGGCACCGATGCGATCGGTTGTGCGATCGAGACTCGCATCGTGAATCACGACCAGTTCGCCATCGCGACTGGCGTGTACGTCAATCTCGATCAGATCGACACCCTCCTGTATCGCCGCCTCAAATGCGGCGAGTGTGTTTTCAGGTGCCACCAATGAGGCACCTCGATGGGCGATACGCAGTGGGCAAACCATTATGTCGGACTAAGCGCCGAATTTGCTCAGTCGCCCGGCGTGCGCCAGAGCGAGTGCCATCAGCGAAGAGGAGGGTATGTGACCCAGTGATCCGGCAGCACAGCAACGCTCGTCGAAGGTCGCTGACCCCATCGGCAAGGCATTCCTACTGGCGATGGCCACCGGTACTGGATGCCAGCTATGGCTGCCCATGATCGATGGCGTTGAGTGGTCGCCGGTCACGATCAACACATCCGGCTCGAGATCCGTAATGGCCGGCAAGTACGAGTCAGCTTCTTCCAGCAACTTCACCTTTAGGTCAAAGTCGCCATCCTCCCCGGCAGAGTCCGTCTTCTTCACATGGACATAGTAGAAATCAGCGGGCGTTTCTTTCCAGCGTCGAGCAAGCAGCTGGGTTTCGGAAGCCAGATCGTAAGCGGTTTCGGGAGTCTCCATTCCTACAGCACGCGCGACACCGCGATACATCGGGTAGCCAGCGATACCTACTGGATTCAGGCCATAGGCCTGTTGCATCGTGGCCAGACTTGGATACGCGCCAAAGCCTCGGATGAGCACCATGTTGGCAGGTGATTCATTCGCCAGCAGATCTCCGGCCTGACGCAGAAACTCTTCAGCCACTTCAACCATGCGTTCGTCTGCCACGGCAGAGGCACACAATGGACGTGTTGCGTGACCGGTCACTTGTGGATCGGAATCTGTGACACCTGCAGCGAGGCCGGCACCACGAAACACGACGGCCGCCCGATACTCCATTTCAGGCGCCACACGGATCTGCACGCCATCGATATCAACCTGCCCGAGAATCGCACACAAGCGTTCGCACTCCTGCGTCGGAATTCGACCAGCTCTTCGATCGGTGACCAGTCCAGCGTCATCGATTGTGCAGAAATTGAGGCGCGCCGCCACGTCGGCAGGTGCAAAATCCAGACCGAGCCCGAGCGCCGACAGGGCCCCCCGACCGATATGGCTTGTCCACGGATCGTATCCAAACAAAGCCAGGTGAGCCGGCCCACTGCCAGGCGTAAAGCCCGGTCCAAGTGGCGACAACACACCGCACGAACTTCGTGCCGCAAGGGCATCCAGATTTGGCAGGGAGGCTGTCTCTAGTTCGGAGCGTCCCGTATCCGGGTGGGGCAAACCGCCCAGGCCATCGACGACAAGCAGGACAATCCGCGAAGTGGCGTCGCGCACACACAGATCTGCTGTGTAATTGGCACTGATCATGAGACAACTTTCTCTTCGTGTGAGCGCATCATTTTTCTTGACTGCATCATTGATGTGAAGACGGATCAGGCTGCAACGACACCCGCTTCCTTCGGTTCCGGCTCATTCACAACGACGCCCGCATCGAGGTCCTTCAACAACATCTGCACAATGCCCGTCCCATTGAAGGTGTCCTCTGCGAGTTCGAAGGCGACATCGACACGCTGACCGATGCCTAGTTCCCGACCACGCTCTCCCTGGCGAAACCACATCGCTGTGCGCGGGCGACCATTGACCTTCAGACTGAGCTTGAGATGCTCCCCTTCTTTGCCAACCCGGGTCAGTGCCACGATCTCCAGACCGCGCGAGCAGAAAACGGGTGTTCGGTTCCCTTGTCCGAAGGGTTCAAGATCTCGTAGCTGCTCGACGGTGGACATATCGATGTCGACCTGGGCGAGTTCTACATCGATCTCCAGATGCGCCTGTAGCTGCTCTGGGGTAATGTGCTGATTCGCATGATCGATCAACTCGGCGCGAAAGGCCTCGTAGCGATCCGCTTCCAGTGAGAAACCAGCGGCGGCGGCATGGCCACCGTATGTCACCAGATGCTCGCGGCAAGCGACGATGCCATCGTTGATATCATAGCCTGGAATACTGCGCGCAGACCCTACGTACAACCCATCACGTCGCACGTCAGTGACGGCAATGGCGGGACGCCAGTGTGCTTCGGCAAGCTTGCTCGCAAGCAGACCAATCACACCCAGATCCCAAGACTCTCCGAGGGTACACAGGAGGCGATCTCGCTCCAGATCTTCATCGGTCACCAGGCCTATCGCTTCCCGCATCCCCTCCTTCTCCAACTTCTGACGGCGTTGATTGAGTTCGTGCAGATAGGTCGCTCGCTTTCTCGCATCTTCTGCATCGGTCGTACGCAGCAGTTCCAACGCCAGATCTGGTTTCTCCAGACGCCCAGCAACATTGAGTCGTGGTCCCAGATAGAATGCAATTGCCTGTGTATCGAGTGCGGTTCGATCACAACGAGCCACACTGCGCAATTCACGCAGACCCGGTCGTTTCGTGCGTTCCGCAGCACGCAGACCGTATTTCACCAGAATTCGATTCTCGTCCAGCAGTGGCACCACATCGGCCACAGTTCCAAGCACGACGAGATCCAGCAGATCGTTGAGATAGCGACGGCGCTCGTCTGCAGCGAGAAACGCCTCGCTCAGCAACTGGACCACCTTGAACGTAACGCCAACACCGGCCAATCCCTTGAAGGGATAGTCGCAATCGCGGCGGTTCGGATTGATGATGCTGTGAGCCGGTGGCAAGTCAGCATTTTGGCGATGGTGATCAATCACAATGACATCCACCCCCTCCTGCTTGGCCAGTTCCAGCGCCTCGAAAGCGGAGATGCCATTGTCGACGGTGACGATCAGGCTCGCCCCAAGAGCCAAAGCACGTTGGACACCAGGCGGCTTGAGTCCATAGCCATCTGTGTGCCGATGCGGCAGCAGATAGTGGCAATTGGCGCCGGCGCGTTCGAGGAAATCGATAATCAGGGCGGTGCTCGTCACACCATCTACATCGTAGTCACCATACACAACGATCGTTTCACCGCGGCGTATGGCACGCTCGATACGCTCCGCACCTCGCTCGAGATCTAGTAATAGCTCTGGACGGTGCAATGCTTCAGGTCCAAGCTGCAGATCGGTCAATTGCAGTTGGCGCGTGGCCAGCAGCACATCCAGGAGAGCGTCGTAGGCTCCCTCGTGTGCCACCTGCCACACTGGGAAAAGGCGCATGTGCGACCAACTCAACGGGGAGGCGTCGAGGGGAATGGCACCGGATGGCGCCAGCAGATGCACAATGTCAGTCTGGCGAGAAACCGGGTCAAGAACGGTCCGTCGTGAACGCGGAATTCAGCGCGTGGTTGTGGGTATTGGCTGTCAGCCTATCTTTGCCGCCCCATGGAAACGGATCAATTGGAAACGGATTAATGTCAACAGCCGTGAAAAGCCCCAAGGGCGCCAGTCCTATCGCTGATCCGGCGCGGGCGGCGGCGCTGCAATTGCTCTGCAGAGCTGAAGAAGAGAACAAGCCCCCAGACGAAATGATCGAAGCCCTCGACGAGTCGGCTTCCGATCTGGATCGACGGGACTTGCGTTTCATACGCCAATTGGTCGCTGGGGTCACGAAATGGCGGTTGCATCTTGATTGGATTTTGCGCCCTCATTCGAAGCGCCCCCTACAGGAATTGACGCCGACCGTGCGCCAGGTATTGCGCCTGGCCCTGTTTCAGATTCGCTGGCTTGATCGAGTCCCAGATCGGGCGGCTGTGCATTCGGCCGTGGAGTTGACCAAGCATTTCGAGCATCGCGGGGCAGCGTCCTATGTGAATGCTGTGCTGAGAAATCTCATGCGTGCCGTCGACGAAATCTCCTATCCTGATCCGGCGACGGAACCCGGCAAACATCTGTCCATCGTGCATTCCCATCCTCAGTGGCTCGTAGAGCGGTGGCTGGCCCGCTGGGACTACGCGCAGACCGAGGCCTTGTTGCGCGCCAACAATCAACATCCTCTGCTCTATGCGCATCGCAACGGCCTGCGCGCCGACCATGAGCGTTTCCTCGAGAATCTGCCGGCCGGTGCCCATCCAAAGCGAGTTGACGACACGACATACGAAGTATCTGCCCCCGAGGGCTTCTTCGAGAGTGTTGCTTTTGCTGAGGGACAGGTATACGTGCAGGACATCGCCGCCACGGCAGCAGTGCGTATGCTCGATCCCCAACAGGGGGATCGCATGCTGGATCTGTGTGCTGCCCCGGGCAGCAAGTCCGTGCAGGCAGCCATTGCGGCGGAGGATAACATCGAGATCATCGCCTGTGATCGATCCGCCTCGCGCCTGCAATTGCTACGTCAGAGCAGTCGACGACTGGGGTTGCGTTCGATTCACTGTGTGAGCAGTGATGGCAAGCGGGTCGCCCTGCAATCGACGGATCGCGGCTTCGATCGAGTGTTGATCGACGCTCCGTGCAGTGGCACCGGCGTCTTCCGACGAAATGCCGACGCTCGATGGCACAAACGCGCCGAGGATCTCACCCGTCACGCGCAACGGCAAGTCGATCTGTTGCGCACGGGTTTCCAACATCTGCGGCCAGGCGGCACACTCGTCTACAGCACTTGCTCGCTGGAACCGGAAGAAAATGACGACGTCGTGGATACCTTCCTCGCCCAGGAGTCAGCGGCGAGCCTGAAGGTCGACACGGAGTGGGGGGCGCGATTCGAAAGTGTGCCAGGGCGTGACGACGGCGATGGCAGTTTTGCCATTCGCCTGCAAAAAGATCAGCACGCATGCTGAAGAAGACGCTGAGAAAATTGCTGATCGCCGCTGGCGTCGTTTTCGGATCGGGTGCCCTCTTTCTGATCCTCGTTGACAATCTCATCATGCCGCGCATCGTCGATGTCACGCGCGTCACGGTAACTGATGTCCGCGGTCAGACGGTCGCCGTCTCCAAACGCCTCGTGCAGCAAATGGGACTGCGCCTTGCGGTACGCGACAGCGTGTACTCTGAGGTTCCCCTTGGCCAGGTGCTTGAGCAGGAGCCCAGCCGCGGCGACTACATCAAGAGAGCCAGACGCGTCTTCGTAGACGTCAGTCGTGGTCCACGACGCTATCCGGTTCCTGACGTCACTGGGGGGTCGCAAAGGGAAGCACAGTTGCAGATTCTTGGACATCAGCTAAGCATTGGCTCGATCCGGCTCGAATCGTCGACAGCCATCCCTGCCGGTGTTGTGCTGAGCCAGCAGCCACTGGCCGGAATGGAACTGCCGCGTAGTAGCCGCGTGGATCTGGTTGTCAGTAGTGGCTCTCCCTTCGAGCCGAAAGCTGTACCCGACGTGATCGGTCTGTCGATCGACAGCGTGGAGGACACATTGGCCAAATATGAGATGCGCCTGGGCGATCTCGACGAACGTGTCGCTGAGCATGTCCTCCCAGGCCAGATTCTGGCCCAACAACCTGCCGGGGGCGTGCTCGTCACCCGACATACACCCATCGACCTGGTCGTAAGTGTGCGACCTGTCCCCAACCCCGAGTGAATATGATGGCTGGCGACAAAGACGCGATTCGTATCGCCCCCTCCGTGCTCGCAGCTGACTTCTCACGACTCGCTGAGGAGATCGATCGCGTAACCGAAGCCGGCGCAGACTTGCTGCATCTGGACATCATGGACGGCCACTTTGTGCCAAATCTTAGCTACGGAATCCCCGTCGTGGAGGCCATCAGGCGTTGCACGAAACTGGCATTGGATACGCATTTGATGCTCTCTGAGCCCTCTGACTACATCGGTCCCTTCGCTGATGCCGGGGCAGATTCGCTCACCATCCACCTGGAAGCCTGCCCGGAGCCGGCCGACACCCTGCAAGCAATCCGGGGTCGGGGAATCAAGTGCGGTTTGGCCGTCAACCCCGGAACGCCCGTTGACGGCCTTTTGCCATTTCTCGATCAGATTGATCTGGCCCTGATCATGTCCGTTGAGCCGGGATTTGGCGGCCAGTCTTTCCAGGACCGTGTGCTGGCGAAGGCCCAGATCGTAAGGCAGCAGATCGACGAACGTGGCCTAGAAGTGGCCCTCGAGATCGACGGCGGTGTCGGCCCCGGCAATGCCGCCGCATGCCGTGGGGCAGGTGCTCGATGGCTTGTGGCCGGATCTTCGGTTTTTGGCGCCGCAGACGCTGCCGCTGCGATTCGGAGAATCCGACAGGGCTGAGCACTGATCGGCCTGTTCATGGCCGATTGATACTGCCTGGGCGCACAGGGCGCTCAGGAGTGCCCTCCTCTTTCCAGATCTCCTTCCGGCTCCTATATTTAGCAGCTTCTACTTGGTGTCATTCGACATCCGGGCAAGACAAGTTTGCCCAAGATTCATTGTCCCACCCCCTTCCGCACGCGACAGAAGGGTCATTGTGCCTTCTCCTGGAGAGACTTAGGGCTTGTTCGATCGCCTCACAGATCGGTTGGATAGCGTCTTCCGCCAGCTACGCGGACAGGGCAAGATCACTGAAAAAGCCCTCGACGAATCGCTGCGTGAGATTCGACGTGCCCTTCTCGAGGCAGATGTGAACTTCAAGGTAGCCAAGGCATTCCTGGCAAGAGTTCGTGAAGCCGCTGTCGGCCAGCAAGTGATGAAGTCGCTTACACCCGGGCAGCAGGTCATCAAGATCGTGCATAGCGAGCTCGTGCAATTACTCGGCGCCACGGCTGAACCGGTGCGCCTGTCGCCGCACCCGCCGACGGTGATCTTGCTCGTCGGCTTGCAGGGCAGCGGCAAGACCACGATGGCAGCCAAGCTGGCGCTTCATTTCAAGTCCCAAGGTCGACTCCCCTTCCTGGTGGCAGCTGACACGTATCGTCCAGCTGCGGTGGATCAACTGCGGACCCTGGGCGCTGACATAGGTGTTCCCGTCTATGGTCCAGAAGACGCAGGTTCAACCAATCCTGTGGATATCTGCCGTGATGGTTTGGAAAAGGGCCGGGTCACCAATCGAAGTCTGGTGTTGCTCGATACGGCGGGCAGACTCAGCATCGATGAAGAGATGATGGCTGAACTGACGCAGATCAAACAGCACGCAGCGCCGCACGAGACACTCTTCATCGCCGATGCGATGCTCGGTCAAGACGCGGTGGAGACAGCAAGCCGCTTTCACGAGCAACTGCCCTTTGATGGCATCGTTCTCACCAAGATGGATGGCGACGCCCGTGGCGGCGCCGCCCTGTCCGTGCGCGAGGTGACAGGGGCGCCGATCAAGTTCATCGGTACCGGTGAAAAGGTCGATGCGCTTGAAGCATTCCACCCGGAGCGTATCGCCTCTCGAATTCTTGGTATGGGTGATGTAATGTCCCTCGTCGAAAAGGCAGAGGCCGCCTTCGACAAGGAGCAAGCTCAGAGCATGGAGGAGAAGCTGCGCAAGCAGCGCTTCACCTTCGATGATTTCCGCTCGCAGCTACAGGCCGTGCGCCGCATGGGCCCCTTGGATCAGATTCTTGGCATGATCCCCGGCGCCGGCAAGGCTCTTGCCGGCCAGCAAGTCGATGAGTCAGCTCTGGGCCAGGTCGAAGCGATCATCAGTTCCATGACCAGTGACGAACGCACGCGTCCACAGATCCTGAATGGCAGTCGGCGCCGCCGGATCGCCAAGGGCAGTGGCACATCGGTACAGGATGTCAATCGCCTCGTGAAGCAGTTCGGCGCGATGCAGAAGATGATGAAACAGATGAGTAAGCCGTCACGTCGTGGCCGAGGTGGCCCAAAGATGCCCTCTCTGCCCGTGTCAGGCTGAGCCTGAAACCCAATTTTGATACATGATGCCCCACACCACCAAGGAGTGAACCGTTGGTCAAACTTCGACTGAAAAGAATGGGACGAAAGAAGAGTCCCTTTTACCGTATTGTCGCCATGAATGCGAATGCACCTCGCTCCGGCCAGGCACTTGCCGAATTGGGTACGTACGATCCCATGGCGGCCGTCTTCGACGTAGATGAAGAGGCGGCACTACAGTGGCTGCGCAATGGTGCTCAGATGTCAGAGACCGTCCATGACTTGTTCAAGAGCAAGGGCGTCCTCGCTCGTCATGCCGGTGGCGAAGGCGTCGAGAAAGAGGGTGCCCTGAGCCACGACAAGCCCAAGCGCCGCAAGAAACTGGCCTCTGCATCTTCTGCTCCTGCAGTCGAGGCCGCCGCTGAGGCTGCACCGGTTGAGGCAGTGGAAGCCACTGAGGCACCAGCAGCCACAGAAGCGGTTGAAGCCGCTACAGAGGCACCGGCAGCCGCAGAGGCGACGGACGAGTCGTAGAGCAGGAAGGCTCAGTGGACGATCGCATCGCCGTTGGTTACCTGACCCGCCCCAAGGGGGTGCGTGGTTGGGTCGTGGCCGAACCGCTGACGGATGACCCGCAGAGATTCGAGTCGCTGCGTGAAGTGATTGTCGAAGCAGATCGTCGACCTGCGGCAAGAATGAGAATCGACGATTGGCGCATAGAAGGTTCCAGCGTGTTGTTGAAGTTCGCCGGGATCGACACACCTGAGATGGCGCGGGAAAAGATTCTGAAGGGATATGTCACCATCCCTCGGGAGCAGTTGGCTCCCCTGCCAGAAGGACAGCATTACGTCTTCGACCTGATCGGTTGTCAGGTCCTGGATGCGCAGGATGTCGACCTTGGGGCCGTCACTGAAGTCTTACCCATGCCCTCTGCCGACATGATGGTTGTGCGGCGGCCCATGGGAGGTGAGACGATGGTGCCCATGGTTGGTGATTTCGTCGAGTCCGTCGATACGCAGGCTCGGCGGATCAAGGTGCGCGGCGTGGAGGAACTCTTCGAGGACTGAGGCGGGATGCAGGTCGACATTGTCACCCTCTTCCCTCGCTACTTCGGCGAACCGCTGGCGACGAGTATCGTGGGACGCGCCATCCAAAGCGGGCAGTTAACAGTCGGCGTGCACGATCTGCGCGACTACACATATGATCGTCACCATACGGTAGATGACACGCCGTATGGCGGCGGCGGTGGCATGGTCATCAAACCGGAGCCCGTCACCGCCTGTTGGCAGGACAATGAGTTTTCCGCGGGGCATTGCATCCATCTGAGTGCTGATGGCGAGCCCCTGACGCAGGACTTGGCAGCGAGGTTATCGCTGCAAGAGCACTTGGTCTTGCTCTGTGGCCACTATAAGGGAGTGGATGAGCGTGCACGGCAGGCGGTCATCGACCAGGATATCTCGATCGGTGACTATGTTCTGACCGGTGGCGAACCGGCGGCCCTGGTGCTGATCGATGCGGTGACGCGACTGATTCCCGGCGTACTGGGAAACTTCAGTTCCGCCATGGCAGACAGTTTTCATGATGACGGACTGCTGGACTGTCCGTGGTACACTCGGCCCATCTCACACCAGGGTGATGAGGTGCCGCAGGCTCTGCTTGGCGGCGATCATGCACAGATCCAGGCTTGGAGACGTCGCCAGTCGCTGCGCCGGACATTTGAACGACGACCCGATTTACTGGCTCGGGTCGAGTTGGACGAGCAAGAACAACGACTGGTTGCTGAGTGGCAGCGACTGCAGTCAGAGAAGTGATTGTGTAAATTGAACCGTGTCCGCCTTCAGGCGTATGCTTGAGGCGACCCGTTACAACAAGAGAGAGATCAACCAATGGATGCCACCCTCCTCCGCGAGATCACCGCGGACCAGATTAAGAGTGACCTGCCTGAATTCGGCCCTGGAGACACGTTGCGCATACATGTGCGCGTCGTTGAGGGCGAGAAAGAGCGCGTCCAGATATTTGAGGGCGACGTACTGCAGTGCAAAGGGTCCGGAGTTCACGCGACGTTCACAGTGCGCAAAGTGACTCAGGGAATCGCCGTCGAAAGAATCTTCCCTCTGCATTCGCCCCGGATCGCAAAAATCGAGCGCACCCGACAGGGCCGCGTTCGTCGTGCTCGCCTGTTCTACCTGCGTGATCGCAAGGGCCGTGCTGCCCGTATCCGCGAGAAGCGCTGAGTGGCCCAGGCATCGAACCATACAGAGCTACCTTTCGGGCGTCGCAATTGGATTCTCTTCGGAGCATCCTTGGCCATTATTGCCCTTGGGTATGTACTACTGAGTATTCCCCCGGCGGACGGCTTCCTCTCGCTCACTGCAGCGCCGATCTTGTTGGTGAGCGGTTATTGTGTCGTGCTTCCTGCAGCCATACTGGCGCGTGACACCGAGGGAACAATCGTCGGCGCCGACGAGGATACTGCCAGCGCCTGATCCACCTTGCGAACCCGAGGTGCCAGACCTGAGACCAGTCGAGGTGTGGCACGTCTGACCTGAGGTTTGCCACATGCGCATTCTGATCGCCGAAGACGAGGTTACCTCTCGCCTTCTGCTCGTAAAGTCTTTGGAGTCCTTCGGTCACGAAGTGGTCGTCACTGAAGACGGGCTGCAGGCGCAGGCGGCGCTGCAGGAACAGGACGCTCCGCATTTGATCATCCTCGATCGAATGATGCCCGGCATGGATGGGATTGACGTCTGTGCATGGCTCCGCCAACAGCCCTGGGGTCAGATTCGTTATGTCCTGATGCTCACGGCCCTCGACAAAGAGGACGACATCGTCGAGGGGCTCAATGCGGGAGCGAATGATTATCTCGCCAAACCACTTCGTCGCAACGAATTGGAGGCTCGGGTCCGTGTTGGTGAGCGTGTCCTGGAGTTGCAGGAACAGTTGGCACAGCGAGTGGCCGACCTCGAGGCGGCACTTCTGCAGGTAAAAACTCTACACGGCCTGCTACCGATCTGCTCCTATTGCAAGAAAATCCGCGACGACAAGAACTACTGGACCCAGGTAGAGGGCTACATCGAAGAGCATGCCAATGTCAGCTTCTCGCATGGAATCTGCCCGGACTGCTATACCTCGATTGTCGAACCACAATTGCGTGAACTCGAGAAGCAAGCTGGCCAAGGCGGATCAGACGACGACACGGTCATCGGATGAGTTCTCCCGTCGACTACGACACGGATCTGTATTCCAATGACCTGGGCACGGCTACTCACGATCGCGTCGCAGGTCTTCTCAAGATCGACGCCCACTCGTTGGCAACATTTCAGCGGCACGGATTCCTCGCAGTCGAAAACGCCTTCAGCGCCGAACAGATAAGTAATGCCATTCTTGCGGTGGATGGCCTGATCGCCGGTGAGAGGGCTGATTTTCGAGGTATCCAGTTTGAGCCTGGTCACGGCGACAAACAATTGCTTGATGGCGCGCAGCGACGCGTCGCCGTTCGCAAGTTGATGAGTTTCGTCGATTTCGACACGCGGCTGCACGAGCTGGCATTTGACGCTGAGCTGCTGAAGATTGTCTCCCAACTGATGGCGGGGGCCGACCCGGAACTCTTCCAGGACATGGCATTGCTGAAACCACCCGGCGGCAGCGAGAAACCATGGCATCAGGACATGGCCTACTTCAATGTCCCCATCGAAACGCCCGTCATCGGCGTCTGGATCGCGCTGGAATCTGCGACGGTTGAAAATGGCGCACTGCGCGTACGGCCCGGCTCACACCATTTGGGACCGCAGGAACACTTCAAACGACGCGACTGGCAGATATGTGACAGCCAGATCCCTCGCGGCCATGATGTCGCCATCCCCTTGCAGGCCGGTGGCGCCTTGATCTGGCACGGCCTGCTGCAACACGGTAGCCCAGCCAATCTTTCTAGTGCCCGTCGACGAGCATTGCAGTTCCACTACCGTCCCTCGATGACTCAGCTCACCACGATCGAAGAAAGAATGGCGATCTACGGTGGAGAAGTGCGCGGTGCCGAATGCTGATGTTGGCTGACAACTCCAACTGAAGGAGTCGCATGATGGAATCGCGTCGCTCACGTCGCAACCCGGATGGCTCCCCCGCAATTCGCAGTGTTGATGACCTGTTAGCAGAAGCGGTCAAGCCAGAGTCGATCGAGCACCTGTCAGGCAAGGGCCGTCCACTGAACCTGGCCGGGTATTTTCACGCCGATCCCGAGCAGCGCGTGGCCAGTCGTCTCATGCGCGACAACAACGTCCTGCCGCAGCCACTCCAGGACCGCCGGGACGCAGAGGTCAGTCGCCTTCGTATCGAGGAGGCACTAGACAAGGCCCAACAGGAACTCGCCGCGCTCGAACGTGAGATCCATCAGCTGAGTGCTTGCCTGCTGGCGTTGCACCCACAGGCGCGGAGTCATTTGCCCCAACACATGCTTCATCCTGCAGCGAGCCCCCTCATGGCTGATGCTACCACTGTGATTCAGGAACTGGTTACCAGCATTGAGGTGTATCGCAGTCGGCGGCGACGGGATCGCCAACGACAGGTCGACTTGGCGGTGACTGCACGCGACAAGACGCGCGAACTCAATGAGCAGGTCATGTTGAACCGTCACTTGCCTGCGAGCTTGCAGATGACGGGCGTCGACACCCAGTCATGTCTTGCCACCTTCGACGCAACCATCCGCGACATCGCTGCATTGCCAGAACAGATCATCCAGATGGTGCCACGTCGTCGGTCGTGGTGGCATCGACTCCTTGCTGGAAAGACCACACTGTGACACAGCCCCCCGCGCACGATCCTGAGAGACCGATCTTTGGCCGCTACGAAAAGATGAGACCAGATGATCTTGCCGCCATGGTTTCCAGATCTCCTGTCGCCTATTGGCCACTCGGGCTTCTCGAGCATCACGGTTGGCATCTGCCCATTGGCTTCGACGGGCTAAAGGCCGATGGTCTGTGTGAACGCCTGGCCGAGCGAGTTGGCGGCGTCATTCTCCCCACGATGTGGTGGGGCGGCGGTGGTGGCCATCATGTCTTCAAATGGACTCACTATCAATCCCAGTCTGCGTACAGCGAGATTGTGACAACGACCATCCGACAGCTGTTCGATGATGGATTTCGTGCGATCGTGGTACTCGCGGGCCACTATCCCTGGCAACAGACCCTCGATCAAATCATTCCGCCGTTGCGCGATCAGTTCGCGGATCGGCTACTTCTGGCAGGCACGGAGCTGACCATCGGTGGAGATCTGGGACTGGCCGGTGATCACGCCGCTTTGGAAGAAACCTCCTATGGCCTTGCTCTGTTTCCGGATCTCGTTGATATGAAGGCGATGACCTCAGGCCGAGGAGAGGACGTTTGGCCGCAGTCTGGACCACCAGCTGCGTCAGATCGACACCCGGCGGTTGAGTTTGATCCGGCAAAACCACGATTCGCTCAGATGGGCGAAGACTCGCGTATGGCATCCGGTGCCCGAGGCACGCAAGCGGCTGAAACTTTACTGACGGCGCTACAGCAGCAACTGGATGACTTTCTGTCTCCATGAGCAGGATGAATTCGCAGCTCTATGAGCTGGTTAACTTCTATGGCTCCACACATATCACTGCATGATCAAGAATCCGATTCCCGATACACACCCCTCACCAGGAGCCGTGACGATGGCCGACCGCGTCGAAATCCAATACTGCGCCAGCTGAGGATACATCTCTCAGACCGTCAGTTTGGCGGAACAGATCTTGGCCACGAAGAAACTCGATCTCCAACAACTGCTCATCATACCTCATAGAGGTGGACGATTCGAGGTACTTGTTGATGGGGATCTCGTGTTTTCGAAGCTTGAGCAGGGCCGGTTCCCTGAGTTTGAAGAGATCAAACCCCATTTGTAGCCAAATCCCATGGGTGGGGGTCGAATGTCTTGACACATTCGATATCCCAGGGATACCTTCGCTACAGCTTTATCGCGAACCATGATGTTTGTCTCACTCGATGTAGGAGGCCCTCATGGAACCGGACTACGTAGGGTGGTCGTAGGTCACTTACACGACTATGGCCACCGAAAACAACCCCGCGATGTAGAGACGGCGGCAGCACCGTCGCCGATCTAATCGGGTTGATATGATCCGACGCATTATCAGAGAGAGGATCCGAATGGATCCTCTCTCTCTTTTTTCACTGGAAACTGACCGATGGCGCCTCCATACGTACCAAGGTTCCGCAACTTACGGACGCTGCACCTCGGCTCTCGTGCGCTGGCTGCTTGTTGCCTGATGTTACTGCTGGCATCTTGCGCCAGTGATTCACCTACGGCCGCTGGTGGGGATGGCACGTCGGCAGACGCAGACTTTACAGCCCTGTTTCTACCGCCGACGCAGGTCGAGAAACAGCAGATCCTTGCATCTTGGGCACAACCTGTTCCCGCCTCGCAGATCCAGATTGAAGCGATCGACACGGTCATGATCGCATCAGATGCGGTCGTTGTCCGAATCGTGTCACACGAGATCGAGGGTGAGCGTCATGTGGGGGCGATCACTCATCCAGTCGGCGTGACCGATCCGCTACCCGTGCTTCTGTACTGCCACTTCGACGTAGAGGGGATTCAGTTCGAGAGTGCCGTACTGGTGCTGACGGCCGTCGCTGGACTTCGCGGAGGGCAGTTCGCCTATGTGATTCCCGCGTACCGCGGACAGTCTATGCGCCTGGGTACCCGCAGCTTCAGATCTGAGGGAGAGCGCAGCCCATGGGATGGTGAAATCGCCGATGCCATTGGACTGCTGAAGGTTGCGTGGACTTTGCCAGAAACAATCGATGGACGAGCCGCCGCTCTGGGACTGAGCGCGGGAGCGACCGTCGCGCTGCTGGCTGCAGTGCGTGAACCAGGCATTGAGGCCGTCGTCGACTATTTCGGACCCAGCGATTTCTTTGGTGCTTTCTCGCAAAATATGCTGCGACAGATCGTCGACGATGAGATCCCTGAGATTCGACGCATTCCTCTTGTGGCAGATCTGCTGGTTCTACCTTGGGCCAATGGCCGTATTTCGACGCCGCAGATGCGCCTTGAGTTGTTGCGTCGATCACCGGCACAATTTGCGGATCGGCTGCCAGAGATTCTCGCCCATCACGGCACACAAGACGATATCGTTGATCAGAGTGAAACGACGCGCTTGCAGGCAGCCATGAATGGCGTCGGCGGGCACATGCAATCCTGGTCCTACATCAGTGCTGGACACAGTCCCTTTGGGATGTACGGTGCCCTGGCTCGAACCGCACAATTTCTCGCCGACTTCGCTGCGTCACCTTAACCTCCCTCCCTCCCTGTCAGTCAATCAGTCCAGGTCGGGTCAGTCCAGGTTCAGGTTCAGGCCAGGGGAAGCCCCATCTGCTTTTGCGCTGCGACGGTGTCCACCGCTTCCACCTGCTTCAGGTCATTAAAGGGGTGCTTGCCACCGATGCAATAGGTACACAGATTGCCGGCGTCCATTCCAAGGCGCTCGAACCCTCTGTCCATGCCAGCGAGCGAGATATACACAACAGGTAACCCCATCGCCTCGCTGATCTGCCCCGGATCTCGACCACGGGCGACGTATCCCTCCCCATCGGGAGGTTCGGGTGGCATGTCGACACCGAACATACATCCACGCGGTATTCCATCGGCAGGAATGATCCCGATAGGTGGTGTATACGACACGAGATAGACCTTCTTCACACCCGCCTGATCAATCAACAGTTGCGTCGCGCGTACTGAGTTATTGCCACGCACAATGCTGTCATCTATCAGGATCACCGTTTTTCCACTCAGATGCTGCTGCAATCCCGGTAGCAGATGCAGATTCTCATCGATCGAACGTTTCCGATCCTGCGCATTGGACCCCTGAAATGAACGCTCGCCGCGCATCTTGTAGAACACGGGTTCGAAGGGCAGATTCGACATCTTTGCATAGCTGCGTGCAGCCACCTCGGGGCATCGTGGTAGATAGGTCACAAGATCGGCATCAGAAGGCTGGAATTCCTCGGCGAGGACCTCGCCGAGGGTCTCCCGAACGCGGCGCGCACTCACCTGGTTGAGATTGGAATCAACGTCTGCAATGTAGTTCCACTCAAAGAAACAGTGACGCACATCGGGTTTCACGAGTGGCTCTTTGGAATAGTCACCCTCGGGTGACAGATAGTAGACCGTCCCCGGATCCAGATCCTCGATGTAGTCACCGCCATTCTTGCGAAAAGCGATGTCCTCTGAGGCGACGCCGTATTTGCCGTCCTTCCAACCCAGGACACCCGGCTTGATTCCTGTGCGATCGCGTAAGACAATGACATCCCGCTTGCGATAATCAGCAATCGCCATGGTGTAGGCACCGGGTATCGTGCGGAGGAAATTGTGTTCGCCGTCGCGTCGATAGAGATACAGAAGCGCTTCTGTGTCACAGCTGGATTGCATTCGACTCAGATCTAGGTCATCCATGTGACTCAGGTCGACTTGGCCATTGTGGACTGCCGCCATTTCGCAATCGCGGATGAGAATGTGATTTCCGCGTTCCTCAACTTGCCCGCCGAGTGTATGCGGGTGCGCGTCGGACAGAATCGAATCCTTGCGGCCTCTGGTTGCGTAGCGCACGTGAGCCATGTAGGTGTGATAGGACGGGCTTGGAAAGATCTTATGAAGATCTGTTACGTCGAAACGATCGACACCGCCGGCCCATTTGATCACATCGATGCGCCCTTCTCCCACGGCGGCAATGCCCGCCGCCTCACGACCACGATGCTGCAATGAGCGGATGAATGCGTATGCATCGTGCAGTGTGTGGGCAACGCAAAAACCGCAGTTGTGGCGAACTACTTCCTCCATGAGGGTCGGGCTCCCGTATCAGAGGTTGGTCGTTATCGACGCTGGACGAACCACATCCGCTGCAAGCGGAATAATGGCCTAAGATGATTGCAGATCGACGCCATCGTCGCAGTGCTACTGTTGGCACATCGTGGGGAGGGCTGAGAATATAGGGTGCGAATCAATACAGGGATACCTGATGGTCATCGGGCCGTATAGTCGGCGGCCAGGACGCATCCCTGGCGACTGCGTGAGAGCAAGGCTGTACGCGCCAGTCCATGTAAGAGGAAGCCGGGCCCCATCTGCGATTCGTACCAATTGATTCCCGACGCCCCTGCTGGCAGCACACGTTCGAAATAGATATCGACAAGATTGACAGCCAGGCGCTGGGCTGATTCGATCCAGCTGGGTTCGCCAGTTTGGTCGTACAGATCAGACAGCAATCCGAGACCAAGACCCGCATCCATTGCCGGCACATTGACATGTCCGGGCAATGGCTCAGCGACGTAGCATTTCCCCACGGACCGGGCCCAGTCCAACAGGCGTTCATCCTGCGTGTGACGGAAGCCAAGCAGAGCCGTCAGGGCAACGTAGGAAGCGGGCCAAACACCATAGACACTCCCCCAGACCGGCATCGACTGAAATACTTCGTTCGTCGACCGTTTCGACAGAATGACGAAGACGCCCGCATCCAGATCGTGCGGGGCGGCGAAGAAGGCATCGATGTAAACTGAGGCTCTGCTGCGCATCCGACGCGCGAGATCTGTCGTAGAATCCAACCGTGCTGCCGCCTCCAACAGACTCACTGCCAGCGACAGGGTCTGAGCGGGTGCATTTACATCGTGGAAGCGATCGTTTTGCTCCGGTGTGCGACTCTCGATCTGTAGCAGACCACGCTCATCTCGCTTTGACCACCAATAGTCGAGCATGGACTCGATCTGATGCAGCGTCTCTGCTCGTGGCTGTGTCTGGTAGGCGAAGACCCAGTCGCAGATGAAGAATCCCCCATGTCGAGGAAAATCACAGGAACGATCGCCCCGTGGATGGAGTTGACGTGTCTCAATGGTTGCGTGACGGATGTATTCGGCCGGTTCCCCCTGGGTCCAGTGGTACTGCAGACCGTCTGCAAAGGCCTGGACGCAGGATGGATTGAACTGCTGGAGCTTTTCCCAGAGCCAGAAGGGAGTCGCACGCAGGTGATCATGGATTGCGCTACCCGCACGTGATGGATCCCGTCGCTTGTGGCTGTCACCGATCGAATCGGCATCCAGATCCCAGAATGCGTGCTCCCCCCAGGGGAACAGTCCGGTAGGTGTAACGGCACAATGCGTGGCAAATCGCTGCAGATAGCGATCCGCAGCGCCCCGCAAGTCGTCTCGCCCCCGGGCAAGCGCCAGCGCATAGAGCGTCGCAAGGGTGGCCTCATCGTGAATCGTATTGCTGCCCCGGAAGGCCCTGTCCCCGTCCCGCTGTCCCTCGATAGCTGCCGGCATCTCCTGTAACATCTGGGTCCCATCGAGATCGAGGATCGATGGAATCAGTCCTTCATGTTTGTCAGCAAGGCGGACCAAAGCGCCCAGGGCATCCTCGACGCGCTCAAGGATGTGCTCCATCACGTCTTGCCCATGCCCATTAACCGACGCATCTCATGGGCATCAGAGGGGATGCGGCATCGATGCCAAAGTCGAGTTCGAGGCGCTCTCCATCATGTTCAAAGATGATCCTCCCATCGCCCAGCTTCGCCTGCGCAATGGATGGCGCCTCGTAGAGATCGTACTCATCATCAACGGGCTGGTCGTCGATCTGCCGCACAGCCTCACCCGACGCAGGCCAGTCCATTTTCAGCCGGGTTCCGCTCATCGTCCTCATCGTCGCCCTGCCTTGTGCAGGCCAGTTCGTCACATCGAGTGCCCCTGTACGGCTGGACACGAACGTATCGAATCCGCCATCTACTGCAGCCGCCTCAACCGCCTCGACTGCGACGCCGGCACATCGGTCATCTATACGTAGAAGCCAGCCATCGATGAAGTCATCTTCCTTGATCACATCCCATCGATAGGGTCCAATCGGTCGAACGCCAACGAAGTGCGTGTCATTCATATTCGCACAGAGCCAGCCATTGCCTGTGTCTTTCCACGCCGCCGTCGCCGGTAGATAGAGATTTACATAGGGGGCCTCATCGTCTTCGGGGATACGATACAACACCAGAATCGCCCCTTCGTGTTGGACGATCCGCTCATAGGGTGATGCGCCGAAGAGACGATCAGGCCATTGGAGATATGGTTTGGGCGCAGCGATACCACGTCGAATACTCTGTGGCAGGCCACCGAGAAAAGCGGAGAACCGCAAGGGGGATCGATAGGGGTGATTGGCGACAACCTTGGCACTGTGCTTGGGGCCTCCCCAGCCCAGATCCCATGATACCAGGTCGATGGGACCCGCTGGTGGATCTATGCCAAGTTGCGTGCTTCCAAGAGCAAAGGATGTACTCAGATAGGTGTATTTTCGCACGGCACGGGGCGCTTGATCTGCATGCCGATGGATCTCCCGTGGTGCCTTTGTCTTGCGCACGACGTGGGGTAAACTGCTTTGGTCGAGAGCGATGCGAGCAACAATTTCGGGAGGTCGCCATGTAGCGGCGAGAGCGATTCCGCCAAGTGGGTGGGAATGTCGATCAGCAGCGAAGGGCTCACCACCGAAATACAGATACTGCAGCACACCGAGATTTCCGGAAACAGTCCATGTGTTCTCCCGATAACCCTCTCGGGAGTGTCCGCCTGCCCATCCTCCCTGAGAGTATTCCAGCGCCATATCAGCCGTGTAGAGGGTTGCCGCCTGCGCCGCCAACTGTCTTAGGCCGGCATCCTTGGCGTGATCGGCGAGCACGACCATCGGCAGCAGATGCCACGGGTGATATTGAGGTGAATCGTATTCGTGGTGTCCGCAGCGAGCCGTGCGGTCGATGATGCCGCGCAACCACCGATCAGCCTCCCCATGGGTCGCGGCCGGTGTCATTCCATTCCACCAGAGGGGCTCATCAGGCCATCGTTCGCAGGCAAGCAGACTACCCACATAGTGCATCAGCCAGTGATTTTCCGTATTCCCACGACTCAGCACACCATCGGTGAAGACGGTACGGACATGATTGAGGGACTCTCTGGAGAGTTGATCTCCCCATCGACATACGACGCTCATCGCTGCCAGGACGTCAAATGTTCCAGCCGCATTTCGCGCGAAGGCACCGTCGCCGATGGGGCCGAATTTTTCAGCCAGCAAGGTGGAGGCGGCTTCTGCGTCCTCGCCACAGATCATCGATGCGTGAATACTCCAGACTGATTTCGCCTCACGCGCGTTGATCGCCTCTGCAATCTGCAGAGCGCGGGAATCGACATCCTCTGTATATGTAGTCATTGCACCTGATCCGGGGGTAGTAGATGTCGAATGCTCTTGGGCGCTTCGGCGGCCTGCTGCCAGGCGTCGCCATCCTCCGTCCACCAGAGTCCACCAGGCGACGCGCCGGCGACCCAGGTCGAGGGACTGCGGGTGTCGACGGCGACGGCGGCCATTGGTAGGGTGGGACCCGTCGAGCGCCAACGATCACCATCGCTGACGACGATTCCCCCCGTCGTTCCTGCTAACAAGGTCCCGTGATGATTGGTTGCCAGAGCGAGGACCGATTCATTGAGTGCCGATTCGGCGGTCGCCAGACGGGAGTGATGCTGCCAGGCAAGTCCATCGGCTGCAAACCAGATGTCACCATTGTCGGTCCCTGCCCACACGCCCTCATCCGTAGACAGCAAGGCGCGAACAGCCACTTGCGCTATTGACGTTGCGGACCAACGATGCCCGTGCTCGGCGCAGACAAACAACCCGGTCTCGGTGCCAACAAGCCAGGTCTCCGAATCCAGCAGATGCAGAGCGGTACTATAGCGGGCGCTCGGTGCAGACAGAGCCTCGCTGCAGTTCGACCAACACAGAACATCCTGCTCTGTAACGGTGGGCAGATGCACACCGTAGCCCGTGGCCACAACGAGACTTTGGAGTTCATCACTCGTCATGCTTACCGCCTCGACGAGTGTCAGCACTTCATCGTGAAGTTGCCGCCAGCGGGGCCCACCCCGCGTAATGAGCCAGAGTCCCCCATCTGCGCCTGCGACAATCCCATCGGCGAAACGCGTCAGACTATTCAGCGAATGCTCGTAGGGCCCGGAGCCACGCCACATGGCACCCGGGCGTCCCAACCATAATCCACTCTGAGTTGCTGCGAGCCAATCTCCATTATCCCATTCAGCCACCCAACGATTGGACTCATTAGATTCGTTGCCTGGGCCGCTCCCCTGCGCCTTCATCAACAGCGCACCTCCCTTCCCGTGTTATCCACTAAAATGGTTGTCAGATCGCCGCCTCACCCGTTTCACCCGTGCGGATGCGGACCACGTCCTCGACGGGCAGAACGAAGACCTTGCCGTCGCCAATGTTGCCCGTATTGGCCGCTTCTTTGATCGCATCAATCGCCCGCGCCGCAATGCTGTCGCCGACGACGACCTCAATCTTGAGCTTTGGCGTGAAATCGATGTTGTATTCGGCGCCACGATACACCTCTTTGTGCCCCTTCTGACGGCCGAAGCCTTTCACCTCGCTCACGGTCATTCCCATAATCCCAAGAGCGCTGAGTCCCTCTTTCACCTGTTCGAGAGCGTTGGGACGGACGATACATTTCAGCAGTTTCATAGTCGCTGTCCTCGTGGTGTGGTTCCGCGTGCCATGACGCGCCGATTCGCGCGCATCTCACACCTCGGAGTAATACCCTTGCTCGTTGTGTAATGAAATATCTAATCCGCGTTCCTCGTCATCTTCTGCCACACGTAGACCGATGACGGAATCAACGATCTTGAGCAAAACGAAAGAGACGATGCCAGCGTAGAGGATGGTGATCACTACACCCACCAGCTGCGCCCACAGCTGGCTTGCAATGGTCATGCCCTCCGCAAGTCCCTGTCCGCCGAGTGACTCGGCGGCGAAGGCACCCGTCATAAGGGCACCAACGATCCCACCTACTCCATGCACGCCAAAGGCGTCGAGAGAGTCATCGTAACCCAGTTTGTGCTTGAGGCTGGTGGCACCCCAGAAACAAGCGACGCCAGAAACGACGCCGATCGCCAGAGCACCCATGGGGCCCACACTACCAGAAGCGGGTGTGATGGCAACCAAACCGGCAACGGCGCCGGTGACAACACCCAGCACGCTCGGCTTCCCGTGCTGAAGCCACTCGACGAGCATCCAGGTTACCGCCGCTGTTGCTGTCGCGATCTGCGTGACCAACATCGCCATGCCCGCCGCACCATTGGCGGCAAGGGCGGATCCCGCATTGAATCCAAACCAACCAACCCACAGCATGGAAGCGCCAATGACGGTAATCACCAGACTGTGGGGTGGAATAATTCCGGGATATCCACGACGCTTGCCGATCACGAGAGCCGCCACCAGCGCGGCGATGCCGGCATTGATGTGGACGACAGTGCCACCGGCAAAATCAAGAATTCCCTTGTCCCAGAAATAGGCACCATCACCACTCCAGGTCATGTGGCATATGGGTGCGTAGACGGCGGTCGACCACAGGATCATGAACAGCATCATGGCCGAGAACTTCATTCTCTCTGCAAAAGCACCCGCGATCAGAGCGGGCGTAATGATGGCAAAGGTCATCTGGAAAGTGACGAAGACCGTTTCGGGGACGGTACCCGTCAGCGCCTCTATTCCTACCCCCGCCAGGAACGCCTTGCCAAAGCCTCCCACAAAGGAACTCAGATTCACGACACCCGCTTCCATGCCGCTCGTGTCGAAGGCGAGGCTGTAGCCCCAGAAGACCCACACAAGGGTCATCACACAGGTAAGGGCAAAGCACTGCATCAGAACAGACAGCACATTCTTCGCCCTGACCAGTCCGCCGTAGAAGAGAGACAGACCTGGGATGGTCATAAACAGCACCAGTGCCGTCGCTGTGAGCATCCAGGCCGTATCGCCTGAATCGAGTCCCTCACTGGCCATGACAGGCTGCGGGTAGAAAAGTGCAGCAAGGATGGGCAGTGCTCCCATCAGAAGCAGCCAGCTGCGTGGTGACCAATTCAGTGGAATGCGCATTACGTGGCCTCTCCTGACCAAACCGAATGGTGGCGAGCGTGATCTGTCGCACAGAAGGTGGATGTATATGACACGAGAGCGGGTCTCACAAGTTCATAGATCGAAGCGGTAGGCGGCCTTCGCATTCTTCCACCAAATGTTCTCCTCCAGATCGGGGTGTTCCCCGACGAAGGCTTCTACGGCGCCCACAACCGTAGCTAACGACGCGGCACGTTCGCACACCGGCCAGTTGCTGCCAAACACGAGACGCTCACCACCGAATGCATCCAGCAGAGCGGCGAAGGTCGCCTGGTAGTGCTGCGCATCGGTGGGGGCTGGTTGCTCAGTCGACAACTCGACGAATCCCGAGACTTTGACATACACCTGCGGGTGGGAGGCCAGCTGTCGCATCCATTCCACCCACTCCGGATCAGGCGCTGCACCGTCTATGGGCACGTGAGCGACATGGTTCACGACGATTCTCAGATCCGGATAAGCCGCTGCGATCCGTGCGACACCAACAACCTGCTGGCGACCACGGATCAGGACATCGAGTGTCAGATCTCGACTTGCCAGTGCACCCACTGCCGCATCGACGGCAGCTGATTCCGCGTCAAAGTGGCCACCGCCAAAGCGCAGCCCGAGGAACAGTGGGTGATCGGCGTGGTCGTCCAGCTGCGATGCAAAGTCGTCCCCCGGATCGATATGGCCGATGAACCCAGCGATCCAGGGCTCCTTTTCGCCCAGATCCAGAATCCAACGATTGTCTTCGACCCAGGCGCTTGCCTCAACAACGACCGTACCCGTGATGCCGCAAGGCTCGGCCAATGCCCGGTGGTCTTGTGGAAGACATGTCCTGTACAGCAGCTCGTTGTCAGCCGGTGGCCAGGGAATTCCCTGATCACGAGTGGGATCATAGAAGTGGGTATGTGTGTCAATACGAATGGTCACTGGCGTGCTCCTTGTTGCAACCGGGTATCAGTGTGCTTCCAACCATGTGTCAGCCGTACCCATCTCGATGACAATGGGCACCTTCATCGGAATCGCCGTGCTCATCGCTTCTTCAACGACCTGACGGACCTCTTCTTCTTCCTCGCGATAGAGGTCGAAGACAAGCTCATCATGCACTTGTAGCAGCATCTTCGTCTTCCATCCGCGGCGAATTTGCTCCTGCTGGATGGTGATCATGGCGACCTTGATCATGTCCGCGGCGGTGCCCTGAATGGGCGAGTTGATGGCATTGCGCTCGGCGGCGGAGCGAATGTTGCGATTGCGTGAGTTAATGTCCCGCAGGTAGCGTCTGCGTCCCAGCAACGTCTGCACAAATCCGTTCTCCCGGCAGAATTCGACCGTTTCATCCATGTATTTCCTGACACCGGGATACTCCTCGAAATACTGTTCGATCATCTGTTGTCCAAGATTCCGCGGGATGCCAAGACGCTCAGACAGACCAAAAGCTGAAATTCCGTAGATAATCCCGAAGTTGACGGTCTTGGATTGCCGCCGCATGTCTTCGTCCACCATCTCCGGTGGCAGCGAATAGAGACGGCTCGCCGTGACGGTATGAATGTCCTCGTCATTTGTGAAGGCCTGGTTCATGCGCTCATCACCACAAATCTCGGCGATGATGCGCAGCTCAATCTGTGAGTAATCGGCTGCCAGCAGGGTCCATTCGGGGCCCTCGGGCACAAAAGCGCGGCGGATCTCCCGGCCTTGCTCGGTTCGAATGGGAATATTCTGCAGATTCGGATTGCTTGACTGCATCCGACCCGTCGCCGCCACGGCCTGCTCGTAGTGTGTATGCACACGGCCCGTACGCGGGAAGATTGCCCCGGGTAGCATGTCCAGATAGGTCGACTTGAGTTTCGTACACAATCGATAGTGCAGGATCTGACGAGCGATCTCGTGTTCATGCGATAACCGCGTCAGCACCATCTCATCTGTCTTGTACTGCTTTGACTTGGCCGTCCTGCGAGCATTGGGATCCAGTTGCAGCTTCTCGAACAGGATCATGCCCATCTGTGAGGGAGAATTGAGATTGAATGGTTCTCCCGCCAGTTCCTCTATGCGCTGCGCCGACGACTCGATCTGCGTCGCCAGATCATCTGAGATGAGCTTGAGACAAGCAGCATCCACACGAATACCTGCCAATTCCATCTTGGCCAACACCGGAATCAGCGGTGCTTCGACCTCATCATAGAGCTTCCGCTGTTCACTCTCGTCGAGCAGTGTCCGTAGGGCCGCCGCCAACTGCAGGGCGATGTCTGCATCCTCCACGGCGTATTCGGTCAAGGCCTCCACTTCGACCTCACGCATGCTCTTCTGTTCGTCTCCCTTTGCACCAATCAGATCGGTGATAGGTATCGGACGATAACCAAGCAGGGCCTGTGCCAGATAGTCGAGACTGCGGCGCAGATCGGGAACGGCGAGGAAAGCTGCCACCATCGTGTCAAACAATGGCCCCCCCACCTCGATCCCCTGCCAGAGCAGAACGGTGATATCGTATTTGAGGTTGTGTCCGACCTTTTCTACAGACGCATCCTCGAACAACGACCGGAATTCCTCCAGAATCGCCTTTGCCTCGGTTGCCTGCTCTGGCAACGGAACATAGACGCCGTGTCCTGGTTCGAGAGCGATCGCAATACCCACAATTTCACAGGTTTTGGGATCCAGACTCGTCGTCTCCAGATCGACAGCAAAACTCCCGCTCTCACGCGCCGCGTCGATCAGTGCCTGCCGTTCGTCCTGAGTCGACGCCGTCTTGTAGTTGTGCTCAACCTCAGCCAGGGTGCGGATTTCTCCGGCGTGTGCAGTATCCCCGCCGACGGCGACGCGCTGGACGACCATGTCATAGTCATCACCAAACAGACGCTGCCCCAGGGCATTGAACTCGAGTTCGGCGAACAGTCCCTTCAATGCCACATCATCTGCCGGTTTGCGGCGCAAATCTTCGATCTGCATCTCGAGTGGCACCTGTCGATCGATCGTCACCAACTGCTTGGACAGCAGCGCTTGATCATGGTGATCGATGAGCAATTGTTTGCGTTTTCCCTTGATCTCCTCGACTCGATCCAGCAGGGCCTCGACGGAGTCGAAATCGGCGATCAATTTCTGCGCCGTCTTTTCACCAATACCCGGGACGCCGGGGATATTGTCACTCGTGTCTCCCATCAAACCCATCACATCCACGACCTGGTCAATGCGCTCGACTTTCCACTTCTCCAGCACATCCTCAACACCCAGCAACTGCGGCGGCGCCGCCCCACGACCTGGTCGAAACAGGAACGTGCGCTCTGCTACGAGCTGTGCATAGTCCTTATCAGGGGTGATCATGTACGTCGTGACGCCGGCCTTTTCCGCCTGCGTCGCCAGTGTTCCGATCACATCATCCGCTTCCCAGCCGTCGATCCGCAGCACGGGAATCTGGAAGCCTTCACAGACCTGGATGACATATGGAAGCGCGATGCCCAGATCCTCAGGCATCTTGTCGCGCTGCGCCTTGTATTCGGCGAAGGCCTCGTGCCTGTGTGTGGGTTTCGGCGTATCGAACACGGCCGCAACATGCGTCGGGTCGAAGCGTTCGATGATCTCCAGCAGCGTGTTGGTGAAGACCAGGGGCGCCGACGTATTGATGCCTTTGGCATTCATGGTCGGATTGTTGATCAGTGCAAAGTGCCCTCGATAGGCCAGGGCCATGCCGTCAAACAGACACAACACCTTGCGATCTTGCAGTTCTAGCTCACCAGTGATACCGAGGGCACGGCTGGTGGCATCCATCGTTGTCATGAAGCAGAGCCGGATCGTGAAAGGTGGGTCGTGACGGCGGATCCTGATGCCCGACGCCCGGCCCTAAAGAACGCCCGACTGCGTACCGGATCAAGCGACTAAAAACTCCACACGCTTGCCGCTGCCGGCCAACCCGGCTTGGTTACCAAGGGTGTACGTGCTGCAGCGACTTTGAACAGGTGAGGAGTTAAGCGGTGGGAAAGCGTGACAAGAAGGCAAAAGACCCGGTGAAAGTGGCCGTCGGGCCCGGTGGCAGGTTGCAGAAAGATGGATACGAGAAGGAACTTCGACGACTGCAGACGCACCTGGTTCGGTTACAGGAATGGGTGCGCAACGAAGGCCTCAAGGTCGTCGTCCTGTTCGAGGGGCGAGATGCCGCCGGCAAGGGGGGCGTCATCAAACGTATCACTGAGCGTCTGAGCCCTCGAGTTGCTCGTGTCGTGGCCCTTGGAACACCCACCGAACGCGAGAAGACGCAGTGGTATTTCCAGCGCTATGTCCCCCACCTGCCCGCTGCCGGTGAGATCTGTCTCTTCGACCGCAGTTGGTACAATCGTGCCGGTGTGGAACGTGTCATGGGATTCTGCACACCCGAGGAGGTGGAGGAGTTCTACCGCTCCTGTCCGGAATTCGAAAGGACCCTGGCCCGTTCTGGCATCATTCTGATCAAATACTGGTTCTCCGTATCCGATGATGTTCAAGAAGCGCGCTTTCAGGAGCGCATGGATGACCCTCGCAAACGCTGGAAACTGAGCCCCATGGATTTGGAAGCTCGGGTTCGGTGGGTGGAATACTCCCATGCGAAGGACGACATGTTTCGCCACACCGATATCAAACAAGCTCCCTGGTATGTTGTAGACGCCGACGACAAGCGCCGCGCCCGTCTCAACTGTATTCACCATCTTCTCAGTCTTCTCCCCTATGAAGATCTGCAACCCCCCAAACTGACTTTGCCTGCTCGTCAACCAGATACGGGGTATGTCCGTCCCCCTCTGGACGAACAGACCTTCGTCCCGCAGGTCTACTAGGTTTGACAGAGTCTGCAGATCTGATCGTCGTTGGCGCTGGCAGCGGTGGATTCGGCGCAGCCTGTGCAGCAGCCCGACTTGGCTCGAAGGTTTTGCTGGTCGAAGCAGGAGAGGGTGTTGGTGGCACCAGCACCTGGGCAGGCGTCAACAACTGGGAGCCCGTCGCCGGCGCCACGAGCCTGCCCGCAGAGCTCTACGCAGCGCTGCTGCCGATGCGGGACACCAGCTTGCAGCGTCGACGCTGTGCCTACCACCCCGATCGCCCGTGGGGATGGTATGACCGTGATCCCGATAACACAGACTACCGCTACAGTCTGAGCCGCTACAGTGGCATGCCGATCACCTTCGAACCTCAGGCCCTCGATCAAGCGATGTGCACAATGCTTGCGCAGGCGGGATGTGAGTTGAGACTGCGAACGAGATTCGTAGATGTCGAGATCGATCAAGTCAGTCGACGCATCCGTGCCATCATCGTCGAGGATTCAGATGGGCAGCGACAGCGCCTGGAAGCGGATCGTTTTATCGACGCAACAGCCGACATCCATCTGGCACGAAGTGCTGGATGCGAGAGCCGCCTTGGCCCTGAAAATCCGACGGCCTACGGCGAACCCTCTGCCACTGACGCAGAGGGGCTGGTTCTGAACAATGCCAGTCCGTGCTATCGCATCACCCCACTGAAGAAGTGTGAAGGTGCCGTCATCGAGCCCTGGCCCGATCAAGTCGATCGCAGCATCGACGATCTGCGTCCGGTCACCAGTATTCGCACCTATCCAAATGGCGATCTCAACATGAATCCCCTGCACTTGATGACGGGTGCAGAGGCTCTTGAATTAGGCACAGATGCACACGATCTCGCCTTCCAACGGGCGCGAGGACACTGGCACCTGCTGCAGACACGACACGGCTTCGATAAGTGGCGGCTGCAGTGGATGAGCCCTGTCCTCGGCATTCGCGAAACACATCGACTTGTAGGCCAGTATGTGCTGTGCGAGCAGGACCTCGACGCGGGACTGGCGAACCAGGACCATGAGGACATTGTCACCTTCGCCGATCACGCCATCGACTTTCATGGCTCGCGCCCTTCGCGACCGGTACCAAATGGCCCTTATGGTGTGCCCTTCCGTTGCCTGCTTCCCAAAGAGCTGGACAACCTGCTCGTTGCCTGCCGTGGGGCCAGCTTCAGCTCCATCGGAGCGTCGAGTTGCCGCTTGAGCCGAACCATGATGATGCTGGGGCAAGCAGCCGGCACGGCGGCGGCCTTATTCGAGGCAGATGTGCCATGGGGCGACGCAAACATGGAACGGCTGCGCAGGCAATTGGCGACAGATGGTGTCGCGCTGAGCCTGGAGGAGGGCTGGTTGGATGCGATGCCGGATCTTGACCCCATAGATCCTGAGTTGGTCGATGCCGGGGATCCCAGATTGGCTACAGACCCCGCTCTACCCTAGACCCAGGCTGCCATAGCGACCTACCACTGGAAGATGACACCAAGCATCGTCTTTTCGCGCTCATAGGCCATCTCATAGGCTTCAGCCATCCGCTCGAAGGGCAGACGGTGCGTGATCAGACGACTCGGTGCCAGGCCACGTTGCATCCAGCCCAGCGTGTGTTCACAGGTCCGCACCGCATCAAAGCGATCCCCAGACCTGGCTGGATATTGGTCTGCAGCCTGCCCCGATACAGCGATCAGGGAGATACCCTTACCGTAGAACCAGTCCATGGAAACGGGATTGAAGTCTAGTGGCGGCTCACCACGACCTGGTAGGGCAACGACCGAAACACGTCCCTCGGGTCGAACAATCTGGCAGGCCGTGCGCCAGGCGGGCCAGGGATTGGCTGTGAGGATGACCAGATCTATGCCGATGCCACCGGTGAAATCGTTGAGCTTCTCCTGTAGATCTTCGTCGTCCCACATGAACGCCGCATCGGCGCCTATGTCACGCGCCATCTGCAACCGCGTCTCATGGTTGCCAATGCCCACAACCCGAGCTCCCAGGTAGGGTGCCAGGGCAACGGCACCTAATCCCAGGACCCCGAGACCGACGACAGCAACAGCTTCCCCTGGCACATAGTGAGCCTTTCGATAGCAGAAGGCCGACAGCGTATACAGATGCGACCAGACGGCATCCTCTGACGAAACACCCACGGGGACCCGAACCAACCCCTGGCTCTCCTCAGCGACGTATTCAGACTGATGTGGTTGTCGGGATACGACGCGATCGCCGATAGACAGACCCGTGACCTGTTCCCCTGTCGCCACGACAATGCCAAGATTGCTGTCCCCAACCCAGCGCGGATAGTCAGGGGCCCCGGCGACGGGCTCCGCACCCTCGTAGTTGCCGCGATCTGTGCCGATCTTAAAGGCTGATACCTGCGTCTGCACGTGCACCTGTGTGGGACTCAGGTTCGTATCGAGGGGATGTTCTTCGATACGCAGGTCACGTGGTCCATGGAGCATAGCGATCTTCATCAGTTATCTCTATCGTGGATCGCCGACACGCCAGCGATGCGCCTCGACGCCCTCCATATTCAGTTTTACCCCAAGTCCCGGGCCAGTTGGCACAAGCAGCCGACCTTCTTCGACACGCAGCGGTTCATCGATGATCTCATCGCGCCAGTCGATGCCGGTGACAAACTCCATGGGCGCAGGATTCGGGATGGAAGCCTCCAGGTGGGCGGCGGCGAGAATGCCAATGGGGCCCTTGGTGTTGTGGAAGGAGATGGGCACATGAAAGGTGTCGGCAATGGCCGCAATCTTCTTAGCCTCCGTGAGACCACCCGAATACATCATGTCGGGCTGCGCAATATCGATCCCATCCAACTCCAGCAGGCGTCGAAACTGGCTCTTTGTGTTGAGTCGCTCTGATCCCATGATTGGAATTGAAATCTCCCGACGGATCTTCGGATAGGCTGTCAGATCATCTGGAGCGACTGGATCCTCATAGGCGAACAGGTCGAGATGCTCGAGTCGCTTGGCAAGGCGGATCGAGTTGGCCACGGTGAAGCGTCCGTGACAGTCGATAAAAAGCTTCGTCTCGGGCCCGACGGCATCTCGCACGGCCTCAAAATTGGCCTGCGTTGTGGCTGGATCGCCGTCGTCGAGATACGTATCCCAGTCCAATGCCGCCCGATCACGCCAGGAAGCTCCCCCCTTCAGGGCGAAATAGCCCTCTTCCTTCTTCTGTAGCGCCATCTCAGCCTGCTGCTGGGGCGTGGCACCACCAAAATGCGTGTAGACATCGACCCGATCGCGGAAGGCACCACCGAGTAGCTCGTAGATCGGCAGTCCAGCCACCTGGCCTTTGATGTCCCATAGGGCGATATCGATGCCAGCCATCGCGCTCATCCACACGGGGCCTGCCATACGCCAGATTCCACTGACGGAGGAGCGACGATAGATATGATGCCAGATCCACTCAATCCTGCTTGGATCCTGACCGATCAGTTCGGTCTTCATGTGCTCTACTGCTGCACAGACGACGGGTTCCTTCTGTGAATAGGTCGCCTCACCCAGTCCAATGAGTCCGTCGTCAGTGTGGACGCGCACAATCGTCCACTTGCGTCCCGGGGAGTTGATCATCAGCGTGTCGATATCGGTGATCTTCATTCAGATGGCCTCGCAGGCGCCGATAAACTCAGACGCCGTGGTGGTGTAACCGATCAGGTGCTCGAAATTGCGCAGAGTAATACGATTGATCCATCCCCCTTCGGGCAGTGACTCGTCGACCGTATCAGGGAATTCGATCGTACCCGGTGGATTGGAGCAGTCCCGCAGCAACACGACACGATAATTTCGGCCCACTGCTTCGGCGCATGTGTAGTGCAGACAGGCTCGTCTGGAGTAGCCGACGACAAAAAGCGTGCGAGTGCCCCAGCTACGCAGGTGCTGATCCAGGAAAGTGTCGTGGAAACCGGACCAGATCCATTTCGGAAAATTCGGCTCCGAGGGGCCCGGCGCGACCTCCGCCAGATACTCAGGTTTGTAGTCGGGTCCAAGACCGCGCCAATGATCCATCACATTGCTGTCATCGGCATACTTGGTCTTGCTCCAGAATTCGCCAACGATGTTGCCAGGATCCGCCACCAAGCGCAGATCATTGTGTACGTAAGCGACCCGCAGCGAGGCCGCACGAGCCGCTGCCAGCGCTGGCGCGATAAACTGCTGCGTCGTGGCGTTGGGTGCGGTTCCATCTACGTCCACCAACAGAAAAGCACTCTCCTCCAGCGACAGATTGAGCGTTTCATAACCATAGTCGTAGCCACCTGGATAGTCTTTGTAGTAGCGCACAGGTATGTCGATTTCAGCCACAGAGCCTCCCTCAGTATTCGTTGCCAAAGATGTTGCGAGAAGGGTAGCCTGCCTGTCCAGCAAGAGCAATGGTTCTCTGAATGCCTCGTCAGGACAGGCGGCCAGTACCCTGGTTGTGGGCTGGCCGGTATCGTGCGACTATTCTCAGCCGTCCGCTTTCGATCACATCCGACCAGATCACCACGACTAGGCCACGACCTGACCCTTCTTGGAGCATGACAGATGACACCCCATCGCATCAGCCTTCTTGGCGCCGGATTTATCAGTCGCTTCTACACGACGACTCTGCATCAGGGACGCGGCACCGATCGTGTTCACACCGTCTATTCGCGCTCCGAGGAAAGTGCTTCGGGTCTGGCCAGCGACTTCAATCTGCCGCGCTACACGACCAACATGAAGCAGGCAGTAGAAGACCCCGACACCGATGTCGTCGTCATCGGCTTACCAAATGACCTGCATGTCGAAGCCGTCTCCATGGCCGCAGCGGCGGGCAAAGCCGTGCTGTGCACGAAACCCCTTGGGCGCACGGCGGCAGAGGCGAAACGGATGCTGTCAGCCGTCGAGTCGGCCGGGGTCTTCGCCGGGTATTTGGAGGACCTCGTCTATCCACCCAAGACGCTCAAGGCGATTGCGTCAGTAGAGGCGGGAGCCCTCGGACAGATTCTGTGGGTTCGCTCCCGCGAAACACACCCTGGACCACACTCAGACTGGTTCTGGGACGTGGAGCGAGCCGGTGGTGGAGCCATGATCGACATGGGGTGCCATTGCGTCGAGATCATCAGGAATTTCGTCGGCAAACAGAACCGACCCGTGGAAGCGATGTGCTGGAGTGACACCCTCGTCCACCCCGTCACAGCTGAAGATCATGCGATCGCTCTCGTGCGTTTTGAGTCTGGTGCGATGGGTCAGATCGAAGTGAGTTGGGCCTTTCGTGGTGGTATGGATCTTCGCGATGAAGTATCGGGCACGGAAGGCACCATCTGGCTGAATCACTGGCTGCGTACTGGCTTTGAAATGTTCACCGCTGCCGGTCAGGGCGGCTATGTCGCTGAAAAGGCGGAGCAGGACACAGGTTGGCTCTTTCCGGTGGGAGATGAAGCAGGCGAACTGGGTTACACGGATATGTTCAATGACATGTTTGCCGCAATGGATGAGGACCGCGCACCACGAGAGACCTTTTGGGATGGCTATGTTGTGAATGCCGTCACCGATGCCTGCTATGCGTCTGCCAAGAGCAAGCGCTGGGAGCCGATCGAAATCGATGGTTGGCAAGATGGCGAAACGAGACACATTCGCGATTCGATCCCGCGCCAGCAGATCGGGGGTCTCGAGCTGATCAAGGAAGAGGTGATGCCGGATGGAACGACCAAGCGCCTCCTGCACGACCCGAAGACGGGACGCGTGACGCAGCAGGTCGACTAGTTCTCACTCGACTGCGACGAGTAACACGTCAAAGGTCAGGGTTGCATTCGGTGGAATCGTCCCCCCCGCTCCGGTCTGACCATAACCCAGCGCTGGAGGAATCACGAGTCGTGCTCGTCCCCCCTGGCGCAGCAGGGCGATCCCTTCGTCCCAACCCGCGATCACTCGGCCTTGCCCCAGAAGAAACCGGAAGGGGCCACCGCGTGGATATGAACTATCGAAAATCGTCCCGTCATCGAGCATTCCCGTATAGTGGACGGAAACGATGCTGCCACGGCCTGGTAGTTTGCCTGTTCCGTGCTCTACGTGGATCACGGTCAGTCCAGTCTCAGTGACCAACGCCTCCGCTCCCTCAGCAATCTCCCAGATCCCCTCGGCAACGACGGCGGCTGGACTTGTGGGCGCATCTTCGTCACACCCACCCAGAGCGAGACACAGCAAGACACTGACAGCCAGCCGCCCCGTGCGCCACCGTGAGATTTCGATCGTGGCGCCAGACACAGTTCGTGATAGCGTCATAGTCGGTGATTCAACCGTAGTCCGGAGTCGACGGCACGAATTGCGACGACCCAACCAGACGTCGCGTCGCAGTAGGCGAGGGCGCCATCGTCCCAGGCACACAGACCGTGGGGTTCCGGTTCAGAGGTTGGGATCGTGATTCGGTCCAGTTCGCTGCCATCATCAACAGACAGCAGGACGATGACCCGTTCGCTGGTATGGATGACCCAGACGCCCGTCTCGGTACGAACCACACCATGAGCGCGTGTATAGGGTAGCGGAATGACACGCTGTGTAGACCAGTCCTTCGTCCGCACCTGCGTCAGCGTCTTCTCCTTCAACGTGGTGATCCAGAGATGACCCGGGTCCACGTGGTCGTAATCGATTCCATGCACGCCACCACCAGTGGGCACAGGACGTCTCTGCAGCGTAGCCCCCGTGTCGGGGTCGACCTTGAAGATCTCTCCGATACCCGGCTGGGCGTCGACTTCCCGTGCTTGTCGCCAAAGTGTCGCTGCACAATTTGCCGCCAACCAGAGCCCCTCTTCGCCAATGGCCATGCCGCTGGTATTGGATGAGTCACTGGGGATCTCACGCTGACGAAATGTGACGCCGTAATCACCTGCGGGACCGATGTCTACCAGAGCCAGTCTGTCAGAGATCTGATCTGCGATCCACACGCCTGAGTCGACGCGCTCCAGTGCGTTGGGCACCGCATAGGGTGCCCGGAAGAGCTTCTCGAATTCCACGTCCATGTCAGTTTCCTCTCACGTCAGATTGGCGCATTTCGTGCTCCTGCAGCGAGCGATTCACACGTTCATCGTCCCACCGTTCAAAGCGTGAGAACTCACCCTTCGTGCCGTCGCGGAAGGGCGGATTTTCGCTACTGGTGTAGCAGCAGATCAGTGCCCAACGCGGATCGCAACTCCGGTTCGCGTCCGAGCGGTGGAGTAGATTGCTGTGAAAGAACAGGACGGTCCCGGGCGTCATCTCGCAATACACCCTCTCAAAGCGATCTTCAACGGCGGCGATGCGATCAGGATCTGCTCCCGTTTGGTCGCCTGCCCGACCATGCTCCAGGCGCCCCATTCGATGTGACCCCTTCAACACCTGCAAGCAACCATTGGTCCTGTGCGCTCGGTCGACGGCGATCATGCAACTGGCCATGTCTGGATACAGGAAATTCGCGTGCCAGTAGCCGAAGTCTTGATGCCATTCCCACGCGCCTCCCGTGTGTGGTTCTTTCATCATCATCTTGTGATGGTAGTGCGAGACTTCGCAACCCATCAGTTGCTCCATCGGCTCTACAATCGCACAACTGCGCGTGTAGGCCGCGTAGGCATCATCAGGCAATTCATGACGCAGAGACAGACGGCTCGTGCGCCCTTCCCGATCGAGTCGATCGTTGGCAATCGAGGCGAGTGCGTCATCGTCGCGTGCCACGCGTAGCAATTGCTCCATGTCAGCGCTGGGGAAGTAATCAGGCAGGAACAGGTAGCCCTCCCGAAGGTATTGCTCGACTTGCTCAGCTGTCAGCTTCATTGGCATCTGGTGACTCTCCCTTGCAGATCGCCAGTCCGTGCCGTGGTCCCGCTCCAAATGCCATTCATTTAGAATCTCGCAGTGCGACTTCACGTCCTGATTCGGCACTGCGCAGCATCGCCTCAAGCATTGACTGCACCTGCAGACCATGGCGCAGCGGCGCCGAGCAGGTATCGCCGTCCAGAATACAACCGACGAAGTGCGACGCAAGTGCTTGCCACGGGTCAGCTGCGTCCTGTTGTGAAAGCGCAACGCTGACATCCTCCTCGCGCCCTTGTGCATCCGTCGTGTATAGAGTCAGTGGCTGGAGACGAGCGCCCGCTTCGGTCCCAAACAATTCGATCTGTCGCTCCGCAGGCTGATGAGATGCCCAGAAACTCTCGATCTGCAGTCCCGACCCATCTGCAAAACGAATGAAGCCACCGGCGAAGTCGTCGGTGTCGAATTGCCGCCACACCTTACGCGGAGTCGGCCGCGAATAGCCCCGTCCCTTGGGGCCGAAGATGGCACCGGACACGCCCGATACGGTGACAGGCCGCGGATGTCCCATGATGGCCCATGCCGCATCGAGATAGTGGACACCCATGTCTCTGAACGCACCGCCGCCGGGCTGAATGAAGCCAAGATTCCACGCTGGGATGCCATTGCGGCGAACACTACGAGAACGTGCATAGTAGATATCGCCAAAATACCCCGCGCGGGCCTTGTCCTGCAGGTAACGATTCTCTGGGCTGAATCGTGTCGACAGAGACATCATGTTGACGACACCAGCCTTTTCCGCCGCCTTGACGAGACGCCGTGCCGGCGCCTCACCATCTGCCAGCGGTTTGGTCACCATCACATGTTTGTCACACCGCACAGCCTCAAGGGCAACAGGTACGTGCCACTGATTCGGCGTACCGACGAACACGGCGTCGATCTGAGGGTCACGACACATTTTGCGGTAATCTGTGTAGCGCTTGATGGGATCTCCCGCGACAGGCCCTGCCTCCAGCTCGCCTGCAAACTCTTCCATGCGATCGGGTTGTAGATCGCATAGCGCAACCACCTGGGCGCGAGGGTCTGCGTGCAGGGCGCGGCCATTGGGTCGACCGATGCCCATCCCCACAATGCCGACGCGAACGATGGCTGAACTCATTGGCTCTTCACACTCGCTGGCTTACCGGTTCGAGCCGACTCCCAGGCGGCCTCTGTCAGTTCGATCACTCTGAGCCCACAGACAGGAGGAACCTGGACCTCATCGCGCCCGTAGATAGCATCGACGAAGTTGCGATCTGGCGACGTGGCACCTGGCAGATTCGATGGCTCACTCGGTTCGGCACCAGCGGCTTTGTATGTCAGGTGACCATTGCGGATGTAAGCAGCCGCCTTGGAACCATAGATCGTTATATCCTCCCACATACCACCAGAGGGCGCATTGCCGATGACGGAGATATTACCGATCGCCCCACCCTTGAAGCGCAGACTCAGAGCTGAGTTGATGTCAACTTCTGATTCGAAATTCTCTACGTAGGCCTGCACCTCGTCGACGGCAAGTCCCGTCATCCACAGCACGATATCAAGTAGATGCGAGCCAGAGTCATTCAATTGCCCACCGCCAGACAAAGACAACTTCTGGCGCCAGAGTCCCATCGTTCCGCGATACCAGCCCTGGTCCTGCATGGCCGAGACAAACTGAATTTCTCCCATCTCCCCACAGGCAATCTGATTGCGCAGGTAGCGGTAAATTGGCTGCAGGTGACGCTGGTAGGCGACCATCAGAATTCTGTCGGCCTTCTGCGCATGAGCAATCACTTTGTGCGCATGGTCAACGGTGCAAACCATCGGTTTCTCGGTCAGTACGTGGAGCCCACGATCCAGTGCGTCCGTAATCTGCTCAAAGTGCAGTGTGTGGGGAGTTGAGATCTCGACGGCATCCATCTCCACCTGTTCCAACATCTGCTTGTGATCAGAAAAAGTGGGTATGTCGTCTGGAAGGGTTGCATTGCGCTCTCGAGCGCGCTCAAGACTTGCCGCACTGGGGTCACACAAGGCCACAACCTGAGCATCTGCCATCTCATGGATCCGACCGATGTGCCCTGAGGCATTGCCGCCACAACCGATGAATCCTACGCGAATACGTTCCATCTGGCTCTATCTCTCTCGTTTTTGTCTGACGAATATTCGGGCTCAATATATCGGCGCGGACACATCTCAACCACCCGCGCCCGATGAACAGAGCTGCGCTCAAGCGAAACCAAGGAAGTATCCAAGAAAAGGGGCAGATGCCATCCGGCACCTGCCCCATGCGAATCCTGCTGGTGTTCGTTTTACGTCGCTAACGGACGGTGGCGCCAGAGGCCAACTGCTTATCGGGTTCCACGAGGGCCAGATTGCCGTCGTCGTCCTCCGCCGCAAGGATCATTCCCTGCGAGACGATGCCACGTAACTTCGCAGCCTTGAGATTCGTCACGACGACGACGCGCCGCCCGGCAAGATCAGCGGGATCATAGAACTGGGCTATCCCACTCACGACTGTGCGAGATTCCTCGCCAACTCTCAGCTCTATCTTGAGCAGCTTGTCCGTCTTCGGCACAGCTTCAGCATTAACAACCTCGGCGACCCGCATTTGCACACGGAAGAACTCATCAATACTGATCTCCACCTCGTCGGCAGATACATCCGAGGAAGGACTGGTCTTCTTCTTTCCCTTCGCCTTCTGCGACTTACCTGCCGCAGCCTTGCCGGCGGCCCCTGAGTCTGCCTCAGATTCAGGCACCTCCGCCTTCGGAAACAGATTCTCGGCCTCTGGGGGAATCTGTGCACCCACCGGTGCCAGCCCCCACTGTTCGGCAGCTGCCAGATCTCCACCTTGCAGGGATAGACTCTGGCGCAGCTGTTGAACTTTTGTGGGAAGAGCCGGCTCCAGCAGAATACTGACGATGCGCAGGCCCTCGACACAGGTGTACAGAACCGTACCAAGTCGCTCGCTACCGTCCTCCTGTTTGGCCAGTTTCCATGGCTCCTCGTCGTTGAAATAACGATTGAGGCGGCGCACGAACTGCATGACCTCTTCCAATGCTGCCCAGAAGCGAAGTTGGCCAACCAACTCCGATACCTTCGGTGTCAGCGAGATCCCCTGGTCGACAATCTCCTGCTCCGTGGCAGTCGGCACGGGGGCCGGCAGTGTGCCGTCATGGTGCCGCAGCAAAAGGGCCCGCACACGTGACACGAGATTCCCTAAGTCGTTGGCCAGATCCGCGTTGTAGCGACCAACAAGAGCCGCTTCGCCTATGGAACTGTCCTGACCGTAGGGCACGTCCTTGATCAGATAGTAGCGGACCGCATCAGGACTATATCGCTGCGACAACACAAAAGGATCGACGACATTCCCGAGAGACTTGCTCATTTTCTGGCCATCGGGGCCCATCAGGAAACCGCCCACATTCAACCCCGCATACAATGGTGCTCCCATGGCATGCAACATCGTCGGCCAGAAAATGGCGTGCGTCTTGAGGATGTCCTTACCGATCAGATGGCGCGCACTCGTCCAGTAATGCTGATAGCGGTCGCCATCTGCATAACCAAGGGCTGACACATAGTTCAGCAGCGCATCGAACCACACATACGTGACGTGTTTGTCATCCCACGGCAAAGCAATCCCCCAAGGCACTCTTGTTCTGGGACGTGAGATTGACAGATCCCCTATCGGTTCGGATAGGATCGATAGCACCTCGTTGGCGTAGCCGACAGGTCGGATAAAGTCGGGTGTGTCACGAATATGGGCGGCGAGCCACTCACGATGCTTCTCCATGCGAAAGAAGTAGTTCCCCTCGCGGCGAGTCTCAGGTACCGCGTTGTGATCTGGACACTTGCCGTCCACTAACTCGCGGTCCGTCAGGTAGCGTTCGCAGCCGACGCAGTAAGCACCCTCGTATTCGTCGTAGTAGATATCGCCCTGGTCATAGACGGCCTGCAATACCCCGCTCACGACGTCTTTGTGACGCGTTTCAGTCGTGCGGAGAAAGTCGTCATTTGAGATTTGCAGCACCTTCCATGCGTCGGCGAATTTACCTGCCAAGCCATCCACATAGGTCTGCGTCTCCACGCCGGCCTCCTGAGCGGCTTTGTGGATCTTCTCTCCGTGTTCGTCAGTCCCCGTCAGGAAGAAGGTGTCATCACCAGCCAACCGGTGAAAACGGACGAGAAAATCGGCCACAACCGTCGTGTAGGCGTGGCCCATGTGTGGTTCGCCATTGACGTAATAGATTGGCGTCGTGATGTAAGTCGGTTTTGTCATTGTTCGTCTTGTTTCGCTCTCATGTACCAGGTGAGTCCAGCTATTGCCAAGCCGGTCCGATCGTAAATCATGTCAAGCGGACGATCTCGTCCTGAAGTGGTGTCGTGACGATCGGCCCTGCCTTCGGATCGACGTAAACATCGACCTCGAGGCGCACGCCAAAGTCGTCGGGCAGATAAATTCCAGGCTCGATCGTGAATCCCGTATGCGGGAGTAGCAGGCGTGTATCGCGGCTCTCGAGATCGTCGAGATTGACCCCCATTCCGTGGATCGCCGGCCCAGGAGAAAGGCTGTGACCTGTTCGATGAACGAAGGCCTGCCCATATCCGGCCTGATCGATGTGATCTCTGGCCAATCGGTCCAGTTGCCAACCTGCAGTCGACTCCCCCGCCTGCCATGCACGTTGCATTTCTTCAATTACTAGATCGCGGGCGCGGCGCACGATGTCAAACACCTTTTGCTGGTGTCGACTCGGGGTTCCGGCACACGCAACCCAGGTGATGTCCGCGTAGACATTCTGGTCGCCAGGCACGCGAGCCCACAGATCGATCAGCAGCCAGTCACCTTGCTGAATCAGCGTCGGCGCTGTCGCGGACGGTGAAAAATGTGGATCTGCCGCATGACCATTTACACCAACAATGGCCGGGTGGTCCGTCTCAAATCCCTCAAGTTGCTCGCTGATTCTGCACTGTACTTCATATTCGTCGCAGACGTCGCCGGTGGACAGCCTCTGTCGAACAAATTCGAAGGCGTCTTCCATCGCCGCAGCGACAGCAATCGCGGCACGATGGTGTCCAACAACAGCGGCCTCATCCCAAGTGGCAAGAACACCTTGCAACAAATCCGCAGAGGAGACAGGTTCCAAACCAAGGGCCCTGAGCATCTCGATTGTTCCTGCGTCGACCCAGGAAACCGTTGGCAGTTCACCCATGGGGGAATACTCCATGGCAACTCGTCGTGCCGGGCCGAGGGCCTGCCGGAAGGCCGCCTCCAATTCGCCGCGACTGCCGTAGGTGATGACGTCGAGCCCGTGCTGTGCGAATCCTCCGGCTTCGATCGCGTGACAGATCAGACGAGGAGACTCGTACGCAGGAATCACCAGAGCAACGCGCCGGGTTGCCATGGGCAGTGTTTCAGGTGCCGGCAACAGTCTCGGCAAGACGGGATTGCTGCCGCGAAAATCGTGGATCAACCACGCATCGAGACCCGCTTCGGGAAGCAGAGACTGTGCTCGAGTTAGCAGCTCAGACATCGGTGTCCTGTCCTCAGATCCAAGATTGTAGATAACTCCCTGTCACGGACGCCGCACAGGCGGCGATGTCCTGCGGTGTGCCATGGATGACCACTCGGCCACCGGCATCACCTGCCCCCGGTCCCAGATCAAGGACGTAGTCACTGGCGGCAATCAACTGCAGATTGTGTTCCACGACGATGACCGTATTGCCTCGATCCACGAGACGCTGCAGCAATTCAACGAGATAACCGACGTCATGAGGATGTAATCCAGAGGTTGGCTCATCCAGAATGTAGACTGTTCCGGCCATCATTGGGCGACCAAGATCGGCGGCGAGCTTCACTCTCTGTGCCTCGCCACCAGAAAGTGTACTGGCCGATTGCCCGAGCACGAGATAGTCGAGCCCAAGATCCGCGAGCAATTGTAGTCGCCGCGACGCCTCCGGAATCGCAGCGAACAATTCGCCTGCCTGGGCAACATCAAGATCCAGAATATCGGCGATCGAGTGCTCGCGAAAGCGCACTTCAAGAACCTCCCGGCGATACCGCCGCCCACCACAACTTGCACACACAGCCGTGCCGCCAGACATCATGAGACCATTCGTATCCTGGCCACTGCCATCGCAACTGGGGCAGGCTCCTTCGCTATTGAAACTGAACTGCCCCGCCTTGTAGCCACGCAGACGGGCTTCCGGTAGCTCACTGTAGAGATTGCGGATAATACCGTGGAGCCCCGTATAGGTGGCCGCATTGGATCGTGGACTACGACCAATCGGTGACTGATCGATGGCGACGACGCGTTCGATTTCGTCGTCTCCCGTGCACGTATCGAAGCCGAGAGGCAGACGCTCCCCTCCTTGATGACGAGCTGCGAGCAAAGGGAACAACGTATCATGTACCAGAGTGCTCTTTCCAGAACCAGACACACCGGTGACGGCCGTCAGCAGCCCGAGAGGGAACTCTACATCGATCTGCTGGAGATTGTGCCCCGCAGCGCCTGTCAAGGTGAGCCAGCCTGAAGATCCCGCAGTCCGTCCTCTGCGCGTCACCGGCTCACGACTGGCAGGGTTCAGATACTTGGCTGTCGCCGTGTCCTGAGACAGTTGTGCGGGTGAGCCCACCGCGACGCATTCGCCGCCATGACGACCTGCTCCGGGCCCCAGTTCCACGACCAGATCCATCCCCGCAATCAGTGCCGGGTCGTGTTCAACAACCAGGACGCTGTTGCCCTGTGCGCGCAGATCAGCCAAACACTGCAAGAGCCGTTCAGCGTCGCTGGCATGCAGGCCGGCACTGGGTTCATCAAATACATACAGGACCTGCGTGACACCAGAGCCCAGGGCGGCCACAAGTTGCACGCGCTGGCGTTCACCTGCTGAGAGTGAATCGGCTCGACGATCGAGAGAGAGGTATCCCAGTCCAAGGTCGATGAGAGACTGCGCGCCTCGTTCGATCGCTGCAAGCAAGGGCGCCGCGACAGGGGCATCGTCGGCTTCCAGAACCCAGTGGTGAATCCGCTCCGCGAGGCCGACGAGAGACTCACCCGCCAACATGTCAATGCTATCCCCCTGGATTCGTACCGCTCGCGCCGCCGCACTCAACCGTGTCCCCTGACACTGAGGGCAGGGCGTATCTATGGTCGAGTGCGCATCGAGCCACACTCGTAACTCATCGCTTGCTTGTGCGCGTAGTTGCAGCAACACTCTTCGCAAGCCGATGAACCCGCCTCGACGAGAATCCCCATCCCACAGAACCGAGATGTTTTCATCCGACCATTCTGACAAAGCTGCACCGGTCTCCACCTTGAGGCGTTTGCACAGGGCCTCTATCTGTGATTTCAACCGGGTCTGGGAAAACCGCTCAAAGAGTTCGTCGAGTGTGACAAGTGGACTCTCGCCGCCATTTAATAACCCCTCACCCACTACGGTGGCGGTCATGCCTGAACCTCGACACGCAGAGCAGGCGCCCTGCAACGAATGAAAGGAAAACAGCGCCGACGTGAGAGGCGGGAAAGACGTGCCGCAGTCGACACATGCTGGTCGCACGGCGAAACGTTGCTCGGCACCGGTATCGTGATTCAAGAGAACCAGCTTGCCCTCACCAACTTCCGCTGCCGCCTGCAGGGAACCCTTCAGGCGTCGACCGGTCTCGTTCTTTACAACGACACGGTCGACGACGACCTCCACCGCCATATCGATCAATTCGTCGACGTCTGCTTCTTCAACCAGCAGCGTCTTGCCATCGACTCGAAGCCGCCGGTAACCACGCTGCTCGATTTCAGCAATCCGCTGCGCCACCTGCTGCGCATCGTGAGCGATGTCCACGGGGGCCAATACCACGAGACGTGTACCCTCGGTGACACCTCTGGCGTGCTCGAGGACCTCCTCGAAGCGGTGGATCTGGACCAAGGCCCCACACGCCAGGCAATGGGCCCTGCCGATTCGGGCATAGAGTGAACGTAGATAGTCATAGAGTCCGCACAGAGTGCCCGCCGTCGCCCGCGCTGAGGGTCGCAGTCGCTGCTGGCCAATAGCGATCGCCGGTCGCAGACCGTCTATGCTCTCCGCCGCGGGCGGCGGCAGCCGTTCAACAAGAGCCTGGGCACCCGGCTCGGTCAGCAAGAAGCGGCGGCGCGCCTCCGCGTAAATCGTATCAAAAGCGAGGGTCGACTTGCCCGAGCCTGATACACCCGTCATGGCAATGAGCGCATCATGTGGCAAGTCGACATCCACACTGCGCAGATTGTGTTCGCTCGCTGCGCGCACCTCGATGGCGGGCCGCTGTGACAGGAGTTCACCTTGACACATACTCGACGTCCCGGTTATCTACGAGCGACGATGAGAACACGAGAATTTCGGTTCACGACGAACCTGAAGCGGTTCACGACGACCTGCAGGATGGCCATGTTCCGAAAAAGCGCACTATTGCTCACGATTCTGACCTTGCTCAACCCCGAGTTGGTTGCCGCACAACGCGGCGCCCGCGGCACAGCGGCGGAAGGGCGGGTTCTGTTTCATTCACCATCTCTGAGCACGAATGGGTTGGCATGTATCAACTGCCACAGCGACTTCGACGAAACGCGTGAGCCAGATGGTCGTCTTCGGGCCGGACACCCGCTCTACAATGCGACGATGCGTGCGACCTACTGGGGCCAGCAGGAAAATGACCCTGACCGCTATCAAAGTATCGGTGATGCCGCCGTTGTCTGCGTCGAGCATTTCATGCAAAACCCCGACAAGTTGACGGCAAGGCAGGTCGAGTCTCTGACTGAATATCTGAAATTCAAGAGTCCGAGACCGCTATCCGAACCACTCGCCCTTGCCCCCGCAGCAGACAAGACCGGGGAATATCTTGGTCACGATGGGGGCGATCGTATCCGCGGACGAGACCTATTCTACGCAACATGTCACGTTTGTCATCCGAATGCCAATGCGGGAATCGGCGTTGCCATCCCGCGATCCAAGGACCCGACTTTCTATGCACAGAAGGTGCGCGAAGGAGATGGCCTCGGCGCCGTCCTGAGTGGCCTGGATGCTAACGCCTTCACGCTGTCAGCGGGTGAGTATATGCCCTTCTTCGGCGCTGATCGGCTGACCAAGGTCCAACTTCGCGATATCATCGCCTATCTGCGAAGTCTTCCGGCTCAATAGGCAACTATTACGTAGTCTGAGCGAGTCATTCACGTCACGTTCCCCGATGACAGCAACTGCGGTGCACATTGCTCGCGCGCGTCATCGTATTCCTGCACCGAGTCGATTTCCGCCCAAGGCACATCGGCCATGTCCACGCCCGTCAGACGCCTGTCTTCGACGAGTGGACCATAGGCGGCCGTCGGAAACGTATCCAGCGCGTTCGCCTCGACCAATGACCTGACTTGCCCAGCAACCTGTTGGCCGTCGCCATTGCGCAGCAGGACGATTTGCGCACTCACAGCCTGGGTCGTTGCTGGGTCCAGTTGCTTACTAATCGCTTCCACACGTTGATGCTCATCCAACCGGACATTCATTTCCCCCGGCAAACGATCACGCTGTGCATCCACAGCGATTGCGGAGCCCTGGCTTGCCGCCAATCGCTGCAGCAGGCGTGCATCGAAGAGGATGTCGCAGTTACACAGGTAGGTTCCCGCCTGATCCCAGTCATCGAGCGCCAGGAACAGCGAATAGATGGAATTGGTCGTCTCCCAATTGGGATTCTCGACGTAGCCAATGCGCAGACCGTAGCGCGATCCGTCGCCACAATGCTCGCGGACCATCTGACTCAGATACCCGACGACGAGTCGAATATGATCGACACCAACGGCCGCGAGGGCTGTGATCTGATGATCGAGAAGGGTCCGATCCGCGTCGATGGGGACCAGGCATTTCGGGCGTGACAGGGTGAGAGGCCGTAAGCGCGTTCCTGCACCGGCGGCGAGGATTACTGCGTCCATGATTCGACTCGGATTCGGAGGTGGTGGTCAGGAACCCAATATAGGGGAGATATGAGGGCCGTCTATGCTTGGTTCTGAGTGTGTCAAACATGTCCTATCTCGTTGACCACACGTAGGTTAATGGGTATCTTAGTGCAGTTATCTCGGAGACGCCTCTGACGACAGTCCAAGACTTGCCTGACGCAGTCCAAGACTTGTCCGGGGCCCTTTTTTTCGTACATGATGGACGTCATTTGACGCGTCCGCCTCGCCGCGTGACCTGCAGACTTTCATATCCTGCGCGTGCGGCCGAAACTACCCCCCCCCGATGCCCAAGCGTTGCGAGTGCCCCCGTTGAAAGCCCTCATTCTGGCCGCCGGACGTGGACGAAGGTTGCTTCCTTACACGCGCCAGACGCCCAAATGCCTGTTGGCACTTGAGCCACAGGTGACCATCCTGCAGCGACAGATCTCATTGCTGTCGGCTGCCGGGGTTGATCGCATCGTGGTGGTGGCAGGATTCGGCTTTGACCAGATACGTGCGACCACGGCAGGCGATTCACGGGTGCGGGTCATGTACAACCCGTTCTATGCTGTCGCTGACAATCTCATCAGCTTGTGGGCGGCGCGTGGTGAAATGGATGATGATCTGCTCATCATCAATGGCGACAATGTCTTTCACCCGGATCTTCCCTCTTTTTTGTTGAAACCGGTCGCCGCCGATTGCCAATTGTTGGTGCAACAGAAGTTGGCTTACGACGACGATGACATGAAGGTCTGCATCCGCTCTGGTCGCTTACAGGCGATCGGCAAGGACCTGCCCGTACAACAGACCGACGCCGAATCTGTCGGTCTGCTGTCGTTTCGTGGACAGGGCGTGGCACAATTGCATGGCATACTAGAGGAAGCCGTGCAGAGCGAACGGGCTATGACCAGTTACTATCTGGATGGCATCCAGAGACTCGCCAGCAGTGGCATCGGCATCCAATGCGTCGATATCGGTTCCCTTCCCTGGGAGGATATCGATACACCTCAGGATCTTGCCCGGGTGCGCAGAAATCCTGGTCGTTTTGGTCCCCACCATGTAAAAAACACCACACTCACCTCCACGAGGCTCGCGTGAACACCGCCGGGATTCTTGCCTTCGAGGACTCCGCGCAGGGGCGTAAGATGGCGTCTACCTCCTTTGGAGGTCTGCGACTCTTGGAACGAGGTATTCGGACCATGGCCCGCGCCGGCGTGCGACGACTGCTCGTCATAACACCCGCCGAGTCGAACACGGCCATTGGTGCCGTGACCCGCAAACTCGATCTGGAACTTGAATTTGTCGCTTGGGGGCAGCAGGCGGACATGCACTTCAGTTCGGGCGAAGATGTCTTGTGCCTGCTTGGTGATCATGCGCACCACCACACATCCCTCAAACCCTTCGTCGCGGATGGCACGGGTGCGGATGACGTCGTGGTTCAGATCACCCCTCCAAGTCAGCAACTGGCACTACTGGTCCCAACGATCAACGCACAGACCTTGCAATTCGACGATGTCCAAGGGGCTGCTGTCGAAAAGGTCGACGGCGACGTCAGCACGGGTGCTTTTCTGGTTGATGGCGGACTGTCTCCACATGAAGTGGCCACCAGCGGTGCTTCCCTGACCGATTTTCTGCGTGTGCGCAGTGCCGGGAGAAGACTGCGTACCGCCACTGGGCAACCGCACCTGTGGCGGCGCGTCATGGATCGTTCTTCGGCACGAGCGGCGAAGAAGATGCTCTTCAGTCAGGTCACCAAATCGACGAGTGGACCCATTTCTCGTCATCTGAACGCGCGTCTATCCATTCCAATCAGCAAGGCACTCATCGAAACAGGGATTTCGCCACATATGGTGACCGTCCTGTTTGTGATGTCCACAGGACTCACGGCGGCATTCCTCATGTCCCACCCGCTCCCATACTGGCGTCTTGCTCTTGCTGGCTTTCTCTGGCATATGGCGGCAGTTCTGGATCGCTGTGACGGAGAAATTGCCAGAGTCAAGCTGTGCGAATCGCAATTTGGAGCCTGGTTCGACACGGTCACGGACAACATCGCTTACCTATGCGCCTACGCAGCCTTCTTAGTAGCTGTGACGAAATTGCATCCCGACCAGCCTCTGTATCTGTACGCCGGAATCTCAGCGGTTATCGCCATGCTCGTGAGCCTAGGCATCATGTACAACTATGCTCTTAGGACAGGCAACGGGTCGCTGCAGAAATATCTCGTCGGCTATGCGTCGCTACCACCCGAACGCAAAGGTGCTATGTACCGCACCCTCGAGAAATACTCCTTCGTTGCCAAACGCGATTTCTTCGCCTTCGTGCATTTTGTCTGCGCCGTACTCAATCAGTTCGAGTTGCTCTATCTGTATACGGTCGTAGGCCTCCACTTGCTCACACTTGGCGTCGTCATCTCGCAACGCAAGATGCTCGCTCACCACCACGAGCAGGATGAGCCAACCACCACACCAGCCGTTGCCGTTGCGGCGGCGCAGGACGGTCGATGAAGCTCCTGCGTCTATTGCTCCCGGCCCTTGGTCTGCTGCTGCTGGGGTATCTGGTTGGCACCTTGGGACTGGGCGACATTTTCAGCAGTCTTGCGGTGATGAAGTGGGCCTTTCCCGTTGTGCTGTTGCTGGCCAGCGGCTGGCATGTAACCAACTCCATTGCCTGGTCTTTTGCTTTTCCGACCGGTGCATTCCGACCCGGATTGCTGACGCTGATCCGCGCCAAGTTGGCCGGCGAGGCGGTCAACCAGTTGACACCTTTGGCCAATCTAGGCGGCGAACCTCTCAAGGCCTTTCTGCTGCGCCAGCAGTCTCCGACTTCCAGAGGCCTCGCCTCAGTCGTTATCAACAAGACGGGTCAGATTCTGACGGGACTCGCCTTCTCCACCATCGGACTGCTGCTGGTGGTGCTCCATTGGGAGCTACCACAGGCACTTCCCGCACCCGTGCAGGGCGGTCTGCTGGCACTGCTGTCTGTGGCGGCCCTGCTCTTGTGGGCCATCGTTCGCAAACAGCGACACATGTTCACGTCCCTGCTGAATTTCCTGAAGCGCTTCGGCCTGCACATGGAAGCGTTGGAAAGCCGCATGGCAAAAGCCGGCCGCATTGATGAGAACATCGCCCGCTTCTACCGCGAGTCGAAGGGGCGGTTCGGACTGGTCATGCTCTTTCATGCCGCAGGATGGATGCTGGGAGCCTGTGAGACCTATGTCATACTTCGGGCCCTGGGTGCCTCCATCGATTTCGACGTCGCTTTTCTGATCACCGCGCTGACACTGCTGATCAACAGTCTGTTCTTCTTCATGCCCTCCAACATTGGCGTCCTCGAAGGTGGTCAGGTGTTTCTGTTCATGACCCTGGGCCTCGATCCTGCCATGGGCCTTTCGCTGGGTATTACCAAACGCATGCGTAAGATCTTCTGGATCGGCCTCGGGTGGTTGTTTCTTACGCAGTTGAGTCGATCCTTCGGTGCCAGTGACCGTCTCCATGCCTCGGTCTCCGAGCCACAGTCCATCTCAGACTCAGAGGCCTCCTGATGATGAAGGGGCAGTCACTTCTTGCACGATCTGCACGATGGGCGACGATCCCCATATGTCTGCTCGCGGGGCTGGCTGAGGCACAGACATCGATCTATTCGTTGGATGATCTGATAGATCGAGCTCTCCGGCACAATGCCGAGATTCTTGCGGGGCGTGCAGATGTCGATGAGGCGCAAGCGCAACTTCGACAGGCTCGGGGAGCCTTCATCCTTCCCCGCCTGCGCCTGGAGAGCATCGGCGGCCTGACGCCCGATGCGGAAGGTGACGTCTTCAATCCTCCTTCAGACACATCAGGCGTCCGTGACCTGGGCCCCTTCGCGCGGGCCCAACTTGAATTTGTCCAACCCCTTTATACTTTCGGGCTGCTCAGCAATTTGCATGGGGCCGCCAAAGCAGGTGTCGAGGTCGAAGAGGCGAAGCTGTCCAGCACACGGCTCGGGGTGGAACATCAGATCAAGGAGCTGTATTTCGGTATCCTCCTCGCTCAGGATCTGACAAGGCTAGTTGAGCGTCTGCGAGAAGAACTCGCCGCCTGGGAGGATGATGTGACACTCGACAATCCGGACATTCCTGTTTCTGCCCCCTTCAAGCTGAAACTGGCCCTGCTACAGTTGCGCAAACGCTCAACACAACTCAACGATGGGCTCCAGTTCGCTCGATCGGCGTTGGCGTGGACAACGGGCCTGCCTGAGGACCAGGCCTTTGCTGTTGCAGGCGACCTGAACGCAACGACGTCCATCGTACCACCAATCGACGAACTCTATGCGCAGGCCTTGCGACAGCAGCCGGACCTACGGCACCTGAAGGCTGGACTTGATGCTCGCCAGCGCCAGGAGCAGGCTGCCCGTAGCGCCTACTACCCCCAGGTTTTTCTTTCGGGGGGCATTCGCTACGCCATAGCCCCTGGACGCACGGACCAGCACAATCCTTTCGTGAAGGATGAGTTCAATCTCTTCAATGGCGGCGTATTTCTTGGACTACGCCAGTCCTTCGAGTGGAACATGCTGGGTGCCGATCTCGACAAGGCACGCGCGAAGCGGCGTCAGTTGGAGGCGATTGAAACAACAGCAGCGCAAGGGATCCGCGTTGAGATTCGGCGCGCCTACGATGCCTATCGGCAATCTCAGCAGGATGTCGTCAGCACCCGCGAAGCACGCAACCTGACTCGCGAATGGCTGCAGTTAGCGAGAGACGAATACGAATTGGAACCCAGTTCGGTCAAGGAACTGGTCAGCGCGTTTGAAGCCCTTGGGGCCACAGAGGAAGCCTACTACCGTGCCTTACACAAAGACAATCTCACCCTCGCCGATCTCGAATTGGCGATCGGCGGGAGGCTGACTCCATGAGGTCCACCACAACAACTGTGCGTGGCTGCTTCGGTGTATTCAGCATCCTGGTGATATCGGCATCCGCCGTTTTCTCTGCTCGCGCCGATGGCCACGCCTGGTTTGTCGAGCAACTCGAATACCTCAATGGTGCGCGGCCACTGTCTGCTCCCAACACACTGGCGACAGAAATGGTCGCCAGACTCGCCGACATTGAGAGCTTCTCAGATCGCGCCTATGGCGACTACATCGAGCGCAGTCTGGAGGATTACGAACAATTCCTCGCTCCCGAGGAGTTGCTGCACCTGGTGGGACGTCATCGGGAGCAATTGCATGAGGCCATCGAGACTCGACTCGTGGAGGACATCACCCGCTGGCTCAGCAAGAGAGACTCCCCCTGGACGCTGACGCACTCAGACTTTGAGAAGAAAGCCGGCAAAGTCACCATCTCGGACGGGGCACAGTCCATCACCCTCCACCTTCGACTGCGAGAGGGCCGATGGGCCGTATCCGACGTAGATGGAGTGTCAGGCCTTCTGAGCAGGTACTACCGTGAACTGGCCGCCGACATTGTAGACGGAGATCACTCCCTCGCCGTATTGAAGGCACGTATGAAGGGACGCGAAGATGTCGTCATCGAGGATTTCTCAAGATCGACCCCAGGCCTACTGCCAGAGGGCTGGGGTTGGCGTCGCAAGCGCGATGATCGCAAAGCCAAGCTCTACCACGTGCGCGAGTCCGCGAACAAGCGCTATCTAGCTGCTCAGGACACGGGCGCCTCTGTGATTCTGTTGAAGTGGTCGCATTGGAATCCCCAACAGCACCCCATCATGACCTGGTGTTGGCGAGCAGATGCCCTGCCTCCAGGCGGGGACGAGCGTTTCAGCCACACAAACGACAGTGCTGCCGGGATCTACGTCATCTATAGTCAGAATTGGCTGGGTCTGCCGCGGCAGATCAAATACGTGTGGAGCACAACACTGCCAGAGGGTACCGTAGATCGACGTGACATGATTGCCCGACCCTATTTCTTCGTTCTGGAAAGCGGTGATGAACACAAGGGCCAATGGGTATTCGAGATGGCGGACGTCGTTGAAAACTACCAGAGAGTCTTTGGCAGTGAGCCGAAGGATCGAACGCTCGGCATTGGGCTGCTCACAGATGCCAATTCCACCGACTCCTATGCCGAAGCATACTACGCTGACATCCGCGTGTGGTCACGAGAAGCACGCGATCGTGGCCAGATCACCGACTACTGTGGCGACCTGCGGGAACCCACCGTTGGCGAGGGTGGTCCAAGCCGCATCACACCTGCGGAAGAAGGCTAAAATGAATCGTCGTGTATTGTTCGTCTATGTTCTCGCCATCAATGCGCTGTTGCTGACCTCAGCACGTAGTACCCATGCAGAAACTGCCGAGAGCGATACCGTGCCGGCGCCCACGTCGTTCCTGCGAGCGCTGGACACAAAGGTCCAACAGATCGTCAGAAGTGAAGGGTCGGACACACTGTCTGCGGCCGACAATGCGCGTGTCCGCAATCTGATCAATGGTGCCTTTGACTTTGAGGAATTGAGTCGCCTGTCCCTCGGCGAGCATTGGGATGGCAGAACGGTGGATGAGCGCCGCGATTTCGTCAGTGTCTATCGCGGGATTATCGAACGCCGCAATTTCGACATTTTCGTCCAGTACTACCGCGAGGGTGACATCAGCTATGTCGCCGAGGCGATCGACGCTAGCGGACGGGCACGAGTTGAGGCACAAGTGCCGATGAAACGAGAGACGAAGCAGATCGTCTATGCAATGCATCAGCCCCAGAGCCAGGACTGGCGGATCTTCGATCTGTCCATCGATGGCGCCAGCACCGTTGACGGCAATCGTCGCACGTACGGGCGCTACATCGCCAGGCATTCCTTCGAAAAATTGCTTGAGAGACTGCGTGTGCAATTGACGCAGCTTCAGCAGGACGATCGGTAGACCCTCCATCAGAGCTTCCAGGCGCACATACGAACGAATCGTTCACTACGTCTATCATCACCACATCAGCATTCTTCTGGTGTCTTTGGTGCTGTCTCTCGTGGCCGGTTCCTTCGCTGCACAACTCAAGATCAAGGCCGATTCGGCAAATCTTCTACCTGACGACTACATCAGCGTCAGTGAACTGAATCGGATCAAGGAGCGCGTTGGTGGCATCGGCCCACTGATGGTGATCGTCAACGGTGAAGAACTCTCTGCTTGCGTCGATTTCATACATGCCCTCGCCGACTCTCTCGAGGGCAGCCCGCTGATCAATTCAGTCATTCGGGGTCGTACGGCAGAGATGGAGTTTCTCAGCCACAATCGACTCCTCTATATGGATCTGGATGATCTGAGCGATTTACATGGTCGTGTCGCCGACAAAATCGAACTGGAGACGCTGAAGAAAAATCCCTTCTATATGGGATTCGAGGAGGACGAGGAAGATCCTCTCGATGTCAGCGACATCGAAGCGAAATATGAGCACTACGAACTCAGCGGTTATGACCGCAACTACTACCTGACGGAGGAGGGCAACGGTGTCATCCTCCGGTTATATCCGACCGGCGTCATTACGGATGTGAAGTTTACCAAGCGCCTGCTGGCACTCCTCGATCGAACGATCGAATCCCTCGACGCCCAGCGTTATCATCCGTCCCTCGAGGTAACGTACAAGGGCAGCTTCAAGAACGCCTCGACCCAGTACACGATCGTGTTGCAGGATCTGAAGTCGACGGCGATGTATGCCTTTCTCGGCGTGCTGGTGCTGATCAGCCTGTACTTCCGCAGACTGCTTTCGCCGCTGTTCATCGTCTTCCCTTTGCTGATGAGTCTGTCGTGGACCTTTGGCGTCACGTATCTCGTCATCGGCAATCTGAACCAGATTACGGTCTGCCTCTTCGCCATCCTCTTTGGCTTGGGTATCGACTTTGGGATTCACATTTTCGCCCGTTATCGCGAGGCACGCAGACGCGGACTGGATATCGAGCAGGCTCTCATTGAGACGGTGTGCCACACGGGCAGCGCGCTGACAACGACAGCCCTGACGACGGCGGTCGCCTTTTTCTCTCTCCTGTTCTCTGATTTCAAAGGATTCAGCGAGTTCGGCTTCATCGTTGGTACAGGAATCTTGTTTTCATTGGTGGCGATGGTCGTCGTTTGCCCTGCCTTCATCGTCCTTGCCGAACGGTTTGGTCTCGTGCGGTTGCAGCAGGCGAGTGTTCCCGAACACCTGATTCGCCGGGGGCGTTATCCAATCCCCCATTTGACTTTGCTGCTTGGCATATTGGCGACTGCGTTCTCCCTCTACCACGTCAACGATCTGAGCTTTGAGTATGACTTCAAGAAGCTTAAGCCCGAAGTGGTCCAAACGGGGCCGCAGGCGAGTCTGCCCGATAAGTTGAAGGAGACGCGCTCGCCCGCCATTGTGCTGACGGAGAGCCGCGCTGAGGCCTTGGCCGTCGTTGCGGAGGTGAAGAGGATTCAGGCAGAGCGGGGTGATAGCTCCACGGTGTTGTCAGTGAAGAGCGTCTACTCCTTCCTCCCCGCCGACCAGGAACAGAAGCTCACTTTGATCGCTGATTTACGGCAGATGATCGACGCCAATCTCGATTTGCTTGATGAGAACGACCGCACGCGTGTCGACTCGCTGCGCCAGTATCTTGATGTGAGAATCCTGGAACTGACTGACTTGCCCGAGGACATGACGAAGAGTTTCTCGAGCAAAGAGGGTGAGATCCTCAACTTCGTCCAGATCAATGCCTCTGTGCCTCTCCGTGATGGTCGCAATTCGATCAATTTCGCTCGCGAGGTGAAGGTGATCGAGACAGACCTGGGTACGTTCTATGCGTCGAGCCCCCATATCATCTTTGCGGAGATGCTCGAGTTGATGCTGGATGACGCGGTGATCGCCGTGATCGTCACCCTTTTGGTCGTCAGCATCGTCCTCGTCATCGACCTTGGCAGTGTCCTGAGTGCCGCATTGGTTCTGACGCCGTTGCTCACGGGCCTCGCCTGGGTCACAGGGCTGATGTATGTGCTCGACTTCCGCATCAATATCTACAACATGGTCGCCTTCCCCACCGTCATCGGGATGGGCATAGACAATGCGGTCCACATCTTCCATCGCTACCGCGAGGCTGGACCAGGTTCCTTACGTCTCGTGTTACGTACGACGGGCGTGGCTCTAATGGCCACGACGCTGACGACGATGGTTGGATTTGCCGGGCTTGTGCCCGCACACCATCCAGCCCTCTACTGGATCGGCACCGTATCTCTTCTTGGGCTGGGTTGCGCCTTCATCACAGCAGTCACTCTCCTACCGGCCCTTTTGCAGCTACTCGAGGGTCGTTCAGACTAGATCCATCGTCGATCTCTGCTGCAGTGGGAAACTGTCTGCCCGTCACGATACTCACATGCGACAAAAAAAACGGCCCGTCGTCACCGACGGGCCGTTAATTTTTAAACGTGATCTTTACAAGAAAATTGGAGCGGGAGACGAGACTCGAACTCGCGACAACCACGTTGGCAACGTGGGGCTCTACCAACTGAGCTACTCCCGCTTGCAACAGAGAGGAAATATAAAGGTGGCAAAAATCAGCGTCAAGAAGATGGTCGGGTTTACTCTAGCAATCTGCCTGGCATTGATGGCTTGTACACCCGCCGACGAAGACCCGCTGACCTCTGAACAGGTGCAATCGCGGTGGCACAACAGCCAGGGCGCCGTGTATATGGACCAGCACAACTATACACGTGGGCGAGCCGAATTCGAGCAGGCACTGACCATCGACGCCGAGTTCGCCACGGCCCACGCCAATCTCGGTATCGCACTCTATAGTCTTGGGAAGTTTGACAGCGCCCGAGCCCAATTGCTGACGTGTCTGCGACTCGCGCCGCAGCATTTGCACGCGAATTACACGCTGGGGTTGATCGACCATGCTCTAGGGGGAAACTACGAGCGGGCGCTGGATGCCTTCTCCACAGTGGCCGACGCGGATGGAGAGGACCCCCTCGTGCAGTATTACCTGGGCCGAACACTTTCCAAACTCGGCCGTGCAGATGAGTCGTTGCGCGCTTATGGGCGAGCGATCGAACTGGACCCCAATTTCTTATCTGCTCACTACGCCCGCGCCCACGAATTGCGCCAGCTCCAGCGTATCGACCAGTGGCGCGAGGCACTAACCGTCTTTGATCGCCTGTCACGGGCGGGCTTTGAGGGTGTCAGCACCACGTATCAGGGCCAGGGGAAGTACGCGGAAGCACAAGCAGAGGGCACCTCTGGCCCCCGTCGGGACGATCGATCGGCTCCTATCGAATTTGCGGACGCCCTACAGATTCAATCGCTTCACACGATCCAGTCCAGCGTCGACATCGACCAGGATGGCCAAAGCGAACTGCTTGGCGTAGATGAGACAGGTGCTCTGAGGTTGGTCACCTTCACAGACGGTGCCTGGCAACCGAGTGATGCATGGCAGTGGCCGGCTGGTACTGCCTCGACCTGCGCGCCTCTGATTGGTGACGTCGACGATGACGGCGATACGGACCTGGTCGTATCGATTCCGTCTGCTCGACTGCTCAGACAACAGGACGGCACCTTCAGCGTGGAGAATCTCGATCTGGATGGTGTCGCTCACGCCTTCGGGGACATTGACCATGATGGAGATCACGACCTGCTGAGCTTTGGCGCACATCTACTGCTGGCGTCGAGCGACGGGGCGGGCGCCTTCGTCGACATGACCGAGACCGCGTTGGCACCCAGTCTGGCGGCGCCAACAAGTGCCATCTTCACAGACAGCGACAACGACCGAGATGTCGATCTCATCGCTGCGGGGGCAACGATGGCCGTGTTCACCAACAATCGCGATGGTACGCTGAGTGACGTCGGCGCCGACCGTCTTTCAGAACAGATGCCCGGGGCGATCCGGGATCTTGCTGTCGCAGATATCCGCCCTGATGGATATCTGGACCTGATCACCCGATCTGCCGACACGTTATACGTGTCGAGCAACGACGCAGGCAAACGCTATACCGTCGTTCAGAGGCTTCCTGTCGGCCAGGTCACGGCGATGACTACCGCAGATCTGGACAATGACGGTGATCTGGACCTCGTCCTTGCCGGTGCGCAAGGACTCCAGGTCGCATTGTCAGTCCAGGGGCTTTTGCAACTCCAAGGTGAGGGCCGGGGAGAGCCGGGATCACATATCTTCGCAGAAGACCTGAACACTGACGGCCGCATAGATGTGGTGACCGGGCATTCGATCCACCTGAATCAGACTCAGGGCACTGGGCATTGGGTCCGCATCGGACTTGAAGGACTTAACAGTGTTGGCGATGGCTATGGGGCCAAAGTCGAGGTACATACGAAGACGGGCCTACAGAAACGCGAGCTGCGTGGTGGCGGCGGCGACTCCCGAGTGCTACATGTCGGCATGGGCGAAGCGGATTCGGTGGAATTCATTCGTATTCTGTGGCCCAGTGGCGTTCGCCAGTCGGAGTTGGCCCGCGGCGGCGATCAAACCCTTCGCTTCAAGGAATTGAACCGCAAGGGAACCTCCTGCCCGATTCTCTATGCATGGGATGGTAGTCGCTATCGTTTTGTATCTGATTTCCTCGGCGGTGCCATCATCGGCTACTTAACCGAACCCGGACAATACTACACGCCAGATACCGACGAGTATGTCGCCATCCCCCACCTGGCTCCTCGACAAGGACGATACGAATTTCAGGTAGGTAACCAACTGGAGGAGATCCTCTATCTCGACGCGGCCGAACTGATCGCCGTTGATCATCCCCCAGGAACAAGGCTTTACCCAAATGAGCGCCTGCAGTCATCCCCCCCCTACCCAGAGAACCATCCATACGCGTTGGCTGACCTGCGCCCGGCACACCGCGTTGTCGATCATGCAGACCGAGACGTGACGGCCTCCCTGCTCGCTGTCGATGACGTCTGGTATACGGACTTTGGACATCGCCCGATTCATGGCTACGCCGAACCATATAGCCTTGAACTCGATTTCGGCGATCTGAGTAACTGGGCTCATCCAGTGCTGGTGGCCCACGGCTGGGTCGACTATGCGCACTCCACCAGCAACTGGGCGGCAGCGCAGCGCCAACTTGACTTGATGCCCCCACGACTTGAGGTTGCCGATGCTGACGGTGTCTGGAGATTGCTCAGCGATGATATGGGCACCCCGGCAGGCCTGCCAAAAGACATGGTCTTTGACCTGAGTGGCAGACTTGGTGAACAACTTGAACACGTTCGTCTGCGTGTGACAACCTCGATGTCCATCTACTGGGATCAGTTCCAGATTGGCAATTCTGTCGGTACCGTCGAACAACAGCGGAGCTCATTCTCCGCGGCTGACCTGCATTGGCGTGGCTACCCCGTGCATGAGTCAATTCACGGCACCTTTGCCTTCCGCTACGACTACGACCAGCTCACGACACAAGCCCCATGGGGCACGCATGGCGGCGACTTTACAGGCTTCGGTGAAGTCTCCCCACTGCTTCAGCGCGTGGACGATCGCTATGTCATCATGTTTCACGGAGATGAACTGACACTGAGCGTCGATGCCGACCAGTTCAGGCCGCTGCCTGAGGGTTGGCAGCGATCCTTCTTGTTTTATGCCGACGGCTTCGGTAAAGACATGGACTTCCATTCAGCTCATTCGCTGACCGTGGAGCCTTTGCCTTTTCATGGCATGAAGCGTTATCCCTACGGCCCGCAGGAAACCTATCCGCATTCGCCCGAGCACATCAGCTATCGCCTCGACTACAACACTCGGCGGGTCCAGGGGTACTACGAATAGACTGGATGCGCATTGCACACAGCGATCGGATGGAACGCCTGAATCAGCGACCTGGCATCAACCAGGGCCTCTGGATTTTTCAGTCTTCTTCTTCCAGCGACTCATCGAGTGCGCAGCGGAAGCCGATGTAGTCATTGGAGACGCTGGACATGGCCATGTGACGACTCTTGGCGCGAACCCCCATGCGATTCTCGTGGTAGCCACCACCACGGTGACACTTTTGATGACCACCATCGGGGCCCTTGGGGTCACTCTCCGGACTTGTCTGGTAGTATTTGGAATCATACCAGTCAGCGACCCATTCACTGACGTTGCCGCACATATCCCAGGCACCGAGACCCGATTTGCCATTAGGATAACGATCGACGGGCGTCGTCTTGCCGTCCGGGTTATCGAAATTCGCGTTGTCCGCGTTGGATGAGCCACGCCATGAATACTCATTGCGACCATCATCCAATGCCGCTCTTTCCCACTCGGCCTCGCTGGGTAGACGTTTACACACCCAGTCGCAGTATGTCTTGGCGTCATCCCAGGACACGTTGACGACAGGGTGGTCGGCCAATCGCGCATCAGGGAATGTGTTGTTGCGCCAATGACTTGGTGAACGATGGCCCGTTACTTGGACGAATTCCTTGTATTGCAGATTCGTCACTTCATACTTATCGATGTAGTATGCTTTTACGCTGACTAAATGTTCCGGGTTCTCATCCTCGCGCCCTGGAGTGTTCGTGCCCATTCGCAGGCGACCGGCTGGAATCATCAGCATTTCAAGTGGATTGAGTTGCAGCTGCAACTCGATACGCCTTTCCTCCAGATCATCGAGTTCCTTGCGGGACGACGCCATCTTTCCAGTAATCGACTGGAGTGCCGTCGCCCCATCATCGATTTCTTTGGTAATTTCGTTGCGCCGCGTCGACACTTGAGAAACAGTCGGCATGATCTTGCCAAGTTTTCGACGATAGTCAACGAAGATCTGAATCCAGATGACGCCAACAACCAAAATACCCAGAGCGACGGGCCAATCCCCTGTCAAAATTCATTCCTCCGGTAAATGACTCGACAACTACAGCAGCTATGAATCGTATTCTCGTAATGAAAATAGCCCTGGCGGGCATCGTGTGCACCTGTCTTTACGCCGTAGGTGCAGTACTGGTCTATGCCATGTTCAGCAGCAATCTGCCGAATATTGACGAGTTGGAGACCACGCAGCCAAAACGCGTCACACGCGTGTACGCCGCAGATGGTCAGCATTTGATGGATTTCCGCGAGGAGAATCGCGAGATCATCCGCGAGTTTGACGAGATCCCTCTGGCCATGCGCGATGCCCTGATTTCGATTGAGGATCGCCGCTTCTTCACACACTGGGGTATTGATCTGCGTCGGATCTTTGGCGCCATCATTCGGAATATCCGCTTCCTCGACCCCACCAAAGAAGGCGCCAGCACGATTACCCAACAACTGGCGCGGAATCTGTATCAGAAAGTGGGTGGGCAGCGATCGAACGACTCTCTCGAAGAGGTGCTCGGTTCGTATGCCCGCAAAGTTCGTGAGCAGATCGTCGCCGTTCACGTGGAGCGACTGTATACAAAACGCGAGATTCTGGTGATGTATCTGAACACCGTTTTCTTCGGTCATGATGCATGGGGGCTCAAGTCGGCGGCGCGTTTGTATTTCGACAAGGAGATCGGCGACCTCCAGGTGGAGGAATGCGCCATGCTGGCGGGACTGCTCAAGGCGCCAAACACGTACAGTCCCCATGTAAATCCGGACAGAGCCCTCGAGCGTCGCAATCTCGTGCTGCTCAACATGATCCGCGCGGGCAAACTGACCAAGGCTCAATACCAGAGGCTGAAGGACGAGCCAGTTCATGCTCGCAGAGGACAGCGGGCCGAGACCTATGGCCTGGCGCCCTACTTTGTGGAGTATCTGCGCAAAGGCCTGAATGAGGAATATGGCGGCGCCCTCTATCGCGATGGCTTCTCCGTGCAGACGACGATTGACGCACAACTTCAGCAGATTGCCGAACGCCACTTCAATGTGCGCCTGAACCAAGTGCAGCAGAAAGTCGATGCCGCCTTCGAACCAGCCGATTCAGCAGAGGCCGCCAATCCTCCGATCGTGCAGGCAGCCTTCGTAGCGATGGATCCGACGACGGGCCACATTCTGGCTATGATCGGTGGACGTGATTTCCGCGAGAGCGAGTTCAATCGCGCCACACAAGCACTGCGACAGGCGGGATCCTCTTTCAAACCCTTCGTCTATACTGCTGCCATCGACAATGGTCGCTTTCCGGTGGATGTCTTCGATGACAATGCGATCGTCGTGGAGGAGCAGAATGGTGACCGCTGGGACCCGGAGAACTACGATCGCAAGTTCAAGGGGCCGATGACACTGCGTCAGGGCTTCAAGGAGTCGCGTAACATCATCGCTGTGAAGCTGGCGCGCGAGATTGGCCCGGGACGTGTCCGACAGTATGCACGGGCCATGGGTGTCACGTCACCCATTCCGGAGGTATACGCCATCGGCATCGGCGTGTCCTCCGTGCGCCTACTGGAGATGGTTGCTGCCTATGCTGTGTTTCCCAACAAGGGCATCCATGTAGCGCCATCCGGGATCTCTTCAATTTCGGATGCCGACAGGAACATAATCTTCGAATCCACGCCCGTTCGACGCGAGGTCCTGCGGCCATCTGTGGCCGTCGTTATGACGGATCTGATGCGCTCAGTGATGGATGAAGCCGGTGGGACCGGCTACGGCGCACGAACACGCTACGGCTTCCGGGTCGCCGCAGCGGGCAAGACGGGCACGACCAACGATTATCGAGATGCCTGGTTCATTGGCTTCACGCCGCATCTGGTCGCCGGCGTGTGGGTTGGCGTCGACGATCCAACACACACGCTGGCCCGACAGGCAGGATCCTCCGCCGCCCTGCCTATGTGGGCGGGATTCATGAAGGATACCTACAACGAGGTTGAGCGCTACCGAGATCGCCGCAGGGAGACCTTCGACTATCCAGAAGAACTGGTCGCCTATCAACCCGTCTGCGCGGACAGTCACAAACTGGCAACCCGCTACTGTCCGCGTCAAGCAGACGAGATCTTCCTTGCTGACGGGATTCCACCTATTGGTTGTCCCCTGCACGGCGTCGCAGAAACACCCACACGTCGTCAACAACGCTTCTAGCTGATACGGCGAGCGGGGCAAAGAGAAGGCGTCACCGAATGTCTCCCGGTGACGCCTCTGAGCTGACTAAAGTGTAAGAATATCGGCTGACATTACTCTTCGAGTTTGAATTTCGTCGGCTTACGACGCTTCTCACGCTCGCGATACTCGTCGACTTTCTTCTGCAACTCACCTAGTTCTTTCTCGAGTTCCTCGATTTCCTTTTGCAGCGAACCCACCTGGTCCTTGGTGTCCTTCGTTGCATTCTGCTCCGACTGGATCTTCGTCTCGCAATCGCGAATCTCAGACTTCGCCAGATCTGCCTTCGGCTTCAGGCCAGCCGAGACCTTGAGATAGTCGATGACGATGAAAACGAGGAAGCCTGCGGCTCCTACGGCAATACAGATGAATACCCAAGCCATGGCTACTCCGTAGCAGTCCCGCCCTGTTTGGCACCGCCCCAAAGAGCTGTGCAAACAGACGACGTTAGGTGATCAGAGAAAAATGTCACTCCAGTTCCTTCATCAGATTCGTGATCTGAGCAGCGAATTCCGGGTCCATTGCGGCCATAATCTTGGCCATGTGCTGCGCCTGTAATTGGCGCATCAGTAATCCCACTGTTGTATCGTCGAGCGTACCGGTTTGCAGGATCTCGGCTGCAGGTGCCGGTTTCAGCTTGTTGTAGAACGTTGCCAACTCGGCAATTCGCTCCTTACGGAGGGCAACCATCGTCGAATCGGTCGTCTTACCAAAAGCGACCTCAAGAGCAGTCTGAGCGGTCTCACGCGCTGCGAGGGTCGTCTGCGCCATGCCGAGGCTGTCGAGCTGATCTTGCAGGCTGTCCTGCTTTGTCTCGTATTCGCTGCGATAGGTCTCCAGCAGAGATGCGAGTTGTCCCAGCTTGTCCTCTTCGTCGACAAAACTTGCGTCGAGCCGACTCGGATCATTCTCCCCGCTAAGGATTTCCTGTAGTTCCTCTGGCGATTTCACTGTCTCTGTGAAAAACAACATCGCTAACATGGCTGTCGTGAAAGACACGAACATACCGATAATCAGCAGCGGAACCAGCAGGAATTTCACCGACTCACCATCCTCGCCCTGATTGGTTCAGTTCCTGTCACGGTGAAAAGAATACGAAAAAGAGTCCGCCAACGATAAGACCTGACAATCCGACCTCCAAGGGGCGCTGATTACCAGGCACGACGGCCTGGTCAACTGCGTCGGCGCCGCCGAGCAAGGAGGATGCGTCTGAACCGACCTTATCCCAGCTATGCGTTGAAACGCGCTGCGCCCATAGAATCTGTCCCTTCGTATCCAGGAGGCGTGCGTGGGCGATAACCTGAGCGTCTCGTGCATGACGGGAGCCGAGGGGATTCCAGATGGATCCGCTGGGTTCATAGGTCGCTTGAGAAGTGGCGATCTGAAAGGCGAGCTCATAGGTCGTCGTGTCATCATCCATTGGCAACCGATGTCCACGTTGCAGCAGTGCAGTTGTCACCGCCTCCTCCACCATCCAATTCGCATCATGCCGCCCCTCCGCCTGCAAACGCACGGCAGCCCCAGCGTCAATTGGCAGTTGCCCCAGCGCTTGCGTCCAGGCCCGCACCAGACCACTGCGCGCCAATTCCAGATCGGTCGGCGCCGAAGCAATCCTCCCTGCGCCGGGATTCTCGTCTTCCAGCACGGCGACGACGGCGGTCTGGCTGATGCCGATCGACTGTTGGCGATCTGCCGGGGTTACACTTGGCCGAAATGCCAGAGGTCCCGTATGCCGGGGTACGAGGCGAAGAGGGATCGCCAGCGTATCCCCTGGAACCAGGTCAACGTTCGTCAGGATGATCTGGGCACTTCCCGTAGAAACGTCAAATTCAATTTGTGCGTTGGACATCCCGGTGTCGGACACGACGATGGAGTTGAGACCATCTATCGAGACTCGCAGATCAGTCGCCTGCAAGTCTCTGGTACCACTGAGCGTCCAGACGCACTGTGCTGCTCCCTCCTGATTTCGTCGCAGCGGCTCGGAAACCTCGACGCGGAGGCTGGGCACAGGAACGATGTCAATCGGCAGTGGCTTCAGCTTCGACCGCAGTCCGCCAGAGGAAATGGTCCCGCGCAGAGTGAGTCGTCCCTGATCCATCACTTCGCCCAATCCCGTCAGGGGGCGAGGGAGAATGTGCGCCGTGTAGCCAAGGGTCGCTTGTTCTCCTCCGACGATCACAGGCGAATCGACCGTCACCGAGTCTCCCCTGACTCGGTGTGGCCAGGCAAGCCAGATGCCTTCCAGCGGGCGCGTGTCATCATTGATGAGGGCCACCTGAAGTTCCACTGTCTCACCGACATACCATTGATCGGGAGCTACGCTCCATCGAGTTTGCAGTGGAGCTGCAACTGGCAGGGACCATTCAGCCCGATGTGATGCTTGCGAATCGGTGTCCAGAGTCGTTACCAACGTCGACGCCCAGGAGACGTTGTCCACGACACCTGCTGCAATCTGCAACAGCAAGGTGTCGGTCTGAACCGAACCGATCGGTGCATGTAGATAGTCGAGGATCATCTGGTCTGACGTGTGCTGCACTCGCCCGCGACTGGATGTGGCGGCGAGGATCGTCGCCCCCTGCTGCAGGTCGATGGTCGATGCCGTCACAGCTTCCCCGTTACCAGGGAAATACGTCACAAGTAGCGCGACAGACTGGGATGTGCCAGCTGCGACCTTGGGCGGATCGAATCTCGCCGAGGCGGAACTCAGCGCACCGACCGCCACAGGGTGAGCGGCACCAAGAGCAAGTAGCAAGGCAGCACCTAACTGCATCGATAAATGAACGCTATGCCTGGCTCTGGAGGGCCCCATCAAATTCGCTTGAACTCCTTTAGACACATGCACTTGCGTCATTCTACCTTAACATGGCCTGAGAAGACTGTCAAGGAGCAGAATCGGAGGCACAGGCTCGGATATGGCACCGCAGCTTTTCTTGACTCTTTTGCGCGTCGCAGACTAGGTTCCTCGATACACAATGACCACGATTTTCCCAAGATGAGTGGCCGTGCATGATCGCTGACATTGTGCCCATCCTACTCAGCTGCCTGCTAACGGCACTGCAGCTGCTGCTGCTGCTCGTGGCGGGACTTCTGGGTCTGCTCGCATCTATCATCTTGGTACCCGTCGTCATCCACGTGGATGCCCGCCGGGGAGCCGATCCGGAAGCGACGCCGGATATTTCGGCCCTCATCGCGCCTTGGCTTGGCGCCCTCGGCCTTGAACTGCGGCAGACAACCGATGCCTGGGAAGCAAGAGTTCTGCTCCTCGGTAGAATCAGCCTCTACCGCCGAGAACTGCTCACGTCCTCTGAAGAGGGTCCGTTGTCATCCGTAGCGACAACGACCACGACTCCACTTGTCACCCGGCAAACACCTGCGCCGGTCCCGGCAGCGAGCATTTCGCCAATGTCAAGCAGAGACGATGCAAAGGGCAAGGGGCCACAAACCCCCGAAAACCTGGACACAGACAAGAAAGAATCGTTCCCGCAAAAGACAGGTCTGCTGACGCGGGCATCCCAGGGTTGGACAGAGTTCCGCCCCTTTCTGCCTCCCACAGTCCGTCTCCTGAAACGACTATTGCGGATCGTGGGGCTGCGGCGTTTGCAGGTGGATGCAACGATCGCCCTCGCTGACGCGGCGGCGACAGGGAAACTGGTGGGGCAAGTTCAAGCGGTTCTCCCCTTCCTGCCGAAGTGGGCCCGCGTCGACATTGGTGCCGACTTCGTGCGTCCTGTTTCTCATGGCCGGGCGAGCGTGCGACTGCACCTTTCTCTTGCGCGACTGCTGGCCAGTATTGGACGTTTTGCCGTCAGTGCAGGATATCTTTGGCTGCGCCGCTGGTGGCGGCTGCGGCAGACGGCTCGTACACTGTCTGCTGTAACTGACTGAAAGGACTCAATGGCTACATCTCTCGAATCGCTGGTGGAACGCGTCCTCGGCGAACTTCACCACATCGTGCAGACCCAGACCGTTGTTGGCGAACCTGTTACCGCAGGTCCAGTCACACTGATTCCTGTGTCTAAGATCTCCATGGGATTCGGTGCAGGCGGCGGCGAGGGCAAGCAACATGCCGGGACGGGAGGCGGTGCCAGTGTCGAGCCGATCGGATTCATCGTCGTCCACGCGGATGGCAAGGTGGAGATGATGACACTTAAGGAAAAGGAAGTCAGCTGGGGCCAGCTGGTAGAAATGGTCCCAGATGCGGTATCCAAAATCAAGGGATTCGTCGACAAGCGCCGTGGCGATGACGACGAGGAAGTGGAACCTCAGGAAGACGACAGCTAAAGCTGCGACGACAGCTAAAGCCGCTGACAGTTGCTGGATTCAGTCCAAATCTTGAGGGAACAGGCGAAAGAGCCCGTCCAGCAGAAGATGGGTGTACCAGCCCAGGACGGCAGCAGAGTAGTAGAGGATGTCGAGTGGAGCGAACCATTCGGGCGAGATTTCTTCACGCCAGGCCAGAGTGGCTCCCACGCCCAGTATCGCCGGCGCGATCAACGGCATCCAGCGACCATGCGTCCAACCTCGATGATGGTCCAGCAGTGGCAACATCGATAGAATGGCCAGCGACAAACCCAGTCGCTGTTGCCCCGTCAGGGCAAGCGCGATGAGCCCCAACACAACAAATCGATAGAACCACCTGGCTGGCAGAGAATCTGTGTCGACGTCAGGGAACAGCGAGAAAAATACAGCCGTTGCGGCAACGGCCCACCAGTGAGGGTGTAGCACGCTGGGGATCTGCCCCACGAGAATCCCAATCCCTGCTATCCCGGATCCGGTAACAAGACCACCCACAAGATGTCCACGGGCGCGCACCGGCGATTCAGGCAGTCGCGGGTGACAGAGATTGCTGCCCTTGTTCTTCTTTGACGCGCCGATACAACTGCCCACAGGCAGCATCGATGTCACGGCCACGACTGTCACGCCTTGTCACCGTATGTTGCGTGGCCTGCTTGAGTCTGCGGGTAAATCGATCCACGCGGGCCGAGGAGGGCCGCCGGAAAACCTGGTCACTTCCTTGCAGGCCCTGATCACTTCCTTGTAGGTCACTTCGGTGTAGGTCACTTCGGTGTAGGTCACTTCGGTGTAGGTCAGGGTCGAGCTCATTGTATGGAATCAAGTTGATCTTGCAGGGAATGGACGTGGTCAGGGCAGCGAGACGATCAGCGTCTTCATCGAGATCTGTTACGCCGTCCATCAGCACATACTCAAACGTCACTCGTCGGCCTTTGCGATCGAAGTAGACCGCCGCGGCTGCCAGCAACTGGGCGATGGGCCATTTCCGGTTGATCGGCATAATCCGTGAGCGCGTCTCATCTTCGGTCGCATTGAGGGAAATCGCGAGACCCACGTTCAGATCCTCCTCCTCCGCCAATCGCAGGATGCCAGGAACGTGGCCAGCCGTAGAAACGGTCATCTTACGCCCGCCAATACTGACCTCCCCTTCTGTTGCTCGTGCAAGCCGCAGGGCAGATACGACGGCCTCATAGTTGAGCAGCGGCTCTCCCATGCCCATCATAACGATATTTGTCAGCCGCTCCCCGCGGCGCCGGGCCTCCTGATGCAGCATGTGAACCTGTTCGACGATCTGCCCCGCCGTCAGATTCCGCAGAAAACCCATCTTCGCCGTCGCACAGAATTTACAATCGAGGGCGCAGCCGACCTGGGATGATAGACACGCCGTTCGACGGTCACCGTCGACGATCAACACCGCCTCCACCTGCCCCTGGTTTTGTCCAGACGAGTCATTCCCCAGGTCGAAGAGGAATTTCACCGCCTTGCCTGACCCTGAAGCGCTGGTTTCCACCAGGTGAAGAGCGGGTGTCCCGGCGCCCGCCTCGAGCAAAGCGTGACGAAAGCTTGCGGGCAGATTCGTCATCTTCGTGAGGTCCGTTTCCTGGTGAACCTGAAGCCATTCGAACAGCTGATCACCACGGTAGGCGGGCTCGCCCATCTGGGTGGCAATCTGACGCAGCTGGTCGGGCATCAGTCCTTTGAGATCGTTGAGCGGAATCGTCACGGTGCATCGCTTGTGGGGAGGGAGAAGGGGCCAAATTTTCTTGACGCAAAACGGCCATAGGTGTATAATAATACTCGGTTTGCAGCAATATTGCCAACCCTGACACCTAGCAAAAAATCCGACAACATTGCCATGATAAAGCCGCCGCGAGAGCCTCTCGCTACGACGAGAAATTCCGTCTCACCCGCACGACATTCCCTCGTTTTCTGGGGTTTTCTTGCGTGCCTGGCAGGGCTTACCTGGTTGCGTATCGACTTGCACAAGGGTGGTACGAGCCTCATCGAGTCAGCAGAGGCTCAGCAGGTTGCTCCTGTCATCGCAGATGGCGTCATCGTACCCGTCGTTACGGCACCCGCGGTCTTTGAAGAGCACATCGTCGCTGTGGTGCCCCAAATCCTGCAACAGGTCGTCCACGATACACTCGACGGTGATGGCTCCATCTATCTGTCTCTAAAAAAACACGATGTATCTGAGTTGCAGATTGCGCTCCTCAGCAATGCGCTGCAACCGGTTTTCGACGCAAAGCGCTCTTCGCGCGAAGGTGACAGCTTTGTCCTGACGCTGGACTCGGCTCACGTCGTAGCACGTTTCGAATACACACCGGTCGCCAATCCACAACATCCCGTACTCGTCGAACGTGAGGGGGATGAATTGGTTGCCAGTGTCTCAGTCCTACCCCTCATCGAACAGACCCGCGTCTTGCGTGTTGTCATCGAAGACAACCTGGCCAATGCCATCCGTGCCGCAGGTGAGGGCGATGCGCTGACCGACATTGTCGCCGATGAGATATTCGCCGCTGTCATCGACTTCCACAAAGATCCACGCCAGGGGGATGAACTGGAGTTGATCGTGAGCAAGTCCTATCTGGGAGACCGATTCATCCGCTACGATGAAGTATTGCTTGCCAGATATCGTGGACAGGTCGTCAACCACACCGGTTTTCACTATCAGGATCCGACCGGTGTGAACGGCTACTATGATGAGCGTGGTCAGTCCCTGGCTCGCTTGTTTCTTCTCAAGCCGATGGACTACCGACGGATCAGCTCACACTTCAATCGCCGGCGTTTCCATCCGATTCTGAAGAAGAATGTCCCCCATCTTGGCACGGACTACGCTGCCAACCCGGGAACCCGCGTCCACGCGACGGCAAGAGGGCGTGTGACGCATGCAGGCTGGAATGGCGGCTATGGCAAGATGGTCGAGATCTCGCACCCAAATGGATACCGGACGCGTTACGCTCACTTGAGTCGCATCCATGTGAAGAAGGGACAGTCTGTCGAGCAGAAAACGCTCATTGGCCGTGTGGGTGCCACAGGACGTGCGACGGGCCCACATCTGCACTATGAGTTGATCCGCAACGGCCGGCACATGAATCCTACGAACGTCAACGAAGACCGACGCGGTGCCCCACTGGGTCCCGAGAGCCTGCCCGCCTTTGCCGTGCACCGCGACAGAATGCTGGCACGATTGCCAGCTGTCACCTCCACTGCAAGCATCCAACTGGCCGATGTCGGTCCAGCGAGCCCTTGACAGTTCCCGTTACGAAGGGCTGTCTTACGACTACTATGGATGATGGATTCCTTCAGGAGATCGAGGCGGTTGCCGAGCAAGATGGTCGCTACGCGCGTGCGGCGTATCTGTTTATCTACGATGCACTCCAGCATACGGTAGAGAAACTCGGCAAGACCTCCATGCCACGAGAGCAACGGCACGTGTCGGGTCGAGATCTCGTCTACGGAATCAGCGAGTACGCGCTGAATCGGTTTGGTCCCATGGCACGGACCGTCTTCGAGCATTGGGGTGTGCATCAGACGCGTGATTTTGGCGAGATTGTCTTCAATCTCGTCAACGGCAATCTCATGAGTCGCACGGATGATGACAATATCGAAGACTTTGATGGTGTCTTCGACTTTGCCCACGAACTCGACTGGGCTCGACGACGCGACGAGTTTCGTCGCACATCCGCACCATCTCCCGCATCTACGTGATCCCCATCCTGACGGCCCGTCACTCGTCATGATCGGCTACTTCGATTGTCAGTCGGGCGCGTCCGGCGACATGATCCTGGGTGCCATCATTGACGCGGGACTTCCTCTCGAACAACTCCAGCAGAGCATCGATTTGCTCGACATCGGGGCACGCCTGCGCCATGAGCGTGTGATGCGCTGCGGTATTTCGTCTTCGCGAGTCGAGGTCGAGATCGATGGTCAACCCGTTCAGGAAACCCAGGAGCATCACCTGTCTGCGGAGACGATTTCGGGCACACAGCACAAGCATCCACATGAACACAAGCATTCGGCCGACGGCCATCACCCTGACCCGGGTGAGCCCGCTACGGATGGCACCGAATCCCACGGCACTCACAGCCATTCACACAGTGACCATCACCACGATCATATCCGCGTGTCGGCGCTACTGGAGCAGATCGACCGCAGTGGCCTTGCTGACGAGATCAAGGAAACGGCTACTGAGATCTACCGACGCCTCGCCACAGCGGAGGCATCCGTCCATGGTGCCGACGTCGACACAGTGGGGCTTCATGAAGTGGGTAGTGCAGACGCTCTCGTCGATATCGTTGGTGCCGTAGCAGGCCTGAAGTCGTTGGGCGTGACGCAGATCTTTTCTTCTGCTCTGCATTGCGGCAGTGGTACGGTTCGCTGTGCTCACGGACGTTACCCCGTCCCCGTGCCTGGCGTCGTCGCCCTCTGCCAGGGCGTGCCTATGGTGCAGACTGACGTACCTGCAGAGTTGCTCACGCCGACTGGGGCAGCAATTCTGACCACGATCTGTGCAGGATATGGTCGGGCGTGCCCTCCTCTCACCCTGCAAGGCAACGGCTATGGCGCCGGCCGTCGGGATCTTGAAGGTCGCCCTAACGTCTTACGTCTACGCCTGGGCGTGGCCGTGGAGGGCACCAGCGACAGCGATTGCGTCTTGATAGACGCCAATCTCGACGATATGAATCCGGAGATATTCTCATTTCTCTTTGACCGTCTTTTTGAGAGCGGTGCTCGCGATGTCTTCGTCACGCCGATTCTAATGAAGAAGGGACGCCCCGGTCACCTGCTCAGCGTGTTGTGCGATCCTGTCGATGTCGAACCACTGACCAAGATTGTGCTGTCGGAGACAACGACGTTGGGGGTCCGCACGCACGGGGTGACGCGACAGATCCTCCCCCGTACATGGGAAACAGTTGCGACCCCCTTCGGAGATGTTCGCGTGAAGGTAACGTCCGTTGATGGCCGCAACCGGGGCGCCCCGGAGTATGAAGATTGTGCTCGACTTGCCAAACAGCTGATGATCCCGATCTTGAGCGTATACACGGCGGCAATGGCAGCACATTCTGCCAAGCAGCCGACCTCCTGACTTTGGAGTTGCCCATGCAGATTCGTCGACGCCTGAGCCTCGTTTTGCTCGTTGCCGTCGTCTGCCTGCCACTGTCCGTTGCTGCGCAACACCATCTGCAATTGGGTCGTGGTGCTCTCGGCGAATTTGGCGCAGCCGTCACGCTTCCGGCGACAGAGGATCAGCCCACTCGTCTAATGATGGGCGATGCCCACGGATTTGTTCATGTATACGAGCAGCGTGGTGAAGAGGAGGCTTTCGACGAGATCTGGATAAGCGAGTATTTCGAAGGTCCCATCGCAGGGATCTTCATTGCCGACATCAATCTCGACGAGCTTGACGAGATCATTCTTTTCACAGAATCCGGGCGCTTCCATTTCCTCGATCGAGCAGACTATCACACAATCTGGTCAAATCCACCGACCGACTACGAGCGCATTACGGCGATGCATTTGCACAACGTCGACGATGATCCGCAGGAGGAGATCCTGTTTGTCGCTGACGGTCGTTTGATCGTCTACGATGGACGTGACCAATTCGAAGAGTGGCGCTCAGATCAGGACAACATCACGGCAACGGAGATGCTCGTTGGTGATGTGGACGGTGACGGAGCCGAAGAGATCGTCTTGAATGATGGCTTCGTCTTTGACGCCCGCTACCGGGATCTCGAGTGGCAATCACCGGAATCCTTTGGTGAAAGAATCGGATTGCTTGATATAGACGATGACAGCATTCCTGAGGTCATCGGTGAATTCTCTGGCCGCTTGCTGCGTGTCTTCGATGTCGACTTGCGTCGGATGAAGGCGGCCAGGCGCTGATCCAGACGAACCGCAGTTGACACCCGCCCAGAGGCGGCGTATTTACAGCACTCAACTGGGCCAAGGCCCCGACACATTCACCAGTAGCCCCCAACGTCATCAGGAGAGCACCGCCCATGGCACGACCCGTCACTCTATTTACCGGACAATGGGCAGATCTGGGCATCGAAACGATGTGCCAGAAGGCTGCCGACTTCGGCTATGATGGTCTTGAGTTGGCCTGCTGGGGTGATCACTTTGAAGTAGACAAGGCGGACGAAGCTTACTGCAATGGCCGACGTGAACTGCTGGAAAAATCTGATCTCCAGCTGTTTTCGATTTCCGCACACTTGGTGGGCCAGGCCGTCTGTGACAATATCGATGCTCGGCACGAGGCAATTCTGCCACCCTATGTCTGGGGCGACGGTGAGCCTGAGGGTGTAAGGCAGCGAGCGGCTGAAGAGTTGAAGAAAACGGCTGCCGCTGCAGCCCGACTCGGTGTGGATGTCGTGAATGGTTTCACGGGCAGTTCGATCTGGCACCTGCTCTATTCCTTTCCACCGACACCAGACTCCATGATCGATGATGGCTTCGCCGATTTTGGCCGTCGTTTCAAACCAATTCTCGACGATTTTCAGAAGCATGGCGTGAAGTTTGCCCTCGAGGTGCATCCCACGGAGATCGCTTTCGATATCGCCTCTGCAGAGCGCGCCATCGAGGCCGTCGACGGGCACCCTGCCTTCGGCTTCAACTACGATCCAAGTCATCTCGGTTATCAGGGCGTTGACTACGTCGAATTCATTTATCGCTTTCCTGATCGAATCTTTCACGCCCATATGAAGGATGTCGGTTGGTCTGCCTCGCCCACCGAGGCCGGTGTCTTTGGTGGCCACGTGGCCTTCGGCGATCGCAGACGTTTCTGGGACTTTCGGTCCTTGGGTCGAGGCAACATCGACTTTGAGGAGATCATCCGTGCCTTGAATCGCATCAACTACCAGGGACCTCTGTCAGTTGAGTGGGAAGACGGAGGGATGGATAGAGAACACGGTGCTGAGGAAGCATGCGCCTTCGTCAAGGATGTGGACTTCGAGCCATCCGATGCTGCCTTCGACGCTGCCTTTGCAGAGTAGCCGAGCCAGGCAACCCGTGCGGGCAGTCACATGCCGATGGCGAGGCCAGTCACGTGGTATGCGGCTGCTTCATGGTGTATGCCTGGGTGTCGTAATACTTCTGTCTTCTCGCACCTCAGCACAGGAGGTGTTGTCACCAGCCGAGCTGGACTCGGCGTCCTCCTATCTTCGTTCAGCGATGGCAGGTCCTAATGAGCGTGCCTATCTGCAAGTACTTACGCAGGTCGTCGTCGAACCCGATTCGACAGACACGGCAGTCGTGTATGATCTCATCGTCCGCTACGATCCAGAGCGCTTCCACGACCCTCACCTGGGGCTTTATCCGCTCACCTTCGAGGATCAGTTTATACAATGGGGAAAACGCATCGCCCTGCTGACACGCAGCACTCGTTGGCCGAGTGGACGATTCTACTTGCAAGACATGGCTCACGGCCATCAGGCATGGATCTACTCGAGCGAAGCCCGGATACTCTATCCGGAACAGGACAAGGGACTGCCTGGGCCGGTCGCTTTCGACAACAGTGCGGGAAAACGGCAGTGGCTGCGTCTCATGCACAGATCTCTGGTGGCGACCAATCTGCGCTCCATGACACAGTGGCTGCGGCTGATGCGACGCGAGCCTCGAGACATCGTGCAGTTGCGCAGTGCTGCCGAAGTCGCAGCTCGCGATACCGCAAACTCACCTTGACTTCGATAAGTCAGTTTAGACGTGTCCTGCTCGGCGCATGTCTCACCGTCCTGGCAGCGTGTGGTGGCTCAGGCCACTCCGCGGACACCTTGGTCTTCGGCAGAGGCTCAGATTCGGTCGGGCTTGATCCGGCGCTTGAAACGGACGGCGAGTCCTTCAAGGTCTGCGATAATCTCTATGAGACCCTGGTCACGTATTCACCTGGATCGACACAGGTCGTGCCGCAGTTGGCGCGAGAGTGGTCCGTCGACGAGTCAGGCCTTGAGTGGACCTTCCACTTACGCACAGACGTTCAGTTCCATGATGGCACACCCTTCAACGCCGAGGCAATGTTATTCTCCCTCGGTCGCCAATTCTTCCCGGATCATCCCTTCCACAAACTCGCCGCCGGCTCGTATCAGTATTGGAAGGACATGGGGATGGACGATATCATCGCCGATATGTCGGCGCCAAATGATTCGACCTTCGTCGTGCGTCTTGCGGCGCCCAATGCTCCCTTCCTGTCGAATCTAGGTATGAATTTCTGCGCTGCCGTGAGTCCGACGGCCGTGCGGACCCACGGCGCTGATTACTTCAAGAATCCCGTGGGCACGGGACCCTTTCGCTTCGTCGAATGGTTGAAGGATGAACGCATCGTCTTGGCTAGAAATGATTCATACTGGGGTCCTGAGCCGCAGATCAAGAGACTTGTTTTTCGTTCGATCCAGGATCCCTCGGTGCGTTTTCTTGAGTTGCGAGCCGGTGCATTGCATGGAATGGACAATCTGAGTCCAGAGTTCCTCGATGAACTGCGCGCCAATGATCAGATCAATCTGCTGACGCAACCAGGAATGAACGTAGGATATCTGGCGATGAACAATGACAAGCCTCCCTACGATGATCGTCGTGTCCGGATGGCCCTGAATCACGCCATCAACAAGCAATCCCTTGTCGACAATTTCTATGGTGGCTTAGCAGAGGCAGCCAAGAACCCGATTCCGCCGATGATGTGGAGCTATAACGACGACATCGAACCCTACGCCTACGATCCTGCGCGTGCCCGAGCGTTATTGGCTGAGGCAGGTTTTGCCAACGGCTTCGATACCGAATTGTGGGCAATGCCCGCACCTCGGCCCTACATGCCTCAACCTGAGAAGATTGCTCAAGCGATTCAGGCAGACCTTGCACAGGTCGGAATACGCGCGCGCATCGTGTCGATGGAATGGGCGACCTATCTCGACAAAGTATTCAACGGCCACCATGATCTATGCTTGCTCGGCTGGACCGGCGACAATGGTGATCCGGACAACTTCCTCTACGTCCTGCTCGACAAGATGGCGGCGATCAAACCTGCACAGAATGTTGCCTTCTATAGAAGCGACGAATTGCACGACATCCTTGTCGCCGGCAGAACCCAGACAGACCCCGCAATACGTACGCAGTTGTATCGTGAAGCGCAGCGGATCATACATAGAGACGCGCCGTGGGTACCCCTGGTTCATGCGACACAGACAGCTGCATTCCGCCGGCAGGTCGATGGCTTCCAGTTGCACCCCACTGGCAGCAAGTGGTTTAGCGCCACCCATATCACAACGTCAAATTGACGCGCTCGGGCTGATCGAAACTTCACGTGCACGGATTTATCTTGCGCCGCTTGGCGCTGCTGATACCGAGCCTCGCAGGAATCTCCATTGCTGTCTTCTTGATGATCCATCTTGTGCCTGGCGATCCGGCCCAGGCCATGCTCGGCGAGCGGGCCAACGCGGAGACGCTGACTGCTCTTCGTCATGAGATGGGGTTGGATCAACCTCTTTACAAACAGTTCGGACGCTTCGTCGTCGACCTGCTCCAAGGCGACCTTGGGCGTTCCTTTCGCACACACGAGAAAGTGACGACAGAGGTTTTTCGTCGCTTCCCGGCAACGTGTGAACTCACCCTCGCGGCGATGTTGTTTGCCATGGTCGGAGGACTTGGGTTGGGACTGTTGGCCGCAGTTCGTCGCGGCAGCACGGTGGACTACTTCAGTATGGCCGTGGCGACGGCAGGTATTTCCATGCCTGTCTTCTGGCTCGCCCTGGTCCTGATCCTGTTGCTCGCTGTCAACTTTCCCATTTTCCCCATCTCAGGCCGACTGTCGTCATACACCTATCTGGAATCGAGGACCGGATTCTATCTGCTGGATGCTCTTCTGGCCGGGGACCTGCGGGCCTTCGGTGATGTCCTGCGTCACCTGGCCTTGCCAGCGGTGACACTGGGAACGATTCCATTGGCCGTGATTGCGCGTATGACTCGTTCGAGTCTGCTGGAAGTACTTGGCGAAGATTACATCCGTACCGCGTGGGCGAAGGGTCTACCGAGGCGTCTGGTTCTTCTACGCCACGCTGTGCGCAATGCCTTTATCCCCACCCTAACTGTCATCGCCCTCGAATTCGGCTATCTACTCGGAGGAGCAATCATCACTGAGACGATCTTCGCCTGGCCTGGGATTGGGCGCTGGCTCTTCCTGGCCGTGCAATCGAGAGATTTCCGCGCCGTCCAGGGAGGGGTTCTGCTGCTGGCGAGCCTTTTCATTCTCATCAATCTGCTTGCCGATATGTTGTATGCCTGGTTAGATCCGCGGATCCGCTACGACCGCCGCTGATGATTTTGGCAGGCTAGTGCTCGAGCCCCTTGAATAGGTTCGCACGGGAGAGATCCCGATTCACACGCCACTCGTCGTATTGAATATCGAGTGACCGTCCTCTACTCTCGATGCGCACATGCCGTGGCAGGAAGATTTCTGAATCACTGACGCGTGCATGGTCACTTAGCTCTCGGCGCCAGCGGCGCTGGCCACTTGCGTCGATTCTCTCTTCTGCGACGATCCAACCAGACAGTATATCGACCCACAGGCGACGTTGCCCGCCAGGCGCCTCACGAATCACGGCCACGGCGCGATCCGCCCGCGGGTATTCGACATCCACGACATCACCAGTGCGCGTCGAATCCATCAAGCCAAGCAGCGCAATCCGCGGATCATCCCCCATCAAGTCGAGGTCCAGCAGGTCGACGAGTCCTCGACGGGCCGCAAAGCGTGACAGTCTCCCTTCAGCAAGGGACCACAGC
>Ga0233428_1000198_pt1 | contig 95633 bp, 89 predicted proteins | sample SI_118_April2016_4_FD_179890 | JGI IMG/M metagenome (GOLD analysis project Ga0233428, IMG submission 179890) | Seawater microbial communities from Saanich Inlet, British Columbia, Canada - SI_118_April2016_120_MG | ecosystem: Environmental > Aquatic > Marine > Inlet | place: Canada: British... | reverse complement strand
CGACAAAGGCACTTTTCTACCATTAACATATGAACGAGACTTTCCATCTGAAGCAATGACTCTTCTTAGAATACATTCATTATCATTTTCTAAATCTTGGTCCTCAAGATATAACTTGAGCTTTATATTTGAAAGTATATTAAAAGAAGCTGTGATTTCTGCCTTAGCCATGCCATTTCTAACTAAAGATGCATCAGAACGACCACCAGAAACTATATTTAATGCTTGAACGAGTATTGACTTTCCAGACCCTGTTTCACCAGTAATAACTGTCATGCCAAACTTAAACTCTATATTTAACTCTTCTACAACAACAAGGTTTTTAATATTCAGGTGCTCTAGCATGCTTTAGTTTGTTAGACCTTTTGACCCCAGTGAAGTTTTGAACGAATAATCTCAAAATAATCATAGCCCTTAGGGTGAATAAGGTTGACAAAATTAGTGTGTCTTTTAATTCTTAACGAAACATCTTCAGATGCAGTCAGAGAAGACTGGGCATCAAAACTTATTGTCGCTCTCTCATCACAATCCAAAAGGTTAATCAACACTTCGCTTTCTCCATGAAGAATGAATGGTCTATGGCTCATTGTGTGCGGGCTAATTGAAACTAGACAAATTGCGTTTGTGCTTGGATGCATAATTGGCCCACCACTTGACAGAGCATATGCAGTTGAACCTGTCGGCGTTGTTATGATAATTCCATCAGCTCTTTGATTGTTAACAAAGTCATCGTCAACATATAAGTCAAACTCTATCATTCTCGGGGTCGCGTTTCGATGTATAACCACCTCATTAAAGGCTAGATGCTGTGACAAGACCTTACCATTTTTCTCAACTTGGCAATTTAGAAGCGCTCTTTGCTCCTTGATATACTCGCCATTTAGAATTTCACTCACGACTGTGGCCATAGAGTCAACTGAAACATCAGCCAAAAAGCCTAGTCGTCCCAAATTCACCCCAAGTATAGGAATATTAAAATCAACATAGGTTCTTGCAGTATTTAGAATTGTGCCATCACCCCCAACAACAATTATTAAATCAGCCTCACTTTCAAACTCCTCTTGATCCAATAAAAAATTAACGCCAAGGTCCTTAAGAAGAACTCCAAGCTCCAAAGCAGTTTTTTGACTGGTAAAATCATTTGGTTTACAGATAACGCCGACAGAATTAAACATAGGCCTTGAAATATTTTAAAGAGTAACTAAATAGCACATTAAATATACATTAGTTTGGTAAGACAATGACAAAAAAGAAAGAACAAAAAACTCAAAAAAACACCTCTAATAAAGTGAAGGAAGACTTATCTAACAGTTCAGAAATAGAAGACTTGAAGTCTCAACTGGAAGAGGCACAGCAATCTGCTAAGGACAATTGGGATAAGCTGTTGCGCTCTCAAGCTGAAATGGAAAATCTGAAAAGAAGAACTTCGAAAGACCTGGAGAACGCTCACAAATATGCGCTTGATGGCTTTGTTAAAGCGCTTCTTGAGGTCAGTGATTCACTTTCAATGGGCCTAAAGTCTGCAACAGAAGAAAAAGCAACCCTAGAAAATACAGTCGAAGGCCTTGAACTTACTAATAAGGTGTTCAACTCTACACTTGAAAAATTTGGTGTAGAAACAGTTAATCCTGTTAATGAAAAATTTAATCCAGAGGTACATGAAGCAGTAACAATGGTTCCAATGCCTGACAAAAAATCTAACACTGTGCTGGAAGTTATTCAAACCGGATTTACTCTTAATGGCCGCCTAGTTCGTCCAGCATTAGTCATTGTTGTTCAGTAGCAAGGCCCTAAAAAATCATTAAAAAATCGATATAATCATCATTTTTGTATTAAAAAGTGGGTTTTTAATACAAAAATAACTTAAAAATGTATATTTTTTCAATAAAAGAGCCTTTTTTTGCTGTTTTTTATGTATTTTTAACAAAAAAAATCTTATTTTCATTAAAAAAAGAATAAAAAAGCTATATTAATGGTTTTTTAATTAACAAATGAATGAATTTGTGATTACTTGACATGGTGGGTTTAATACACTATATTTCTTCATACTCAAGTCGGCAGGCAGTGAGACAAAAAGGTGTGTGCCATAAAGGTTGATATACTACTACCAGCGCAAGCTACCTTATGAACTACTTGAGAAAGAACAATCTAAACGAATCAGCCAGTCTTTTTGACAAAGAAGGAACGCACTATAAGGTTTTTGGGGAGCGTGGACCATACTTACTCTTCGTTCATGGGGTTGGCATGTCTGGTGAAATTTGGAAGCCCCAGGTAGAACATTTTGTTTCTAACTATAGAGTTATAACATATGACTTTCTTGGACATGGCCAGAGCCAGAGCCCCATAACACCTGCTTGCATTGACGATTACGTTGAGCAGCTAAACTCTCTAGTTACAACGATTAATGTCTCTAGTTTCAATCTAGTTGGCCACTCAATGGGTGCACTAATAAGCGTCGCCTTTAGCCTAAAATATCCCGAAAAAGTAACCGCGTTAATTCCTCTAAATATGGTTTATAAGAGAAATAAAAATGCTCAAATCGATGTAATCAAGCGTGCAAACCTAATTTTAAAAACAAGTGAAATAAACAATATAGAAGAGACCTTAGACAGGTGGTTTAAAAACAAAACAGAAAGTTATGAAATTCAAAGTATAAAAAAAGTACGTCAACTTTTGGCTGAAGCCACTCCACAGGGCTATGGGAATGCTTATAAATTATTTGCTGAATCTGATCGTCAGTTTGAAAATAAACTTTCAGAACTCAAAGTGCCTGTTCTATACTTAACTGGAACAGAAGATCCAAATTCAACACCAGAAATGTCAAGCGAAATGGCCAATGAGTCTCCGCAAGGTAGCTGTTTCAGTATAGACAATGAAGCACATATGATGGCATATATTGCACCAGAAAAAGTCAACCTTGCAATAGAAAACTTTATAAAGAAAAGTGAATGAGTAAACAAGATAAGACGAGAGAATTAAGGTTAGCATTAGGCTCCTTCCCCACAGGGGTAACGGTTGTAACCTGTCTTGACTCAGACAATAAGCCTTTGGGCTTTACTGCTAATTCTTTTACCTCTGTCTCTCTAGACCCAAAACTAATCTCAATATGTATTGATAAAAGCTCTTTTAATATTGACTCCTTTTCAATAGTTAGGCACTTTGCGGTAAGCGTTCTCTCTGAAGAACAACAGGCTATCTCGACAACATTTGCAACCCCAAATAAAGATCGTTTTAACAATATTGACTGGGATTCAAAAAATACTGGAAGCCCAGTTATAACTGGCTCCGTAGCCTGGTTTGATTGTAATACTGAACAAGTTATTAACGCCGGTGACCACCTAATTCTAGTTGGGCAAGTGGTTGCTTTTGATAGCAGCCCTAAGACGCCTCTTATGTACCTTAGAGGTAATTATGTGAATCTGGGGCTCGAGCAGAAAATGCGACTAGCGATGGAAAATGAAAATACAATAACAGTTGTTGGTGCATTAATTGAGTGGCGAAAAAAAGTACTTCTACTTAAAGACAAAATGAGCGGGGAACTTTATTTTCCTTCTGCCTCTAGACTTGGGCATGTCGATGATGTGCTAAGTCTTCTTGGAGTGTTGAAGAAGCTTAATATTTCAATCAATGAACACTATCTTTTTTCAGTCTTTGAAAGGCCTGAGGACAAAACTAGCCTTATTTATTATCGTGCACAAGTCAAAGAGGTCTCAATTGAATCTCAAGATGACTTTTATGATTTTGACACCATCCCATTTGACCAACTTAGTGATGAAGCGAGTAGAATAATGCTCAAGCGCTATATTAAAGAAAGAAAACTGAATGCTTTTGGAATTTTTGTTGGAAAAGAAAGTGAAGGCAAGATAGAAGCAATCAGCACGACTAATCAAAATTTATAGGAACTATTAAAATGGATTTTTCTTTATTTGCTCACATGGAAAGAATAGACGAAGAGCAGCCTCAAAAAAGACTCTATGAGGAGTTTATTGAGCTTTGTCAAATAGCTGACAGGTCTGGCTTTAAAACAATATGGAATGGAGAGCATCATGGCATGAACTTTACCATTGCTCCAAACCCGTTTATTAATCTTACTGATTTAGCCAACAAAACTAAAAACGTTAGACTTGGAACTGGAACTATTGTCGCACCTTTTTGGCACCCAATAAAGCTTGCTGAAGAAGCAGCAATGACAGACATTATTTCTGGTGGTCGACTGGAACTAGGCATTGCGAGAGGGGCATATTCTTTTGAATATGATCGATTAGCTGATGGAATTGATCCATTTTCTGCTGGCAATGCTTTAAGAGAAATTGTTCCAGCTATTAAAGCGCTTTGGAGAGGTGACTATACTGGCGAAGGTGAGCACTGGTCATTTCCAAAAACCACGAGTTCACCCAAGCCCCTTCAAGCTTCTAATCCGCCAATTTGGATTGCAGCTAGGGATCAAAACTCACATGATTTTGCTTTAAAAGAAGGATGCAATGTCCAAGTAACTCCTCTTTGGCTTGGTGATGAAGAGGTCATCTCGTTGATGGAAAAATTTAAACTAGCTTGCAAGAAACATGAGGAAATTAAGCGACCAAAAATAATGGTTTTACGACACACATTTGTTGCAGAAACTGAAGAAGAAATTTCTCAAGGCGCTAAAGATATTTCACGGTTTTATTGCTATTTTGGCGCTTGGTTTAAAAACGAAAGACCTATTGCGCAAGGTTTAATTGAGAAACTTACAGAAAAAGAAATGACAAAACTTGAAATGTATTCTCCCCAAAATATGCGTAAAAATAGCATTATAGGAACCCCTGAAGAGGTGATTAATCGCATCAAGCTTTGTGAGAATCTAGGTTATGATGAATATAGCTACTGGATTGACAGCAGCATGGACTTTGAAACAAAAAAGAAATCACTTCAGCTTTTTATTGACAAAGTTATGCCTGCATTTAACTAAATAGGATAATAGATGAAGCATTTTAAACACTACATTAATGGCGAATTCAGTGACGGGTCAGAACAATTTGAAACTTTGAATCCAGCAAATGGAAAACCGTGGGCTTCTTTTCCTGCTGCATCAGAACAGGAGTCAAAATTCGCAATTGAGTCTGCACACTCGGCACTCTATGATGGCCCATGGTCAAAGCTAACTGCAACACAAAGAGGGAAACTAATTCACAAGCTTGGAGATTTAATTGCTAAACATGCATCAGAGCTTGGTGATCTTGAAACACAAGATAGTGGCAAACTAGCCGTTGAGACTCGAGCTCAATCAAGTTATGTAGCAGACTATTATTATTATTATGCCGGCTTAGCAGACAAAATTCAAGGCGAAGTGCTTCCAATTGATAAGCCTGATATGCAAGTATTCACAACCCGTGAGCCTATTGGCGTAGTTGTTGCTATAGTTCCATGGAATGCACAGCTTTTTCTTGCGGCTACCAAGATAGCGCCGGCCTTAGCTGCAGGCAATACTGTCGTAGTTAAAGCTTCTGAACAAGCGCCTGCGGCACTATTTAAATTTGCCGAATTGGTTGACAAAAGCGGATTTCCTCCAGGAGTCATTAATATAATCACTGGATTTCCTGAGCCGTGTGGTAGGGCTTTAACAACACATCCAAAGGTAGCAAGAATTGCATTTACAGGGGGCACTGAAGTAGCTCGACACATTATAAAAAACAGTGCTGAAAATTTTGCTCATGTAAGCCTCGAGTTAGGTGGAAAATCGCCAATGATCATATTTGAAGACTGCAATATTAAAGGCGCTGTAAATGGAATTATAGCTGGCAATTTTGGTGCATCTGGTCAAAGCTGTGTAGCTGGATCACGCGTTTTTATTCACAGGTCGATTCACTCAAAAATAATTGGATTAATTTCAAAGCATGCTAAAAACATCGTTGTTGGAGATCCATTAGACAGCAAAACTCAGGTTGGCCCACTTGCAACTCAACATCAGGTTGAAAGAGCTTCCGAAGTGGTCCAGAGTTCAATTAAGCAGGGAGCCCATTTGGTTTTTGGTGGAAAAAAGCCGAGTCAAAATAAAGAAGGCTGGTATTTTGAGCCAACCCTTTTAGACTGCCCTGATCAGGAATTTGATTGTGTTAAGACAGAGCTTTTTGCACCTGTTATTAGTGTAATTGCTTTTGATACTGAGGAGGAGGCTATAGCTATGGCCAATGATTCTGACTATGGGCTTGGCTCAGGAGTTTTTACTGAAAATTTAGCGAGAGCTCATCGTGTTAGCTCGAAAATTCATTCAGGCATTGTCTGGATAAATACTTATCGAGCAATTTCACCTATATCACCTTTTGGTGGGTTTAAACAAAGCGGCGGAAGTCGTGAAGCCGGAATTGATGCGATTCATGAGTACACCCGCACTAAAACAACATGGATAAATACCTCGTCAGAACCAATGAGCAACCCTTTTATAATGAGGTAGAGAATTATTAAATATTGCAGGAAATGGAGTAAAAAATGGATAAAAAATTATTTGAATTAGGCTTATCTAAGAGAAAGGCAACCCTAGGGAAAGAATACGTTCAAAAAAACTTGGACGCTGCCGATGACTTTAATGAAGATTTTCAAAAACAAATGACTGAATGGTGCTGGGGTTTTGGCTGGGGCGATGAAACAATTGATCCCAAAACTAGGTCAATGATGAACCTCACCATGCTTGCAGCACTAGGGAAAATGGATGAATTTGAAGTTCACCTAAAGGGCGCTTTAACAAATGGTGTGAGCATTAATGAAATCAGATCAATCCTCCATGTTATTGCAATCTACTGTGGTGTGCCCCAAGGCGTAGAGTGTTTTAAAGTGGCCAGAGCAGTTTTAGAAGAGGTTGGTGAACTCTAACTTTGTAAATTTCTAATAGATTTTTTAGAGGTTGTAATAGCAACCCCAAAAGAAATGAGCACAACCCCAGCAAGAGCACTGAGACCAATCGTCTCTTCAAATAAAAACCAAGCTTGAATCGCAACCAGGGGCGCAACAAGATAAAAATAACTCCCAACACTTGCTGAAGCATCCTTTTTAATCATTGTCATTAGCAATAAAATTGCGCCAATGGACAAAGCTAGGACTTGCCATGTCATTGCCAGAATAAAGGTTCTGCTCCAAGAAACTTCTCCATTTTCAAAAAATAAAACAATCAAAATACACAAAATCGATGCACTAAAGTACTGAACCCATGCGCCACTATATAAATTCATGTTGCTGCAAAAGCGCTTCTGATAAATTGTTCCAATCGAGATAGCAAATAACGAAATAACGACAGCAAAAACTGCCCAAATCGGAAATCTATCAAAAGCAATCTGTTCAGTTAAATCTAGGCTATCAAACAATACTAAGTACAAACCAACTAGGCCCATTATTAAGCCAATCCATTGTTTCTTAGATACCTCCTCTTTTAACAATACTCCAGCCACCAGAGCCATGCCGACTGGCTGAAGCCCTATAATCATAGCACCTAATCCAGCTGGCATCCCCCATTTAAGTGCCTGAAAAACCCCTCCTAAGTAAACTCCATGAATTAATACGCCTGCAATCAGGAGGTGAAAAAAATCTAGTCTTGATTCTGGCCATGGACTTTTCTTATAAATAATCAGCAGTAACAAAAAGAAAAGTGTGATTACAAAACGATATGACAATAGGGTGAAGGGCTCAGCATATGGCAGCCCATACTTGGCAGCAATAAATCCTGTACTCCAAATCCATACAAAGACCCAAGGTATTAATTTAGGATTCATTTTAGTTAGCCCTGGAAGGTTTGAGTAGCAGCTTTTTGTTCATGGAATATCTAACTATAAATACTAGTTTTCAACTTGATTTTATAGATAAAATATACCAACTCTAAAGAAACCCAATTTAGAAGATGACATGATTAGACTATAATTAGCGCTATCTATTAATTTGTGAAATTTATGAAACGTTTTTGGTTAATTAGCTTTTTGATAATACTGAATATCTTTTCGCAATCTTCTGCAGAAAAACAGTCAGTTGCTAATGATCTTGGCTCAGTAAACTCTTCAGGTATTTCGACCTTAACTCTTGGCAAAGACACACAAAAGACGAGCCATCCTCTTCCAGTCGATCAAGCCTTTAATTTGAGCGCTTTTCTTTCAGACAACAATATACTTACTGTTCGCTGGCTTGTGCAGCCTGAATATTATCTCTATAAGGATAAAATTTCTTTTTCTGTTGATGAAGCTTCTATTGAAAACATCAAGTTCCCTGATGCAACGATTAAGAATGATGAGTTTTTTGGAGAGGTCAGTGTTTACAACAATCCTTTGGAAATACAAATTGAGCTTAACAATATTGAAAAAGACTATGTATTGGCCACTATAAAGCACCAAGGGTGTTGGGAAGGCGGGGTCTGCTACCCTCCTCAAGTTGATAGACTTGAAGTGAGCCAGGAAGGATCAAAAAAAAACCCTATTCCAACCAATGAAATAGCAACCGACGATGAAAATATAGTCTCTGAGAAATTTCAGCAGGGCGGCCTAGCCTTATTTATTGCTGCATTTCTAGCTGGTCTTGCACTATCTTGGACGCCCTGTGTCTATCCTATGGTTCCAATATTATCTGGAATTATTATTGGACAAAAAGAAAAGCCTAGCAATCTCAACGCCCTTTTAATGTCGATTACTTTTGTTCTATCAATGTCTTTTGCTTATGGATTAATTGGTGCTTCTGCAGGATACTTTGGTGCAGGCATCAATTTGCAAGCAATTATGCAAACGCCTTGGGTGCTCTTTGTTTTCAGTTGTATTTTTATACTACTCTCCTTATCGATGTTTGGCCTTTACGACATTCAACTACCGTCAGGAATTCAAACCAGACTTACAAGTATTAGCAACTCGCAGTCAGGTGGGAGCTTTGTTGGAGTCAGCATAATGGGATTCTTATCTGCGTTAATTGTTGGCCCTTGTGTTACGCCTTTTCTTGCAACCGCATTAAGCTATGTTATTGCTGGAGGGAGTGCGGCAAAAGGCGGAGCAAGCTTATTTGCTATGGGATTAGGAATGGGAGTGCCTCTTATAATAATTTGCGGCTGGGGGGTCAATGCACTTCCAAAAGCTGGCCCATGGATGGAAAACGTCAAACGAGTCTTTGGGTTTGCAATGATAGCTGTTGCCTTGTACCTTTTAGATCGAATTTTTTATCCTCTTTTATCGTTAATTCTTTGGGCTCTATTATTTTCAATAGCGCCAATAATGCTCGGTGCTTTCAAAAATCTTAATAAATCAATGACCCCTTTAAACATTTTATTCAAACTTTTTTCTCTAGCCTTTTTGGTTTATGGATTGATGTTATGGATTCTTGTCTCAAAAGGAAGTGGAAATATTCAGCAACCGCTTGATTCACTTATATATGGTGACAAAATTGATGCATCAAATAACGTGAAATTTCAAATTATTAAAAACGAAGAACGTTTCAATAATTTGATTTTAAGTACTGATGGCAATAACAAAGTGCTTATTGTTAAATTCTATGCCGAGTGGTGTATAACTTGTAATAAGCTAGAAAGAGTGGTTTTTACAGACACCCTTGTAAATGAAGCACTTAGAGAATCTCTGACTTATACAGTGGATGTCACGAATAATAACGCCTTTAGTCAATCAATTTTGTCAAGGTTCTCCCTTGTTGGACCGCCAGCAATTTTATTTTTCAAGAATGGACAAGAATTGAGAGCTCAAAGAATTATTGGCGAGGTTAATGCAACTGAGCTAACTAAACATATAAATGACATAAGTTCGATATAAACTATTTCCCTCTAAATGTCTCTAAATGCAGCTATTTTTTGCTATCTAGGTGTTAAAATAGATAATCTTATTACTTAATAAAGAATCATATCTATAGGCTTATCCGTAGTATTTCTAAGCCAAAACATAGACTTACGACATTTATTTCTAGCAAGCTAAATTCATATATTTAAGTTTTAAATAACAGTTAATAAAATAATAGGAGCGTCAATGGATATTCGAAAAGTTAAAAAATTAATGGAGCTTCTGGAAGAGTCTGGAATGTCAGAAATTGAAATTAAAGAGGGTGAGGAATCCGTAAAAATCTCAAGGTATGGCAACTCACCATCTCCGGCTCAGCAGCCAGTTCAATCTTTTGTTCAGCAGCCAGCTCCAGCAAGCCCTATGCCCTCTTCACAAACAACAAGAACGCCTGAACAGCCTCAGGCTAATGACCAGTCTGTAACATCGCCAATGGTTGGAACGTTTTATTCTGCGCCATCTCCAACAGCTAAGCCATTTGTATCTATAGGTCAAAAAATAAATCAAGGTGACACAGTTGGAATTATTGAAGCGATGAAAATAATGAACCAAATAGAGGCTGACCAGTCTGGAACGGTGGTTGAGATTCTTGTTAAAGATGGCGAAGCAGTTGAGTTTGGACAACCACTGATAATTGTAAAATGAGCTCAATTAAAAAAGTTTTAATCGCAAATCGTGGCGAAATTGCTTTACGCATTCTCAGAGCCTGTAAAGAGCTAGGCATACAAACGGTTGCCGTTTATTCAACCGCAGACAAGAACTTGAAGCATGTTAGGCTAGCAGATGAAGCTGTATGTATTGGTCCACCCCCGTCAATCAAAAGCTACTTAAATATTCCAGCAATTATTAGTGCTGCTGAACTGACACACTCTGATGCAATACATCCTGGCTATGGCTTTCTTTCAGAGAGTGCTGATTTTGCAGATCAAGTTGAACGAAGTGGCTTTATTTTTATTGGTCCTAGAGCTGAAAACATAAGAATCATGGGTGACAAAGTTGCCGCCATTGAAGCGATGAAAAATTCAGGTGTTCCTTGTGTTCCCGGTTCTGATGGCGCGCTCGATGACAATGAAAAAAGAAGCATTAAAATTGCAAAAGAAATTGGCCTTCCAATAATTATTAAAGCTTCAGGCGGCGGCGGCGGTCGAGGTATGAGAGTTGTTGATGCAGAAAAAGACTTAGTCGATTCTATTCAACTTACAAAGTCTGAAGCGTTAAGCTTTTTTGGAAACGGCGAAGTCTATATGGAAAAATTTCTTACAACACCTCGCCATGTTGAAATACAAGTCCTTGCCGATCAGCACGGCAATGCTATTCACCTTGGTGAGAGAGATTGCTCTATGCAAAGGAGACATCAAAAAGTAGTTGAAGAGGCTCCAGCCCCAGGAATATCTCCAGAACTAAGAGAAAAGATTGGAAATATTTGCGCCGAAGCATGTAAAAAAATTAATTATCGCGGCGCTGGGACTTTTGAGTTTCTATTTGATAATAACGAGTTTTACTTTATTGAGATGAATACTAGAGTTCAAGTTGAGCACCCGGTAACCGAAATGATTACTGGAGTCGACATAGTTCGGGAGCAAATCTTAATCGCCGGTGGTGATCAATTGTCTTTAAATCAGGATGATATTAAAATTCGTGGCCATGCAATTGAGTGCAGAGTCAATGCAGAGGATTCAGAGACCTTTATGCCCTCTCCGGGAAAAATTACGCAGTATCATGCTGCAGGCGGACTTGGGGTAAGAATAGACTCTCACATCTACAACGGCTATAATGTTCCGCCCCATTATGATTCAATGATTGGAAAGGTGATTACATACGGTGACAATAGAAATAACGCTATTATAAAAATGCAAAATGCGCTTGATGAGATGGTCATAGATGGCATCAAAACCAATATCCCTCTTCAAAGAAAAATTATGGGTGACAAGGTGTTTAAAAAAGGCGGGATGAACATACACTATCTTGAAAAGATGCTCGGAGAAGAAGAATGAATATCAAAGTTGGAATAATTGGTGGCTCAGGTTACACGGGCATTGAGCTTTTACGAATAATACATCAACACCCCAATGCAGAAGTTCATGCAATTACGTCAAGAGCCCTTGAAGGAAGAAAAATATCTGAGGTTTTTCCAAATATGCATGGAATAACCGAGCTAACTTATCTGCTTCCTGATGATCAAACCTTATTTGAATGTGACATTGTATTCTTTGCAACACCGCATGGCGTTGCAATGAATAATGCAGCACTTTTTTTAGAAAAAAATATCAAGGTTGTTGACCTAGGTGCGGATTTCAGGATTAGTAATGCAAGCATTTGGTCTGACTGGTACAAGATGGAACATACCCAGGAAACTCTTCTTAAAGAAGCAGTCTACGGTCAGCCAGAAATTAAAAGAGAGGCTATTAAAGAGGCTCGTCTGGTTGCAAACCCAGGATGCTATCCAACCGCAGTTCTTTTAGCACTAAAGCCCCTCCTTCAGAACAATCTAATAGACACATCAAATATAATTGCAGATTGCAAGTCTGGCACAAGCGGAGCAGGCCGTATTGCAAACCAAGCTACCCTTTTTTGTGAAATTACTGAAAGCTTCAAGCCTTATGGAGTCAGTGGGCATAGACATTTTCCCGAGATCAAACAAGAATTAGAGTCTATTTCAGGATCACCAGTTGGCCTAACATTTACCCCTCATTTGCTGCCAATGAGTCGTGGTATTGAAGCTACAATTTATGTTGACTTAATTGACCCAGAAGTGGACATATTAGCATGCTTCGAAAATGCCTATGAAAACGAAGAATTTGTTAAAATACTGCCTGAAGGTGACTACCCTGAAACCCGTTCAGTTAAATCTTCGAACTATTGTCAGATTTCAGTTCAGTATGTTGAGCATAGCAACAAACTTGTTATTATGTCTGTAATCGATAATCTAGGCAAGGGTGCAGCCGGACAAGCTATTCAGAATATGAATTTAATGTTTGGCCTCAAAGAGCAGGATGGTCTTTCTCAAATTGGTTTACTGCCTTAATGGTGAAATTTATAATATGAAATACTTTGGAGTATGAACATGAGCGCTGCTGAAATTCAAGATGAAGCTGATATAATTTTCAGTGACAGTGCAGCAAGCAGGGTTAAGCAACTCATTAAAGAAGAAAAAAACCCTGCATTAAGATTGCGCGTCTATATTACAGGTGGTGGTTGCTCTGGTTTCTCTTATGGCTTTAGTTTTGATGAAAACCTCAAAGAGGGTGATAGTGGTGTTAATAAACAAGGCGTAGAGCTGGTTATTGATCCAATGAGTTATCAATACCTTATGGGTTCAACAGTAGACTACTTAGAGGACCTTCAAGGAGCAAGATTTATTGTAAGCAACCCAAACGCCAAAACCACTTGTGGTTGCGGCTCCTCTTTCTCAATTTAATAATAATTATAATATGACTGAATACATTCCAGGCCTAGCAGGCGTTCCAGCAACTAAATCAGCCATTTCTTCAATTGACGGGGAAAAGGGAATACTTGCCTACAGAGGCTACTCAATAGAAGACCTCGTTAAGCATTCCTCATTTGAAGAAACTGCGCTTTTGCTAATGAACGGTGAACTCCCGTCTCCGCAAGAACTGTCGAACTTTAAAAATACCCTTAAAAAACGCAATGAAGTAAAACGTAAAATTCGTCATTTACTTTGGTCGCTTCCCTCAAAGGGGCACTCTATGGACGTGCTTCAAACTGCAATAGCCTCCATGGCTACTTTCTACCCTGACGCTGGAGCCTCTGACCCAGATTCGTCTTTTACTCAAAATGCGCTGATTAAAATAATTTCAAATATGAGCACTTTAGTTGCAATGTGGACTCGGATCAGCAGGGGATATGATCCAATTCCGCCAAGCAAAACGATGTCGTATGCGGAAAACTTTATGTACATGTGCTTTGGAGAGGAATCTGACCCAGAGATTATCAGCCTTTTAGACGCCTCATTAATTTTGCATGCTGAGCATACAATTAACGCCTCTACTTTTTCTACCATGGTAACAGCGTCCTCACTCGCAAACCCTTTTGCTTCAATTGCTTCAGGAGTAGGAACGCTAGCGGGCCCTTTGCATGGAAACGCAAATGAAAACGTTCTGATTATGCTCGATGAAATTGGCTCCCCAAAAAATGCTCGTAAATGGATTGAAGATAGACTCAAAAACAAACAGGTCATCTGGGGAATGGGTCATCGCGAATATAAGACTAAAGATCCTAGAGCAAAGATTCTTGAGAAAATGATTAAGGCCTATATTAAGAATAATGGCCTCACTCTATCTAACCGCTTTGAAACAGCGCTTGAAGTTGAGAGCGTCTGTAACGAGCTTTTATCTCAAAAAGGAGTTTATCCTAACGTAGACTTTTACTCAGGAATCCTTTACTCGGAGATATTTAACTTTACCAAAGAACACTTTACCTCTATTTTTGCTATGGCCCGCTCAGCAGGGTGGGTCGCACACTGGCACGAGCAAGTGAGTGACAATAGAATATTCAGACCAACTCAGATTTATACTGGCGCTGACTTTAGGGATTATCCCTCCTAATAGCAATGGAAAAGACCACCCACTTTGGCTACAGACAAGTCGATGTTGAGAAAAAACAAGGTCTTGTAAAAGGAGTCTTTGACTCAGTTGCAGGTAAATATGATCTCATGAATGATGTAATGTCAATGGGCACTCATCGGCTCTGGAAAAACTACACTATTGCAAGCAGTAATGTCAAAGAGGGTGACCATGTTCTTGATATTGCCGGTGGCACTGGCGATCTGGCTATTAAGTTTAGAAAAAAAGTTGGCCCTTCAGGCAAGGTAATCCTCTCAGATATTAATGACTCTATGCTTCATGAGGGTAGGAAAAACCTTATCAATCATGGTGTGATTGATGTAGAGTTTGTTCAAGCTAATGCTGAATCTCTTCCTTTTGAAGACAATACTTTTGATTGCGTTAGTATTGCATTTGGATTAAGAAACGTTACCCATAAAGATGCTGCTTTAAAACAAATGCACCGTGTTTTAAAAAAAGGCGGAACCCTTTTGATTCTTGAGTTCTCCAAGGTTGAAAATCAAATGTTAGAAAAAGCCTATGATTTCTATTCATTTAATCTTATTCCCAAGTTTGGAGAATATTTTGCAAATGATGAAGATAGTTATCAGTACCTTGCGGAGTCTATTCGAAAACACCCAGATCAAGAGACTCTTAAAACTATGGTTCATGACGCTGGGTTTGAGTTTTGTGAATATCATAACCTTACTGGTGGAATCGTCGCACTTCATAAAGCAGTAAAGACCTAGACAAAATGTTTCGTCTTACCATTGAAAAAGCGCTCAATCATATAATCAATGTTAATAACATTGATATAGCCCCTATAGACAATAAAGTTATCAGCCTAGGAGTTGATGATATTGACTTAAGCTTGTTTTTTTTGTGCCTTAATTCTCGTATCTTTGTTATAGACAACGGCCAAAATAAAAAAACTGATGTTGAAATAAGAATGAATAAAGCCTCGTTCCTGTCTTTATTTAAGGGCATCCCTTTAGAGGATTTAATCGAAAAAGAGGATATAGAAATTAATGGAAGCATTAAAACTGCACAAAATCTTGCAGACCTATTGGCGTCTTCTTCGATCGACATAGAAGAGCTTGTTTCACAATACACTGGTGATATAGTTGCTCATCAGGTTGGTCGCTCATTAAATCAGATTAAAAACATATCCTTGAGCAATGATGGCTCAATCATTGACAATTTAAAAGAAGAGTTAACAACGATTTTAATAGCCCCCAGTCGAGCAAAAATTTTTAAAGGAAGGGCGTCATAAATGAAAAGTTTTTTTCGCTTTGTAGGAATCTTAAGAACGCTTATTCGGTATAGATTAGACCATTTAATTCTGTCGACTTCTTTTCTTAAAAGCCTGAAACCTTTAATCTACTTAACGCCTTGGCACTATTTTCCGAGCAAAAAGCTTTCTAGGGGTGAGCGGATTCGATTGGCGCTTGAAGAGCTAGGCCCAATATTTATAAAATTTGGCCAAACTTTATCTACGCGGAGAGATCTTTTACCTGATGACATTGGTATTGAACTGGCTAAACTTCAAGACAAGTGTCCCCCTTTTCCTGCTGAGCAGTCCAAATCAATTATTGAAACTACTCTTGGCGCGAAAGTTTCAAAACTTTTTTCTTCTTTTGATGATATGCCCCTTGCTTCAGCCTCGATAGCACAGGTTCATACCGCTGTCACTCAAAAAGGCGAAGAGATCATCATCAAAGTGGTTCGCCCAGGAATTGAAAAACAAATTAAAAGAGATATTCGACTTTTATACACTTTAGCTGGCTTAGCAGAAAAGCACCAAGATGGTAAAAGGCTTAGACCAACAGAAGCTGTTGCTGAGTTTGAAAACATTATTTACAATGAGCTAAACATGATGGTTGAGGCAGCTAACGCCTCACTTTTAGGAAAAAACTTTAGTAAGTCTAACCTCTTGCATGTTCCAAAGGTTCACTGGGATCTTTGTCGTTCGAACGTTTTAGTAACTGAGCGAATCTATGGAACCCCAGTTAATGACATCGAGGCCTTAAAGAAGAAAAATGTAGACTTTAAGTCTCTTGCAGAAGATGGAGTAATCATATTTTTTACTCAGGTGTTCGACCATAATTTTTTCCATGCAGATATGCATCCTGGCAATATTTTTGTAGGGGAAAACAACCAGTATACTGGCGTGGATTTTGGAATCATGGGAACGCTCACTGAGGCTGACCAGTATTATTTAGCTCAAAACTTTTTGGCTTTTTTCAATCAAGACTACAAAAAAGTATCTCAAGTGCACCTTGAGTCGGGATGGATCCCTGAAGGCACTAATGTAATGGACTTTGAAAACGCTATAAGAAGTGTTTGTGAGCCAATATTTGAAAAGCCCCTCAGTGAAATTTCTTTTGGCCAAGTCTTATTGAGTCTCTTAAAGGAAGCTAAGCGTTTTGATATGGAGGTTCAGCCCCAACTTCTTCTGCTATATAAAACACTGCTTAATATCGAGGGCTTAGGACGGTCACTTTATCCAGACCTTGACCTTTGGGCTACAGCAAAACCCTATTTAGAAAAGCTTGCTAAAGAAAAATATAGCTTTAAAAGCACTCTTAAGAAAATCTCCAATCAGATGCCTCAGCTAGTTGCAGAATTACCAGAAATCCCAATGCTAGTAATTAACGCGCTCAAACAAATTGAAAGTGGGTCTTTTAAGAGAGAAAACTCAAAAAAACAAACTGAGGCCATTGTATCTCAGCTCAAGGAGAATGCCACTAAACAGCGTGCAACTATTTTTTCTCTAGTACTTCTAGTAGGCGCAGGATTGTTGGCCACTCAGTCGGCCTGGGCTTTGACCATTGCCAGCTCAGCCTTTAGTATTATTTTTTGGCTAAAGTCTCGATAGAGAAATTTAGTTATTGGAAAAAGATTTCAGGTAAAATACTCCTCCAGTCTATCTGGTCGCAAGATAGACAAAATTGGTTGCACCGCTTGATGCGGTGTTTTTTCATTTAATGGAGAACTCAAAATGAGCATTACAGTAAACGCTTTAGAGCGTGAAGACCAGGGGAAAGGTGCGAGCCGCCGCCTGAGAAAAGAAGAGAAAGTTCCTAGTATTATCTACGGTGGTAAAAAAGCCTCGATAATGATAACGCTTAACATTCATGAAATCACTCACCTGTTAGAGGATGAAAACACTTTTACCTCTGTATTAGACCTGAAATTGGGAAAAACAACAGAGTCAGTTGTTCTAAAAGATATACAGCGCCATCCAGCAAAAAATGTTGTTACTCATGTAGATTTTCTACGAGTAGACGCTAAACAAACACTTGTTACAACTACGCCACTACACTTTATTGGCGTGGAAGAGAATGAGGCATTAAGAGTGGGCAATATGCTGAATCAGTTTGTTGTTTCAATTGAAATCTCTTGTCTACCAAAGGACCTTCCTCATGGTATCGATGTAGATGTGACCAATCTTGAAATTGGTGATCATCTTTCATTAACTGACCTAGTTTTGCCTGAGGGTGTTGTTATTACCTCACTTCAACATGAAGACATTGAGGCACACGACCAAACGGTATGTTCTGTTTCAGAACCTAAGATTATTGAAGAGGAAGAAGAAGAAATTATTGAGGGCGAAGAAGGTTCTGAAGAAGGCGGTGAAGATCAAGCTGACGAATCTGAAGACTCAAAAGAAGATGGTGACGACGAAGAATAAAGTATCGTCAGTCTTGTTGGCTCAACAAGCGTAAAATGAAGCGCTGTAATGATTAAACTAATTGTTGGACTGGGAAATCCCGGAAAAGATTATCAGGAACATCGTCACAACGCTGGCTTTTGGTTTGTTGAGTCTCTAGCATCTACAAAGGATTCTAAATTTACAAACCAGTCCAAGTTTTTAGGGAAAACCTCGAGTATCAGCTTTGGTTCAAATAAAGTTTTTCTCCTTAAGCCGCAAACCTTTATGAATAACTCTGGCGGCTCTATTAAAAGCCTCTTAAGCTACTATAATATTTCACCAGAAGAGACTTTGGTAGTTCATGATGAGCTTGACTTGCCTATTGGCAGTGTCAAAATAAAGCTTGGTGGAGGTCATGGTGGCCATAATGGCCTTCGGGATGCAATAAAGGCACTTGGCTCAAAAGACTTTTACCGTCTTCGAATTGGAATCGATCATCCTGGCTCTAAGGATGATGTTGTTGATTATGTGCTTAGCGCTCCTAGTAAAGCAGAATTAAGCAGCATTGAACAGAGCATGTCAAATGCAATAAATATTATTGAGATGGCAGTTAGTGGAAATTTTGAAGATGCAATGAAGGCTCTTCACTCATAGTATTGGAGAAAGATAATGGGTTTTAAATGTGGCATTGTAGGCCTACCAAATGTTGGAAAGTCAACGCTCTTTAATGCCCTGACTAAGGCTGGAATAGATTCTGAAAACTATCCCTTTTGTACTATCGAACCCAATATTGGAATTGTTCCTGTAAACGACTCTCGACTGCATAGCCTTGCAAACATCGTTAGCCCTGAAAAAATCCTGCCAACAACTATGGAGTTTGTTGACATTGCTGGACTAGTTGAAGGCGCTTCAAAAGGCGAAGGCCTGGGGAATCAGTTTCTCTCAAATATTCGTGAAACAGACGCCATCCTTCATGTTGTAAGATGCTTCGAAAATGATGATATTATTCATGTTTCAGGAAAAGTCAATCCGCTTGACGACATAGAAACCATTAATACAGAGCTTGCTTTAGCTGACCTTTTTACCGCTGAAAAAGCTTATCAAAAAGCCATAAAAAATACAAAAGCAGGTCAAAAAGAAGGCCTGCCTTTAAAAAACCTGCTTGAAAAAATTCTTCCAACTCTTGAAGAGGGCTCTGCTGTAAGATCTTTAGATCTTAATGAGGACGAAGAAAAACTCATTAAGAGCCTTCAGCTTCTCACATCCAAGCCCGTCCTATATGTTGCCAATGTGAATGAAGACGGCTTTGAAAACAACCCCCATCTAATAGCTTTAACTAATTATGCGAACGAAGAAAGAAGCCAGGTAGTCTCGGTGTGTGCAGATATTGAAGCTGAAATAGCAGAGCTTGATGAGGAAGACAAGCAAGGTTTTTTAGATGAAATGGGGCAGACTGAGTCTGGACTGGACCGCTTGATTAAAGCGGGCTATAAGCTTCTTGGGCTGCATACATATTTTACAGCTGGCCCTAAAGAAGTTAGGGCGTGGACAATTAATATTGGAGACTCCGCCCCAACAGCCGCAGGTAAAATACATGGGGACTTTGAAAAGGGCTTCATTCGTGCTGAAACAATTTCCTACAATGACTTTATAGAAAATAATGGTGAAAAAGGAGCGAAAGATGCTGGCAAGTTGCGCTCTGAAGGAAAAGAATATGTTGTCAAGGACGGAGATGTTGTTCATTTCTTGTTTAATGTTTAAGTGTCATCAATAATGCAAAATACAAAATTACTTTTAATTCTTGATGGATGGGGTCACTCAAGTGATTCTGCAAACAATGCCATTGCCCTAGCGAAAACGCCAAACTGGGACCTCTTTATAAAGAACTATCCCAATACTCTTATTGGAACCTCTGGAAAAAGTGTTGGCCTTCCTATTGGCCAAATGGGAAACTCTGAAGTAGGACACCTAACAATTGGATCTGGAAGAATCATTGAACAAGACTTTACTCGAATTGATAATGACATCCAGTCTGGTGAATTTTTTAACAATAAGATTCTTTGTGCTGGTCTAGACTTAGCATCTCAAAACAATAAAGCTGTCCATATTCTTGGCCTATTGTCAGATGGAGGCGTTCACTCACATCAAGATCATATTTTTGCAGCACTTGAACTGGCCAAACAAAAAAACTGTGGCCAAGTGTTTCTTCATGTCTTTACTGATGGTCGTGACACACCACCAAACAGTGCATCAAAATATATCGAGCAACTAGAGTCTAAAATTTCAGAAATAAATGTTGGAAGAATCGTTTCAGTTGTTGGTCGCTTTTATGCAATGGATAGAGACAACCGATGGGAGAGAGTTTCAAAAGCGTATGAATTAATCACTGAAGGAAAAGCTGGACGCTCTTCAAGGAGTGCGAAAGAAGCTATTCTAGAGGCTTATAGCTTAGGAGAAAATGACGAGTTTATTGCTCCAACTTCAATTGGCGAGGCTGTTAAAATCAATCAAGATGACCTTGTAATCTTTATGAATTATCGTGCAGACAGGGCCAGAGAGATAACACTTGCTCTTACATCTAGTACATTTAATGAGTTTAGTCGAAATCGCTTTGTACAGTGTAATTTTATTTGTCTAACAGAGTATAAAAAAGACCTTAATCTCGACTGCGCCTATCCTCCAATTGCAGTTAAAAATACGCTTGGTGACTGTGTCTCAGATTTTGGCTTTAATCAACTGCGGATTGCTGAAACTGAAAAATATGCTCATGTTACTTTTTTCTTTAATGGTGGTGAAGAAGACAGTCTGCCTGGAGAAGACAGAAAGCTGATTCAATCACCCAATGTTAAAACATATGACCTTCAGCCAGAAATGAGCGCATATGAGCTTACTGATAATCTTATTTCTGCGCTAAGATCAAATCAATATAAGCTAATAGTTTGCAACTTTGCTAATACCGATATGGTTGGTCATACTGGCAAACTTGATGCTGCTATTAAGGCTGTAGAAGCCGTTGACAGCTGTCTTGGTAAAATTCACAAAGTCGCCTCAGAAACTGAAACTGAGATTTTAATCACTGCTGATCATGGAAATGCAGAACAGATGTTAGATTCTAATACTCAGAAGAGTCATACTGCACACACTACAAATCCAGTTCCATTAATTTATATAGGCAACAAGAAAGTCTCACTACTAGACCCGCATCTTGGTACACTTGCAGATCTGGCACCAACACTTTTAGCTCTCATGGATATCGAAATACCAATGGAGATGTCTGGCCAAAACCTTATATTAGATTAACGGAGATAATCATGAAACAAGAAAATTTTATTGCCCCTTCAATTCTCTCTGCAGATTTTGCCAAGCTTGGTGATGAGGTAGACAGCGTGTTAGTTGCTGGGGCTGATATAGTGCATTTTGACGTTATGGACAATCATTATGTGCCTAACTTAACAATTGGTCCTTTAGTTTGTGAAGCGCTAAGAAACCATGGCGTAACTGCTCCAATTGATGTTCACCTCATGGTCAAGCCTGTTGATAGAATCATTCCTGACTTTGCTAGTGCTGGTGCCTCCTATATCACTTTTCATCCTGAGGCTTCGGAGCATATAGACCGCACAATCAGCCTCATTAAAGAAAGTGGCTGTAAAGCAGGCCTGGTGTTCAATCCGGCAACGCCTCTTCACTATCTTGACCATGCAATCGATCAACTTGATATGGTTCTACTAATGTCAGTTAATCCCGGCTTTGGAGGACAATCTTTTATTCCTCATACTCTAGATAAATTAAGAACCGTCAGAAAACTAATTGACTCAAAAGACCTAGAGACAAGACTTGAGATTGATGGCGGCGTTAAGGTTGATAATATAAAAGAAATTGCTTCTGCTGGTGCTGACACATTTGTTGCAGGATCCGCTATTTTTAACACTGAAAATTACAAAGCGACAATTGACAAAATGCGCTCGGAACTAGCTCAAGTAAAATAGCTTTTTTCTGCCCTTACACCCCTCAATTTTCAAAAGCACATTAACGTAATTTCAAAACAACTCTGCGATTAGTTATGAGAAAATAATACTTTGTTTTCTATAATTATTGCTTATGGGTAAGTCTTCCTTTTTTGGGCCTGAAACAATCTCACTTCACACCGGTTATCAGCCAGACCCTTCTTTTGGAAGCCGGGCTGTTCCTGTATATCAAACAACGTCTTATGTCTTCGAAACTGTTGATGATGCAGCTGCACTTTTTAACATAGAAAAAGGTGGTCACATATACAGCCGCATAACTAACCCGACAGTGGCTGTTTTAGAACAGAGAATTGCTGCACTTGAAGGAGGCGTGGGAGCCATCTGCACTGCTTCAGGAATGAGCGCCCTGTTTGTCACATTTATAAGCCTTTGTTCAGCTGGTGATCACATTGTAAGCGCCTCTCAAATTTATGGCTCTACCGCGACCCTTCTTAAACACACACTTAAAAGATTCAATATAGAGTGTACTTTTGTCTCCATTAATGATGACAAGGCTCTTAAGGCTGCGATTCAAGAAAATACAAAACTTGTCTTTTGCGAATCTATTGGCAACCCTGGGCTTGAGGTATCTGACCTTCCTAAAATCTCAAAAATAGCTCATAAAAACAACTTACCTCTTGTAGTTGATGCAACTTTTTCAACACCTGTCCTTTGCAAGCCTTTTGATCATGGTGTTGATATTGTAGTGCACTCTGTAACCAAATGGATGGGAGGTCATGGTGTTGCTGTAGGAGGTGTCATTGTTGATGGCGGAGCATTTGACTGGGGCTCCTCTAACAAGCATCCTGTCCTCACTACCCCATACGAGCCGTTTCATGGAATAAACTTTTGGGAAGAATTTGGCCCATCCGCCCTTTCAATGAAAATTAGAGCTGAATCTATGCGTGACCTTGGACCCGCGATGAGTCCTCATAGTGCGTTCTTGCTTCTTCAGGGTATTGAAACCCTAAGTCTGCGAATGAATCAGCATGTAAAAAATGCACTAAAGCTTGCAAAATGGCTACTAGAGCAATCAGCAGTCATGTGGGTTAACCACCCAGATCTGCCTGAAAATCCTACCTATGAAATTGCAAAAGAACTTTTTCCCAATGGTGCTGGCTCAATGCTGTGCTTTGGAGTTAAAGGAGGAAGAGAGGGTGGAGCAGCATTCATTAATGCTCTTAAATTATCTTCAAACTTAGCCAATGTTGGCGACTCTAGAACCTTGGTTTTACATCCAGCCAGCACAACTCATTCGCGCCTTGACGATGAGGCGATGAAGGCTTCAGGTACTAGTCCTGATCTCATTCGAGTTTCGGTTGGAATCGAATCTGTTTCAGATATTATTAATGATTTTAAGATCGGCCTTAAGGCTGTAGAAAAGGCAACTTCGTAATGAATATTGTTGTTGATGGAGTAAATATATTTGCGGCTACTGGAGGGTGTGCTTTTGACCCAAAAAAACCAACAGTAGTTTTTGTACATGGAAGTGGTCTAGATCATAGGTCATGGGCGCTTCAGTCAAGGTGGTTTGCCTTTCATGGTTATTCGGTTTTTGCGCCTGACTTCCCTGGCCACAGCCTATCAGAAGGAGAGCCTCTAAAGTCAATCGAGAATATGGGCAAATGGCTTGTAAAAGCTATCAAGCATTCTGGAGCAGAGTCTGTCCACCTTGTAGGACACTCTCAGGGATTTCTTGTGGCTTTAGAGGCCGCGACATTGCTAGGTGAAAAGCTAAAATCCCTAACAGCAGTTGCTAGTGCTTTGGCAATTCCTGTTAATGAGTCTCTGGTTGAAACTGCCAAAAAAAATACTGAAGAAGCGGCTGAAATGCTTTTGAAGTGGGGTTTTGGGTCTGTGTCTCACTCAGGCAGTAGTGCGGTTCCTGGGATGCAGCCCATAGGCATTGGACGACAAATCATGTCGAAAAATCCACTGGCTGAAGACCTCTTAGCTTGCAATATTTACAAGAATGGGGCAAATTGTACAAAAGCCATTAAAACACCCTCAAATGTTATTGTAGCAACTGAAGACAAAAACACTCCTTACAAGTTTGGACTAGAGCTAGCAGAAATGCTCGGGGCAGAAACAACAACCATTTCTGGTGCTGGACATATGCTTCCAATTGAGTCGCCTAAGAGCACTTTAGATGCTATCAAAACATTCATTTTAAAAACAAGCTCATGAATAAAATTAAAAAAGTCGGCGTCATAGGCGCCGGAACAATGGGTGCTGGCATTGCTGGCCAAGTAGCAAACGCAGGCATAGAAGTCTGGCTTCTTGACCTTCCCTCTGATGGAAAAGATATAAATAGCTTGGCTGAAAGAGGTCTTGAAAGACTCAAAGATCCTGACATGCCTGGCCTTATGAGTAATGATGCCGAACAGCTTATAAATCTTGGAAATACAAGCGATCATTTTAATGAACTAAAAGATTGTGACTGGATTGCTGAAGCTGTTGTAGAGAGGCTTGACATAAAACAGGCGCTCTACAAAAAACTTAATGAGAGTTGTAAAGACTCTACCATAATTACCTCAAATACTTCTACCATTCCGATTAGTCTTTTAACTGAGGGCATGCCAAAAAACTTTTGTGAGCGTTTTGCAATCACTCATTTTTTTAATCCGGTTCGCTTTATGCGACTCTTAGAGCTGGTTAGAGGCGAGCAAACTAGACAAGACGTGATGGACACACTTGATGTGTTTTGCGAGACAATGCTTGGCAAAGGCGTTGTTCCCTGCTCTGATACTCCTGGTTTTCTTGCAAATCGAGTTGGCGTTTTTGCAATTCAGTGTGCTCTTCACAAGGCCTTTGAATACAAGCTCGCCCCAACAGAAGCGGATGCGTTTTTTGGAAGACCTTTGGGCCTTCCCAAAACTGGAGTGTTCGGACTTTACGACCTAATAGGTATTGACCTTATGGCTGATGTGGCAAAAAGCCTCGAAAACATCTTGCCAGAACATGACGCTTTTCATAAATATGCGGCACCCATAAAATTTGTATCTAACATGATTGCAAATGGCCAAACTGGCAATAAAAACGACCAGGGCTTTTATAAGCAGGCTGGTGACAAAAAAATGGTAATTGACCTTTCTACTGGAAACTATATTGATCATGAACGATTAAAAACTCCACTCCTAGACGAGGCTGAGAAAAAAGGAGTAACTGCGATTATTAGCAATGAAAGCAACCATGGCCTGTTCATCTGGGATGTGCTCTCTGAAACTTTGTCCTATGCCGCTTCACTCGTACCTGAAGTTACTGAAGATTTAACTCAAATTGATGACGCAATGAAGCTTGGCTATAACTGGATTAAAGGGCCTTTTGAGCTCATTGATGAGATTGGCATCGAGTATTTTGTAGATCGACTCAAAAATAACGACAAAGATGTGCCTGAATTTCTTCAAAACAGCATAAAGAATAAGTTTTACAATGTCTCGAACTCAACCTTAAGTACGCTAACTCCCACTGGAGAGCTAAAGCCAATTATCAGACCAAAAGGCGTGCTTAGATTTTCTGAGGCGAGACAAACCTTAGAGCCAGTCAATTCAAACGAATCAGCCAGTTGGTTTGAATATGAAGGTGCGGCTATTGTTGAGTTTCACTCAAAAGCAAATGCACTTGACAGTCAAAGCCTTGATATGATTTCAGATGCTGTCACTGCTTCTGAAAGCAAAGGCCTCAGAGGCGTAATAATTCATAACGATTTTCAGCATTTTTCTTGTGGAGTTAGCCTCTGGAGTGTGAGAAACTGCTTTGAAAAAAATGACTTTGATGGGCTTGATTCATTTCTTGCCTATTTTCAAAACACAATGCTTAAAATGAGGGATTCAAAGCTCCCAGTTATTGCTGCACCAGTTGGTATGTCAATTGGTGGTGGCTTCGAGGTTGTATTGCATGCAGACCATGTAGTCAGTCATTCCAATTCTGTGATGGGTCTTGTTGAGTCTTTTGTTGGCGTTGTTCCTGCTGGCGGAGGCTGCAAAGAAATGCTTTATCGATGGACAGAACAACTTGGCAATACTCAGAGTGGTGCTTGGAAATCATTTATGAATATAGGCCTGGGCAGAAAATCTAACTCACCTCAAGAGGCTAACACATTATCAATGAGAAGGAGTGGTGACAAGTTTCAGATGAATCGCGATCGAATTTTAAACGTTGCTCTTTCATCGCTTGACGAAACAAAAAAGGCCGGCCAAAGGAAACCGCTTGCGCTGTCAGGCTCTGAACACTTTCAAGAAATGCTGGAGTGGCTTGAGGCAAACCACAAGAAAGGCATGCTCACGCCACACGATGTAACTGTTGGAACTGAGATCGGACGCATAATGTCCGGTGGTGAGTATCCAGCAGGAACAGTTTTTACTGAGCAAGAAATTTTAGATGCTGAGCGCTCTTCTTTTATCAGGCTTGCTAAAACTCAAGAAACGCAAGCAAGAATTGTATCCATGTTAGATAATGGCACCACTCTTAGAAATTAACAGCTACGACTATGAACAAAAACCCTGCTAATTTTGTACCCCTAACCCCTATCTCGTTTTTACATAGAACTGCTGACGTCTTTGGCGATCATCAGTCTGTCGTCTATGAAGACAGGTCTTACACCTGGAGTGAGTCTAGAGAAAGGTGTGTAAGAATTGCCTCAAGCCTTAGCAACTATGGGATTAGACCAGGAGATACAGTTTCAGTGCTGGCATTTAACACTCCAGAAATGTTTGAATCGCACTTTTCAATTCCAATGGCAGGTGCAATTCTAAACACGATAAATATCAGGCTTGATGCACCAACAATTGCCTATATTTTTGATGACAGCAATGCAAAAATTCTCTTTGTTGACAGAGAGCTTTTTAGTGCTGCCTCAGAGGCGCTTGCTATCGCCTCAGTTAGTCCAAAAATCGTTGTAATAAATGACTCCTCTGCTAGCTCACAGCCAGATATCTCAAATGACGCAATAGACTACGAGTCTCTTGTTGACAATGGAGACCCTCTTTATAATTGGACAATGCCTGGCGATGAGTGGAGCCCACTCTCGCTTAGCTATACTTCTGGAACAACAGGCAAGCCTAAAGGCGTGGTTTACCATCACCGTGGTTCATATTTAATGAGCCTGGGCACTGTGGTTGGCTGGAACCTTCCTAATCACCCTGTTTACTTATATTCTGTTCCGTTATTTCATTGCAATGGCTGGGGACATGCCTGGACAATGGCTGCGCTTGCTGGAACTATAATTTGTCTCAGGACTTTTGACCCCGAAAAAGTATTTGGTTTGCTTGATGAACACCATGTGACTCATTTTGGCGGTGCTCCGATAATGCTTAATATGCTTGCCAATGCGCCTAAAGAGATAAAAAAATCATTTAAAAAGAAAATCAAAGTCATGACAGCAGGAGCGCCGCCGCCTGCAAAAGTTTTAGAAAGCATGATGTCGCTTGGATTTGATGTAATGCATGTATATGGCCTCACAGAAACCTATGGTCACATTCTTCAGGCAACTCCTCAAGCATCATGGCTCAACGAAAGCCCAGCAGAACTTGCTAGACTTAGCTCAAGACAGGGAGTTAGATTCCCAATGACTGAAGATGTTAGCGTGATAGATCAAGAGACAGGAAAGCGGGTTCCTCACGACGGCGAAGCAATTGGTGAAATTGTGATTCGCTGCAATACATGCATGATGGGGTATTGGAACAACTCCGAAGCCACAGAAGATGCCTTTGCTGACGACTGGTTTCATAGTGGCGACCTAGCAGTAATTCATGATGATGGCTACATACAGATTAAGGATAGATCAAAAGACATCATCATCTCAGGTGGTGAGAATATCTCTTCAGTAGAGGTCGAAAATGTTCTTTACCAACACCCGTCAGTTGGAGAGGCTGCAGTTGTTGCAATGGCGGACGAAACTTGGGGAGAGGTGCCCTGTGCATTCATTGAGCTTAAGCCCAATGAAAAAGCAACTGAAGACGAGCTTATTGCTTTTTGCAAAGAGAATATGGCTAAATTTAAAAGACCAAAAAAAGTTATTTTTGGCCCACTGCCAAAAACTGCAACTGGGAAAATTCAGAAACACGAACTAAGGGCGGTCATTAAAACACTGGGAGAAGTGTAATGTCAAACTATACTGCTCCCATCGAAGACATGAGCTTTGTATTGAAAGAAGTTGTAGAGATTGAAAAGCTTTGCAGTGAAACTGGGCTTGATAGCTCCACAGTTGACATCCTTGATGCTGTTTTAGATGCAGCTGGAAAACTTGCTAAAGAAGAAATAGAGCCGGTCAATAAGTCTGGTGACTCAGAAGGCTTAAAAATAGATGACTCAGGAAAAGTCACTACTGCGACTGGCTTTAAAGAGGCCTACCAACATTTTGTCAAAGGAGGATGGGGCTCATTGCAATTTTCCCCAGACTATGGAGGACAGGGGGTTCCGTTTGTGGTCGCCGCCAGTGTTCAAGAGATGTGGCATTCTGCCAATATGTCTTGGGGCCTATGCCCGCTTCTTACACAAGGTGCAGTCGAAGCGATAACTCTCAATGCAAGTGAAGATCTCAAGAGGCGCTACCTACCCAAATTAATCTCCGGAGAGTGGAGTGGCGCAATGAATCTCACTGAGGGAGATGCTGGCACTGATGTTGGTGCGCTTAAAACACGCGCAACTCCCAATGGAGACCACTACTTAATTCGTGGTCAGAAAGTTTATATCACCTGGGGTGAGCACGACATGGCAGAGAATATCATACACTTGGTATTGGCTCGCCTGCCAGATGCCCCAGCGGGAATTAAGGGCATTTCATTATTTTTGGTGCCAAAGATACTGGTTAATGATGACGACACTCTTGGAAAGCCAAATGACTTAAAAGCGCTATCAATCGAACACAAAATTGGCATTCATGCCTGCCCAACATGTGTCATGAGCTATGGGGAAGAAAGAGGCGCGACTGGTTATCTGGTTGGTGAAGAAAACCGAGGCATTCAGTGCATGTTCACAATGATGAACAATGCAAGGCTTACTGTTGGACTCCAAGGTGTATCAGTTTCTGAACGCGCATATCAGCAAGCTCTTAGCTTTTGCAATGAGAGAGTTCAAGGCATCGCTCCTGGGTTCAAAGAGCCTGGTCCAATTATTAGACATCCAGACGTTCAAAGAATGTTGGCCAACATGAAGTCAATCACACAGGCCTCACGTGTATTAACATATGCTGCTTGTGCAGAAGTTGACTACTCTTTAAGCAGCCTTCCACTCAAGAGCCTAGAAAAACACAAAAGGAGGCTTGGACTATTGACTCCGATTGTGAAGGGCTGGTGCACAGAAACCGCACAGGAGGTAGCCTCTGTAAGCCTGCAGTGCCACGGAGGAATGGGCTATGTTGAGGAAACCGGCATTGCTCAAATCCTCAGAGACGCGCGAATTTTGCCAATTTATGAGGGGACAAATGGCGTTCAAGCGATGGACCTTGTGGGCAGAAAGATTATTAGTGATGGTGGACTTGGCGCCAGAGAGTTAATTACTGAGATGCATGAATGTGCTAAAAATTCAGTAATATCAGAGTTAGTTTCTGCCTCTCAGTTAAAGCGCTTTACAAGCTCTATTAGTGACCTTGAGAGCGCTATTTCAATTATTCTAAAACACTCAGACAATAAAGAGCTTGTTGGGAAAATTGCCTTTGATACACTCATGATGGCAGGAACCATTTCGGCATCTTGGCAGATGCTATTAAGCCTTGAGAGAGCATCAAATGCATTTAATAATACATCTTCCGTTGGCTTTTTAAATGAGAAGACTGACACTGTAAAGCATTTTATAGACTTTATCTTGCCCCGATATCTCTCGAACTTTACAACAATAGCTGCAAGCACCGAGTAATTATTAATAGCAAGACTATTGCAATACTATTGCATTTACGTTATATTATTCTGTTTTATAAAACAGGGTCTCATATGTTTAAACTTAGCTTTCTATCTTTACTATTAGTTTCTTCCTTTGCAAGCGCCGAAGAAGCAAGGCGTGCTGACGCACATGTCCATGGACTCAATAATTTATCAATGGTAATCAGTCAAAATCAAGTTGCTATTTCTTATGAAATGCCTATAGTTCAATTGTTTGATGAGCATGATGATCACGACGAGCATGAAGGTCATGATGAGCATGAAGGTCATGATGAGCATGAAGGTCATGATGAGCATGATGAGCATGATGAGATGGTGGTATCAAATGACTTATTAGCTGAATTTCAAAATTATTTGCAATTGTTTGCTTTTCCTAAAGACGCTGAGTGTGCCTTGGTTTCATTTGAATCTGGTCTTCACGCCGTCTCAACAGAAGGAGGCCACAAAGATGTCGAATTATCATATGAGTTTTCTTGCAATGAGCCAAGCCAATTAAAGAGCATTACAATTAATGCATTTAATCGCTTCAGCGAACTAGAAACTTTAAACTTTGAAGCCGTAATAAACAATAAAGCGTTAACAAAAAGCCTAAAATCAGGTGTCGATAAAGTAATATTTTAAACGAGGATCTGATGTTAGAAGCGCTAGGTCTGGAATACCGTTATCAACATGGTAAAAAAATTGTATTTCCAGAAATAGAGATTAAAAGGGGGCGGCGATTATTGATTAGTGGCTTTTCAGGCTGTGGCAAAACCACTCTACTCAGCTTGATTGCTGGAGCCTTAAGGCTTCAGGCTGGTGATATTAAGTTTGATAGCACCAACTACTCCTCTATGTCTTCACTGCTCTTGGATAAACATAGGGCAGATCATATTGGCTATATTTTTCAAACATTAAATCTTATTCCATTTTTAAGTGTTTCAGAAAATATAGCTTTGGGTATTAGATTCTCTCAATCAAGAAAATCTAAAGTTGCCGACTTAAATCAAGAAATTAGTAGGCTAGTTGGCTCTCTAGGGCTAGAGAAAGATGCTTTAAATACACCCGTAAGTCGCTTAAGTGTTGGGCAGCAACAAAGAGTTGCAGCTGCCAGGGCTCTTCTGGGCAAGCCAGATTTAATTCTTGCTGACGAACCCACATCGGCCCTTGACTCTGATACAACAAAAAAATTTCTAAACGAAGTCATGGAAACCTTTGACTCAACCAAACAGGCGATGATTATGGTTAGTCATGACGCCTCTATTGCTCCCTACTTTGATACTGTCATAGATTTTAATAAACAGCATGCTTAGTCTTTTACTTAAATCAATGCGCTCAAGAATTATCCCAACATCACTTGTGACAATATCGCTTATGGCATCGATGGTTCTGCTATTGAGCATAGAGCGAATTCAACAAGGTGCAGAAGAAGGCTTTAACCAAAGTATTTCAGGTGTTGATGCAATTATTGGCCCAAGGTCTAGCTCTATTGAGTTAGTTTTATATACTGTGTTTCATCTTGGCAGGCCAACAAATAACATTACAACAAAAACAGTAAATGATGTCAAACTTAGGGGCGATATTAGTTGGCTCGTTCCGATTGCATTGGGTGATAGTCATAAAGGATTTAGAGTTGTAGCCACTGAGCCAAACTACTTTGAACATATTAAATACGCAAACAGCCAGCCTTTAGTTTTTTCAAAGGGCGTCGCTTTCGCTGAGCTCTCTGAGGCCGTTCTGGGCTCCGATGTTGCTGAAAAACTTAGCTATACAGTTGGCTCAAAAATTCAAATCACCCATGGCTCAGTAGAGTCTATTGGGAGCAAACATGATGACTTTTCATTTATGGTTACTGGGATTCTCAACAAAACAGGAACCCCTATTGATCAGGCAATTTTTTTGGATTTAAAGGGATATGAGCTGCTCCACCTAGGATGGAAAAGTGGGAAAAAAATCTTCAACCTTGATGATATTGACTTGTCTTCTCTTCCCGACGACGCATTAATTCCAAAAACAGTTACAGCTGCGTTTATAGGGCTTAAATCAAAACTAACCTTATTTAACTTTAGTAAAAATATTAGGGAATACCCAAAAGAGGCTATATCTGCTGTTATTCCAGGAATTGCTTTATCAGAGCTATGGTCAATTGTTGGACTTGTTGACAAAGGATTTCAGCTTCTAAGCTGGATTATTATTGCTATCAGCCTTATTGCAATGATTACATTAATTATTGCCAGCCTGGATAATCGTAAACAAGAAATGACAATTTATAGGGCTAATGGAGCTTCTCCAAAATTTTTAGCCATGATGGTGTTATGCGAATCCATTGTAATTGGGTTGACTGCAATTGTTGGCGCTATTATTCTTGTAACAATTGTCACTTATTTTGCAACCGCCCAGCTAAACTTGGCTTTGGGCATTTCGCCTTCTTTTAAGTGGATTAGCATGGATGAAATTAAAGTTTTCAGCTTGATCTTGTTGGCTGGAGCTCTAAGCAGCTTGATTCCAGCAAGCATGGTTTTTAGAAAAAATTTGCATCAAACATTAAGCTAAATGATAAAAAAAATAACGGCTGTCACTTTAATTTATTTCTCAATGTGCTCTTTTGCCATAGTGGTCACTGATGAATACTTGTCTACAATAGAAGACAACTGGTTGAGCCTTGAACCAGCTGATGCTTATGATTTTATTCCTGAAGATTTGACCTATGAAATATATAGCAGCCCTGAATTTCAAGCTAAATTAGAAAAGGCTGGAACCAAACTAAAAGACTCTTTAGAGGGCACGGATATTGTCCTTGCTGGCTTTATGGTTCCAATTGAATATGATGGGCCTGATATTAGTAAGTTTTTACTTGTTCCAGAGTCTGGCCAATGTATCCATGTTCCGCCTCCGCCCTTAAATCAAACCCTGCTTGTTGATATGACAAGTACGCCAACAAAGTTTCGTGATTTATACATGCCAATAATCGTTTATGGGAGAATATCTGTTGGATCGCAAAGTTTTGATATTGCTGATAGTGGATATACCATTTCAGATGCAGCTGTAGAAACGCTTCATTTTAGCGACGAGGAATATAGCTATACCATAGAGGACCCTCATGATTAGCAGGACACAATTAATTTCTAAATGTTTAGACTCAGGAAGAAGTGCAACGCCACAGAGAATGTCAATAATTGATGAGCTGTGTTCTGCAAGAAAAAATCTTTCTGCCTATGACCTAAGGGACTCTTTAAAGGATAAAGGCAGTTCATTTAACATTAGTACAATTTATAGAGTATTAGACTTTTGGATTAATGTGGGCGTTGTTCATAAAATGGACTCAAGCAATACTTATCTGGTTTGCAATGATAACCACACTAACCACTTTCATGTCTTGCTTCACTGCACCAGTTGCAAATCTGTAGAAGAGTCTTGCCAGGTGTCAGCAATGCTTTCTTTGCCCAAAAGCAACACGTTCAAAGTTAGCGGTGGTCAGGCCGTTGAGCTTAACGGTCTTTGCAAAAACTGCAAGTAACTACTTGATTCTCACCATTAGTTCATTTTTTCGAAAGATTGGCGGCACATAAGGCGCATTAAACTGTGCCACCATAAAGCCGCCCTGTGTTTCAATATTGTTTAATTGTAGTAGTTTTACAAATTTTTTTTGAAAGGCCTTGCTTCTAGATTCAGACGCTCGCCCTCCAAAAGCCATAACAGCAACTTCACCCAAGGCTTCTTTTTTGATAGAGACTTTGCTTGTATTAGCCTTAGGAAGGCCTTTCATAGAATGTTCTCTAGGCATCACAAAAGATATGTTATAGGTCTCTAACCCCTCCGAGGGACAATCAGTAATGACAGGTGCGGTCATTGCAATTTTCATTTCTTTATCGTTGCCGCCAAAAATGTAATTAGCAATTCTTCTAAAGCCTGAAGACGCTGAACTTCTATAATCCGAATTAACCGATGTCGTGGCGATTATCATTTCACTATAGTGACGGATTTCAAAACCATCATGTATTGTAACTACTTCGTATTGAGGGGTTTCAAGCGCCATATTTTTTCAACTAGTCATTTTTTTTGCCAAAAAAGGGAACCAGTATTGGCGTTTTGTTTTTGTACTCAACGTAGCCCTTGTCTTCACCCCATTTTTTTTCAGCCTTATCCTCTAAAAAAGGAAGGCCGCTTATTCTTGTCAAGAGAAGAAAAACAAAGATTGGAGAAACAAGAGTCACAAATTGCAAGCCCGATAGAAGTGGCAACGAGATAATGGCAATGCCTGTCCACAGAATAATTTCTCCAAAATAGTTTGGGTGGCGTGATATCGACCAAAGGCCTTGAGTGATAAACTTATCTTTATTTTCAGGTTGCTCACTAAAGTGCTTTTTTTGTCTGTCGGCAAAAACCTCAAAACCAAAGCCAAAAACCCAAAATGCTGCTCCAACAACAAAAAATACGTCGATTGGCTCAAGCGGATTCAGTACTATTACAGTAACGGCATTTACAGTGGTTAAGAAGACCCAAAGGGCCGACAAAGTCCAGGTCATTAAAAACTTTGGAAATGATTTTTTAATGTCTCTAAACCTTTTGTCTTCTCCGCTTTTAACTATTCTTTTATAGAGAAATATTCCGAGCCTTAATGTCCAAATGGAGACGAAAAAAGCAGTAACTGCTGAACGAATAGACACATGATGGCCCGAACTTAAGAGCGCAAAAATCGCAGTAGAGATGACAAGAAGTGTTGCAATCATTCCTGTAAAGTCAAAATATTTTTCAGAACTTGTAATTAACGAAGGTACTGCAAAAATCCAGTGGGTCACAAAACTTACAACGGCACTCAAAAGAATTACTGGGAGTCCATAAAGAATCGCCCCATCAACTGAAGCCGCTATGGCAATAATATAAGCCATTAAAATACAAAAGACAATGGCACCAAGATCTTTAGTCATTGTGGCTTCTCAAAAAGATAGTGAGAAACGCCCCATTCAGAACCCCGGTTAAACCCAAAAAGAACCTCACATGACATAAAAAAGATGCGCCACCTTTGAAACCATGCGCCGGCCTCTTTCTCTCCGTATGTTTTTTTAAACAACTCTAAAACCTCATTCTTATTTTTATCCATCTTTTGCAGCCAAGCTAGTGAAGTTCTTTCATAGTGAGTGCCGCTCACCCTCCAGTCTCTTTCTATTTTCATTTGTTCTGGAAAGCTCATTAACAGCCTGTGGGAAGGCATTTGGCCTCCGCTAAAAAACTCTCTCGCCATCCAGTCAGCATCATCATTATCTTCGAATGGATAGGCAACCCTCTGATGAGAGAAAATATGTACAAACAACTTGCCATCATTTTTAAGCCAGGCCTTTACTTTTCCCAGCAATTTTTCATAATTGCGCATGTGCTCAAACATTTCAATAGAGACGACTCGATCAAATAGCTTCGTCGTTTCAAAGTCATTCATATCAGCTGTTATTATCTCAACGTTTTTTAAATTACGCTCTTCACATCTTGCTTCAATAAAATGCCTCTGATCATTTGAGTTGCTAACTGCAGTAATTTTAGATTTTGGAAGATGCTCTGCCATATAAAGAGTTAAAGACCCCCAGCCACAGCCTAACTCTAAAATGTCTTGGCCATCGACTAAGCCTGCCCTTTGGCTTGTTAGCTTGAGCATAGCAACTTCAGATTGGTCTAATGAAGAGACGCCTTCTGACCACAAGCCCGAACTATACTTTAACTTATTTCCCAAAATTAGCTCAAAAAGCCTTGGTGGAACCTCATAATGTTGTTCGTTTGCCTTTTGTGGCACAAGTGCAATTGGACTCTCTTTTAAGACATCAATCCAGGCAGCATGCTCTTGTTCCATTGCAGCCTCATTGGGACCTGTAGCCTCAGCTAAACGCTGCCTGCACAAGCGTTTGATTCCAAACCTAATGATTGCGTCTGGCAACAGCCTTTTTTCTGCAAGAATTATTAATAAAGCAATCATAAACTAGTGTGTAATTTGAATATTTTTTGAGCCTGGCTTGGCAAAAACAAACTGAAAATCCCCAATTAAGTTTTCAAGAAACCCCGCTTCACAGTAGACCAAGTAAAAATTCCATATCCTTGTAAACGGCTCTGAAAATCCGAGCTCTTTGACTTGTGGCAAAACTTGTTGAAAATCTTCACGCCAAATCTCAGGCGTTCTTGCATAGTGCTGCGTTATGTCCTCAGTGTCTATCATAACCATGTCAGTTTTTTCCTTAATGGCGTTAAGTATTTGCGGCATTGCAATAAGGCAAGAGCCCGGAAATATGTATTTCCTTATAAAATCTACAGAGTTCTTGTAGGCATCAAAGTCAGGGTCATTGTAAGTTATTCCTTGAAGCGCCATTAGTCCGTTTTTTTTCAACAATGAAGAGGCCTTTTCAAAAAAACCAGGGACGTACTCTGCTCCAACGGCTTCAATCATTTCAATAGAGACGATCTTGTCAAAAGCTCCCTCAAGTTCACGATAGTCTTTGCTTAGAAGTGTTATCTTATCATTCAGGCCTTCATTTGAAACGAGCTCAGAAGCATATTGATGCTGCTTATCAGAAATCGTTGTTGTTGTGACTTTACATCCATAGTTTTTCGCGGCGTGAACAGCAAAGCTACCCCAGCCTGTTCCGATTTCAAGAACATGGTCTTTTTTTGAAAGTTTAAGTTTTCTACAGATTCTGTCAAGTTTTTCAACTGAAGCATCTTGCATGCTTGAGTCTTTTTTTGAAAACACCCCACTAGAATATGTCATTGTAGGGTCAAGCCATAGCTTATAGAAATCGTTGCTTAAATCATAGTGCACAACGATATTATTCTTGCTGCCTTGTAAAGTATTTTGTCTTTGTCTATGAATAAATTTTGTAATTGGGTTAGCCAATCTTGCTAATCCTGACTCCAAGACAAGCAAGGTGTTTTTATTTTTTATGATAAGTCGAATTAAGTCAACAAGGTTATTAGAGCTCCAGTATCCAGCAGTGTACGCCTCTGCCGCACCATTCGTGCCTCCGCTTCCCAAAAAAACATAAAACTCTTGCGAGAATACCTCAAGCTCTGCTTTAAGTTCGGTGCTAGAATTGCCAAAAGTATATTTTTTGACGCCATCAATAATGGTTAGTTCTCCACTAGTAATGCTTTTTAGTTTTCTAAACAAAGCGCTTTTAAAAAAAGAAGCCGTTCGAGACCTTTTTTGCTTTTTTTGAATACTATCAGCTAAACTTTCAACAGAAAGCTTATCTTTATTTTGTTTTTCTTTGGTCATAGTTTGTCTGGGTGAGTGAAAAAAGGCGCCCTTCTAATCAGAAGCACCAGGGCCTGCAAATGTATTCTATAAACCACAACAAATGTTGCGAGAGGAAACCTCAGAATAGCCTTAAGTAGGCCCTTATTGTTAAAGGCTCGCCTTTTAAGATTGAGCGCAACGTTAAATACCTTTTCCCCGTCTTTATAATTTTTCATGACGACATTTAAGGCTTCTTCTGGATTAGAAAAAAACCACTCATACTCATGGTCCATTCCCCAAAAAGGACTAACATGGAACTGTTTTTTTGGGCTTGCAGTAAAGCTCATCTTCTTATCTCCATCTAATTTCTCATGTATCACATAAGAATGTCTCTCTTTCCACGGTGTGTTTGTAACCTCGGCCATTATAGCTTCAACTTTTCTATCTTTCTCATCGAAACAATAATAGAAGCTAACAGGGTTAAAGCAATGTCCAAAATATCTTAAATGTGTGAGAAGCCTTATTGGGCCTTTAAACTGTTTGCCCGTTTTTTCAAGAAGGGTTTTTCTTACTTCGCTTTCAAGCCCCATTGAGGGATTCCCGTGATAGTCTTTTCTTCTAAATGAGACAATCTCTGGCTTATTGATGTTCCAGAGCAAAGACGGCTTCATCGTTGAGGCGAGGGCTGAAATATCAACATATGCCATAAAAATAGGGTAGCTAAAAAACCGATTAAATGGGGTGTGTCGATGATGGCTGATGGTGCCCCAGTATAGATGATGCTCTTTAGAAAGGCTCATAAGAATACTCCAAAATCCTTGCAAACCTCAAGAGCACTATTAACTCCATCTTCATGAAAGCCGTTACCCCAGTATGCGCCGCAATAAAATGTATTATTAACCCCACTAATCTGTTTTTTTCTCCTCTGCGCCTTGACTCCATCAACTGTAAAGAAGGGGTGTTGGTATTCAATCTTTTTAATTATTTTAGCGGGGTCAATCTCAGCGCTGCTATTAAGCGTTACCAAGAAATCGGGCTTGGCATCTAGCGACTGTAGAATATTCATATTATAGGTGAGTGTTACTGATTTGCCTTTATCGCCGCTTAGCAAATAATTCCAGCTTGACCAGGCTCTCTTGGTTTTTGGCATTATCGAGGTATCGGTATGTAGTATTGCTAAGTTTTTTTGATAAGGCAGTGCGCCCAACACTGATGATTCGTTATCGCTCGGATCTTTCAGCAAAGCTAGGGCCTGATCACTGTGCGTAGCAAATATAACCTTGTCAAACTGCTGAGGCTCCTGACTGTTGTCACAATAAATTTTAACGCCGTCTGAGCCTCTAAAAACTGCCTTTACTGGCGAAGAAAGAAAAATATTTTCTTTAAAGCTCTCAATTAACTTTTGAACATAAGCTTTTGATCCGCCCTTAATTACGTACCACTGAGGCCGATTAAATATTTGGAGGAGGCCGTGGTTCTTAAAAAAACGAATATAAAAAGCTGCTGGCATTTTTGTAGTTTTATTAGCAGCAGTGGACCAAATTGCTGCTCCCATTGGAATAATATAGTTCTCAATAAAGTGGCTACTAAAATTATGTATTTTTAGAAAATCATTGATTGTTGTTGACTGATCAACTTTTGAAAGCTCTTTAATTGCAAGCCGGTTAAAGCGAAGAACGTCTTTGAGCATCGTCAGGAATGAGAATTTAAATAAATTTTTTCTTTGAGCAAAAATCGTATTCAAAGAGCCGCCTGAGTACTCAAGACTTTTTGAAGGCGCCTTTACACTGAAGCCCATTGAGGTTTTTTGAGTCTCAACTTTTAGTTTCTGCAATAGACTTATAAAGTTTGGATAGGTTTTTTCGTTATAAACAATAAAGCCTGAATCCACATTCCAGGCCTTATCATTCTGTTTAATTTCGTGAGTATGTGAGTGGCCGCCAACGTAATCGTTTGCCTCAAAAACAATGATATCGTGTTCTTTATGTAGCAGATATGCCGCCGTTAAGCCGGATATTCCGCTTCCAATAATAGCAACCTTCATAGCATAAAATCAAATTTGTAGTTTAGAGCCTCCCCTTTTTTTAGGCCTAAGTACTATCATAACCAGTATTTGGCAATAGTTTTTTCAAAAGACCTAATTATAAAGCGTGTTTTTTTAAATTGTTTGGTTTATGAGCATATGCTGCGCACCGTGCCACGAGAGTAAATCATAGCCAAATAGGCTTTGCTTATTTCAAAAAAATATGGGATAATTGTCGCCTTTCAGCAATTTGGCTGGAAGCGGTCTAGTTTTGTAATTGCAAGACTAGTAATTTAACGTATCACACAGAGCCCCAATATTAGTCAGGGTGCCCTTTAAAAGGGGTTGGCTAATAGGCAATGTGGAAGTCTTAACCCAGGAGAAAAGTATGGCGAAAGCGTCAATGAAAAAAATGTTAGAGGCCGGTGTACACTTCGGCCACAGGTCTCGTTTTTGGCACCCAAAAATGGAGCCTTATATCTACGGAACACGAAATGGTGTTCACATAATTAATCTTGAAAAAACATTACCGCAATTTAATGATGTTCTAAATTTTGCAAGCAAAACTGCTGCACAGGGAGGGTCTATCCTTTTTGTTGGAACAAAGAGAGCGGCAAGCAACATTATCAAAGAAGAGGCAATTCGATGTGGAATGCCTTACGTTAATCACCGCTGGTTAGGCGGAATGATGACAAACTATAAAACCATTAAGGCTTCAATAAAGCGACTTAAGGATTTAGAATTTCTTGCAGAAGAAAACTTCGCACAATTTACAAAAAAAGAAGCCCTAGTAATGACAAGAGAAATGGAGAAGTTAGAGAGAAGTCTTGGCGGAATTAAAGATCTTGGAAGCATTCCCGATGTTGTTTTTGTTATCGATATTGGTCATGAAAAAAATGCTGTCAGAGAGGCACGTACTTTGCGCTTACCTATCATTGGTGTTGTGGACTCTAATCACAACCCTGAAGGAATTGATTACGTCATAGCAGGAAATGATGACTCAATAAGGGCAATTGGCTATTATGCAAGAAAAATTGCAGACGCAGTCCTTGAGGCAAAAGCTTCAATTGTTGAGACCAAGCCTGTTGCCAAGAAGACAGCGCCAACTGCTAAAAAAGAGACTGTCGAGACAGCCCCTGAAAAAGAGACTGCTGAAGAAAAGAAGCCAGCGGCTAAAAAAGAGGTAGTTGAGCCAGCTGCTAAAAAGCCAGCTGCTAAAAAGCCAGCGGCTAAAAAAGAGGTAGTTGAGCCAGCTGCTAAAAAGCCAGCTGCTAAAAAGCCAGCTGCTAAAAAGCCAGCTGCTAAAAAGCCAGCTGCTAAAAAGCCAGCTGCTAAAAAGCCAGCTGCTAAAAAGCCAGCTGCTAAAAAGCCAGCTGCAAATAAACCTGAAACAGATTAACAATTAAGCACAGTACATAGGAGACGGATTATGGCAATTACAGCCGCTTTAGTTAAAGAGTTAAGAGAGAGAACAGGTGCAGGAATGATGGACTGCAAAAAAGCATTGGTTGAAACTAATGCAGACCTTGAGGCAGCAATTGATTTGATGCGCGCATCTGGCGCAGCAAAAGCTGCTAAAAAGGCAGGTCGTGTTGCATCTGAAGGGCTTGTTAACGTTACAATTAGCGATGATAACAAACAGGCTGCTATTCTTGAAGTTAACTCAGAAACAGACTTTGTCACCAAAGGCACAGCTTTTATTGACTTTGTAGAAGCGCTGGGTGTTCTGGCGCTTAAAAACAAGCCTGAATCAGTGGAAAGTTTTTTAAGTCAAAAGCTTGCTTCTGGGGAGACAGTTGATGAGGCAAGAGAGGGTATTATCGCAAAGATAGGTGAAAATATTTCTGTAAGAAGGGTACAGATTATTAACACCGATACTGGCATTTTAGGCGCTTATAAACATGGTGATCGTATCGCCGTCCTAACAGTATTAGCATCTCAAGACCCTGTCTTAGCAAAAGATGTGGCGATGCATATTGCTGCCTCAAGGCCTGAATGTGTTAGCGAAGATCAGCTCTCTGAAGACCTTCTTGAAAGAGAAAAGGCAATCTTTGTTGAGCAAGCTAGAGAAAGCGGAAAGCCAGACAACATTATTGAAAAAATGATTGTAGGCAGGATGAAAAAATTTGTTAATGAAGTTACGCTTTATGGCCAATCCTTTGTCAAGGATCCAGACGTCACTGTAGGAGAGCTTGTTAAGTCAAACAACTCTGAAGTTGAGTCGTTTATCCGATATGAGGTTGGAGAAGGAATAGAAAAGAAAGAAGACAACTTTGTTGAAGAGGTAATGGCTCAAGCGCAAGCTTAAAGTCAAGCATATAAAACTGAAAGGGCGCATTAGCGCCCTTTTTTATTGCCCAAGCATTATATTTTTTATAAACTATTCCTATCTTTAATGATAAGTTTCATTATTGCGGGCATCAAGAAAAAGTCAGCCAACAGGGCGACCAAAATTGCGCTTGCTGTGAGCACTCCAAAATCAAACATGTTGTTCATTTGTGAAAAAGTAAGAACAAGAAAACCAAGAGCAAGCACTATTGATGTTAGAGTTATAGCTCTTCCAGTTCCCATCAATGTTAGTCGAACAGCCTTATCTACATCGTTATACTGAAGCTCATACCTTCTAAAGTTATGCATAAAATGGATCGTATCGTCAACAGCCAAGCCTAACGCAATAGCGCCAATTAGTAACGTAAACATATCTAAAGGCATTTTAAATATTACCATAATTGTTGACAGAATAATTATTGGCAATAGGTTTGGAATCATGCTTATAAGACCAATCTTAAAATTCCCGATTAATAAAACCATAAGAATTGTGATAAGTGAGAAGGCCAAAACATAGCTGACCGCACTACTATAAATAGCCTCTTCAAAAGTCACTGTCATCAAGGTGCCTATCCCTGTAAAAGTTACCTTTGCTAAGGAGCCAAACTTTTGATCGAGATAAAGCTGCGCATTGTCAATAAAAGCATTTGCCTCAAGAGAGTCTATAAACGGGGTTTTTAAGGTTAGCCTGGCCTTAGAATAGTTCGAATCTACAAGACTGGCAAGATCGTTATTACCGCTGCTTTCAAAAAGTAAAAACTCCTGGGCTATAAGATCTGAATCGTCGGGAATGGCATAATACTCGTCCCTATTTTCGTTCAACGCCCTATTGGTTTCTTTAATGACGTCAATATAACTAATAACCTTTCCCACAAACATATTTCCTGTGGATATAGCGTTAATATTTTTAGATACATCGTCAATAACTCTTAATACCTCAGGATTGTATAGGCCGTTTGTTTTCTCAGTATCAACAATCACCTCAAGTGTAAGCGAACCTTTTAAGTTGTCATCAACCGCCTCTGTTGCTACTCGCGCAAAATTATCTTCTGGAAGCCACTGAAGAGGAAAGTGAGAAAACCTCAACTGGGCGGCAATAATGGCTGCACATATTATTATGATGGCACTAACAGAAACAATTAGTTTTGGCTTGCTTGTTGCAAAAACACTGATTCCAATAAGCGCTTTATCCATCAAAGTGTGGCCGTCCTTGTCAGCTCTATGCTTAACAGGTCTGAACTTAGTCACTGATATCAAGGATGGCAAAAAAACTAGTGTAAAAGCCAGCCCAACTATTACCCCGCTACTAGCAAAAATTCCAAGGTCTGCTACAGGAGCAACGCCAGAAAAAGAGAAAGACCACAACCCTACAGCAGTTGTTATTGAGGTCATGATAATTGCTAAGCCCGAATGACCCATTGCATATCTCAGGGATTTTTTTGTGTCATTAGTCGATGCAAAGTCTTTATAGAATACTGCTAACAAATGGATTGAGGCGCTGGTCACGACAGCCAGTAGAAACGTGGGCATAATTTGGGTGGCCATTGTAAATGGTGCAGAAAAAATTGACATGAGCGATACTGTCATTATGAGCGTTAATGTGACGCAGGCGAGCGGCAAGATAACTCCAGACACCCTCCTAAATAAAGCAAACAAAACAACCATAATGACGACCATCATTAAACTAATAAAAACAACCGAATCGTTCATAAGGGCCTGTTTAAAAATACCTGCAATTGCGGCAGAACCAGACAAGAAGATTTCAAAATTACTGTCGCTATATCGCTCCATAATTCTCTGTGTTTCGGCAATGATTTCGTCATTTTCTGCGTCTGTTAAATACAGCCTCTGTTCCCCTGGAGTGTCTTCGTCAAAATCTAGGCTGTCATCAAAATCTAGGCTGTCATCAAAATCTAGGCTGTCATCAAAATCTAGGCTTGCAGTTTCTTGCGGAGGGACTGAGCTTGAATAAGTTTCAGTGTCAATTGTCACTGTAGTCATTGTGAAGTCTTCACTGTAGAGAGAGTTTTCATACAGGCTGTTGTTTGTGACGGTTTCTTTTAACTTAACAAGGTCGTCTTTATTTTGAGGGAGTCTATCAATTAGGGGCTCAACAATTAGTTCGCCCTCAATTCCATAAGTGTTTCTTGCATTAATTAAAGAGTCAACAGCCTTAATATTTGGCAGTTCGTTCTCTAAAGCGTGATGAAAACTATCGAGCTTTTCTAAAAAATTAAGTTCAAAAATATTTTTGGTTTTAACTGCAATCATCAACTTTTCATCACGACCAAACTGATCTCTAAAAATATCGTACTCAACCCTCATTGGGTCTGTTTTATGCAAAAAACCCTCCGTAGTTGTGTCTACCTTTAGAGAGGGCAGCTGGGATCCAATTGCAACCACTAAAACAAAGATGGCTATAATAGCTTTCTTAGCGTTGTCGAAGAGCAAGTCAGAAAATTGCTCTAATTTGTTTTCGGTTCTTGTTCGCCAATTCATATTTGTGGAATGATTTGAAAGTTGGATTATAGTTAAAGCTTAAAGTGCATCAAGGTCAGATATTATATTGAACTAAATAACTATTTGTTCAAAACACAAGCAAAAAAAATTTATATTGCCTTCCTGGAAGGCTTTATTTTGCTACAAGGGCTCTATCAGTTTTTCTTTGTCTTCTGACTGGCCATCATTATTTTTCATAACGCGCCAAGACACAAAGAGGCCGCTTCCGATGATGACAAATAGGCCGATAACTGCCTGTAGGTTAGGAATATAACCAAAGACGATATAACTTAAAGCAATAGCGCCTACAATTTCAAAATAATTAAAAGGGCTAAGCTCAGAGGCGCTCGCAAACTCAAAGGCCTTAATAATCATGAAATGTGATGCAGCAGCAAAAAAACCCATGGCCGCACCAAGTAAAACGCCCTTCATATCAGGAGCAGTCCACGAGAAAAAAGCTAGCGGCAACATAATCAAAATACCAACAATGGCAGAGTAGAAAAGAGTGAGAACAGGCGGCGCCTTAAAGGAAAGTTTTTTCGTAAAGATAATGTAAAGGGCATAACAAATACCTGCAACCACGGCCAGCAGAAGGCTTGGCTTGAACTCCTCTCCTGTGGGCTGAAGCACAACTATAACACCTATAAATCCAACTAAAACGCCTGCCCCAATAAATGAATCAAATCGCTCTCCTAGCATCGCTGGTGATAGAACAGCAACCACTAAGGGGGAAATAAAAAGAAGAGTAAGCGCGTTAGGAATAGGGTTAGATTTAATGGCTGCGAAGAAGAATAGGGTTGCCAGGGTTAACATCAGCCCTCTCATAAATTGCAAGCCTAAGCTTTCTGGCGCCCTTTTCCATTGAACCTTTTGCCATAAAATTATGGGTATCAACCAACAAGCGTGAAAGAAAAAACGAGTCCAGGTGACTTGCATCACCGAATAATCTTCACTCAAGAGCTTAGCAAAGACATCTAAAAAGGGAACAGTGCTCATACCTAAGAGCATAAGGCCTATTCCTTTAAGGACAGTTTTGTTCAGAAAGTTCATAGAGTAGAGAGTAAGAAACTATGCTGATTGTACAACAACAAACATGGCTAGTATCGGTTATTTAGGTGGTGCCGTCGGACGGAGTCGAACCGTCACAGCTTGCGCTACAGCCCCCTCAAGGCTGCGTGTCTACCAATTTCACCACGACGGCTAAAGCTAGTTGCTAGGAATTTCGCTTGTGTCTGAACCCAAGTCGTCATCACTCATAACGCTTTGTGTCATAATGCTTTGTTCAGGATTTGAGGCAACTCTTTCGTTAGAGGCAAAGTAAGCTAGACTGATACTAGTAACAAAAAAACCAATGGCCAAAACCGCAGTTAGCTTATATAAAAAAGAGTGTGCTCCTCTCGCTCCAAAGACTGAGCCTGCTGCGCCAGAACCAAATGCGGCTCCTGCATCAGCACCTTTACCATGCTGAATAAGAATCAACCCAACAAGACCAAGAGCCAACAATACATGAATTACTAAAATAATTTGAAATGTCATATTAACCTGCCTTACATATTTGTAAAAAATCATCTGCCTTAAGTGCGGCGCCACCAATGAGTCCGCCATCAATGTCTGAACAAGAAATTAGATCAGCTGCATTGCCAGCATTCATGCTCCCGCCATACAGTATAGGTGTTTTTTGAGCAATCCTCTCATTACTGCTAGCTAGAAGGTTTCGTATAAACATGTGCACAGACTGAGCCTGTTCAGGTGTGGCAGTCAAGCCAGTTCCAATCGCCCATACTGGTTCATACGCAATAATGATGCCATCAAAAGCATCTATTCCAAGAAGGCTGATCACCGCATTAATTTGCTCTGCAACAACGGCCTCAGTATTTCCAGATTCTCTCTCCGCTAGAGACTCTCCAACACAAAGAAGAGGAGTTAGGTCAGCATCAAGTGCGGCCTTCGTTTTTTCTGCAACAACAGCGCTTGTTTCGCCATAAAGACTTCGTCTCTCTGAGTGTCCCACAATAACGTGTTGAGCACCAAAGTCCTTGATCATATCTGCACTAACTTCTCCTGTAAACGCTCCCTTTGGGTTTGCATTAAGATTTTGCGCGCCAAGCATTATACTGGAGCCACTAATTAAAGACTCTACTTGAGAAAGGTATGGAAAAGGAGCGCAAACTATAACCTCTGAGGCAACTCCACTCATGCCTGAAAGAAGGCCTCCAATGAGGTTATTAACGGACTCTTTGCTCGCATTCATCTTCCAGTTTCCAGCAACTATCGTTTTTCGCATCCCGTTTGGCCCTTATAAAAAGAGGGCAATGTTACTCTAAAACACTCAGAAAATCAATTAAGAAAAGGCTTTTGGCGCCTATTTGAGGCTTGGCATCTCTCTCATAAACATTCCTTTTTGAATATCTGCTTCGTCTGCCTCAAAGTTTTGGGCTGCAAGATGCCCCAAATAAACTGCATCAGCAATTAGTCCAGGGGCTTCAGCATCCCCAATAGCTTGGATATTGTATTGTGTTTTACCTTCTAAGTTGCTTTGCATTAAATTGTCATAAAGCGCGCTATTAGATATGCGCTCGGTCACCATTACAATTGACTTGCAAGGCACCTTAGTAATTGAGCCCGTATAAGTACACTCTAAGAGCGCAGTTGCGTTCTCTATTTTGTTGATAGATTGATTACAAATAATTTTTACGCCAGAATTAATTAAAGACTCCTGAACCCTTTTTTGCTCGAGCGTTGAATCTGTCCACGGAGAGACAACACTTGCAGGAGTTATAAATACAACTTCAACATTTTTGGCTTTAAGGTGGTCTGCAATGACCCCTGCCAAGTAGCCCTGTTCATCGTCATAGACAACAATCGGGGTCTTTATATTTTTGTGGTTTTGAACAGCCTCCTCTGGAGAATATACTTTGATACTCTCTAGGCCTTGAATAGGGCTCCTTCTACTTCTTCCAACTCCATCTTTTCGCCAACTAGAGCCAGTGGCCAAAAAAATGTTTTTGATGCCAAGCTCACAAATGTGGTCTTCAGTTAGTCTGCTCTCCTTATAAACCTCTATGTTGTTTTTTTGAAGAATTTCATGAACTCTGTTATCAACAACTCTTTTCCAGGCCGAAAGTCCTTTTAAGTTTGATTCAAACAAAACCCTGCCGCCCAGTTTATTTTCTGCCTCGGCTAAAGTTACCTGATAGCCTCGCCTTGCGAGCTGCAAACAACACTCAAGTCCTGCCGGCCCAGAACCAACAACTAGCGCTTGTTGGTCTGAAAGTTTTGGTTTAATATATTCTGGATCCCATCCTCTTCTCCATTCCTCACCCATAGTTGGGTTTTGTGTGCATCGAATTGGAACTGAAAAATTATCACTTGAAACACAAATATTACAGCCGATACACTCTTTAATTTGGTCTGTATTTTCTGTTTTTATTTTATTTGGTAAGTATGGGTCTGCAATTGAAGGCCTAGCTGCACCGATTAGATCTAAAACGCCTCTATCAATAAGCTTTACCATTAAGTCTGGTGATGTAAGCCTCCCAACCCCAACAACTGGTTTTGTGGTCAAACTTTTTACAAGCTCAACATAAGGCATTTGATATCCTTCATTTGGCTGAAAGCGTGAAGTTTGTGAGTCGTTAGACCAAGCAGAAACATTAACGTCCCATAGGTCTGGATGTTCTGACAATAGCTCAACAACAGCGCGACCCTCTTCTTCAAACTGCATACCGTCTTTGCCTTTAAGTTCATCAACCGCAAAACGAAAAGCAACTCCACAACTGTCGCCAATAGCCTCCTGGGTTTCCTCCAACAATTCTCTAGTTAGTCGCAAGCGGTTATCTAAAGTGCCGCCATACTCATCAATTCGATTGTTCATGTCTGGCAATATAAACTGATGTGCTACTGACATGCCGTGTCCAGCATAAACATAAACAATGTCAAAACCAGCCTCTTTTGCATTCAATGCGGCTCTTTTGTGCCAACCCCTAAAGTCTGAAATATCCGTTTTTGACATACGCCTTGACTGTTTCGGATATAGAAAATTAACAGGCTGTGCATTAGGAGACATGGCAGGAATTCTAGAAAAAAGATTTGTAGAATTGTGTCCGCTGTGTGTTAATTCAATTGCTGCTAGAGCACCATGCTTGTGAACCGCTTCTGTCATTAAGCGCAACGCAGGTATATCTTTTTTATCCCAAATTCTTTGCTCCACATAAGGGGCCAAATCAGAGCTTGGGTGTATCTCTGCTTCTTCTGTACTTACAACCCCCCAGCCGCCTTTTGCCTTGGTTTCTCTCATAGCAGCATGTGCTTTTGGTCTTAGGTGTCCCATACCACAACAATGTGGCACTTGGTAAAATCGGTTCTTTGTTACAACCGGGCCTATTTTTACTGGCTCAAAAAGCTTACTATAAGGACTATTATTCATGGGCTAGTTATACAATATTAATAAGACTAAATTGAAACTATTCTACCAAACGCTTAATCATTTTTATCAACATTACAGGTATCATTAGATGTTTAATTCTATGTATTATTAACCAAAATGTCTCAGGCTTGGGCTAAATGTTTAGACTCCCTAAAAGACTCTCTACCTCTGGGAGAATATAGCGTATGGGTTAAACCACTCAAGGCAAGCGAAAGAAACGAAACTCTTTATCTAAGCGCTCCTAGTGCATCTGCACTCAAATACATAAATAATCACCAAAACTTAGAGGCGGCAATTGTTTTGGCAGTCTCTGAATATGATCGCAAACTTAAGGTAAGGTTTGGTGTTGTTGAGTCTAGCAAAAAAGCAGCAAACACTAAAAAACATCACACCACCCCTTTGTTTCCTGAATATACCTTTGATAATTTGGTTTTAGGAAGTGCAAACCAAGTCGCCGCACTTGCAAGTAGGCAGATAGCTGAAAAAATTGGCGCATCACCCTATAACCCTTTTATTATTTATGGTGAATCTGGGCTGGGTAAAACACACTTAATGCAGGCAGCTGGTCATCTTGCACTTGAAAAAAATCCAAGCTCAAAAATAATCTATGTTCCCCTAATGGATTTTGTTCGAAATATAACAACAAGCCTTCGTCACAATACAATAGAGAATGTAAAGCTTTTTTATCAGTCAGCAGACCTTTTGTTGGTTGATGATATTCACTTAATTGCTGGGAAAGATAAATCGCAAGAAGAATTTTTTCATATCTTTAATTTTTTGTTTAGCACCAAGAAGCAGATTATTTTTACCTGTGACCAGCCCCCAAAAAATATTAAGGACCTTGAAAATAGGCTAAAAACAAGATTTTCTCAAGGGCTCAACTTACAACTTTCTCCACCAGAACTTGAAATGAGAGCTGCTATTCTCCTTAAAAAATCTCAAAACCCACAAATATCTCTTAGCCTATCAGAAGATGTGGCCTTATTTGTTGCGAGTCATGTAATGTCAAACGTTAGAGATCTTGAAGGAGCCTTGCTAAAACTAAAAGCTTTTGTGGACTTCTCTCAAATAGACCACTCACTCATTACCAAGGAAGTAGTAGAAGGCGCATTAGGCGACCTTATTAAACCAAAAAAACTTTTCATTGAGGTTAACGAGGTTCAAAAAACCGTGAGCAAGTATTATGGTATTACGGTTTCAGACTTAGTGTCAAACTCCCGAAAACAGCACTTAGTTAAAGCAAGGCAAATGGCTATCTACTTGTGCCATGAATTAACATCGTTATCGCTAGCAAAGATAGGCCAAAACTTTGGAAACAGAGACCACTCTACTGTACTTTATTCTTGTGAAAAACTAAGGGGTCTTATTGCTACAAATGAAGAGATCAAAAACGACATTGAAAACATAAAGATTAAAATTACTAACTTATAAACAAATTAATTACTACTTGGGTTGTTAGTAAATAACAAAACATCTTATAATTAGTTAACTAGTTAACATCTTTAATAATAAAAAACAAAGATATTAACAAAATAACCACTACACAAGCGATTGATTTTTTTTAAAAAAAGACAATAATTAACAAATTAAAGATAGGCTAATAACAACAATAATTAATTTAATAAGAAAGGTCACTTATGAACACCGAATTAAGCGTTGAAGAAATTATAGAACCGTTACAAACTGTAATCGGAGTTGTTGAAAAAAAACAAACATTGCCAATACTGTCTCACGTACTAATTCAATTAAAAGAAAACAAACTTACACTAACGACTACCGATATGGAGTTAGAAATAAGCGCATCAAGCAAGATAAAAAGCAATGCAGAAGTTACATTTACAATCTATGCAAAAGATCTAATTGATATAGTAAGGAAACTGCCAGAAAAAACACAAATAAAATTCAAGATAGAAGAAAATAAAGTTTATCTAAATGCCAATAAAAACACATTTGAGTTAAATACGTTCAATCACCTAGACTTTCCAGCACTTCCTAAAACACAGAACACGAGTATTATTAAAATCAAACAAGAAACACTCAAAGAGCTAATTGAAAACACTAGTTTTTCAATGGGAAACCAAGATATTAGAGCTTATTTAAATGGTCTGTTTTTTGAATTAAATAATAACTCATTAACAGTAGTGGCAACCGATGGACACAGGCTCTCAATCGGTGAGGTAAGCCAGGAAAACAATTTAGAAGAAAAAAAGACTGTGATTCTTCCCCGAAAAGCTGTTTTAGAATTAACTAAATTATTAAATAAAAGTTCGCAAAATATCGCCGAAATACACCTTTCTGATAATTATTTTTCATTGATTGATACAAACACAAAAATTATTAGTCGCCTAATTGACGGTAATTTTCCAAACTACAAACAAGTGATGCCAACAGATTTTAGCAACACTATTGTTATAGATCGTGAAGATTTTTTATCTAGTTTACAGCAGGCTTCAATTTTTGTTGACGAAAGAACCAAAGGTGTAAAACTCGTATTTAGAGACGACAAACTCAGTATTTTTTCTCATTCTGAAAGAGGTAGGGCCGAAACTCAAATTGAAGTAACCAAGCAAGAGAAAGAACTTGAAATTGCTTTTAATATTCACTATCTAATATCTGTTCTCGAAAAACTTACTTCTAAAGAGGTCAACATGGTAATCCCAGGCGGTGAAAATAAATCATGTTTATTAAGCGCTATAGATGATGAAAATTACCAGTATATTATTATGCCGATGAGAATTTAGTGATTGTGTTTGATGGCAAACATTGAAAAGCTGCATGTTTTAAAGTTTAGGAATTTGACAGATCAATACCTCCTTCCAAACAACAACATCAATGTAATACTTGGCCAAAATGGAGAAGGCAAAACAAACTTTATTGAATCAATATATTACTTAGGACACGGCAGATCTTTTAAAACAAAAAACTTAAAAGACATCATTCCATTTGAAGGTCAGCAAATAAAACTATCTGCAGTTATTGACAAGCAAAAAGTCAGCATTAACAAAACCCGAGACAAGAGTGACGTTTCAATTGAAGAGAAAAAAATTAGCACCAATAGTTTTTTAAGTCAAATTCTTCCAATACAGGTTATTTCTCCTGATAGAGGGTTTGTTGTTGGTGGTTCACCAAAATTAAAAAGGTCTTACCTTGATTGGGGGGTTTTTCACAACAACAACACAACTCTCAAAACATATAAAACATTCAAAAAAACACTCAAAAATATTAATATATTGTTGGCCAGTGGAAACCATATTGAACTTGAGGAGTGGTTTACACAATTTGCAAGTCTTTCAGTAGAGATTACCAACGATCGTATTAGTTATATTGAAAAACTAAGGGGCGCCCTTGAAAAAGAATCAGACAGTAAGTTTGATGGTTTAATTAAATCTAATGGTGCTTTTGATTTTCAAATTCAAACAGGCTGGCCAAAAGAGATTGATCCTCTCAGTCAGAAACAAATATTTGAGTATCTTTTAAAAAACAAGAAGGCTTTTTTGAAAACCAAGTATTTGAGCCATGGTCCTCATAGAGCAAGTATTGAATATTTTCTAAATAATAAAAATGAAAACTATCTTTCTAGAGGTGAACAGAAAAAAATGTCAATTGATTTTTGGTTGCTTCAGGTTTTGGTATTGGTTGACAACAAAATAAAACCAATTATATTAATAGACGACATTTCATCAGAGCTTGATCACAACAAAATCAAATCTATCCTTAATTATTTAACTGAAATTGATATCCAAATTTTTATTACAGACATAGGTAATAAAGATTTACCTTTAGACGCTGAAAAGACAACTGTTTTTGAAATTAAAAACGGCGTTTTAGAGGCCGTATAATTGATTTTTTTGAACACAAAAAAGCACTTAAAAACAAAGATGAAACAGCGATAAACAAGATAGCCGTGGTATAATAAATTTATTTTTAAAGGGTAGTTATGGCTGAAGAGTACCAAGCCTCTAATATTAAGGTTTTAAAGGGTTTGGACGCTGTTAGAAAGCGCCCTGGAATGTATATTGGTGATACCGATGATGGTACGGGTTTACACCACATGGTTTTCGAGGTTGTTGACAACTCAATTGATGAGGCTTTGGCGGGCTATTGTTCCAAGATTGAGGTTGTAATTCACGAAGATAATTCTATATCAGTAACTGACGACGGCAGGGGAATACCTGTTGACATCCACCCCGAAGAAAAAATTTCTGCTGCTGAAGTTATTATGACAGTCCTTCATGCTGGTGGTAAGTTTGATGATAACTCCTATAAGGTTTCTGGCGGGCTGCATGGAGTTGGTGTCTCGGTTGTAAATGCTTTGTCTGAAGCGCTGCATCTAACCATCTATAGAGATGGTGATGTCTATGAGCAAGACTATGTTTTAGGTGTACCCAAAGAACCAATAAAGATTACTGGAAAAACAGACAAATCTGGAACAACAATTCACTTTAAACCAAGCGCAGATATTTTTACACAAACGGTTTATAGGTTTGAAACGCTTTCAAACAGATTGCGTGAGCTTTCATTTTTAAATTCAGGCGTACACATTGAGATTAATGACGAGAGGTCTGATAAAAAAGACGTGTTTGTTTATGAGGGTGGAATCACAGCTTTTGTTGAACATTTAAACAAATCAAAAAACCCAATACACAGCGATATTATTTCTATTGCTACCGAAAGGAACGACATATCAGTTGATGTTGCACTTCAATGGAGTGACTCATATCAAGAGAGTGTTTATTGCTTTACAAACAACATACCACAAAGAGATGGAGGGGCACACCTTGCAGGACTAAGGGCCGCTCTAACTAGAACCCTTAACAACTTTATTGATGCTTCCGGTTTAGCTAAAAAAGAAAAAGCAGCAATTACTGGTGAAGACACCAGAGAAGGGTTAACAGCAATACTATCTATTAAGGTTCCTGATCCAAAATTCTCTTCTCAAACTAAAGACAAGCTTGTTTCCTCAGAAGTTAGAGCTCCTGTTGAGTCATCTGTAAACGAAAAACTAGGCGAATATCTTCTTGAAAATCCGGCAGAAGCTAAAATAATAATAAGTAAAATTTTCGAGGCCTCAAGGGCTCGTGATGCAGCCAGAAAAGCTCGTGAAATGACCCGCAGAAAGGGAGCTTTAGATATTGCAGGCCTCCCTGGAAAGTTGAGTGACTGCCAAACAAAAGACCCTGCTGAATCTGAAATTTTTTTGGTTGAGGGTGACTCAGCGGGAGGCTCTGCCAAACAGGGAAGGGATAGAAGAACACAAGCAATTCTTCCCCTTAAGGGAAAGATATTAAATGTTGAAAAAGCTCGATTTGAAAAAATTCTCTCTTCACAAGAGGTGGGAACACTGATTACCGCGTTGGGCTGTGGTATTGGTAATGAAGAGTATGATATTGAAAAACTCAGGTACCACAAGATTGTTATTATGACTGATGCAGATGTAGATGGTGCTCATATTAGAACCCTTTTATTAACCTTTTTCTATAGGCACTTTCCAGAGCTTATTGAAAACGGCTATCTTTATATTGCACAACCACCTTTATATAAAATAAAAAAAGGAAAACAAGAGCGATACTTGAAAGATGACGCAGAACTTGACGAATATTTGCAGCAAGAGGCAATCCATGACGCCAGCCTTTTTGTTAATAATGATACTCCAGCCATTCAAGGGGCTGCACTCGAAAAAATTGTATCCAGTTATTATGAGACTGTCGGTGTTATTGAAAAGCTTGGTAAAAAGTACAATGAGTTTTTGTTAAAAGCGATTCTTGGTATGCCAAAGATCGATGTAAGTGACGCAAAGAAAGGCAAAGAGTGGTGTGAGACGCTACAGCAAAAAATGAATCACAATAGTTTAATGTCTGAGAGCCACAACCTTGATTTTTCTGACAACAGTGTTACCTATTCTATGAAAACATATGGTGTTGAAACAAGCACATCTGTTCTTGATAAAGTTTTCTTTGAGTCAAGGGAATATAAAAATATAGAGAGGTACTCTAGTCAGGTTGAGAGTATGTTTACTGATGAAACGTTTATTCAAAAAGGCACAAAGGAGTTAAAAACACCTAACTTCTCTACTGCACTTAATTTTTTATTGGTTGAGGCACGAAAAGGACAAGGTTTCCAGAGATACAAAGGGTTAGGTGAAATGAACCCTGATCAGCTGTGGGACACTACAATGAACCCCGAGTCAAGAGTGATGTTAAAGGTTAAAATTGAGGATGCGATTGCATCCAACGATGTTTTTACAACTCTTATGGGTGATGAGGTTGAGCCTAGAAGGAATTTTATTGAGGAAAACGCACTTAAGGTTGATAATCTCGACTTTTGATTAAACACCCGAGCAACTTGAATTGAATTAATTTGAGTTATGAATTTATTTACCAACTTATAACCTATACTTGTAAGAAAATAACATTAATTGATTACAAGTGGTAGGGTTATGTCAAAAAAACATCCTGTAATTGCTATAACTGGGTCTTCCGGAGCTGGAACGTCGACCGTAAAAAACGCATTCAATCATATATTTGGAAGAGTTGGTGCTAAGCCAGTTATTATTGAAGGGGATAGTTTTCATAAGTTTGACCGCAAACAGATGAAGACAGTAATGGAGCTTGAAGACAAAAAAGGAAACAAGTACTTTAGTCATTTTGGGCCTGAAGCCAACCATTTTGATTTAATTGAAAAAACATTTAAACAGTACGGTGAAAAAGGCCACTGTGAGAGGCGTTACTATATTCACACCGATGAAGAAGGAATCCCTTTTGGCAGAAAAGCGGGCGAGTTTACTGAGTGGGAGGATGTTGGCAGAGACAGTGACTTGTTGTTTTATGAGGGTCTGCATGGAGGCGTTAAAGACGGAGCTATTGATGTAGCTAAATATGTTGATCTTTTGATAGGTGTTGTTCCTGTTGTTAATCTTGAGTGGATCCAGAAGATACATAGAGACAAAGAACAAAGAGGCTATTCTGCAGAGGCAACCGTTGATACAATTCACAGACGTATGTGGGATTATATTAACTATCTCACCCCCCAGTTTTCAAGAACACACATAAACTTTCAAAGGGTTCCAACTGTTGATACATCAAACCCTTTTATAGCTAGAGATATACCAACACAAGATGAAAGTTTTGTTGTTGTTAGATTTCAAGACCACAATTATTGTGACTTTGTTTATTTACAAGACATGGTTGCAGGGTCATTTATGTCAAGACCAAACACGCTCGTTGTTCCAGGCGGAAAGATGGGTTTTGTAATGGAGCTAATCTTAAGAGAACAAGTAGAAAAAATGCTGAACCACTAGGCGAGCTATATTGGAGGCTTATCCTTTTACAACAATATTGATCAGCCTGTTTGGTACAACAAAAACTTTGATTACTTGCTTATCCTCTGTAAACCTTAAAACCCTTTCGTCAGAAAGCGCTGTCTCTTCTACAAATTTATTTTCTGAGTCTATTGGGACGACTATCTTTGCTCGTAGCTTTCCATTTACCTGGGCTATTAGTTGAACATTTTCCTGAACAAGCGCTGAATCATCAACTTTGGGCCAGTTTGAGTTAACTACCGCCTCTTTTCCGCCCAACAAAAACCATAAATAATGACAAACATGAGGCATTACAGGGCTGAGACATTTAACCATTATCTCAATTGCCTCTTGTTTTATAGCCACCCCCTCTTGGGAATCATCAGTATATTTTGTTAGTGTGTTGTTTAGCTCCATCATGGCTGCTATTGCGGTATTAAAAGAGTGTCTTCTACCAAAATCATCACCTACTTTTTGGAGAGCTAGATGAGTTTTTTGACGAATTGTTTTTTGCTCTTCTGTAAGGCTAGAGGTGTTAATCGTTGAAATAATTTCAGCATTTTTTGACTCAACAAAGTTACTTACAAGACGAAAAAATTTGTTTATAAATCTGTGTGAGCCCTCTATTCCTGTATCTGACCACTCAAGATCTTGTGTTGGAGGTGCTGCAAACAAAATAAAGAGTCGCGCAGTGTCTGCTCCATATTTTAAAATCATCTCTTCTGGGTCAACTGTGTTGCCTTTTGATTTACTCATTTTTGCGCCATCTTTAAGCACCATGCCTTGTGTGAGAAGATTGGTGAATGGTTCGCTAGTTTCCACAATACCCTCATCTCGCAAAAGCTTTGTAAAAAAACGCGAGTATAAAAGATGTAATATGGCGTGTTCTATACCTCCAATATATTGGTCTACCGGAAGCCAATAATTAGCACGCTCATCTAATATAGTATTCTTTTGATCAACACAGGTGTATCGTGCAAAATACCAAGAAGATTCAAAAAAAGTATCAAAAGTATCTGTTTCTCTCTCCGAAGCAGCCCCACATTTTGGGCAAGGCGCTTTATAAAAGTCAGGCATTTTTTTAAGTGGAGAGCCAACACCATCTATAGCCACATTTTCTGGGAGCCTAACAGGAAGCTTTTCAAGGGACTCTGGAACAGCGCCACACGATGGACAGTTTATTATTGGAATAGGGCAGCCCCAATAGCGTTGCCTTGAAATTCCCCAATCTCTTAGGCGATAATTTGTTTTTTCTTCGCCCATTTTTAAGTCGGATAGTTTTTTGCTTATCGCTTTAAATGCATCACCAAAGCTAAGTCCGTTAAACTCTCCAGAATTAATAAGAATTCCTTTTTCAACAAAAGCCTCTTCGCTTATATCAACTAGGCCTTTGGAGTCAGCAATAACTTCTTGAATAGGAATATTGTATTTGTTCGCAAATTCATAGTCTCTTTGATCATGAGCTGGAACACTCATAACTGCGCCAGTACCATAACCCATTAAAACAAAGTTTGCAATCCAGATAGGAGTTTGTTCCCCAGTTAGTGGGTGGGTGCACGTGAGTCCTGAGTCAACACCTTTTTTTTCCATAGTTTCGATTGCAGCCTCTGCGGTTTCCATTTTCTTGCACTCATCAAGAAACTGTTGAATCTGCTCGTCATTTCTCCCTACTTCTATTGCTAGAGGATGTTCAGCGGCAATGGCAAGATAAGTAACACCAAATAAGGTGTCAGGCCTTGTTGTGTAAACTGTAAGTGAAGATGAATCACCAAGCTTAAACTCAATATCGAGACCAACTGATTTACCTATCCAGTTTGTTTGCATCATTCGAACAGCGTCAGGCCAACCATCTAGTTTTTGAATGTCTGCTAAGAGCTCGTCAGCGTAATCAGTAATTTTCATGTACCACTGAGAAATCTCTTTCTTTTCAACAGGCGCACCCGATCGCCAGCCACAGCCATCCACAACCTGTTCGTTGGCGAGCACTGTTTGGTCAACAGGGTCCCAATTTACTACGGCTTTTTTCTTATAAACTAGTCCTTTTTCAAACAGCCTAATGAAAAACCATTGCTCCCATCGATAGTACTCTGGATGACAAGTTGCCAGCTCTCGTGACCAGTCATAACCAAAGCCTAATTCGATTAGCTGATGCTTCATGTGGCTTATGTTTTCATAGGTCCACCCTGCAGGCGGGACTTCGTTCTTAATGGCAGCATTTTCTGCTGGGAGGCCAAAAGCATCCCATCCGATTGGCTGCATAACGTTTTTCCCCAGCATTTTTTGATATCTTGATATTACATCACCAATGCTATAATTTCGTACGTGACCCATATGAAGCCTGCCAGACGGATATGGCAGCATAGATAAGCAATAATACTTCTCCTTGGTTTCATCTTCTGTAACGACAAAAGAGTTATTTTTTTCCCAATAATTCTGGGCCTCTTTTTCGATTAGTTTTGCGTTGTATTCTTGTTGCATTGTTTAGTTTTAGTTTAGGTTTAGTGACCCAACGAGAGAGCCCACACTGTTCAATTCATGTTTGTCTAGATATTGGCTAATCCCGGCATTAATTTCTTGACAGACAAGCGGGTCATAAAATAAAGCAGTGCCAATCCCTATTGTGTCTGCTCCAGCAATAATAAACTCTAGTGCATCTTGCGCATTGACTATTCCGCCTTGTCCAATAATAGGCACATTATATTTTTTACTGACTTGGTAGACCTGATGTACTTTAAGAAGCGCGATTGGTTTTATTGCTGGCCCAGAAAGCCCACCCTGGTTATTTCCAATCACGGGCTTTTGTTTTTCAATGTCTATTGCCATCCCCATCACTGTGTTTATTACAGCTAAACCATCACTTCCTGCATCTATGCATCGAAGGGCATTTGCAGCAATATCAGTTTGGTTAGGAGAAAGTTTTGTGATAATGGGTTTGGTTGTATTTTTACGACATGTTTCAACAACTCTGTAGGACATGTCAGGGTCATTTCCAAAAGCCACCCCGCCTTCTTTTACATTTGGACATGAAATGTTAATTTCAATTGCATCAATGTCGGTATCATCAAAATGCTTAGCTATCTCACCATACTCTTCAACACTAGAGCCAGATATATTAATAATAAACCTTGTTTCATCTTTATCTAAATTAGGCAAAATATCATTAATAACTGAGTTAGTTCCTGGGTTTTGAAGACCAATTGCATTAAGCATTCCGTTTGGAGTTTCAGCAACTCTATGGGCTTTATTTCCTAGTCTTGGCTCTAGGGTTGTGCCCTTTAAACAAACTGCACCCACATTAGAGTTAGAAAACCCCCTTATTCTCGTGTACTCTTCTCCAAATCCAACACACCCTGAAAGCAAAACGATAGGCGAGTTAAGTGACATCCCACAAAAACTTGTTTTAAGATTATTTTGCATTGTCGACATTATACTTTTATGGTGACTTGGGAGTCGTTAACTTCGTCTAAAATGTTGCTATGAATGGAGTTTTTGTTACAGGCAGCAATACAGAGGTCGGAAAAACAACGGTTTCCGTTGAAATAATAAAGCAGCTTAGTCAAAAAAGAAAAATCGTTGTAAGAAAGCCTGTTGAAACTGATTGTGAGTTAGTTGATGGAAGCTATGTTCCAAAAGATGCAGCGAAGCTTAATGAGGCCTGCGCTTCAGGAGAAAGCTTAAGTCAAGTCTGCCCTTATTGTTTTGAGCTTGAAGCGAGCCCTGAAAAAGCCAGCTTAGAAGTTGGAAAAAGCCTCAGTCTTGATGATTTAATCTATGCCTGTAATGATGGCGTTGGTGAGCGTTTTGTTTTCGTGGAGGGGGCCGGCGGGTTTTACTCGCCGATTGCAGAGAACGCACTTAATTCAGATTTAGCTGTTCAATTGGACTTGCCAGTTATTATTGTTGTTAGGGATGAGCTGGGCGCAATCAGCCAGGCTTTATTGACCATTAATGCCGTACTGAGCAAAAAACTTCAAGTGGCCTTTGTTGTTCTTAATGAGATTGAGCAGAACACGCTTTCAAATCTTAAAACGCTCAACTCCTACACCGATGTACCAGTCCTCAAGTACTCCAAAAAGAACCCTGAATCGTTTTATTTGAAGGTTGAAAGGTTAATCTAGTATCGTAAGGTTTGGCTTTTTGCCTTCTTTGTCGACGTGAACATCTTTGCTGTCAAAAAGCATTCCCTCTCCATTCTCTTGAGCATAGATAGACATTACAGCCTCACAGGGAACAACAATCTTTTGAGATTTTCCTCGAAACCGCGCTTTAAAGTTTATGGAGTCATTGGTGATAAGACGATCAACAGTTGCTGAAGAGCTAATGTTTAAGACTATCTTGCCATCATTTTCAAACCCATCAGGAATAGACAGACCATTGCTATTGGCATTTACTAATATGTAGGGAGTAAAGCTGTTATCCTCTATCCAGTCACAATACGCTCGGATTAAATATGGGATAACGCCGGGCATTTGTCTCTAGTTAAAGTCTTTTTCAGCAAAAGTTAGGCTGTCGTGAAAACCCTCTTTTTCAAAAAGCCTATTTGCATAATCCTTGATTGGTTTTGCTTTTTCCCCTAAAGAAATCCCTAAAAGGTCAAGCCTCCAAAGGATTGGCGCAATACAAACATCAACTAGCGTCATGGTTTCGCTCTTAAAGTAAGGCTTGTGAGAAAATAATGGAAGAAGTTCAAGCAAGTTTCCATTAAGTGTTTTTCTAGCAGCATCAGCTTCTTTTTTGTTTCCATTAAGGATTTTTGAAACCAGTTCATACCAGCATCCATCTGCTCTCGTGAAGCGATAGATTAATAGTCTTTTTTCAGCTTTTTCAATCGGATCGACTGGCAAAAGAGGCGGGAAAGGAAATCGCTCATCAAGGTATTCCATAATAACTGAAAGGTCATATAGAACCATTTCTCTATCAAAAAGAGTCGGAAGTGTCTCACAGGGATTAAGCTCAAGCACCTCTTCTGGAAGATCATCAAATTTTAGCTCTATGACTTGTCTTTCTATCGATTTGTGAGCCATAATAAATCTCACAGCATGAGATTCTAACTCTTGTGATGCAGAATAAAGTGTTGTTGAAGCTGGATTAGGTTTTGATAGCATAGTTATTACCGAATTAAAAAAAGTCCTTTGCCGTTTTAAGACAAAGGATGAATATGAAAGATTGTATCAGAAATTAGTCGCGAGGTCTCCAAATGCCATATTTGACATCTTTCCAGTACTCTTTTTTAAGGAGATAGGTCAGAACAAACAAAATGCTCAAGAACAATAACACCCACTTTCCAAGTTGTAGTCTTATTAGTTTTGCTGGCTCGCCTACGTAGTCCAAAAAATTTGTTATATCACGAACACTATTATCAAACTCAGCCTCTGATTGAGACTCTCTAAGAGACCATAGGGCGTCAGGCATGGAGGCATTAACCAGGACTTTATTGTTGACTCCAAATATCCTCGACTCGTCATCATAAAAACTTCTTAAATAGGTGTATATCCAGTCCGTTCCTTTAGATCTTGAAGCCAAAGAAAGATCCGGAGGAACGCCTCCGAACCATTCTGACGCCGCACCTTCGGGCATAGCTGTTGTGATTGTTTCGCCTGGTTTGCTACCCGCAAACATTAAATTTTCTGTAATAAGTTTGTCAGAAAGACCAAGATCTTTGCCAATACGATTGTAGCGCATAAAGCTAATAGCATGACATCCAGAACAATAGTTCATGAAAAGCTTTGCGCCATTTTGAAGTGAGGCGGTGTCCATAATATCTGTATCCGCACGATCCAGATGAGCTTTGCTTGCGGCTAAACTCCCAAAAGACATTGTTGTTAAAAAAACAGCAAGAAATATAAGTTTTATAGTTTTCATGGCCTACTCCGTAACCCTTGTTGGCAGTTCTTTTGTTTTTCCAATAGAGGTATACCAAGGCATTAGTATAAAAAAAGCAAAATATAATGTTGTAAAAACTCGAGCAAGAAGAGCGTTAAGAGGAGTGACAGGCTGAACACCTAGCCATCCGAGCATAATAAAGCTTACGACAAAAATTCCCAATGCCCACTTATAGTATGGACTCCTGTAGCGTATTGATTTAACAGGGCTTCTGTCTAACCATGGTAGCGCAAAAAAGATCACTAAGGCCGCACCCATTGCCAAGACACCTGGGAATTGAGAGCCAAATAATGGCGGTATTGCTCTTAAAACTGAGTAAAAAGGCGTCAGGTACCAAAGAGGCGCAATATGCTCAGGGGTTTTTAGTGGGTTGGCCTCAACAAAATTAGCATGCTCTAGAAAGTATCCATTCAGGGCAGGCGCATAAAAAATTACCGCACATAATATCCATAGAAAACCAACAACAACCATGCTGTCTTTGATAGTAAAGTAAGGATGAAAAGGAATTCCATCTTTTGGAATGCCGTCTTTATCTTTGTTTTGTTTAATTTCAATACCATCTGGGTTGTTCGATCCCACATGATGAAGCGCCACCAAGTGCAAGAACACAAGTACAACTAAAATTAAAGGAAGAGCTATTACGTGAAGAGAGAAAAAGCGATTTAATGCGGCATCCCCAACTGCATAGTCTCCTAAGAGCCAAACTAAGAGATCTGGGCCCACGACTGGCACAGAGCCAAACAAAGAAATGATGACTTGAGCTCCCCAAAAAGACATCTGTCCCCATGGAAGAACATACCCAAAAAATGCCTCAGCCATAAGAGCAATATAGAGAATCATTCCTAAAATCCAAAGCAACTCTCTAGGGCCTTTGTATGAGCCGTACAACAAGGCCCTGTACATGTGAAGATAGATCACCACAAAGAAAGCCGAAGCACCGGTTGAGTGAAGATAGCGAACTAGCCAGCCCCATTCAACATCCCTCATAATATATTCTACTGACGCAAATGCGTTTGCTGAGTCAGGTTTAAAGTGCATTGTTAAAAAGATTCCAGTAAGAAGCTGCATTCCAAGCATCAGAATGGCAAGGCCGCCAAAAAAGTACCAGAAATTAAAGTTTCTAGGCGTGTAGTATTCTGCTAAATGCTCATTCCAAACTTTTGAAAGTGGAAATCTTTGGTCTATCCAGCTTTGTTTATTCTTCATGCTTTTCTCTTATGTGTTTTGTTGGTCAGTTCCAATACGAATGAGAGAGTCATTAACATATTGATAAGGCGGTATTACTAGGTTTGTTGGCGCTGGAACTCCGGCGTATACGCGGCCAGCAAGGTCAAACTTCGAGCCATGACAGGGACAGTAAAATCCACCCTTCCAGCTGTCTCCTCCAAGATCTGATGCTCCAGGCTCTGGTCTATATGTTGGTGAGCAGCCAAGGTGGGTGCAAACGCCAACAATAACGGCAACACTTTCCTTGTTTTTGATGGAGCGATAGTTTGCTGTTACATAGTCTGGTTGTTGATTCTTGGAGTTGCCAGTACCATCTGGATCAGCAAGTTTACTAATTAGGTCTTTTGAATCAAGGGCAACTAATGCATTTTCATCTCTTTTAAAAATCCAAACAGGCTTTTTACGCCAAAGGACGCGAACAAGTTGACCAGGCTCAAGCTTTGATATGTCTACATCGACAGGGGCGCCAGCAGCCTTCGTTTTAGCTGAAGGCTTCCATGTTGACAGGAAAGGCCAGGCTACAAAGCCAACCCCTACCGCACCAACTACTCCGGTGGCGTTTGTAAGAAACCGCCTCTTCTTTAGATCAATAGTTTGTTCAGACATATGAATGTTTGGTTATATTAAGATAAAAAACCGCACTATTATAATGTAAACGACTGATATTTAAAAGCAAAAAGTATTCAACTGAACTAGTATTTTTTTTCATCAACCTTGATAGCTAAAGATTTTGCATCAGAAAGACCCTCAATATTTTTTAAGATTGTGAGAAGTAGTTTTTTTTGTTTTTGGGCTCGGTAGGCGACAGAGGCGTTGCTAGCAACGAGAAACACTTTTTGGCCATCTACAAGTGAGAGAGAAAGGCCACTTAACTCTACGGGAACCTGAGATTGAAATTTAGTATTAAAGCGATTATGGGACTTAGCCTTTTCAAACAGCATGCCTAGTTTGCCTTCAGCTTTAATATTTGTAGGGTTTTCTTTTGTTTTATCTTGCATATATGAGAAAATACCACAGTTTTGTCAACTAATGTTTCGTTCTTCCATGAGTATTATAAATAATGTTTTATCAAAAGTTTTAGGGTCACACAATGATCGGCTAATTAAAAAGTACAATAGCCAGGTCAACAAGATCAATTCGCTGGAAGAGCATATGCGGTCGTTGAGTGATAGTGATTTGTCATCCATGACTGAAAAGCTCAAAACCAGAATTAAGGATGATGAGCCTTTGGAGAGCATTTTGCCAGAAGCGTTTGCAGCGGTCAGGGAGGCAAGCCAAAGAACACTTGGCCTTAGACATTATGATGTCCAGCTTGTTGGCGGTATGGTTCTTAATGAAGGTAGCATTTCAGAGATGGGCACTGGCGAGGGAAAGACGCTTGTTGCAACACTGCCTGCCTACTTAAATGCAATCAGTGGAAAGCGAGTCCATATCGTCACCGTTAATGACTACTTAGCCTCCAGAGACGCTGAATGGATGGGCAAAGTCTTTTCTTTTTTGGGCCTTAGTGTTGGAACTTCTGTTTCAGGTATGTCCGGAGAAGAAAAACAAAAAGCGTATTCGTGTGATATAACTTATGCAACAAACAACGAGCTGGGTTTTGACTATCTTCGAGATAACATGGCTTTTTCTCAAGAACAAAAAATGCAGAAAGAGCTTTCCTTTGCAATTATTGACGAAGTTGACTCAATTCTAATTGACGAGGCAAGAACACCACTGGTAATCTCCGGGCCCACTGGAGATCATGCACAAGCATACAGGGCTATTAATAAAATGATTCCTAGTTTTACGCTTCAAACCGAAAAAGGCGAAGGAAAAGAAGTCGAGATTCTAGTCCCTGGAGACTACACTGTTGATGAGAAGCATAAGCAGGTTTTTTTAAGTGACGATGGACACATTAAAGCAGAAGATATGCTTATAGAGGCCGGAGCCCTGCAAGAAGGGTCTAGCCTTTATGATGCAAGCAACATTATTTTACTGCAGCACTTAATTTCTGGCCTTAGGGCGCACGTCTTATTTCAAAAAAATGTAGACTACATTGTAAAGAATGATGACGTTGTTATTGTTGACGAGTTTACGGGCAGAACAATGGAGGGCAGAAGGTGGTCTGAGGGCCTTCATCAGGCGATAGAGGCAAAAGAAAATGTAAGCATTAAGCAAGAAAATCAAACACTAGCCTCAATCACCTATCAAAACTATTTTAGACTTTACGAGAAGCTTTCTGGCATGACAGGAACTGCAGAGACGGAAGCTGCAGAGCTTCAAGATATTTATGGACTGGAGGTGGTTGTTGTGCCCCCAAACACAAAGTCTACCCGAGTAGATCATTCAGATCTAATTTATGGAACAATGGATGAAAAGCTTGATGCAGTGGTTAAAGACATTCAGGACTGTCAAAAGAGAAAGCAGCCTGTTCTTGTTGGTACCAACAGTATTGAAAGTTCTGAAAGTGTGTCCGTTTTGCTTAAGAAGCACAAAATTAAACATGAAGTTCTTAACGCAAAACAGCACGAGCGTGAGGCTGAAATTGTTGCCAATGCAGGCGCTCCAGGGGCTGTCACAATTTCAACAAATATGGCTGGACGTGGAACGGATATTGTTTTAGGCGGAAGGCTAGTTGATGGCGCCAGCGAGACCGAAAAGAATGCTTGGAAAGACAAACACAATGCTGTTATTGATTCAGGAGGTCTTCATATTGTTGGAACTGAACGAAACGAATCGCGAAGAGTCGATAATCAGCTTAGAGGGCGTGCTGGAAGACAGGGAGACGTTGGTTCGACTCGATTCTATTTATCTTTAGAGGACAGCTTGATGAAGATATTTGCTTCTGAAAAAACTGCAAGCATGATGAAGAAGCTTGGGATGAAAGAAGGAGAAGCCCTTGAACATAGCTGGCTAAACAAAACAATCGCCAATGCTCAGAAGAAAGTTGAAGGAATGCACTATGATGCTAGAAAACACCTTCTAGAATATGATGATGTTGCTAACGATCAAAGGAAAGTAGTATATGAGCTAAGGGATGAGCTCATGGGCACTGAGGATGTTAAAGTTCGTTATGAAACAATCAGAGACGATGTTATTAGTGATCTTTTTGCGGCACATATATCACCAAAAGTTCTCGAAGAAGATTGGGATGTTGAAGGCCTACAAAGCACTTTGTTTAAATCTTATGGAACCGATATACCTCTTCAGGGCATGATTGATGAAGGGATGGATATAGATGAAATGCTAACCATGATTCAACAAGGCTTTCTTAAGTCTCACGAAGTCAAGGAAAAAAATCTCGGCGTTGAGATGATGAGAACGTTTGAAAAGGCGGTTATGTTAAGAGCGCTTGATCACCATTGGAAGGAGCACTTGGCTATTATGGATCAGCTTCGACAAAGCGTCAATTTGCGTGCAGTGGGACAAAAAAACCCAATTCAGGAGTTTAAGCGCGAGTCTTTTTCTATGTTTACTGAGCTTCTCGATACCATAAATATTGAAATTGTTCAGGCGCTTTGTAGCGTTAACCTTGAGCAGGTTAACGCTACAAAGCAACAAGAGATTCTGGAAGAGCGAGAGCAAGACGAAAAGCCAAAACACACGCCAAGAAAAGTGGCGCCTCCGAGAAGAGTGGTTTCATCAAAACAGCCGGCTAGAAACTTGAAGGTTGGGAGAAATGATCCATGCCCTTGTGGATCTGGAAAAAAATACAAGCAGTGCCATGGTTGACACTCATTCTATTTCGATGTAAAGCCCAATATTAAAGTGAAGCAATTAACTATTACTAAACCCGATGACTGGCATTTGCACTTGAGGAACGGGCTTGAAATGAGCTCAGTTGTTGGAATGACAGCAAAACAAATGGGTAGGGCCATTATTATGCCGAACCTATCTCCGCCCGTAAGAACATCAGAGCAAGCTTTGAAGTACCGAGAAGAAATCCTACGAGCACTCCCCAACAATGCCAGCTTTAATCCTCTGATGACTCTGTATTTAACAGACAGCACAACCCAGCAAGATATAATCAATGCTAGCAATGAAGATCATGTATATGCTGTAAAGCTTTACCCTTATGGCGCTACAACAAATTCGGATAGCGGTGTTACAAGCCTTCCAAAAACCTACACTGCTCTGGAACAAATGCAAAAAGAAAAGTTGCCACTTCTTGTTCATGGAGAAGTTACAGAGGGTGCTGTAGATATTTTTGATAGAGAGAGTGTTTTTATAGACTCTGTTCTTAGTCCTTTAGTTGAAAATTTTCCAGATCTTAAAATTGTTTTGGAGCATATCACAACTAAAGAGGCTGTTGATTTTGTAAGTCAAGGTAGTTCAAATATTGCTGCAACAATAACACCTCATCACCTTCTTTCAAATAGAAACGAGATGCTTGTTGGCGGTATCAAGCCGCACTTCTACTGTTTGCCTGTGTTAAAAAGAAGAGAACCTCATCAAGAAGCTCTTATTGCAGCAGCCACTTCGGGGAATTCAAAATTTTTCTTAGGCACTGACTCGGCTCCGCACGACAAAAACCAAAAAGAGTCGGCGTGTGGATGCGCCGGAGTCTTTAGTGCACATGCGGCTATTGAGCTCTATGCAGAGGCCTTTGATAAGGCCAATAAGGTTGATAGGCTAGAAGGGTTTGCCTCTCATTTTGGCCCTGATTTTTATGGTCTTCCAAGGAATACCATAAAAATAACACTGGAAAAATCTCCATGGGAAGTTCCTGAAAGCTATGACTTTTCAAGCTCTACAGTGATTCCTTTTTATGCTGGAAGGGAGCTTTCTTGGAAGTTAAAGGCTTAGGAAATATTGCTTTGAAAGAAGAGCCTGCTTTTTTCGACATCTTTTTTGATTTGTTTTTGCAGCGCTTCAAATGACTCAAATTTTTCCTCTTCGCGACACTTCTGCTTAAAGATTATGGTTACATATTCACCATAAATCTCTTTGTTAAAATCAAATATAAAAACCTCTAAAAGGGTTTTGTTGCCCCCAAGCGTTGGCCTTTTGCCAACATTACATACGCCGTTATATGTTTTTGACTTAAGCTGGATAAGAACACTATAAACGCCCAAAACCGGGCTTAATTTTCTATGAATACTTATGTTTGCAGTGGGAAACCCGATCGTCCTACCCAGTTTTTCTCCGTGCGCAACTTTTCCGCTAATTGAAAAGGGTCTTCCAAGAAACTTTTCAGCGCTGATGAAGTCTCCCTCAGAAAGAAGGCCCCTAACTCCAGAGCTGCTGACACGGCGCCCATCAAGAAGAACGCTGTTTATTTTTTCAATAGTAAAGTTGTTTTCATCAGAGGCATTCTTTAGCATTGAAAAGTCGCCAAGACGATCCTTTCCAAAACGAAAATCATCGCCAATAAAGCAATGCTTAATCCCAATTTTTTGTACAAGAATTTGATTAATAAAAGAGGCCGCTGAAATCTCAGAAAAGCTTTTATTAAACCTGACCAAAAGATGCTTGTCTACCCCTAGAGATTTTAGAAATAAATGCTTATCCCTAAAACTGCTAAGCCTTGCTTTTGGCCTTCCAAAGAATGTTTCGGGGGTTACTGAAAAAGAGATGACAAGAGATGGCAAACCCATCTTTTTTGACTTAGAGATAAGCTTTATTAATAGCTCTTGATGGCCAAGATGGACGCCATCAAAGTTTCCAATGGTAAGAACACAGCCAGGCTGTTTTTTTAGATTGTGAAGGCCTCTTATCAATTCCATGTTGCTATTTTACTTATTAGATTGTTTTTTATTAAACAATTAAAGCTCCTGAAGCATCTTTTTGACTGGCGCAGGAACGCCCAAAGACAAGCTGCTCGCACTAAAATAATTGATTGATCCTCCAGGCGAGCGAATCAAAATCGGGTTGATCCACAAAGTAAAATGAGTAAAGACATGCTTAAATTTAGGAAGCGGCATGATAATCTTTGCGTTTTCATTATGTTGGAGAACTTCTAAATCGATTGTCTCATCGTTGTCTTCACACTCTTCAAAACTCCATAGTCCGCCCCATATTCCTTTGTTGGATCTTTTTTTGAGAAAAACTTCTTGCTTTTCGTTTTGAAATATTAGAAAGGCTATATTTTTTTTTGATACCCTTTGTTTTTTAGTTTTTTTGTGCGGGAAAATATTTTGCTCTTTGGCGAGAAAAGCCTCACAATGCTCGGCTATCGGGCAATTGTCACACAGTGGATTTTTTGGCGTACAGATGGTTGCGCCAATATCCATCATCGCCTGAGTATATTCAGCATTTTTAGTTTGGGGCGTATGCTGTTTTGCTAAGCGCCATAATTCTTTCATAACTAAGCTCGATGAGTAGTGGCCTTCTACCCTGTGATATCTTGAGAGTGTTCTTTTCACGTTGCCATCCAGAATTGGAGCTGAAATGCCGCTTCCTAAAGACAAGATAGCACCAGCAGTTGAGGGGCCAATGCCAGGAAACGCGACAATCGCAGCATATGTTTTTGGAAAGATTCCGTTATATTCAGAGACCATAATCTTTGCCGTTTTATGTAAATTGCGTGCGCGACTATAATATCCAAGACCTGCCCATTTTGACATCACCTGATCTTCTTTTGCGCTTGCAAGAGCCTCTATATCTGGAAAAGTTGTTATAAACCTATTAAAGTAGTCAATGACCGTAATGACTTGTGTTTGTTGAAGCATGACTTCTGAGAGCCAAATGTGATAAACGTTAGGCGGGCTCGATTGCCATGGAAGGTTTTTTCTCCCATTCTTCTTAAACCAATGAAGCAGATCTCTTGCTAACTCTGTCACTTTTATAAACCAAGCGGATTTTGTGGGTCTACTGACTCCATAAATGGCAACTTAATATCTTCATTGGTTACCTGATAAAAGCAACCAATCCAATTATTGATAATTGCACTGGCGCTATCATGCCAGGTGTTATCAAGGGTTTTCATGATAAGCTTCTCAGGAAAGTCTTTTATTGTAGCCGACTTAGCATGCAGTCGAGTTTTATATTCCTCTAAAATTGCACAGCATTGCGGCGAAAGATAGTTAGCAGGAAACGGTGGATAATCTGAACGACCCCCCTCTAAGTAAAGAGCAACTTCTCTTTTCAGCTCTTTTAAAAGACTAATGGAATCATATTCTGGATGTCCTTGGAAGAAAACAATACGGAATAAGTCCGGGCTTACTGCCAAATGAACTCCAATTTTGCTAGCAGCCAAAACCCTAATGTTTGCATCTTCAAACTGAGACCTTGAAATCTCATTGAAGCGAGAGTGTGGAACGTCAAACCGGGTATTCACCCCTTTGACTAAGGGGTGTGTTCGATCAGTGACCTGATGCGGGAAAACGCCCCAGTGCTTTTTGCCAAGCGGCTTTCTTTTTTGTGCATATTTAAACTCTAATACAGCATGAGTTGCGAGGCATGAGCACAAAGTTGAGGTCACGTTTTCATAGGACCAGTCAACCACCTCACGAAGCTCTTTATAAAAAGGGGCTAGCTGAAGGTCAGGATCAGTAACATTTGCTCCAGTAATAATAAGCGCGTCAAGGCCCTGTAGTTTAATTTCATCAAAACTTTTATAATGGCTTTTGATGTGTTCAGTTGCTTTTTTGCCTCGCTTAATGCTGGAGAGTGAAAACGGATGTATGTAGAGTTGAGCCACCTGATTGGAGCGACCAACCAACCTAAAAAACTGTCTTTCCGTAGCTTCAAGCGCCGAGTCGGGCATCATGTTTAGTAGGCCAATATGAAGAGCCCTAATGGCCTGGTGAGAAGCTCTTTCTTCAGAGAGTATTGTTTCCCCTTGTTTTTCAAGGCGTTCAAATGAGGGCAGATTAGAGTGTGCTATGAGAGGCATAGTTTCAGAGTGCGCTAGAGATTAAATTAATAACATCATTTGCAGAGTGGCAACTATGAAGATCGTCGCTTTGAATTGTGCAGCCATATTTGTTTGCGATCGCTTCGTATTTTTTTAGCCTATCGTCTATCAGTTTGGGAAAAACCCAGCTTACAAAATCATCAGGACTTACTTGGGCTGCGTAATCTAAAGTATTTTCAGTTAGGTAGGCGCGAATGGATTTCTCAAAAAAAGGAGAGCTGTAATACATTGGCTTTGGGCGCTTCTTTGCACGTTCAATTAGACTGCGTTCGTTCTTTTTGTTGGTCTGTATGTAAACGATTAGACTATTTTCCGAGAGAAGTTTGTATAGCTCTGGGTCTTCTAACTCACAAAGGCTGCCCCCAGCATCATTTATAAAATGACTGAATCCTTTTGACTGGGACTTTTTAATAAAATCGGGCACTTCATACATTGTCTTTTTTTCAGCTTCAAAAAAAAGACTTTGGCGACGAATAAATTCATCTAAAGGAAGACCTCCTTCTTCAGGGTTGCCAACCTTTCCTAAGAAGGCTGAGATTGGCTCTAGGTTGTCAAAGCTTACTTGGCTGTTGACGCTGATAGATTGATTATCTAAAAGCGTCTTTAGCCAGGCATCTGTTTTCATTTTGTCGGCAATATTTGCAATAATAGCATCTTTAAGATGGGTTGCACCAATCCTATAATCGCCAGAAAAATGAAACCATCCTCCATTTTCGCCAATGAGTTTTGCGAGACGAGTTTTGCCAACACCTGACATGCCTAAAAGCGTAATACACTTATGTTTTTGATTTATAAATTGTTCTGCAGATATCATTATAAAAGACCGTCTTCTTTGAACATGTTTCTAATGCCTCTAATGGCTTGCCGAATCCTATGTTCATTCTCAATAAGACAGATGCGAACATATTCATCGCCATAGCTGCCAAACCCAATTCCAGGAGAAACACCAACCTTAGCGCGATTAATCAGCTCTTTGCTGAACTCAAGTGAGCCCATTTCCTTATAGTGCTCAGGAATCTTTGCCCATACAAACATCGTTGCTCTTGGTATTTCAACTTTCCAGCCAATGCTTTCAAGGCCAGAACAAAGGATATCACGCCTAGACTGATACATCGAACATATTTCTTTAACACAGCTCTGGTCTCCTTCCAGCGCCTCAATTGCGGCAACTTGAATTGGCGTAAATATACCATAGTCTAAATAAGACTTAATCTTTGTAAGCGCAGCAACTAAAGAGGGGTTTCCAACCATAAATCCAACTCTCCAGCCAGGCATATTATAGCTTTTAGACATTGAAAAGAACTCTACTGCAACTTCTTTGGCGCCTTCAACCTCAAAAATACTTGGCGCTTTGTATCCATCAAAAACAATATCAGCATATGCTAAATCCTGAATAACCCAAATTTGATTTTCTTTTGCAATTTTTATAACACGCTCAAAAAACTCTAACTCAACACATTCAGACGTTGGGTTTGAGGGATAGTTTAGAACTATTGCTTTTGGTTTTGGCCAGGTGTTTTTGATTGCGCTTTCCAATTCCGAAAAAAAGTCATGCTCAGGCCCACATGGAACAGAACGAATATCTGCGCCAGCAATTACAAAACCATAGGGATGAATGGGGTAGGCTGGGCTCGGCACTAAAATAGTATCGCCCTTACTCACAATCGCTTGAGCAAGGTTTGCAAGACCTTCTTTCGAGCCAAGAGTAACAATAGCCTCGGTTTCAGGGTCAAGATCTACATTGTATCTTTCTTTGTACCAATTCGTTATTGCTCGACGAAGACGGGGTATACCACGAGAAGCTGAATAGCGATGCGTATCAGTTCGCTGAGCAACCTCAACTAGCTTGTCAACAATATGTTGAGGCGTGGGCTGATCAGGATTGCCCATTCCAAAGTCAATAATGTCCTCACCTTTGGAGCGAGCTTTTGCTTTTAGCCCATTGGTAATTGCAAAAACATAGGTTGGGAGTCTTTCAATTCTTGCAAAGTTTTCGTTCATTTTTAGATCATTTAGCTGTCAAGCGCCAGATGGTATGAGCTAAACTTTCTAAGATTAAGCACGCCGCCATCTAGCAGTAAGTATTGTCCTTTAATTCCCTGCAAAACGCCAGAAATAGAGGGTGTTTTGTCAAAATTTAAGGAGACAATTTTTGTTGGGTATTTTAACACAGGGTAGCTAATATTTATTGTCTCGTCCTTAATAGATGTTGCCTGAAGCTCATGAATTAGACTGGGTATTTCAGCTAAAAGCTCATTCCTTTTTAACTCTAGGTCAACATCCTCAACCTCGTTTTTAAGCATTGTGCGCCAGTTTGTTTTGTCAGCCACATAGGATTTAAGGGCTATCTCTATTTTTCCAGAATCAAGCCTTGTTTTGACCTCCAAAATTGGTAAAGCGCTTACTGCTCCTTGGTCTATCCACCTTCCAGGAGTATTTGTTTTTCTGGTAATTCCAACCTTTATTCCAGAAGAATTAGCAAGATAAACGACGTGTGAAGAAAAACAATTCGCAAGACCCCATTCAGGCTCTCGACATGTCCCCAAGTGGTGATGGCAGGTTTCTGGCTTCATGATGCACATGTCACACCTGGCAAGAGAGCGAGCACATGGGAAGCAGTATCCTTGGGAGAAGCTTTTGTTGGTTCTATTGCCACAATTTGAGCATGTAATTCTTTGGCTGAAGGTCAGCTCAATATGTTTGCCTACTAGAGCGTTCATGTCGACAGTCTCGTTACCAATAGACAGACTATATCTTGCCTCTCCACCAACTAGAGAGCTTTTCATCATGTTTATAGGCCCAGCTAGCTGCATAATATTGACTGAATATCCTTATATTTACGAGCTGCTTGGCTCATGATCTTTTGGGGGATTATAGGCGCAGGAGGCGCTTTATTCCAGTCAAGCGTTTCAAGATAGTCCCTAATAATTTGCTTGTCAAAGCTTTTTGGGCTTGTTCCAGGAATATAGTCAGATAGCGACCAAAATCTTGAAGAGTCAGGCGTCAAAACTTCATCCATAAGGGTTAGCTGGCTGCTTGAGTCAAGCCCAAATTCAAACTTCGTGTCAGCAATAATAATGCCTTTTTCTAGTGCAAGTTTTGACGCAAAGCTATAAATTTTTAGGCTTGCGTCTTTGACTTGTTTTGCGAGGTTGGTGCCTATTAGAGTCTTAACCCTTTCAAAAGAAATATTGGCATCATGCTCTCCAACTGCAGCCTTTGAGGAGGGTGTAAAGATTGGTTTTTCAAGTCGTTCTGCCAATCTTAAGTTGGCAGGCAATGCAATACCACAAACGGACTGAGAGCCTTGGTACTCTTTCCATCCAGAGCCAATTATGTAGCCTCTAACAACTGCTTCAATAGGAAGGGGTTTAAGCTTTTTTACGACAATTGCCCTTCCTGAAAGCATCTCTGCCTCATCGGCTTTCAATACCTCATCAAGGCTTATTGTGGTTAGATGGTTTTGAACAATATGCTTGGTTTTGTCAAACCAGAAGTTTGCGATCTCTGTAAGGATTTTGCCTTTTCCCGCAATGGGCTGCTCAAAGATAACATCAAATGCAGAGAGACGGTCAGAGGCCACAATTAGCATATACTGATGATCAATATCATATATGTCTCTTACCTTTCCCTGATGAATAAGTGGCAAGGATAGGTCTGATTGAAAATGAGAGCTCATGTGTGCACTTTAATGGCAGTATAGCTCTATTTTAATCTATAGAGGCCTATTTAATATTTAATTCAGAGAGTATTCGTTTGGCTCTTTTTTGAAAGCTAGCCATCTCAGCATTTGGGACGATAGATTTTTTGTTGAGTTTAACTTTTTCAGCATCTTTGTGAACACCATTGATGCGAATCTCATAATGAAGGTGCGGCCCTGTAGACATTCCAGTGGTCCCCACATATCCAATCAGTTCACCTTTTTTTACCCGCTTGCCAGACTTTAAGCCTTTAGCAAATTTTGATAAATGGGCATACACCGTTACATACTCTGAGCCATGCTTCAGGTAAATCACGTTACCATATCCCGACAGCGTAGCAACATATTTAACAAGCCCTTTTGCCGGGGCGTAAACAGGGGTTCCGATTGGCGCAGCAAAGTCAGTACCTCGATGCGGGCGATAAGTTTTAAGAGTTGGGTGATAGCGACGCAATGAAAAACTAGAGCTAATCCTGTTGTACTTTGCAGGAGCAAATTTAAATGAGTCGTTAAGCGTTTCTCCATTAGCGCTATAGTATTTCTTTCTTCCAAGAGAGTCTTTGTGAGAAAAAAGCGCAATAGTTTTTCTTCCGCTTATATAAATTATTGCGCTCGGCGTCTTCTCGCTCTCCCACGACAAAATGAACTTGTCGCCTTTTCTAAGGTCGCGACTGAAGTCAATTTCCCATGAGAAGTTGTCTACCATCATTTTTACAACTTCAGCATCAACGCCAGCTTTTTTAGCATCGTAGTTAAGAGACTTGTTGATTGTAATAACAGTAAATGAAACATCACCAACAGGCTGCTTGTTTGATTTTTCAAAACTAAACCTTTTTCCATCATAGTATATAAATAGCGGGTTATCGTTAGCGGGATTAAATATAATTTGCTTAAGACTGTGATTTTCATTAAGGATTATCTGAAATTCATCGCCTGGATAAATATTGTTGAGTCTTTGAGCACTCTCATCTGAGGTCATTAGTTTTGTCAAAAGCTTGCCTGAGAGTCCTGCGCTATAGAAAAACTTATAAAAAGCATCTCCGCGCGAAACCTTAAAGCTAAAGTCATGTTTGCCTCCTGCTAAAGAAGGGGCTGAAAAAACCATACATGCTAAAAGCAATGAAACAAAAAAAGATTTAATCATTGTGTGGGTTTAGTCGTTTTTCGAAATTAACGACAAGGCCAGTTGACGTGAAAGTTGGTCATTTTCCACAACACTAGCAAGTGTGTCAAGATTTTGACTAGGCGTTTCGTTGAGGGTTGTTTCAATTACCCTGCTGATGTCTAAAAACCCTATTTTGTTATTTAAAAAAGCATCAACAGCAACCTCGTTGGCTGCATTCAAAGTTCCAGGAGCGTTTTTTCCTTGTTTTATGGCCAAATAGGCAAGCTCTAAGCATTTATACTTTTTCAAATCGGGTAAAAAAAATTCTAGTGGAGGTTGTTTTGTGAGGTCTAGTGGTTTTACACCTGAGGTGTGTCTTTCAGGAAACGATAGCGCAAAGGATATTGCACTTCTCATGTCGGGAAGCCCAAGTTGCGATAAAACGCCGCCATCTTCATAATAGACGCAAGAATGAATAATGCTTTGAGGATGAACAATAACTTCAATTTGACTTGCGGGCACATCAAATAAGAAGCTGGCCTCAATAACCTCGAGCCCCTTATTCATCATAGTTGCAGAGTCAACTGAAATTTTTTGGCCCATTTTCCAGTTTGGGTGTTTACAAGCCTCCTCAGGTGTGACTGTTTTAAGAGAGGCAAACAACGTGTTTAAAAAGGGACCGCCTGACGCAGTCAGCTGGATTTTCTGTAGCCCTTTGCTGCCTGACTGGAGGCATTGAAAAATTGCGCTGTGCTCTGAGTCGACTGGAATGATGTCAGCGCCTGATTTGTTGGCAGCGTTCATTAGAAGGGCGCCGCCTAAAACCAGCGACTCCTTGTTGGCTAGCATTATTCTTTTGCCAGCTCTGGCCGCGGAAAAAGTGGATGACATGCCAGCTCCGCCAACGATTGCAGCCATAACAAAATCAGTTTTAAGGTGAGAGGCAATATCATCAAGTGCACTCTCGCCACATAAGACCTCTACCCCCTCCGGAGCCACTTTTCTTAGATTTTCAGCAGCCTCTTCTTCAACTAGAATGGCATACGCAGGCTTGTGTTTTTTACAGAGCTCATTCAGGCTTTTCCAGTTCGAGTGAGCGCTGAGAGCAAAAGTAGTATATTTTTCTGGATGCTGTGCGATAACATCTAGCGTGTTGAGTCCAATTGAGCCTGTTGCGCCTAGAATTGCAATGTTTTTCATAGGATAAACACCAGGAAGAGAAGAAATATTGGGGCTGTAGAAGTAAGACTATCAATACGATCTAATAGCCCACCATGGCCTGGAAGAATATTGCCACTATCTTTAACGCCACTAATACGTTTTAACAAGCTCTCAAACAGGTCTCCAAGGACTGAAACTAACGAAACAACAAGCGCCAAGACGCTGAACACAAAAAAGTCTTTTGCGTTAGGCGTCTGAACAACAATATAAACATAAAAGATAGCGACAAGCTGCGCGAGAATAACGCCGCCATAGAGCCCTGCAAGGGTCTTGTTCGGGCTTACTTCGGGACAGAGTTTTTTGTTGCCATATTGTTTTCCTGAAAAATAAGCGCCGACATCTGCGGCCCAGATTAAAGCCAATAGAAGAAGTACTAGCAACCTATTTTGAGATTGAAGAATAATGAGCGAAGTTGCCATCGGCACAAACAGAAATAACCCATTTACCACTCCCGTGAGTTTGCTTTTGCTCACGCTTACATGACTGTCCGGGTATTTTATGATCCAATATAAGGCGACAAGCCACCACGTTAGTGTTAGGAACAATAAAGACGCGAGCATTGATATATTTCTAGATAAAACAAAGGCCAGTGCTATGATTACTATAGTGAAAATTGCTTTCAAAGCTTGCTGATGTATTGAAACAAGCTTGCAATACTCTCTAGACGCAACAATAAGAACCAGTCCAACAGCAATGGAGAACCAGGATTCGTTTAATAACAGAATTCCTGCTATAACGACGGGCGCTAAAACAAGTGCTGTTAAGGCTCTTTTAATTAGCATCACTTCTCTCCATTGCGCTCACCATAGCGCCGATCTCTGGAATGAAAGTCTTCAATGGCAAGGTCTAGAGCGTGTTCATTAAAGTCTGGCCATAAAGTGGCACAAAAATAGAGTTCGCTATAAGCAATATCCCATAGTAAAAAGTTGCTTAGTCTAATCTCACCACTTGTTCGAATGAGAAGATCAACTTTTGGGTAGCTTGCTAGTGAGGTGTATGATTGAAAGAGAGAGGGGTCGATGTCTTCTGGACTAATTTTGCCATTAGCCGAATCTAATGCAATTTGTTTTGCTGACTCTGTAATATCCCATTGCCCTCCATAGTTAGCCGCAATAACTAGGTTTAGGCCTGTGTTGTTGGCGAGCTGTTTTTCAGCCTCCTGTGCTAGCGATTGTATCTCAGGGGTAAAGACGGAGAGATCTCCAATAATTTTTAGCTTTATATTGTTGTCTTTAAGTTTTGTTGTCTCGGTTTTTAAAACGGTTAGGAATAATTTGAAAAGTAGGCCAACTTCTTCACTTGGACGGTTCATGTTTTCACTGCTAAAAGCAAAAAGAGTAAGCGTGTTGACGCCTAACTTTGCACAATGTTTAACAATTGTTCTAACTGTCCTGACGCCTTTTTGATGGCCACTCGAGCGCGGAAGATGCTTAGACTTTGCCCACCTCCCGTTGCCATCCATAATAATAGCTATATGCCTAGGAGGGCTTTGATTGTTGGTTTGCAAGTCGTCTTTTTCTAAACTCATAGGGCGCAATTATACCCACTAGTCATTAAATTGCCCATTACAAAGCATCTCAGTTTGAGCGGTTATTAAATTAGGGGTTCTCGTCAGACAGTATATAGAGATTTATCCGGTAAAATTCTTACTATGAGTTTAGCTAAAAGAATAATTCCGTGTTTAGATGTCCGTGATGGAAGAGTGGTCAAGGGCGTCAAATTTGTAGATATTAAGGACGCTGGAGATCCTGTTGAGGTGGCAAAGCGCTACGATAAGGAGGGCGCAGACGAAATTACTTTTCTTGATATAACAGCTTCGCACGAAGGAAGAAACACGACAGTTGCCATGGTCGAAAAAATTGCTGAACAGGTGTTTATTCCGCTCACTGTTGGCGGCGGCATTCGCAAAGCTGAGGACGTAAGGGCAATGCTTAAAGCTGGGGCGGACAAGGTCGCGGTTAATTCAGCAGCTATTTTTAACCCAGACCTTATTAATGAATTATGTGATATTTTTGGGTCTCAGTGTATTGTGATTGCAATTGATGCTAAAAGAGTTTCATCAAGCCCTTCTAAATGGGAAATCTATACTCACGGCGGTAGAAAAACAACAGGCATAGATGCTATAGAGTGGGCTATAAAAATGACTGAGGGCGAGAACGGTGCTGGCGAAATACTGCTTACCTCTATGGACAGAGATGGCACTAAAGACGGGTTTGACCTAGAGCTAACTCGGGCCGTATCTGATGCTGTCGATGTTCCAGTAATCGCCTCTGGAGGCGTGGGCAATTTGTTACACCTGTCTGAGGGTGTGGTCGATGGCGGGGCAGACGCTGTACTTGCTGCGAGTATATTTCATTTCGGAGAGTATACGGTTGAAGCGGCCAAAAAGGCAATGCAAAAAAACGGCATAGAAGTAAGGCTTTAGCAAGTTGAGTTTTAAGACTCTTGAGAGTATCATTATGCAGTTTTTATTCAAGAGGTAGTATGACAGTAAAAAAAGAATTTTGGGCGTTATTATTGATTTTCATTCTGCCCATCGGCTTGGGCACTTTGTTTTTTTATATGAACCCAGGCTACTTTAGCCAAAGCACAGTTAATTATGGCGAGCTTATTCGTCCAGTTATAACAACTGATCAGGCGGACATTGAAATTGATGGAGAAGGCTCTCTTGACGGTGTTTGGACTTTTGCCTATGTTTCCAGCACATGTGATAGCGCCTGTGAGCAAGCAGTAGAAGACGTTAAGACGATTCGTACGCTTATTAATATGGATATGCGGAGAATTCAGCGGATGCTTGTTACCGCAGATGGCTCTACGCCGACTAGCTTAGATAGTGAGCTATTACTTGCGAAAATAAAAACCAACAAATTAATTGAACAGCTCGCAAAGTTTCCTAATGGTTCAATTTTTCTAATCGATCCAATTGGAAACTTTATGCTCTATTACAACCCAATAGATATCAACATAAAGCTTGTGCTTAAGGATCTAAAGCGACTTCTTAAATACTCCAGGATAGGCTAATGGGCAACCTCCCCTCTTTGAAAGATCTTTTGGGACTTTGTAAGATAAAAGTAGTATTGCTTATTTTGCTTACTGCGGTCGTTGGAATGCTGCTTGCGGTTCCTTATATTCCAAATTTTTTTCTTATAGTGGTTGCCTCCGCAGGAATTTCGCTGGCTGCTATGTCTGCAGCAGTTTTTAACCACGTTGTTGATGAGAAGATTGATATTCAGATGTCCCGGACCGACCGAAGACCACTCCCCCAAGGAAAAGTTACAAGGAGTCAGGCATTGGTTTGGGGGGCTTTTTTAGGTGTTGTAGGCATAACGTTGTTAGTGGTTTTTGTTAATTTGCTTACAGCGATATTGACGCTAATCTCCTTGATAGGCTATGCTGTTTTTTATACAATGTATCTAAAAAGAGCAACCCCACAAAACATAGTTATCGGCGGGGCAGCTGGAGCAGCACCACCAGTGCTTGGATGGACTGCAGTTGCTGGTTCAAACGGCATTGAGTACGCATTGCTCTTATTCTTGATTGTCTTTATTTGGACCCCTCCGCACTTTTGGGCCCTGGCAATTCATAGAAAAGATGAGTATAAAAAGGCTGAAATTCCTATGCTACCAGTTACTCACGGCATAGCCTTTACCCGCATTCAAATTCTCTTATATACAGTGCTATTATTTTTGGTCACCATGCTGCCATACTTAACCGGAATGAGCGGCGTGATTTATCTAATCTGTTCAGCATCCTTAGGGCTTCTTTTTTTGGGCTACTCAATCAAGATACTTTTAGAGCCTGAAAACACTCTAATTGCATTTAAAACCTTCAAGTATTCTATTAACTATCTTTTGGTTTTGTTTGTTGGGCTGTTGGTTGACCATTATCTCTTGATGACTTTTTGAGTACTTATGAAGAAAACTTTACAAGCTGTCAAAGCTGCAGCTTCTTCAATGATAGGGGTTGGCAAAAAGAATAACCTGGTTCAGGATTTTGAGTCTGTTGAAAAGACCGGACCATGGCCCTTCATAATTGCAGGACTGGTTATGACAGTTTTGTTTATTGGGTCGCTAGTCTTTATAGTTCAACTAGTCTTGCCCTAACGTATCGATGATTTTGTCTAAGGCTTCAGCCATAGGCATTGGGTTGTGTGGATTGGTTAGTAGCGCTGTCAATTCTAGCCTAGGATTAAACAGTAAGAAGCTGCTGGTATGGTCAATATTATAGTGAGCAGACTCTTTATGAACGTAGCCTAGCTTTTTAAGCTCCATATGTCTTTCGCTGGTTTCTACTTTTTGTACATCCCCGCTTGAATGATTAATCATTTCGTGAACCATAAATTCATCATTATGGCCCATTGAGTGGTTGTCATGAGAGTTCGTTTTTGTCTCCGAAGAGTGCTCGCCATGGTCTCCATGATTGCTGTGATCTTGTTGAGCTAGTTTTTGTGACTCTACCACTTCGTGATAAACGCCTAGCGCCTTACTGATTGTCATCAGCTCATCTTGATGAGCGGTTAAGCCTTTAAAAGACGAGTTAAAAGCACCTGCAAATTGATTTAAATTGCCAACATCCCTTTGCGGGTCAACCGAAACAAAAACAACCTGAAGGTCTTTACTGTTTTCCATCATTTGGTAACTTAAATTTATTTTTGATAAATCAACGGGGCAGACATCAGGGCAAGATGTGTAGCCAAAGTATAGAAGCGCCCACTTTCCATCAGTAATTTCAGAGAGGTGAACGTCCATTAAATCATCGTTTATGAAGTTGAGTTTTTCTGATAAAGGTTGTGCTTCAGTATAAATTGAAGCAGCAGGAGAGACAGATTTTTTGAGCTCTTCAATGTTTGGTTTGGCATTAAGGTAAAAAAAAGAAGCGACGCCAACAATAACAAACATAACTAAAGAGAAAAGAGCTGTTTTTTTGTTCATATTTATATTAAGGGATTGTTTTTAAATATTCTGTGTGTCAAATATAGTAGGCTAAGAAGAAGCGCGAGGGCAACTGCGTTATGCATAACTGCTGCAAACATTGGCAGAGACATAACGACATTTATAATTCCAAAAACAACCTGTAATGAAAGAAGTGAGAGTATTACAAATAGAGCTTTTTTGAGTGATGGGTATTTTCTATAGACAAAGGATAGAGCAAGAATGGCAGACGTCACAACTAGGGCGCCTATTCTATGGGCCATTTGAATGGCACTTCGGGTTTCGCTTTCTAAAACACCAAACTCATAGTCAATCCCAAGAGGGCCCCAGTAAAAAGCTTTATTAAAGTCCATATGGTCTGGCCACATTTGGCCAAGGCAGGTTGGAAAATATTCACCACAAGAAAGCGCCGCATAGTTGGTGCTGGTCCACCCTCCAAGCACAACTTGAAAAATTAAAAGAACGATAACAGCGACAAGTAACACTTTGTCACTCTTAGAAACCTTGTCAATGTTTATATCAGGAAGTCTTTGATTGAGTAGTAGCCAAAAAACAAGCGCTGTCGTAGAGAAGCCACCTAAGAGGTGGGCCGTAACAATTCCAGGGTGAACTTGTTCGGTCACTGTCCACATTCCTAGGAGCCCCTGAAATCCAACTAACAAAAGTAAAAAAGCGGGCAGCTTGATTGACTGAGATTGCCCAGTTTTACCGAAGACAGAAAGCAAAAATATTCCTACAATTGCAAGACCAAGCGTTGAAGCAGCATACCTGTGAACCATTTCTTTCCAGGCTTTGGCTATATCAAGCGGCCTTTCATACTCTTCCGAAGCCACATCGGGCACAATGAGCTGTCCATAGCAGCCAGGCCAATCAGGACAACCAAGCCCAGCGTCAGCAAGTCGAGTATAGGCTCCAAGAACCACTACGACTAGGGCCAATATTATTGAAAGGTTTAGAATTTTTGTATACATGTGCGTCTATTTAATGCAGCGATATATTTTAAATTATCAAGCTAATATTTTTACACTTATTTTATAAAAAAAATTGAAAAATACATAATTATTCAATTAATTCATTGACTTAGGTCAAGAAATTTTTTGGCGGTTTCGTTATAATTTTTTTGTTTTGCATGTCGATATTTATTTCTATTTAGATGGCCGATGAAAAAAGTTCAATCAAAATTGAGAATAAAGACCAATATTTACTTGGTAAAACCTGCAGAAACAGGTATCATTTGGTTGCTTTTTTTGTTTGAGCTTGTATATAGATTTAGTATCCTTTCATACAAGAGCATTAAGAGTATATATAATAACCACACTTTTATTATGGTTATTTAAAGAAATGACTAAGGTTTAATTCGGAGAATCTATGAAATCATTGTTGACTTTTATCGGTGCCGTTGGCGCACTTCTAAGTTCCAAGTCTGCCTTGGCAGACTACGCTTTAAACATGACCAAGGGAATAACTTCTATTAGTCAAGACATTTATAGTTTACACATGTTAATTTTTTGGGTTTGCGTCGTCATTGGTATTGTCGTATTTGGAGCAATATTCTATTCGATTGTTAAATTTAGAAAATCTAAAGGGGCCAAGGCATCCCACTTTCATGAAAGCATAACTATTGAAATGATTTGGACTGGTATCCCAATACTAATTTTGATTGCGATGGCCATCCCGGCGTCTAAAGTTCTAATTGATATTGAGGTTCTTGAAAAGGCAGACATGACTGTTAAGATTACAGGACACCAGTGGAAGTGGCAATACGAATATCCTGAAGAAGAAATTGGTTTTATTTCTAACCTTGCACAATCATCAAAAGACGCTATAAGAGCTGTTGAAAAGCCTGAAAATTATTTGCTTGAAGTTGATAATCCTTTGGTTCTTCCGGTGGATACAAAGATACGTTTTCTTATTACATCGGCCGACGTTATTCATAACTGGTGGGTTCCTGCTTTGGCTGTTAAGCAAGACGGCAACCCTGGTTTTATTAATGATGCATGGGCAGAGATTACTGAGGAAGGAACATATCGAGGACAGTGCGCAGAACTTTGCGGCAAAGACCACGGCTTTATGCCAATTGTGGTAGAGGCGGTTTCAAAAGAAGCCTACGCCGCCTGGGTGGCTGACCAGAAGGCCGAAGAAGAGGCTGCCGCTGCAAGCGCCACAATGGCTTGGAGTGAAGAAGATTTAATGGCGAAAGGTGAGGCTATTTATAACGCTAACTGTGCTGGATGTCACCAAAAAGACGGCTCAGGTATACCTGGCGTCTTCCCTGCAATGACAGGGTCAGAAATAACTAACGGCTCTGCTGCAGAACATCTTGATATTGTTATTAATGGTAAGGCAGGCATGCCATCATTTAAGATGCTTGGAGACTCAGATCTTGCCGCTGTAATTACATACGAAAGGAGAGCCTTTGGAAATAGTGGCTCAGTTGTTCAACCATCAGATGTTACATCTGCACGTTAATTTAAGGAGAAAGATATGAGCACAACCGCAACGGCAGCAGCACACGATGACCATCATCACGGCCCAGAAAAAGGACTTCTGAGATGGGTTAAGACAACCAACCACAAAGACATCGGAACTCTTTATTTGTGGTTTTCTTTTGTAATGCTTTTAGTTGGTGGAGCCCTAGCAATGGGCATAAGGGCGGAGCTTTTACAGCCTGGACTCCAGCTAATGGACCCACATTTCTTTAATCAGCTAACTACAATGCACGGACTGATTATGGTTTTTGGTGCCGTTATGCCAGCAATGGTTGGTCTCGGTAATTGGTTAATCCCAATGATGATAGGCGCACCAGATATGGCACTTCCAAGAATGAACAATTGGAGTTTCTGGATTTTGCCTTTTGCTGCAGCAATTCTTGTCAGTACTTTTTTCATGGAGGGAGGAGCGCCAGCGTTTGGTTGGACTTTTTATGCGCCACTTTCAACAACGTTTGCTCCTGACTCAACCGACTTCTTTATTTTTGCAGTTCACTTATTGGGATTCTCATCAATCATGGGAGCAATCAATATTATTGCTACTGTCTTAAATATGCGTGCCCCTGAAATGAGGCTAATGGATATGCCTCTATTTGTTTGGACTTGGCTTATCACTTCATTTTTACTTATTGGCGCTATGCCTGTATTGGCGGGCGTTGTTACAATGATGCTAACAGACCGCAATTTTGGGACCGCCTTTTTTGATGCTACAGGTGGCGGTGATCCAGTAATGTTCCAGCATATTTTCTGGTTCTTTGGTCACCCTGAGGTCTACATTATGATACTGCCAGCGTTTGGAATCATTTCGCATATTCTTCCAACATTTTCACGCAAACCTCTATTTGGCTATTCTTCAATGGTTTATGCAACAGCGTCGATCGCATTCTTGTCATATATCGTTTGGGCGCACCATATGTTTTTGACCGGTATGCCGGTTGCAGCCGAGCTGTATTTTATGTACGCGACAATGCTGATTGCTGTTCCAACAGGAGTAAAAGTGTTTAACTGGGTTGCAACTATGTGGAAAGGTTCTCTAACTTTTGAGACGCCAATGCTGTGGGCACTGTCTTTTCTTTTTCTATTTACAATAGGCGGCTTTTCTGGACTAATGCTTGGTATCGCTCCTGCCGATATTCAGTACCATGACACGTATTTTGTTGTGGCGCACTTTCACTATGTTCTTGTAACAGGATCAGTATGGGCAATTATTGCGGCTACTTTTTATTGGTTACCAAAGTGGACAGGCAAAATGTACAACGAGCGTTTAGCCAAGGTTCATTTCTGGTGGGCAATGATTTCAGTTAATGTGCTGTTCTTTCCACAACACTTTCTTGGCCTTGCTGGTATGCCTCGTCGTATTCCTGATTACGCATTACAGTTTTCTGACTTTAATTGGATGTCATCGATTGGCGCGTTTGCTTTTGGCCTTTCGTTTATATTGTTTGCATATCTAGTAATTGATTGTATTCGCAATGGCAAGCCAACAAGTGAGCGCCCATGGTCAAGCGCTAAAGGCCTTGAGTGGACACTTGGAGCGCCAGCAGCATACCATAGCTTTAATACGCCACCAAGCCGCGCACAGATTCTGGAGGAGTCTCAGCATAGCTAATGGCTAAAAATAATAATAATGGCGCCGTTATAACAGCATTGATAGTTGGCGCAATTGCAATAGGAGTGTATGTAGCAACCATTATGCTTAATGGTTGATATGGAAAGAAAAAAAATAACAAAAGGGTTTTGGATTAAGCTTGTTTCTGTGCCCGTTTTGATGTTCTTTTTTGCCTATGCGATGGTTCCGATTTATGATGTACTTTGCGAACTAACAGGATTTAACGGAACGTCAGGTAGGGTTGAAACTGAGCAGAAATATGAGGTTAATGAAGAACGACTGGTTGAGGTAAGTTTTTTTGCATCAACCATGCCAGGGTTTCCTGTGCAGTTCGGGCCAAAGGTTAAATCTATGGAAGTGGTGCCTGGCAAGTTTTATACGACAAGCTATATTGCCAAAAACACCACAGATCAACTAATAGTTGGTCAGGCTATACCGAGTGTTGCTCCTAGTGATGCAGCACTGCATTTTAAGAAATTGGAATGCTTTTGTTTTAATAGACAAGAGTTCAAACCAAACGAAGAGATTGAAATGTTTCTTCGATTTGTTGTTGAGCCGGAGATGGATGAAAAAATTAGAGATGTCAGTTTGTCTTATAATTTTTTCAAGTTAGATAGTTAAAAAATAGGAAGGGAAAAATGAGCAATCAAGACTATTATGTACCTCACGGAAGCTACTGGCCAATTATTGGCTCGATTGGCGTATCAATGCTTTTTGTGGGTTTTGCAAACCAAATGCACCACGTCAGCTGGGGTGGGCCACTTATGGTTTTAGGCGGATCAATCGTTGTCTTTATGTTGTTTGGTTGGTTAGGAACCGTGGTTAACGAAAGTGTAGGCGGTTTTTACAACAAACAGGTTGACAAGTCTTTTCGTTGGGGCATGAGTTGGTTTATCTTTTCAGAGGTGATGTTCTTTGCAGCCTTTTTTGGCGCCCTATTCTATGCTAGGGTGATTAGTGTTCCGTGGTTAGGCGGCGCCGGCAATAATATGTTTACTCCGGAACTCTGGGAGGGTTTTAAAGCGACTTGGCCTTTAATCAATACACCTGGCGCAATTGGTCAGAATGGTGCTGAGTTTTCTGTAGGCTTTAAATTGGTAGATGCATGGGGTTTGCCTGCACTCAATACGGCGTTGTTATTAACCTCAGGGGTGACGATTACATTTGCTCATCATGCCTTAAGAAAAGACCACCGCAATGCTTTAATTGGGTGGATGATAGCAACTATTGCTTTAGGTGTTTTGTTTTTAGGTTTCCAGGCTGCTGAGTACGGACACGCATATCATGACGGTTTAAAGTTAACGTCTGGCGTTTATGGATCAACCTTTTATTTGCTCACAGGCTTTCATGGTTTCCATGTAACTCTTGGCGTGATAATGTTGACAGTAATCTTATACCGCATTCAAAAAGGACACTTTGACTCTGAGAATCATTTTGCATTTGAGGGCGTAGCATGGTATTGGCACTTCGTTGATGTCGTATGGCTAGGTTTATTTATTTTTGTTTACTGGCTATAATTAACAGAGTAAGCGGATTATAAAAGACCCCTTATAAGGGGTCTTTTTTTTAAACAACAGGAAACATAATGAACATTGTTATTATCGCAATTGTTGTTATCATATTTTTTGCTCTTGGCTGGGCCCTTTTAGGAATGTTAAGAGGCGGCTCAAAGGGCTCTGATAAGATGTATAAAGCGCTCAGACTTAGAATTGGAATGTCTGTGTTCCTGTTCATATTGCTAATGTTTGCAAGCTATATGGGCTGGATTCAGCCAAACAATTTTTTACCTGCCTAACAATGAACTTTCGTTTTGTTGTTCCAGCTTTACTTATAGCTACCACCCTAGCAATTCTAATTTCTTTGGGTTTTTGGCAGCTTGATCGAGCCAATCAAAAGAGGATAATTGAGACAAAAATACTCACTGCCAACTCTGGGGGTATTGAGCTTGTAAACAAGCTGGACTTACTTGACAACAAAGAATATTATCATGTCCAGTTCGAGGGAAGGTACCTCGGAAATAGGCAGTTTATATATGACAACCAAATTGTTGAAAAAGTTTCAGGCTATTATGTTCTAACTCCATTTGTTTTGGAGGAAGGCTCAAAGGCCATCTTAATTAATCGTGGCTTTATAGCCTGGAATGGCGCAAGAGACAAGTTGGCTAATATTGACATAGAAAACAACAAAATAAAAATCAAGGTTCAGGTTTCTAAACCAGTAAAACGTATTGAGCTTAAATCTGGAGAACTAGGGGAAGATTTTCCAGTCTTAATTCAGGCCATAGATTTGAAGAAAATGGGCGCCATAGCAGAAATAGATTTTGCAAATATGATAGGATTATTAGACCCTATTGCAGACCATGGCTTTGTTAGAAAATGGGAGCCCTACACGGGGAGCATTGCGAAGCATATTGGTTATGCTATCCAGTGGTTTTTAATGGCTCTTGTGCTCTGCATTATAGGGGTTCGCTTGGCATTAAAGCATCGAAAAAATAACTATATATAGGGGCTATAAAATACTGCTGAAAAAAAATTCTTTACTGTATAATTTCGCTCTAAGCCGACATAGCACAGTTGGTAGTGCAACTGATTTGTAATCAGTAGGTCCGCGGTTCGAGTCCGTGTGTCGGCACCATCTAAAAACATCAAGCGGCATTAATGGCCGCTTGTTTTTTTTTCGAATTATAATAAAGCTAGTTAAGTAGCTTAAGCATGATCAAAATATTACTTTTAAATATCTTAATAACCTCGCTTGTCGTGTTAGTGCACTACGAACTATTATTTAAGACTGCTGATATTCTTCCAAAAATTGCAATTAAGCACAGGTTCAAAATTTTAATATGTGTCCTAGTTGCATTGATCGCTCATGTTGTAGAAATCTGGATTTACGCCTTTGCTTATTTCAAGATGCACAACTCAAGCAGCTGGGGGTATCTTGCAGGAAACTTTGATGGCTCGTTGGTAGACAGTATTTATTTTTCTTTCACCACTTTTTCTACTCTTGGCTTTGGCGATATTGAGCCGATGGGAGCGATTCGTTTTTTTGTTGGAATGGAGTCTTTAGTGGGGTTTGTTTTAATTACCTGGACAGCTTCTTTCTTGTATTTTGAAATGCAGAAGCACTGGAGCACCAATTAAGAATCTCTTTAAAGTAGCATGTCAGACGTTACACGCTCTTTATCCTCGTACTTCTTTGTTATTTTTTAATGAAGGCATCACGAAATTTTTTTGAGTCAATATTGGGTAATAAAACCAAAGATATGTCACATACGAAAATATCCAGAACACTTGGCTAATCATCATTCCTGCTCTCGCAGAATCAGGAAACACCAATGGAAAAATCACCCTAAAAATCACTCCTAAAACAAAGCTAATTAACGCCAAGTCTAATATCTTATATTTTGCATTTACATTTCTTTCGGTGTGTCCAAGAGCAACTCGACACATCATACTAAAAGTGATCAGCCCTATTCCGCCGTATGCCAAGGCATGTATCCCTAAATAATGCAATCGATCTATAAAATAAGCCAGTGATAGCAAGGCAAAACCTAGAGCAATAGCTGCGAGCCCTAAATATAAACTCCATAGAAAAGAAACCGCCCACAAGCCGGGCACATGCCAATAATAGAGTCTGATAGTCAGAATAATTGAAATAATAAATGAGAGAGCTGCAGTAAGAGCTGAGTCCATAAAGAATATGAACATTACAAGCCACAATAACATAAAAATTATGCTTGACCTGTCAATCCATGGTGGTGAGTGCGGCGGCCTCTCTAACTTTAAACCTACTTTAGCAAAGAATGGAAACACTCTTCTTGCTATTGTCAGTACTAAGGCAATTTCAGTAATAAGGGCAAGATAAATGCCGTAATATGTGCCGCCAGGCATTAGGCCCAAGGCCCCTAAAAAAAATAAGATGTATGCCAATACAATAATGAGTAATTTTGAGACAATAGCTAGTTGCTGCCATTGTTTGACCTTAATTATTGGTCTAGCTATTACAAAACATAACATCAATAGATATGCAATATCAAGCGACCCAAACAGTAAAGGCTCATGAGGCATAAGTGCCCATGAAAACCTTGCCAATAGCCAGACGGAGAACATCGCTAGTAGCGGAACTCCGGAAAGCGTCTCCTCACCCGTCCAATTAGTAACTGCTGTAAGTAGAAAGCCAGCAATTACTGCTGTTGCGTACCCAAAAACCATGCTGTGTGCATGCCATTGAAACGGCGTTAAATTACCTAGATCAATAGAGAGGTTAAAAAAATATACCAATCCCCAAAACGCCATAGACACTATCGCAAAAAATACAGAGCCAATAAAAAATGGACGAAATCCTTTACTTAAAAAAGCTGAAGAGTTTAACGCTGATAATGCAGACATTGTTTTTGTTAATCCTTGCTAGCTACATAATAAGATTAATAATACAGGGCGTAAAAAAACTCTCCTTGACCTTAATCAAGAATAGTCGGCTGGCTAGCCTTTTAGAGCTCGCTCCCTAAGAATGTATTTTTGAATTTTTCCAGTAGAGGTTTTTGGAATATCTTCAAAATAAAATTGGCGAGGAAGCTTAAAAGAGGCCATATGATCTCTGCACCATTGACTCAACTCCTCTTCAGAGGTGGAACTCTCTTTATTAAGTTGAACAAATGCACAGGGAGTCTCTCCCCACTTTGCATCTGGCATGGCCACCACTGCGACCGCTTCAATAGAGGGGTGCTTATATAGCACCTCTTCAATTTCAATTGACGAGATATTTTCACCGCCAGATATAATAATATCTTTGGAGCGATCTTTAAGCTGAACATATCCATCTTCATGGACAACTCCTAGGTCTCCCGAGTGAAACCAGCCACCCTTGAAGGACTCATCAGTAGCAGGCTTATTTTTAAAGTAACCTTTCATTACTACATTGCCTCTGAACATGACTTCACCTATTGTCTTGCCGTCACGAGGTACGGGCTGCATTGTTTCAGGGTCCATAACTTCTAAAGACTCAAGAGGTAGGTAGCGAACACCTTGCCGTGCCTTTAAAGAGGCTTGTTCACTTTCACCTAAATTGTCCCAATCTTGATGCCACTCATTTACCACCGCAGGACCATAGGTTTCAGAAAGCCCGTAAAGATGGGTAATGTTAAATCCTGCTGCCTTCATGTTCGTTAGGACTGACTCCGGAGGAGGGGCAGCCGCTGTAAAAAACTCAACTTTATTTTCTAATAATTTTTTTTCATTATCTGAGGCTGCGAGTATTGTTGACATAACGATTGGAGCCCCACATAAATGGGTCACATTATGTTTGGCAAGTGACTCCCAAATTGGTTCTGCTCTCACATGCCTCAAGCAGACGTGTGTTCCAATAATAGCTGACATTGTCCATGGGAAGCACCAACCATTGCAGTGAAACATGGGTAGCGTCCATAGGTAGACCGAGTGCTTTTTTATTGAAGCAATCATAGCATTGCCCTGCGCCAAAAGATAGGCGCCGCGATGATGAGAGACCACCCCTTTGGGGTTTCCTGTTGTGCCTGAGGTATAGTTTAAAGAGATTGCATCCCACTCGTCTTCAGGCATTAACCACTTGTAATTATTGTCACCCTTCAACAAAAAAGCTTCATACTCTATTGCTCCTGGCAATGACTCTGGTATTGGATATTCGCTGTCGTTATAGTCAATCAAAATCGGATCTACTTTGGCAAGCTCAAGGGAAGTCTTTGCAGTGTGTAAAAATTCACGATCAACTATAAAGGCTTTAGAGTCAGAATGATCTAGCTGATAGGCAATCGTATCTGGATCGAGTCGAGTGTTAATGCTGTGCAATACTGCCCCACACATCGGAACGCCATAATGGGCTTCAATCATTGCAGGAGTGTTTGATAGTATTACGGATACTGTATCACCACGCTTGATGCCTTGACTTGACAGCGCCGAAGCGAGCTGGAGCGTCCGACTATAAAAGTCACTGTAGCTGCGTTTTAAATTGCCATGAATAATAGCAGTATGCTCTGGATATACCGAAGCTGCTCGCTCTAAAAAAGTTAGCGGAGTTAACGGCTGAAAGTTAGCAGGGTTTCGCTCAAGGCCAGTGTTGTAAGGACTGTTCATTATTACTGATCTTGCCACTTAGGTTCACGTTTGTCTAGGAATGAGCTAATACCTTCCTTGGCATCATGCTTTAACATGTTTTCTACCATGACCTTTGAAGCATAGTCGTAAGCTTCAGAAAGCGGCATATCTCTTTGTTTGTAAAAAGCCTCCTTTCCAATCTTTAATGTTAAGCTAGATTTTGAGGCGATAAGCTTTGCCAGCGATACAGTGTCTTGTGCCAAATCAGCATCCTCTGTCACTCGGTTTACAAGTCCAATGTGTTCCGCCTTATCTGCACTTACCATGTCACCCGTCAGAAGCATCTCCATTGCTGCTTTGTTGGATACGTTCCTCGATAGAGCTACCATTGGGGTGGAGCAGAATAGCCCTATGTTTACGCCCGGAGTAATAAATCGAGCTGACATAGCAGCTACTGCAAGGTCGCAGCAGGCAACGAGCTGGCATCCAGCTGCTGCAGCGACGCCCGAAACTTCAGCAATTATTGGCTTAGGGTGCTTAACAATCATTTGCATTAGTTCCGAGCAAGATGAAAATATCTTTTTAAAGTAGGCCAGCCCATTGTCATCGCTGTCTCGCCCCGCAGTCATTTGTTTTAAGTCGTGCCCTGAGCAAAATGCCGGCCCATTGCCCGCAATTATTACTACTCTTATGTCCTTGTTGTCAGAGGCATCAGTGAGTGAAGATTTGAGTTTGGCCATCATCTCCTCAGAGAGGGCATTCCTTCTTTTTGCGTCATTGAGTGTTAAGCGAAATATGCCGTTACCCATTAACTCTTCTAGCAAAATTGACTCGCCAGTATTAATCTCGTTGTTATTATTGCTGCTCATAATTTAGGCTCCATATTAGCAGAAACGCATTGCCACTTATTAAATGTTGATATTAACCCCGACCTCAGAGTCTAATGTGTTGGCTATAAAGCAATATCTATGGGCCCTGTCATGCATTTTTTCTAATTCTTCATTGCTTGCTTCAAAGCCGCCATCGAAAGAGACCACAGGGTTTAAATCAATTTGGTTGACAACCATCTGTTTCTTACTATTTTTACCGAGATGACTTACTGCATGATCAGTATATGAAGAGATGGGCCATTTGGTTTTTGCAGCAAGCGCCAGAAAGGTCATCATATGGCAGCTGCTTAATGAGGCGGCGAGTGCCTGTTCGGGGTTTGTGTTATTGTCGGACCCTCCCCAGTCAGGAGCAGTATCAGCTATTACTTTATATTGTTCGTTGTAGGTAACCTCATGCTCACTGGAAAACTTTCCAGGAGAGAGCGTCTCTTCCTTTCGTTTCCAGCTCAGGTCGATAGACAGTCCAGACATAAATTTTCTCCTAGTCATATTTAGTTAGTCTAAGATCCCGAAGTAATTTTCTTCTTGGGGTCATAGAATGGCTTTTGAACAACCTTGATAGGATAATTACCTTCAGGGGTTGCGGTCTCTGCAACAGCGCCTATAGCCGAATGATTAACATCCATCATAGCAAGCGCAATGTTTTTGTCAAGTCGAGGTGAGTAAACAGCTGATGTTATATACCCAACTTGTTGTGACTCAATAAAAATTGGCCAATAGCTTGTATTTGGGTGTTGGAGCGGCGAGCTTGAGATTTCTATGCCAACCTGGCTCCGTTTAATTCCTTCAGATTTAATTTTTATTAGCGCATCTTTTCCAATAAAGTTTGCTTCCATTTCAAGGTCAACGAGTCGACCTAACCCGAGCTCAAAAGGGTTTATAGTGTAGTCCATGTCTGCCTGATAAGAAAGCATTCCACCCTCAATTCTTCTTATCGTAGAAGTGTGTCCTGGAACTAATCCCATTGGCTTTCCAATCTCCATAATGTGATTCCATAGCTCGTTTCCTCGAGAGCCGTCGCGAAGGTAGATTTCATATCCCAGCTCGCTTGACCAGCCCGTTCTTGATATGATTAATGGAATACCATTAAGCTCAAATTCCTCAAGCCAGTAATATTTGAGATCATCTATCCTCTCACCAAAAATTGCTTTAGCAATATCGCCTGACTTTGGTCCTTGAAGCTGAAGTGGAGAGACATCAGGCTCACTCAAACGAATATCTAGTCCAGAGTTAACGGCCACTCCTTTGGCCCACATCAAGATGTCGCTGTCGGCCAGGGAAAGCCAGAAGTGGTTTTCAGCAAGTCTTAATAAAACGGGATCGTTCAATACCCCTCCATTTTCATCAGTAATAAGCACATATTTGCATTGACCAATGGCGCATTCTGATAGGTTTCTTGGAGTTAGCAGCTGGACAAATTGGGCAGCATCTGGACCTGTTATTTCGACCTGGCGCTCAACAGCGACATCACAGAGTATTGCATCATTAACTAGACTCCAAAAGTTTTGTACGGGGTCTCCAAAATCTCTTGGAATATACATGTGGTTATAAACTGAAAAGCCCTGTGCACCCCAACACACTGTTGCATCAAAATAGGGGGATTTTCTAACCTGAGTTCCAAAGCTGAACTCTTTGGTTTTGTAGTTGTTCATTTAGTTTTGATAGGTTATTGAATTGCATGGGAATGATACATATTTTTTTTAATTCACCACCACATTTTTTTAGCTGTCAAAACAGTTCTATATCGCTTGAATTATGCAAGAATAACATGAACAAGCCAGAAGAGTTTAGGCTTGTTCGCGAGGGGTTTAGATGTTGCTAGGGGGCGTATACTTTTGCAGGGAGCCAGGTCACAAGATCGGGAAAGACAAACACCAAAGTTAACGCAATCAGCTGAAGAATTATAAATGGAAAAACACCTTTATAAATGTCGGTTAATTTAACACCTGGTGGACAAACACCTTTTAAGTAGAAGATTGCAAAGCCAACCGGGGGTGTTAAGAAGGATGTTTGAAGAGTAACTGCAACCAGCAAAGCAAACCAAACTAAGTTTGGATTATCAACAACTCCAAAACCATTTACTCCAAGATCTAAATGCATAATTACGGGCCCTAACAAAGGCAAGATGATAAGGCTTATCTCAATCCAGTCAAGAAAGAAACCTAAAAGAAATATTATAAACAGGACAGCAATAATCATTGCGTATGGACCAAGACCTAAACTATTAAGTCCTTCCTCAATAAACTGATCACCACCACACTCTCTCAGAACTAGAGCGAAAATTGTGGCGCCAACAAAGATGGCAAAAATATACGCAGCCGTGTTCATTGTGTTGATTACGACGTCCTTCAAGACCGCAAAATTGAATCGCTTGTAGGCAATAGTCAAAACCATTGCTCCAAGTGCACCGATACCAGAAGCTTCAGTTACTGTTGCAATGCCCATAAAGATAGAACCTAGAACAGCAAGAATAAGGAATGCGGGCGGCAATATATCAACCATGACTCTAAGCACATCCTTCAAGCGAATCGCCGTATGATCTTCGGCCAATGGCATTTTCGATGGATTGAGGAGGCCATAAACAAAGATATATACTATGTAAAGAACACCCAAAATGATGCCCGGAAAAACAGCTCCCATAAATAAGTCAACAACTGATACAGCAAGCTGATCGCCCATAATTACAAGCATAATTGATGGCGGTATTAAGATGCCCAGTGTTCCTGATGCCGCTATTGTTCCAAGCGCTATAGGCTTGTCGTATTTTTGTTTGAGCATCACCGGCAACGACATTAAACCCAATAAAACGACAGAGGCGCCTATTATTCCTGTAGAGGCCGCCAGGATAATTCCTATCAATGTAACTGTGATGGCAAGACCACCTTTGACATTTCCAAACAATTTTTGCATGGAGTGCATCATTTGTTCTGCTACACCAGATTTTTCTAGCATAAGCCCCATAAAAATAAACATTGGAAGTGCAACAAGGACCCAGTTGTACATAATAGAAAATATTCTGCCATGCAGT